>FRDC01001173.1_pt1 | contig 113173 bp, 109 predicted proteins | sample 1106171 | NCBI WGS metagenome assembly FRDC01 (sample SAMEA3930566, study PRJEB13176) | freshwater metagenome | biome: Drinking water system; feature: drinking water; material: water | place: Singapore | collected 2014-12-20 | reverse complement strand
GATTACTCCCACTTTGTCTGTTACAGGCCACTAGTTAGTACTATACTGCTCGCCTTTGGTGTGGCCCGTTCTCGTCATGGGCAGCCAACAATTTGATCTCAGGCGGGCAAACATCTCCAGCGACCTGGGAAATTCGAAATGCCACCGGGGGACTAGTCAGCAGTGGATCGTTGAGCGCAAACCGTGCCGCTCATTGTGGCGTCAAACTTTCAACAGGGAACATCATGTTGGCAGGAGGTGTACTGTCCGCCACTACCTGGGAAATTCGCAACACAGCGGGTGTGCGCTTGTGAGTACGGGAACGTTGAATGCAACCAGGAGCGGTTCTCATACCTGCACGCTGTTGACAACCGGCAACGTGTTGATCGTCGGAGGAATTGCGAGCCCTGGTACCTACGAAATTCGAACCAGTGCAGGAGCCCTGGTCAGTTCAGGGTCTTTATGGGCGAGTCGTGCCTCTCACTCCACCACGCTCCTCACTTCCGGCAATGTGCTCATCGTAGGAGGCAGCGCCTCAGGTGGAACGTGGGAAATCCGAAATAGCACCGGAGGGCTTGTCTCGACGGGTTCCCTCTGGGCACTTCGAAATGGGCACTGCGATGTCCTACTTCCTAACGGAAATGTGTTCTTGGGCGGGGGAACAAATGCAATACGACCTGGGAGATCCGAAACGGGAGCGGTGCACTGGTGAGCAACGGGTCACTTTCGACGACAAGAACGGATTCGTTTACCTGCAACCTGTTCACCACCGGCAATACCATGATTGTGGGCGGCCAACCATTTTTCACGTCGTGGGAAATTCGTAACAGCAGTGGAGGTGCGGTGTCGACTGGAACGCTCACCATCAATCGCTATGATCACAAAGCTGATGTACAAACGACGGGAAATTTGTTCATTACGGGAGGGGCGGGATCTCCAACGACGTGGGAGATCCGAAGTAATACTGGTGCGCTGCTGAGCACCGGCACATTGAACGCCAATCGAAGCGGGGGGCACGCCCAGACTCAGTACTAGCCTACCCGCTCAGCCAATAGGCCCCTGGGTCGCTCTCGCTTGCGAGAGCGACCCCTCATTCGTCGCCCCGTCGCACCTCGGTGGCAAGAAGAAAAATCTTGGAGCCTTGCATCTGAAGTATCCCTCGTACGATATAGTTCTGGCGCCATGTTCTGTCTACGGATTCCGCGCAATCTCGATCGACCTCAACTTCAATAGAACCAGTGCCATCTTTCAAAGTAAACAGACAAGCTCCTACGACAGGTCCTCGGCGTGTCATGTAGGGTGGTAGTGCTTCAAGGTCTGTGATTGAGCCGCGCAATGTGACGATGCGAAGTTGATAAGCCGCAGATTCTTTTATGACGGTGGCAATGGAAATTGGGGCTTGTGCCTGAGCCGTCGAGAAGCCGAGGCAAAGCACTGTCACATGCGCGCAGATGAGAGTTGCCCATATGCTCTTCCTCATGCGATGGGAGCGGCTTTTCATTACAGATAAAGTATAGCACCTCTCGATGGCGGCTCCATGCAGTGGACCGAAGTCCACTATGGAAAGGTTCCAACAAAGGGAACAACTGCGGCACGAGCGCTTGTTGCAGAGCGTTGTGCTGTGCGACTGCGAATGCAAGACCCCGCCAGCATTCCTCCCTCTTGGTGTGCTCTTAGGAACATCGCCAGGACTGCTGATCTGATGCGTCACTATAAACGAACACCCCGGTTGATTTAGTCATCCGCTCTGCACTCATGAGGGTCCTCAAAAAACCGACGCTCACGCCTTCTCGGCTTACAGCGCATTCGGTAGTACTTGAATCGTCAGGCACACATTCCCTTCGCCGCGGTTGTTGATGAAGACGTACATTCCTCGATTTTCTTCTACCGCGTTCTTCGCCAGCTCCACTTTCTTTCGTGTATCACTGCCAGCCCTTTCACTATCTTGGCGTGCGGCTCCGCTCGTTTCTTTGTGATCCGTTGACCGACATCGAGAAGACGGCTGGACCTACGGGCGTTTGATTGCAGAGTGACGGAAAGTTTGCCTTGATTTTCACTCACCTGCCTGTGTAGCTTCTGGTTTCGTTTCGATTTCCGGTGTGTCTGGATCGTCCGGTTGTCACTTCGAACCACGACCTCTGGACCTACAATTCGGCGGGACATTCACGATTCCCGTTCGACAATTCTTGATCCACCGAAAAGACGAACAGCCGTACTCTCGGCCAACGATAGAGGTTGGGGGTTCGGGGGTAAAGCTGAGAATGGGCTCCAACCGCCGTCCCATGCCCCCGAAATTCAACACACTTCTTGTCGACAGTCGCCTGATTGGGTGCTTGCACGATGACCGCTTTGCGATGGTAGTAGGCTCGCTCCTTCGCATCGCTATGATCAACGCGAAGCAGGGGGAGCGTCATGCGCCTTGAAGAGCAGAAGATTCCGTCGTCGCGCACGGGCATCGGTCCGCGGCTGGTCATCGCCGGAACCGTGTTCATGTTATGGTTCGCCCCGTCGTTCGCCGTCGCGGCGACCGACCCACCCACCGCGTTTGGCATCCCGTTCGATTTCATCTTGTTCGCCCTCACGCTGCTCGGTGTCGCGCTGTTCCACCACCACACGCTGCAGGTGGCGCTCACCGGACTCACAACGATCGCGCTGTACAAATTGGCGTTCACCGGGTTCAAGACCGGCGATGGCGTGTCGGGCTTGGTCAGCCACCTGGCCCATGAATGGGTCATTCTTTCCAATCTGCTGTGCCTGTTACTGGGCTTTGCGTTGCTGTCCAAGCATTTCGAAGACAGCCATGTTCCCGCGGTGCTGCCAAAGTACCTACCGGGGCAAGCGAAGGGTGCGTTCGCGTTGCTCGCGACGGTGTTCGTGCTGTCCTCGTTTCTCGACAACATCGCCGCAGCGCTGATTGGGGGCACAATGGCACACACCGTCTTTCGCGGCAAGGTCCACATCGGTTACCTCGCCGCGATCGTCGCCGCCTCCAATGCGGGCGGTTCGGGCAGCGTGGTAGGCGACACAACGACCACGATGATGTGGATCGACGGCGTGAGCCCGGCCGACGTATTCCACGCGTATGTCGCCGCGGTGGTCGCACTGGTCCTGTTCGGTGTCCCGGCTGCGTTGCAGCAGAACAAGTATTCGCCGCTGATAGCCTATGAGCCCGGTGGCACGCATGTGGACTGGGGCCGCGTCGGTATTGTGGCGTTCATTTTGGTGGCGGCGATTTCCACCAACGTGTACATCAACTTGGTACACCCTGAGATCGCCGATCATTTCCCATTCATCGGCGTGGCCGTGGCACTGGCGATCCTGGTCTCGGCGCCGTTACGCAAACCGGATTGGAGTCTGTTACCCGACGCGACGAAAGGGACGATTTTTCTGCTCGCACTGGTCACCTGCGCCTCGATGATGCCGGTGGAAAAATTGCCGACCGCCTCCTGGCAATCGGCCATGGGGCTCGGTTTCATCTCCGCGGTGTTCGACAACATTCCGCTCACCGCGCTCGCGCTGAAACAAGGCGGCTACGACTGGGGTATGCTCGCCTACACGGTGGGGTTCGGCGGCTCGATGATGTGGTTCGGCTCGTCGGCCGGCGTTGCGTTGTCCAACATGTATCCGGATGCGAAGAACGTCGGCCGATGGATCTATCACGGGTGGCATGTCGCAGTCGCGTATGTCATCAGCTTCTTGGTGCTGCTCGCGGTCATGGGCTGGCACCCCGGTCCCAAACGCGGCGATCCGCCGGTCACAACGTCTTCTGTGGCACAACCAACCGAGGCGCCGGCGCGCTAGAACATCTCATCCTTCGTGATCAAAGGGAAATCCAACATCTCAAATGGACTCCGGCTATTGCGCTTGGTTATGGCGCGAGCATTTTCTTGTGCACATGTGGATCAATGCCGCACGTTCTGAGCGGGAAAATCTTTCAAGAATCAGGTTCGCCCTACTCTACGATTTGATGGGCCTTTTCTCTTTCCCAACCACGCCGCAATGCAGGTTCTCGGAAGGTACTGTTACAAGGTCGCACGTACAAGGAGCATGTGGGTCTGCAAGGGCACAAACGGTACGGCGGGAAGAGTGGAGGTCTCAACATGAGAACTGATGGAACGCGATACAGAAGGTCTCTCGCACTATATTGTTTTTCAAACACTCAGGAAGGTAACAAGGGGTTGGAAGGCCTCCGCTGATCCGACGTAAGACCTTCCAGCCCTCGTTCTGTAGTCCTCCGTTCTAAAACCTCGATGCCGTCAGCGTCACGTCGGTGTCAGGCCAGGCTTTGTGAAAGCGTGCTTCCGTTGCGGCCGCTTCAGTGTCCTTCCCCTGCGCACGGAGCGCTTGCGCGAGGCCGAACAAGGACCAGCCGTTCTCGGGAAAGCGACGGAGGTCCTCGCGATACACCTTCTCGGCCTCGGCATGATGTCCGCTTTTCACCAGCGCGGCACCGAGCGAGTGCCGAATGGGGTAGTACCACTTGGGCGGTTCAGCGTAGAGTCCGCCGTCCTCGATTTTCGCCGCCTCCCGGAAATGATTGATCCCCGCATCGAGATCGCCGCGACGGGTTGCGATCTCGCCGGACAGTGCGTGCACGGCTATCGAGAGTCCTGTCTTCTCTTCGGCCCCTTCGCGCGTCGCAGCGTCGGCGGCCCTCACCATCTCGAGCGCGGCTTGCGCCTCCTCCCACTCTTCTTTGGCGGCATGCGCCACCCCGCGGGCGTAGGTGGCCATGACATAGGAGAAGCGGAGGTCCTCCGGCGGAAGCGGTGTGGCCAGCACCTCGTCCCATTTTCCGAACGTCGTGAGCGTGAGTACATCGTACGGCACCATTTCCTGCAGCAGCCCGATCTGGCGCGCAGCGTTCAGGTCCACCTTGGCAGTGAGTGTCTTGGCCGCCTCGATCGCCTGCGCACTACGGCCCGCCATCGTGGAGGCGAAGGCGAGAAAGTGGATGTTGTGTGGGTAGTAGGCGAGCGGATAGACGCCCGTCGGCTGCTGCCCTTCGATGAACACCTCGTCAGAATGAATGGCGTGGTGGTTAGCCTGCACGGCGTCGTTATACCGTCCGACGCGGATGTATATGTGTGCTGGCATGTGGACCATGTGGCCCTCGCCGGGCATGAGCCGAGCGAGCCGTTCGGCGCACGGCACCGCAGCCTTGGGATTCACCGCTTCCACCGCGTGGATGTAGTAATGACACGCGCCGGGATGATCGGGGCTGCGGGAAAGGACCCTTTCGAGCTGGCCGACAATGTCCTTCGTGCCAGGATAAGGAGTCCCGTCAGGGCGCCAGTAATTCCATGGGCGAAGGTCCATCAGCGATTCGGCGTACAGGGTCGCGGCATCGAGGTCTTTGGGATAAGTCTTCGCGAGTGTCCCCATCGCACGGGAATACGCCACGTCCAACCGGGCTCTATCGGCCGGTGGGTTCGCCTCATAGCGCTGTGCGAGCGCCTCGATGTAGGCACGCTCAGGCGCCGTGGCGTGTGACTTGAGCGACAGGGCTTTCTCCACCGCCTTATACGCCGCGACGCCGCTGGCCGCGTCCATTGGAACGTTGACGTGCGGGCCGTGGGCCAATGCGATCCCCCAGTAGCACATGGCGCACCTGGGATCGAGTTCTGCGGCGCGCCTGAACGAACGGATCGCCTCCGCATGATTGAATCCGTAGACGAATCGCAGACCCTGGTCGAAGTATTGCTGTGCGGCCGGGACTCGAGTGGAGATACGTTTATGATGGGTGCCCAGGTTTGTATAAAGAGGAACTATGTCAGAATGGTTCGCCTGGGCTGCGGGAGTGGCCGTCGACTCAGTGGCTGAACTAAGTGCGGCACTGCCGAGCAGAGCAGCCGCAGCGAATCCGATGATGTGATGGAACTTCATGGCGGACCTCCTTGTACATCGTGGAATGGATTTACCGTGTTTGCGTTATCATGCGTATATATCGGTAATGACGTGATTCATATCTCTTTTCCAATCAAAATCATTGAACCCACCCGCTCGTGTGACCCTTGATGCGCGGAAATGCGCTGAGGCTCCTCTTGGTCGGCTCCACTCCCGTGCGACTCGGAGACAATCCGAGGCATCAGTATCGTCAGAATCATCCCTGCAATGACTAATGCAAACCAGACGGCTAAAATTTCGATGTCGTGCATGATGATGCTTCCTTTCTTTTTCGACGGATGTTTAACATAGTGGGTAGTTAGATCTCTCGATGTCCTGTTCTTTTCCGGCACTCGCAGTTACACGCGAATACCGACGACTTCCAGGTACTCAGCAAATACGGTGGTGCAGTCACCGCCCGCTCGGTTGTGTGCCGCCCAGAGTGTTTCGAGCTCTTGCCGCAATCGGACTTGCCCCTCAGCGTCAAGCGACGCGAATGCTTTGTTCGTCGGCCCGTAATACAGACGAAAGAATTCCACGACCTCCGACGGTGGAAAGGGATAGTCGAAGAGGTACTGCCGTCTCATGAGGCTGAGTTCCGAGAGTCCGTGGCCAAGCCGCTCGCGAACCGTCGACTCGTCACCCCAGAGGACCGGCGACGGCATGCCGGACGGCGCGATGAATTTTGAGACGGCCTTGAACATTTGCCCGATGAATCCCTGTGGGGTCCAGTTGGCCATCGCGATGGTGCCTCCCGGCGCGCACACACGGAGCAATTCTTGGGCGACCAACTGAGGACGCGGGGCGAACATCGCGCCGATCAGACTGGTCACGACGTCGAAGCTCGCGTCGTCGAACGGAAGCCCCTCGGCATCAGCCTCCTCGAATTGGGCGGTCAATCCTTCCGCTTTCGCGCGGGTCCGCGCCCGCTCCACCAGGTTGCCTGCGATATCCACGCCGGTCACCTCGATGCCGTCTTTGGCCGCCATCAGCGCCAGTTGACCGGACCCGCACGCGACGTCCAGCAGCTTGCAGCCCGGCGTAATGTTCAGACGTTCATAAAACTCTCGTGCACCGCCTTCCATGAATCGTGAAAACCGATCATAGTCTCCCGCCGTCCAGATTGATTTGAGCCGAGCCTTTATACTATCTATTTCTGCAATCGTTGCACTCGTCATGATGGCCTCCTTTATTGGTTGTGTATTCCGGATGTGGTGCCCGGTGCCGTGCTGTTTCTGGTCGCACTATACGAGAGAATCGCGTCGGCGTCTTATCAGCGCGTCTAGCTCTCTTATCAGGAGAATGCTAAGCTGCACGTCGTTTATCCGAGCGTCCAGCGGGCTTAGCCGAGAGGCCTCGTTGGGGGGACCCGTCGAATGGATGTACTGTCTGAAGTCTTGAAAGCCGTGAAACTGGACGGCGCGGTCTTCTTCAACGGTGTCTTCTCATCACCATGGTGTACACGTGAGCCCGATTCAAGCACCTTGGCGTCCTATTTGCCGTCCGGTCCCAAACATGTCTTCATTTTCCATTTGGTCACCGAAGGACAGTGCTATTGTCAGAACGAAGACGGTGGCCGTGCCGTCCCTCTGGAAGCGGGCGATATCGTCATCCTCCCCCATGGGAATGCCCACCTCATGGGCAACGGCCCTTCAGTCACACCCATCGACAGCGCGCCGCACCTGAAGCAGGTTTTCGCTGAAGGCCGTATCCTGTCCCAGTTGGGCGGCGGAGGAGAGACCACGAAACTGGTGTGCGGGTACCTGACCTGCGATCCTCAACTCGGGCAGGTGTTCTTGGCCGGGCTCCCATCGATCGTCAAAGTGCATATTCGAGACAACCCGTCCGGACAGTGGTTGGAGGATACCTTCCGCTATTCGGTCGATCACGCGGAGGCTTCCGGTCCAGGCGGCGCCGCAGTCATCGCGAAACTATCCGAAGCGTTGTTCGTGGAGACGTTGCGCCGCTACATCGCCCAACTGCCGCCGACACAGACGGGCTGGCTCGCCGGCGTGCGTGATCCGGACGTCGGAAAGGCGCTGGCGCTCTTGCACAAACAGCCTGCGCATCCTTGGACGATCGCGTCGTTGGCCAATGAAGTGGGCTTGTCCCGTTCAGTGCTGGCCGAGCGATTTCGGCATTATCTCTCCGATACACCGATGGGGTATCTCACGCGCTGGCGGTTGCAGCTCGCCGCGCAAGTGCTGACGTCGACCTCCAAGAGCGTGGCGGAAGTGGCGGGTGAGGTGGGATATGAGTCCGAGCCGTCTTTCAATCGCGCCTTCAAGCGGGAGTTCGGTGCCCCTCCGGCTCGGTTCCGCAGCCAGACCAGACGCGCTCAACGTCAGCATGAAACGAGAACGTGATGAACATGAGGGGGACAGCCTCATGGATGTGACTTTCAGATCCGGCACGGTTGCCGACGCTCCGGCTTGCGGAAGGATCGGCTACGAGGCGTTCAAGGCAATTGCCGAGCACCATCACTTTCAGCCTGATTTTCCTTCCGCTGAGATCGCGATCGGACTGTACGCGATGATCCTCTCACGGTCCGACATCTTCTCGGTCGTGGGGGAGCGTGATGGCCACATCGTGTGCAGTAATTTTCTGTGGGAAGGGGATGTCATTGCAGGAGTGGGTCCGATCACCGTCCTTCCGGCAACACAAAATGCCTCGCTCGGGCGCCGGTTGATGCAGTCGGTCTTGGACCGCGCCGAGAGTCGGCATCACGCCGGTGTGCGACTAGTCCAGGCCGCGTATCATAACCGGTCTCTATCCCTGTACACCAAGCTCGGATTTCACGCGCGCGAGCCACTTTCCACGCTGCAGGGCCCACCGCTCAACATGGAGCTGCCCGGCTATCGAGTCCGCCAAGCGACCCTGGACGATCTTGCGAAATGCGATGACTTGTGCCGTTACGTGCACGGACATGACCGTCACGGCGAACTGGCGCAGGCCATTGCGGATGGAGCCGCAACGGTCGTTGAGCATAGCGGCAGTATCACCGGCTATGCCACGGGTCTTGGTTTCTTTGGACATGCGGTCGGTCGAACGAATGAAGAACTCAAGGCGCTGATCGGCGCTGCGCCGGCCTTTACCGGACCAGGTTTCTTGTTGCCGACGCGGAACACGGAATTGTTGCAGTGGTGTCTCAATCACGGCCTGCGGATCGTTCAACCGATGACCCTCATGAGCCTCGGGCTGTATCAGAAGCCGCTCGGTTCCTTTCTTCCCTCCATTTTGTACTGAGCGAGCGCCCGTTCTACGTTTCCATCATTTCCAGCCTGGCATCGAATTCATGTCCACAGGCGGTACATTGGATGCAGTCCGATTCGACGACGAATTCATCGGTTCGGATTCCCATACCTCCACAATCCGGACAGCGGGCCAGATGGACGCGCTCATCGTTCACCGTTTCGTATTGCGTTCCGCGAAGGCAATAGACCGGCTTTCCCTCGAGGAGCCATGGTCGCCCCTGCTTATCGACGACCGGCAGGACGAGATAATGATGGTTCACGTAGGCTTCCAGGTCCTCCTGGGTGGTGAAACCGTCTTTGATCAACTTGCCTCCGCGTGCCTCGTAGAGCGCATGATCTTTCACGATCGCCTTCGTCGGCCCCATAGCTCCCTCCCCTCGTTTAAGTTCAGATCGTCCAGTGTTTGCTTATGGCACACCCACCCCTCTCCCCCGAATTCGCGGTCTCAACGATCAATTCCACACAGGCTCGTGGCCACCAGGATGAAGTTCACCACCGAACCGTCATGCCGCTCGTCTGTGGATCATTGGCGGTTCTTGATTCATATCAACCGATCCACCGGCACCTTGCTCTGATGACCGTTGCGCCTCGTTGTCGTCAGAAGAGAGGAGGCGTATGCAGGCAATCAGCATCACGATCATGGCTACGAGACCGATGACGATTCCCCAATATGCCCAGGACATAAATCACCCGCTCGCGTCATGCGACGCGAGTCCTTTGTGAGGTTGACAGTACTGATTTCCGCAGTGGAATCCCTAAGACATCCGCGAAAGGCGACGTCCTATTGCACGCAAACGAATAGGATCGTCCATGCACGAACAGGGCATGGTACGAGAAAAGGGCCCGTCTGGTGAAGAACGTACACCCGGCAGGTCCAGATCGTTGGAACCGTGCTCCACGGAGGACCATGAGCACCACCTCCAGGATGAGGCGGCAGTGAGAGAATGATGTCAGCCTACGCCTCGGACGATAAACAGGTCAAGAGGGGGATCGTGGATGCTATCAGACACTATTCTTCGTGGCGGTCACGACGAGATAATCATATTGTTTCGGTGTGTTGACGTTAGGTATCTTGCCATAGACCAGTCGCGTTGGAAAAAGTAGTGGGAGGATGCTCTATGCGCAAGCGGTTGTGATGCTCGGTGCCGTTGGAGTGACAGTGGCAGCGCGATTCATCCTCTATCCCTCATTCCCGAGATAGTGCCAGATGCACGAGCCGAGTCCTTCAATGTCGAACCAGGGAGTAGCAGGCATAAAGATTCCGGCTCACCGCACCATGGTCTCCAGGCCATAGATGTGTCCGTCATTTTCCGCTAGACTGATCTTTCTAGAATGATCATGGCTGACACCGAGCTTACATGAGGAGAAGCCGTGGTCGGCTTCCGTAATGAGCGTACGGCACACCCGTGACGTCCCTCCCAAATATGACGCCGGACGGCGACAGACTTCATGGTCTGGCGCAGGCGCTGAAGGCCGGTGCCATCTACTTCCTTATTGTGGTAGGAGCGGAGTTTGTTTTGGAGGTCGTCCGTCTCCAAGTCGTCGCGCTGCATATCAGCGCGCGGCTTGCCGAGATGCTGGAAATCCCCAATGTGCTTCTGGCTACCATTATTGGTGCGCGATGGGTCGTCGATCGATTTACCTTGCCTCCCCTGCCCGGCATTCGCCTCGGCGTAGGTCTCGTAGCCCTGTGCCTTGTGCTGGTGTCGGAGTGGACCGTCGTACAAGCTCTTCAGATCCTCTCTGTTGATGGGCATGTCGCTGCTCATGACGCGACGATTGAGACGATTCCCATCGGTGCGCTGGGTGTGTTGACGGTCATGCCGTTTCTGGTCGGGTATCGATGGGAGCGCTGATCCATGCGCGTTCTCAGACTGTTCGCTGTTTTCTCGTTAATGAAGTAATAGTATGAAAGTCGCACGTCTTTGCTGAAGGAGTTTTCTATGAGCTGTCTCGGCTGGTTTGCGCGGTGTGTACTGGCGCTGTTCCTGGGCGTCCCCACCGCTGTGATCGCGTCAGACCCTTCCGATCCAGAGTCCGCCGTCCGCCGCATGGTACGCGCGAACGCCGAAAAGGACTTGCCGACACTGTCACGATTGATGGCACATGATGCCGATATCATCAGTTACGGGGTCGCCGGCCGTAAGTACGTCGGTTGGACCGAACTTGAGGAGGGCATACGGGAGGAATTCGTCAATTCCCAGAAACTCGAGATTCCGATCCGGGAGCTCAAGGTGTGGACCAAGGGAGACGTGGCCTGGTATGCGATGGAGCTCGACTATATTCGCTATGTTGCCGACGGACCCGGACTGAAACGGACGGTCTTACCTATGCGGGAAACCGGAGTACTCGAACGTCGCAACGGCAACTGGCAATTGTTATCCTGGCATGAGTCGTTTCGCTCCCCTCCACTCGGTGAGCCACTCACTGTACCGTCCGCCGGGTCTCGGCAACGCCTTGTCAGCAGCCCTGAAACTTCCACCACGCGCGACCTCAGTGGAGAATGGGAGATTCTCGAAGTCGAAGACGATAAACGGTATAAGGCGACGTTGGACAAGAACGGAAACGGCCCATATACCCAGCAGGGCGGACGTTTCACGACCACCAAGGTAGAAAACCGCCTCTGGCAGGGCACGTGGCAGCAACCGGGTAACGACCGTGAGGGAGGATTTGAAGTGCTCCTCTCGGAGGACGGCATGCAGGCCAACGGAACGTGGTGGTATACCAGAGTCGGCAAACAGAAAAATATTCCTCCGCGCGAACACGGTGGGACCTATCACTGGAGAAGACTCACGCCGCAGGTGAGCGGACGATGAGGTTGAGTTTGCGCCGTCCGTTACAGTCCAGCTCAATAATGCATAGGCATTCCAATTCATGTTGTGGCGGCTTCAGTGCCAAAATTGATAGAGTGCGACGATGGAGTCTGAAGAACGGACCACTCCCACGGAGCTGCGGATGAGCTACCGTTACATTAAGGAACACCCCTGGGTCGTGACGGCCGTGAACGGGTTTCTCTCCGCATACTTCATGGAGCGGCCGGATTTTCGAGTTTTGCGTCATTTTGATGAGCTGGAATCCGGGATGCATGTCTGGATCTGCGAAGTGCCAAGTACGATGAAGATGACGACGCTCTTACGAAGACTACAGGCCGATATTCCTGCCTGCCGGTATAGTCAGACCACAACGGGGCCGGCCGACTGTCGGCAGTATGTCATCGATTCCCCCGAACCACGCTGAAGACTCGGTCCATCGGCTGCATTATTTTTCAAAGCGAGTAGTCAGACTGGTGCGGAGGAGTATAATGCGTCATCATGAATCGTGTGCTCGTCCTCGGTGCCGGCAAAATCGGATCGCTGATCGCCTGTCTCCTCAATCAGCACGGCCGGTACGAGGTCCATTTGGGCGACATGACCCTCGATGCCGCCAAGCATCTCGTCGATGCTCTCGGCTTGGAACGGGTGACTCCCTGTCTGCTCGATGTCAGGCATCCCGATGCCGTGAGCACCTATCTTTCGGCCCACCGGTTTGATGCGATCCTGTCGAGTCTCCCCTATTTTTGCAATCCGACCGTCGCCGGGCTGGCCTTGACCCACGACCTGCATTACTTCGACCTGACGGAAGACGTCGAAGTGACGAACCAGATCAAGGTGTTGAGTGCGGGGGCGACGCATGCCTTCATGCCGCAATGTGGTCTCGCGCCGGGTTTCATCAGTATCGTTGCGCATGAACTGATGACCCATTTTGAAACGTTGGATACGGTCAAGATGCGTGTGGGGGCGCTTCCCGTGCATCCTAGTAACGCCCTGAAGTATTCGCTCACCTGGTCCACCGATGGACTCATCAATGAGTACGGCAATGTCTGTTACGGGATTGAACAAGGGGAGAAAGTCCCCCTGCAACCGCTCGAAGGATACGAAACGATCGAGTTGGACGGGCTGTTGTACGAAGCGTTCAACACCTCGGGAGGATTGGGAACCTTGGCCGACAGTTACGCTGGAAATGTGCGGACGATGAACTACAAGACACTCCGCTACCCCGGTCATTGTGAAAAAATCCATTTGCTCATGAAGGATCTCAAACTGAATGAAGACCGCGAGACCCTGAAGCGTATTCTCGAGCGTGCCGTCCCGCAAACCCTTCAAGACGTCGTCTTGATTTACGCTTCGGTGACCGGGACGAACAAGGACGGATTCTTCGAAGAAAACTATGTGAAAAAGATTTATCCGCACTGTATCAAGGGAAAACTCTGGTCGGCGATTCAAATGACGACCGCGTCAAGCGCCTGCGGCGTCATGGATCTTGTGTTGAAGAATCCATCGGCGTACCATGGATTTGTCACTCAGGAATCCATATTGTTGAAAGACTTTTTGGACAATGACTTTGGAGCCTGCTTCCGATGAGCACCATACACACTGCGCTAAGGGATCTTGGCATCCAGGCCGTGAATTCCGGCGGGAGTACCGGTAACAGCTGGTGGTCCGGTCGCAATGACGGATCCCTTCTTCCATCGATTAATCCGTCAACCGGGGAGCAAATCGCCGGCGTCTACCCTTGCTCTTCGGATGATTACCAGCGGATTGTGAAGGAATCGGTTGAGGCGTTCCGTGCCTGGCGGATGGTCCCGGCGCCGAAGCGTGGCGAGATGGTTCGGTTGATCGGCCAAGCCCTGCGCGAGAAGAAAGATCAATTGGGTACGCTGGTCTCGTTGGAAGTCGGCAAGATCAAGGCCGAAGGCGACGGTGAAGTGCAAGAAATGATCGACATGGCGGATTTCGCCGTCGGTCAATCCCGGATGCTCTACGGCGTGACGATGCAGTCCGAGCGGCCGGCCCACCGGATGAGCGAGCAGTGGCACCCGTTGGGACCGGTCGGCGTCATCACCGCGTTCAATTTTCCTGTTGCCGTGTGGGCGTGGAACGCGTTTGTCGCCGCCATCGCCGGTGATACGGTCATCTGGAAACCGTCGCCGAAGGCCCCGCTCTGCGCCGTCGCCGTACAACAGATTTGCAATCGGGTCATGCAGCAACAAGGCTATTCGGGAATTTTCTCCCTGTTCATCGCCGATCAACCGGCGCTTGCGGAGCAGATGGTGCAGGACGAGCGATTGCCGCTCATTTCCTTTACCGGTTCGGTGCCGGTCGGTCGAAGGGTTGCTTCGTTAGTCGGTCAACGATTGGGTCGGACCCTCCTCGAACTCAGCGGCAACAATGCCGTGATCGTCGATCAGACCGCCGACTTGGACATGGCCGCGCGCGCCATCCTCTTCGGTGCCGTGGGGACTGCCGGTCAACGGTGCACCACCACGAGACGCCTGCTGATCCACGAATCGCGGGCTGAGGAATTGGTCGGCAGACTCGTGAAGGCCTATGCGCAAGTGCATATCGGAAACCCGCTGGAAAAGGATGTTCTGATGGGGCCGCTCATCGACCAGGTGGCCGTGGAGGGCTATCGAGCCGCTCTTGATGAAATCAAGAAGGAAGGCGGTGAAGTGCTCTACGGTGGACATGTGTTGACCCGACAGGGGTATTTTGTGGAGCCGACGCTCGTTCGAGCGCAAAACCACTGGCCCATCGTGCGGCGTGAGACCTTCGCCCCGATTCTGTATGTCATGACATTCCAAACGATCGACGAAGCCATTCAGATGCAGAACGACGTTCCCCAAGGCCTCTCGTCGGCGCTGTTTTCGAATGAGGTGCGCCACAGCGAACGGTTTCTGTCGGCGGCGGGAAGCGATTGCGGGATCGCCAATATCAATATCGGAACTTCGGGAGCCGAGATCGGCGGCGCGTTCGGAGGGGAAAAGGACACCGGTGGCGGCCGCGAAGCCGGATCGGACTCCTGGAAAGCCTATATGCGCCGGCAGACGAACACGGTCAATTGGGGAACGGAATTACCGTTGGCGCAAGGCATCAAGTTTGGTTCGTGAATGAGGTGTAACCGTGGATCAAGCGCAAGTCCTCGATGACCTCATGGCAAGAACGGTCGCCGGCTATGTCGAGCACAACCGGGCGGCCGGTGTCCTAAAAGCGATGCTCGACGAAACCGGTGTGGGCTTCACGCCTGTCATCGATCATGTCACCATCCGGACACACGACATCGACCGTGGGGCCGAACCTTTCGTCAAGCTAGGGTATAGCTATGATGAGACCCTGCAGTACGACGATTGGTATGCGAAGGTCTACCGCAAGTCCGGCTATCCGGCTCTATTTGTAGACCAGGCCTACCCCGATGAGCGGGGAAAAACCAGTATCATCCCCGGGTGGGTAGACAAATTTGGCGACAAAGTGTTTCACCATGTCGCCGTTCGTGTCGAGAATATCGAACAGGCCGTCGTTCGACTGCAGCAAAAAGGGGTCGTCTTTGCCGGCAAGATCGTCGGAGAGCGTGGCGGTCATCTTCGGCAGATCTTTTCTTCTCCTGAGATGATCGATGGCCAGCCCTTCACCGTCTTGGAGTTGGCGGAACGTCATCGAGGTTATCTCGGCTTCCTGCCGCCTCAGGCCGACAGTCTCATGAAATCCTCAACCGGACGTTAGTTATCCGGGTATGTTGAGCTCCGCCTCTATACCCTGTTGCGAACGAAATTCTTGAGCGATCATATTCCTCACCGTCAGAAACCGGCGTATACCAAGTACAAGACAGGCCAGACCAGCCGCCATCGATAGCCCGCCTAACGCTTGGACATACGGGTGATCCAACCACCACACGGCCGGTAAACCGACTATCTCGAAGCCCAACGCAGTTCTGATATAGGCCAACAACGTCCGTTCATTGGCCAACTCGGTCCGTTGCCGGGCCAAGTGATTTCGGATTTCGTCCACTTATCCTCCTCCTCTTTCCTTATAACACAACACTTCCGTTCCCATTCGTCACCCTAGGGAGGAAGACAACCCGTTCTCAGGTACAAGCGGTCTTGTTCTCAGCCACCATACAAAAACCTACGGGGCGGCCTGGACATAACCTGAATCCTGGCAATCCAAGTACATCCACAGAAGTGGCATATTTTTAGCGAAGGGAAACTTAGTCGCAAGTTACACAGATAAGGAGGTCTCCATGGATCGAAGCAGAGTTGTGGTGATGTCATTCGTCATCGCGGTGGCCCACCATCGGGACAGTCTGGGCCGACTCGACCAAGGACAAGCTTCAGATGTCCCAGAATGCGAAGGTCACGATAGACCAAGCGGTCAAAGCGGCGACGGAGCGTGTGCCAGGAAGGTCATAGAGGGGGAATTGGAAAAGAAGCATGACATGACGGTGTGGAAAGTAGAAGTAGTCTCAGCCGACAACAAACATGGAAGTGCACATCGACGCGATGTCCGGCGCCATTATTGATCTGGAACAGGAAGAGGCAGCGAAGGGAAAGAGGCATTAGTCAATGATTTGCTTCGGCACGTAAAACAGTCGGAGAACATCGCCGGTTGCTCTTAGCTGTCGTCTCCGACGCTAAGGATCATGATTAGCCCATGTCCCGCAGCACATGATCGGGGTTCCGATCCCGCGCGATGGTCTTCATGAGCTGATCACCGAAGAGGACGACGACCCGATCTCGTTGGTCCTTCACCATCATCGACGCCGACGGTGGTTTGAAGGTAGAGGGATCCCCTTCCAACCAGGCGCTGCAACTGAACGGTAGCGCGTCGAGGATCGTTTCGACGCGGTATTCATGGCGGAGTCGGTATTGCAGCACGTCGAACTGGAGACGGCCGACCGCGGCAATCAACACTTCTTGGTCATTGAAACTCCGCATGATCTGCACCGTGCCCTCTTGCGCCATCTGGGACAAGCCCTTGTCGAACGCCTTGCGCTTGCCGACATCCGTCGGTCTCAGGCGCGCAAAGATTTCGGGCTGGAATTGTGGGAGCGGTTTATAGTTGAAACCTCCGGTTAGCGATACCGTATCACCGATGGCAAAGACGCCGGGATTGATGATGCCGATGATGTCGCCCGGATAGGCCTCTTCGACCGTGCTGCGTTCCTGCGCCACCAAACTATGCGGTCTTGCCAGCCGAATCTCTCGACCCAATCGGTGATGCTTCACCACCATATCGCGTTCGAAACGTCCGGAACAGATTCGGAGAAATGCCGTGCTGTCGCGATGCTTCGGGTTCATGTTCGCCTGCAGCTTGAAGACATAGGCGCTGAACGGCATGTCGATCGGGTCTACAGACATCTCGGAGCCGTCGTCACGATCAGCCGGCCGCACACCGGGACTTGGCGCCAGGTCCACAAACGCGTCGAGAAAGCTTTCAATCCCAAAATTCGTGAGCGCGGACGCGAAAAAAACCGGCGTGACTTCGCCCTGAAGAAACTGCTCCCGTGTAAAGAGATTTCCGGCGATCTCCAGAAGCTCCAGATCATGCTGCACGTGTGCCAGGGTCTCCTGAGACACCCGGCTGTGTGCTCCGAGCTCGGCCAGCGGCAACGTGTCCGTTTCGACTTTGGTCGCCCCGCCGTGCATGGTCTTGCTGAACAGCTGCACTCGACTATCGGCACGAGTGACAATGCCCACAAAGTCACTGCCCGACCCGATCGGCCAGTTGATCGCGCTCGCGTGAATATTCAACGCCTGTTCCACTTCGGTCATGAGGTCGAGCGGTGGACGCCCCGGCAGGTCCATCTTGTTGATCAAGGTCAAGACCGGGATCCGACGCATGCGGCAGACGGCGAACAGTTTGCGTGTTTGGGTTTCCACACCTTTGGCTGCATCGATGACCATGATGGCGCTGTCGGCAGCAGTGAGGGTGCGATAGGTATCTTCGGAGAAATCTTGGTGGCCCGGTGTATCCAGGAGATTCACCACGGCGTCTTTGTAGGGAAATTGCATGGCCGACGCCGTGATGGAAATACCGCGCTCCTGCTCCATGCCCATCCAATCCGAAGCGGTGGTCTTTCTACCCTTCCGTCCGCGCACCATGCCCGCGGTTCGGAGCAGGCCGGAGTACAGGAGCAGCTTTTCCGTCAACGTCGTTTTGCCGGCATCCGGATGACTGATGATGGCAAAGGTCCGTCTCCGCGCGACGGCGGCGGCAAGTTCGCTGAAGAGGGTCGTCTCAGTCGTCATAGCGTGCGCAGCATACCATATCGTAATGGCAAGAGGGTGATTCTCAAGAGGCGGTCAGCTCACCGGGGCACTCATAGCCGGCTCGCTCCAAGGCTCGGCGGACGGCGCCCAGTACAGCCGGGGTATCAGAATGGGGCAGCACGGTCACTTCCGGGGCAGTACGGAGCGCGGTGATCAACTGGTCAATGTGCGAACCCGCAAGCTTATCGCACGTTTCATATAAGCCATCCGGGCCTTCTTCCAGCACATTGTGTATGTCGAGGATCGAGCGGAGTGCGGCGACGATACCCGGAGTGGGCGTCGGCATGAGCAGAGAAGCGATTGCACCATGATCGAGCCGGAGCTTCGCCGCCATCGAGAGCGGTGTGCCTCCGTTCCATCGCTGTGCAGCCGGCAGGAGGATTTTCTCTTCCATCCCGGTGTGGCGGAGCAGGCCGGCTCGGAAGTGGTCATACGTTCCCTGCTCCACACAGCCTGAAGTAGCCAGAGCTGTCCGAAGGAGTTGTTCTAATCGCCGGTGATCCTCCGCTAAAAATTTGGCCACCGGACCCGCTTCATGTCCTTGTGGTGATTTCACTGTTTCAAGGAAGTGTTACCCGAGGAAATCACATGCCGCGCGTACAGGGATATCCGTACAGAGATATCTATGACGGATTCGAACGCAAAACACCGGAGACCGCTGAAACAAGATAGATGGTCTCGCTGGCGGATGCAACCTGTTAAACCTTGATTCGCTTAGATTCTTGATGTGGACGGAGAGGTCATGTTTGTCCACCGTCCGTTTGCTGGAATGATACTGATCGTGATAAGCGATCACAAGATCGCCCACCTTCCTGCTACCTAAGACTCGCGGACCATAAAGATTGCAAGGATAATTACTAGGTGAGCAGTCCCAGTTCATGTTTTATGGATCTTGACCTGAGCGATACCTGGTATGTCACGACAGGGTACCGGGTTATCGAGGGCGGTGTGGACAATGACGAGCGATTCGCATTTGCTTGGTACAAATTCGCAATCGTTTCACTTGGTACACCGTTCTGACGACATGGGGCGTGAGGCACATGGCCCATCATTATACGCATTATACGGCTTCATGTATTTCTGACCGTAGGGTCGTCTTATCCCTGCCAGACGTTTCCACTGTCTCTTGTTCTGTCCCAAACAGCCAAATGATCAACGTGCCAAGAAATGTAGCGTGGCCCACAACCAGTACAGCGATAATCACGACAATCCCCAGACCGATCCATGTATCAGGCGTAACAAACATAGAGGTTCCCCCGGACAATACAGATGATAGTGAAGATTGTACACCCGGAGGGAAGGGAAAGAATATTCAGCGCCAAACGGCTTGTGCGTAGACTGTCAAGACGGAGATGAGGAGGATTGTCAAGGCACCGAAGAAGGAAGCGGTCAGCGAGAAGGGACCATAAGGTTGGAACCGAGGTCGCCGAGTCCGAGGGAATCGCATGAGACAAAATGTCACGAAGGATGCGCCGGTGCCGATCAGAGCCAGCAGAATTTGATCACCATCCATTGTGCGTGCATGCCCTTCTCATTACATCAAGAAATATGCAAGCCCCCCACCGCCGGCCAACAGGAAGATCAGCCAGCGGAGTAGGCCTTCGCGCGCATCCGCTTGGGCTTCATCAACTCGATCTCCGAGGGCCGGTTGTGATCGGAGAGACGTCTCGATCACATCCTGGGCTTCATGGACACCGATGCCCTGTTCCAGGCGCACTGGTACGATCGCGTCGACCCAATGACCTCGCGATAGGGCGTCCACTACTGGTTGTGGAAATGTCGGGACGAGCGGAGATGTCGGTGGCTCGTCAGCGATCGGAGGTTGAAGGGTAGACAGCGGCATAGTTGAATAAGAGCGTACCACCGCGGAAGTCACCGTCGAAGAGAAACCAAAGAATCGGCGAGGAGAATCGACCGTCCTGTTCCCCCCTGCTCCGTGCTGATCTCGTCCCGTTGGTCATCATGGTGCGCCTGGCTTGCTTGCGATGAACAGTGCACCAGTGGAAAGCGGGATTTCGTCATAGCCGGATCGCCTTTCGATATGAAAGCCGGCGACACGCAACCATGCGCGAATGTCCGATGGACGGTACAGGCGTTGTCGATGGATCTCTTGGCCACGCCGCCATCGACCACGTACCAATCGAAGCGTTGTGATGCTCCGTATCAATATTCGCCGGTTCATGTCGACCACTCTGCCGGACATGACAGACCAATCGGTACCGATCTTTCCTGTCACCCATGTCAACGGATCGTCTTTGCGAGGAGGCATGCGAACATCGAAAGCAAATCCCACGTCTGCGGAAGGTAAGGTAATTGAGGACCTCGCCGGTCGCCACGATGGCGGTCCATGGAACGGTCGAATAAGCAAGAAAGAGGCGACACGAGACTTTCCGTGAGGCACCCGACGTCTTGCCAGATGAACCATTGATCGAGAGATGTCCATCCCAAGCGTCTCGTACCCGGCTCGGCTAAACACGGCCGTCGCTCCCACACACCCCAAGTCCAGAAGACGGCCGCCGCTTCGATGCTTGGTTCGTAACATGTGAACGATCCATGTCGCGGCACGAGCTGCTCCGTCGGAATATCCGCGATCATGAATATATGCGAGGTCCTCACAATACATAGTCACGCTCCTTCACAAGGAGACTTCAGCCGTCATATTATATCCAACGCGCGTTCACCGCTCCCGCCCAAATTCCTCCTCTTTCTTCATATTTTCGACGTCCAGTGTAGAATGTCTCGGAGAGGGATACATGTATATTCGATTGTTTTCAATCCTCCTGGCCACCGTTGGTGGGAGCCTTTGGGAGGCGGCCGGTGTTGCCGAGACAATCGGAACCACGAATGAACTCAGCGGACCCGTTCGCAGTGTCACGATCAAGAGATTGGGCTACTCCACAACCGAAACCTATGATCGCGCCGGGCATCTCATCGAGGCCGCCGTTGACATTGCACATGCCAATACCTCCACATATTCATTGTTCCGGTATGACCGGGAGGGACATCTCCAAGAAGAACTCGCTCTGGACCCCAGCGGGAGATTGCTGTTTAGGAAACAGGTCGTCTATGCGCGAGACTCACGGGGCCGAGAGACCGCATCAGTGACGACCTCAGATGACGGCGGTTTTCAGCATGCCGAGTTTTTACAGTACGACCAACGAGGGCACCTTTGGGAACAACTGTGGGTCAACCATTCGATCGCATACAAGAGTCTGTTCGATATATTCGGGCGGCGCATTTATTCAGCCCGGTACAGTAAAGGTGAGCTCTTCAGTGAATTGACGCACCGGTATGATGCACAGGGACGGTTACGTGAGCTCGTCATGTACGACGCGCAAGGAGTAGTGTCCGGCAGGGTGGCGAGCGACTATGATGATCTGGGAAGGCGTGTACGAGCGACGACCGAAACGTTCGGCGATAATCAGCCGCGCAAGTGGATCACCACTTATGAATACGACGCGATGGGCAACTGGACTAAGGAACTGACGACAGAACAATCGTCCTGGTCACAGAGCGCGACAGCTTCCGTTCCTCTCGTGCAAGAACGTTTCATCCAATACTATAGTCCTGCAGAGCACAAGACTCCCTGAAGCGTGGCCGTCTTTCGTGCAGAAGACAGTCATGTCCTGCACATCAACCAGTCACGCCTGAGCATTCGATTCATACTCACTCGGGATTGAAGTGCCGGCGTACCCTTCTCGCCGTAGAAAGTCAGGCAGGTCATCATTGGGCTTTGAGCATTGGGGAATGGGACTGTTGGAATGAGCTCACACGAAAGCAGCGCCGTCAAACGGCGGACAGACTTTGTTCACAGCGAAACGCCGTGGCGTTGTGGGACGGAGCTCCCCCCAATTCCTGTTGGTGGCGAAATGCGGAGATGGCGATTGTTTTTTCGATATGCGTCAGCCCACGAACTTGAGAAGCGGCATGCTCGAACTCATACAATGTCACGTTCCTTTGTCGACAAAACCATTGAATGAATGGTTTCCAGACAGGCTCAAAGTGATGAAACCACCACGCCGGCGTCATGTCTCCTTCCGCAGCTTCACAGGATGACATCTGCAAGGTCTGAAGTCGTGCCATCGAGCTACGGTCATACCCATATTGATGATGTTCACAAGCTGCCAGTAGGTGTAGAGGAAACATGCCATCGTGTCCCGTTAGGTTATCCACAATATCCCCACCCCGTTCAGTACTACGCATAACAAATTGTTCTGATGCGAAAGCAATTCAGGTGCCTAAAGCACAATATTTTTTATTTGAGAGTAATATGAACTTTTCGGGCAAGCCGCAGCTACTCGATTGTATCAAATCGTGTCCACTTGTATTATTCTGGAACACTGATATCGATCAAGACAAACTCCATGCATCTTGGAAGATGTACACTGCGTTCCAAAATAGAATCGAATCATTCGCATTTGTGAAGATCCCATGCAGTTACCCTCCACACACGATGAATTCTGATCATCCCAAGGTGTTCTATTGTGAGACACTGCTTGTAGAATGTTTTGGATGGAATAGGGAGCTGATCACGACTTACAAGATCACAAGAACACATTGCATGCGAATTGTTGCAAAGGCAAATCAATATATTGTGGCCCTATTACTCTCTTCATGGTGTTTCATTGTGAAACACTTCATGCGTGCCAGGCAGCTTTCATTTTCAGAAATGAAAACGATTACCTTGATACGCGAGAGCACGCGAGTTGTTTCTAGGTCGCCGATCGAGATGTTCTCTTCACAGCAGAACGGAGATCAGGGAGGTTATAGAGTTTTGTGATTGTGGAAAACAGCGTCGCTACACCGATTGAGGGAGTGGAGGGATCTGCGCCAAGGCGGCATCTGCGGTTGCAGATTCATGCGGCATTTCAGCCTTATTCTTGAATTTTGCAGGTTTCTTAGGCCTGGGGTTGGAGTTGTCAGGTGTGAGCGGAATTGCAGCTGGCACAAATTTTTCCAATCCATAGGCGCGCAGTTTCCGGTACAATGTCGAACGGCTCACCTCGAGGTCCCTTGCCATTCGGGTCAAGTTCCCTCGATGCAAACTGATTGCTTTTACCAGCAACTCCATTTCTATCCGGCGGTGAGCCGCCCGCAGAGAATCCAGGGAACCTTCCGTCCGAGGTTCTTCGTCGGCCAGATCCAAGTCCTGCGGAGTAATTTCGGTTCCTTCCGCCATGACAACGGCGCGTCGAACTCGATTGCTTAATTCCCGTACGTTCCCCGGCCAGGAATAGGAACGAAGCACGCCGACGGCTTGAGCCGTATAGCCTCGGATCGGTTTGCGATAGGTCGTGGCGGCACGTTTGAGAAAGACCATCGCCATGAGCAAAGTATCCTCGCCCCGGTCGCGCAGTGGTGGGAGATGGATATGCAACACGCCGAGTCTATAATAAAGATCCTCTCGAAAGAGGTTCTTGTCGATCGCGGTTTTCAGGTCGACATTGGTCGCGGCAAGAACCCGCGCATCGACATGGAGTGTCTCTTGTCCACCGACCCGTTCGAACGTGCCTTCCTGTAAAAAACGAAGCAGCTTGACCTGAAGGGCGGGTAGTAAATCTCCGACTTCATCGAGAAACAACGTACCGCCCGCTGCGGCCTCAAGTTTACCTTTCTTTTGGTGGACGGCCCCCGTGAAGGCGCCACGTTCGTGACCAAACAGTTCGGATTCCAATAAGGTTTCCGGGATGGCTCCGCAATTGATTGGCACGAAAGGTCCGTGTTTCCTGGGGCTTCGCTCATGGATCGCCTGCGCAGTCAATTCCTTCCCAGTGCCGGTCTCGCCGGTAATGAGAACCGGCATCTCGGTATTCGCCATCTTGCGAACCAAGTCAAAGACCGTGCAAATGGCGGGACTCGCTCCCACCATTTCGTTAACGGTTTCCACGGGCACCTCCCACTGTGGATCCCTACAATGACATCCCTGACGTTGTGCTTTTATGGCTCTGGGTCGCTGTACGATCTGAGACGGCCATCTCGGGTTCGAATGGCCTTATTCGAATATAAATGGATTCACGCCAGTGTGTGATAGTGGCGATGCCCCATACGTATAGCCCTAGCCTTATATCATAGATACGCAGTAAGGCTCTAGCCGAAATACTTGCACAGTTCTACATAATCTTCGAAATACAGAGCAGCTATCCGGTTGTTACAACCCGCCTCATTTGCCTTATCCCCCGGGGAGTAGCATTGGTTGGTCATGGTGGTTAAGGCGTAATAGCCCTAGTCATTTTCTGCAGCTAGGGCTTTTAGGATCTATTTCGATCACCTGTGGATAGCCTTATGCGCACCGTTTCAGGAATCACTGAACGAAAGACGTCAGAGGAAGAGTGGAATTTAAATCATTGATTCATTAGTCCCACGTAGTCGATCATGAAGTGACCGAACAGGCCACGGACTCTGGCGGTGTGCCAGACCGTGCCAGACATCGAGACCGTGGAGCGGATTCTGAACCCTGTCGAGTTCTATTGATTCGGAGAATCACATGTTCGATTGGATGAGTCATTCAGAGATGTGGGTTGCGCTGGGCACCCTGACGGCCCTCGAAATCGTGCTCGGAGTCGACAACATCATCTTTATCTCCGTCCTTGTCGGCCGGCTACCCCCGCACCAGCGGAACATTGCCCGTCGTCTGGGGTTGGGGCTGGCGATGATCGCACGATTGGGATTGCTGTTCTCGATTTCGCTCGTGATGAGCCTGACCGCTCCACTTTTCACGGTGCTGAGCCAAGCGATATCCGGTCGAGACTTGATCCTGATTGGAGGAGGGCTGTTCTTGCTCGCAAAGGCGACTCATGAGATTCACGAGAGCTTGGAAGGTTCGGATGAAGAGGCAGGGTCGTCGGTTCCAGCCGGTTTCGGAATGATGTTGTTGCAGATCACCGTATTGGACCTTGTCTTTTCGTTGGATTCCGTCATCACCGCCGTCGGACTCGTGGACGAAGTCTCCGTCATGGCGACGGCCATTATCGGCGCCGTGCTGGTCATGATGTTCGCCGCCCGTTCGATCGGCGATTTCGTCGATACGCACCCCACGATCAAGATTCTCGCTCTCTCTTTTCTCATTCTTGTCGGAGTGACGCTGATGGTGGAAGGGTTTGATGTCCATGTCCCGAAGGGGTACATCTACTTTGCGATGGCGTTCTCCGTTGCCGTGGAGATGATCAATCTGCGAATACGCGCACGCACAACACCCTCCGTCAAGCTGCACAACCGGTATTCGAGCGGCAAGGCGAAACCTCTGGAGTGCGAACGTTGATGCCGGTTCACTCGGTAGGTGGGTGAATCGTTCTCCTTCTACACCGGCGGCAATGGAGTGCCTTCCATACCGACCATGAGTTCGGTAATGTGGCACTTGCCGAGATTCACGGTGAACAAACTGGTGCCTCGAAACGCGCAGTTCGTGGGATGGCAGAGCACGATGGCCTCTCGATCGCGCCAGATCGTTTCGACGGTGCCGTCCACCGTGATTCGATACACCGCACTCGGCTCATAACAGGAGACGTACAGCCGTCCTGAGCTATCCATCGCCAACCCATCGGGAACAACATCGATGGAAGCCACATGCTCTTTTCGCCCCGCCTGTCCGCTTGGTGTGAGCGGGATCCGAACGATGCTTCCGGGAAAACTTTCCACCACATAGAGCGCTGAACAGTCCGGCGTGAACGCCAGGCCGTTGGCGAAGTTGAGCGGTTCCCGGTACCACAGCTCGCCGCGGCCGTCGGGCGTGAACCGAAAAATCCCGGGCCCGGGCTCCTTGAACTCATAACTATCGGAGATGTATAGACGGCCTTGGACATCGAACGCGGGATAGTTCGGAATACGGAGCCGGCGCCCCTCAGCCTCTTTGGCGAACAACTCCAGTTTTCCGGTCTCCGGACGGAAACGAAACACCGCCGCGTGGCGGGAGTCGCAGATAAACAGATCACCTTCCGCATTGAAAGCCATTCCCAGGCAAAAGCCTCCCGTATCCCCGACTTGCTCCATAGTGCGGTCTTCGAGGGATAGGCGAAAGATTTGTCCTTGTTCGCCGCCGCAGTAGAGTCGTCCCTCCTGGTCAAATGCCAGCCCTTCGGGATGATCCAGTTGCGGTCTTGTCATGGTTCCGTCAAAAACAATCTTGACTTGTTCCTCGCTGAGGACCATCCGGGGCTCGTCTAGCATCGTGGCCGATTTCGACACGAAGATATCTCCAATCTTTCCTCTTGCATCCTCTGCATGCGTACATGCGTTACGGGCCGGTAAGAACTGGGAACTACCCGAGCACGAGGGAAAGGCAGTACCGCCGCGTTGGAAGCACAATGGATGTATCTTGGAAAATTCAGCGTGAGTGAGGGGCTGAGGATGGTTTTTGCACAGATAATGGAGGCGCCAACTGCTCGAGAGACCGCCCTTCCGCATTGATGCCCAGCCACAGCTCCATCGCCGCACCGAGAAGCATCATGCCTCCGCCCACGAGATATCCGTAGAAGACGCTGGTGGTTGACGTTTCGATCAGCATTCCGTAGATCCACGGCGCTGCCACGCCGGCTCCCTGTGCCACGATGAAAAAGAAGGCGATCGCCATCGCGCGGATTTCCATCGGAAAGATCTCGCTCACGGTCAGATAGGCGGCACTCGCCCCCGCAGACGCAAAAAAGAAGATCGAGGACCAGATCACCATGTGCGTGAACAGCGTCAAAGAACCAGCCCAAAATAAATATCCTGTGACGCCCAAGAGAAGACCGGCCAGGCCGTACGTGAGGCTGATCATGGGCTTGCGGCCGATCGTGTCGAACAGTCGGCCCAACACGAGTGGGCCCAAAAAGTTGCCCAATGCGAACGGCAAGATGTAGAGGCCGATGGTGCTGCCGGGCACGCCATAATATTTCGTGAGCAGAAGAGGATACGTGAACGACACGGCGTTATACATGAACGATTGTGTGACCATGAGACCAATGCCCAGCACGGTCCGCCGTGGATACGATTGGAATAGTTCTCGGGCCACGGTCGCGATCGTCGCGTGTGGGCGGGCATGGACCGTGATTGTGCCGTGGGAGGCCGTGAGCGATGTGCCCTGATGTTGCGCCACTTGACGCTCAATATGCGTCACGATGGCTTCCGCGTCATGCACCCGGCCGTGGGTCATGAGCCACCGTGGGCTTTCCGGGATGACCCGCCGAACGATGATGATGGCCACTCCCAGCACGGCACCGAAGACAAAACAGAGCCGCCATCCGATGGATTCGGGAAAGATCGCCGGGTTCAACAAGAGCAGTGTCAACAATGCGCCGGCCGCGGACCCGAGCCACCACGTGCCGTTGATCGCCAGATCGGTGTGGCCCCGGCTTCGAGCGGGAATCAATTCATCGATCGCGGAATTGATGGCGGCGTATTCGCCTCCGATGCCGGCTCCGGTTAAAAATCGGAAGAACATGAAACTCGTGAGGTCCCATGAAAAAGCCGTGAGCACCGTTGCCGTGAGATAGAGTGCCAACGTGATCATGAACCATTTTTTTCGTCCTTGGCGGTCGGTGAGATATGAAAAGAACAGCGCGCCCATGACCGATCCTGCCAGATACGCGGATGCTGTGAGGCCCACTTCGGATTGAGTGAGGTGCAATGCGTCAGGGTGAGTCAACATCGGACCAAGCGAGGCCACGATGGATACTTCCAGTCCGTCGAGCAACCAGGTGATCCCCAATGCTCCGACGACGAGCCAATGCCAGCGTGACCAGGGTAGCCGGTCCAGACGTTGAGGGATATCGGTGGTTATGGGACAAGCGGGATCTGAAGCCATTCCGTCATGGTAGCATGCCGATAGAGCGGAATATCGGATGGCGAAGCCTTACCAACCCAGTTGCCAGCTGTGGCCGTCCTGTTCCACGAGCGCGTCCGCTTCCTTCGGTCCCCAGGATCCGGCCGTGTAAGAATGGACCGATCGAGGGCCAACCAATAGCGGGTCGTAGAGTCGCCAGGCCGTTTCCGTGAAGTCTGCAGTCACGAACAAGGTCTGATCGCCGATCATGACGTCGCGCAACAACGTTTCATAGGCTTCCGGCAACTCGCCGCCGAACGCCCGACCATAGTCGAATCGCAACGCCCGATCGGTAAACTTGAACGGGCGCCCGGGAGTCTTCACGGAGAAACAGAGCGAGAATCCTTCACTCGGCTGCAAGGTAATCAGCAATTTATTGGAGTTCAGACTATCAGGCTCCAACGATCGAAACACTTGAATGGGAGCCGCACGGAAGGTCACGGCTACTTGCGTAATTTTGCGCGGAAGCCGCTTCCCGGTTCGCAAATAAAATGGTACTCCCCTCCAGCGCCAATTGTGGATTTCCATCTTCAACGCCACATAGGTCTCGGTGATCGAATCGGGAGGGACACCTCGTTCTTCCAGGTAGCCCGCGATCCGCTGGCCGGCGACATCCCATGCCGTGTATTGGCCGAAGATGACGTTGTGAGGGCGAATCGGTGAAACCGAGCGTAAAACTTTCAGTTTTTCGGCCTGGATCTCCGAGGCTTCGAAGGACGTCGGCACTTCCATTCCAACGACGGTCAACAGTTGCGTCAAATGGTTCTGCACCATGTCGCGCAAGGCTCCGGCTTCTTGATAGTACGCTCCACGGTGTTCGACACCGAGGTCTTCCGCGACGGTGATCTCCACGCTGTCCACCGTGTCGCGATTCCATAACGACTCAAAAATAGGGTTGGCGAAACGAAAGGCCAACAAATTTTGCACGGTCTCTTTGCCGAGATAGTGATCGATGCGATAGATCTGCGTTTCGTCGAGATAGCGGTGCAAAAGGGTATTGAGCGCACGGGCGGAATGGAAATCGTGACCGAAGGGTTTTTCAAAGACCACCCGAACCCATCCGTGACTTTTCAGCAAACCGGTCTGATCGAGCAATTCCAAGGTGGCCGGCACGATCGTCGGCGGAAGCGCCAGATAGAAGATCCGATTTTGCGGCAAATTTCTGGCCACCTCCAGACGAGCGATAAACGTGGCGAGCGCTTCATAGTCCGCCAATCTACCTTCCCGCAAAGTCTGATAGTACAGATGGTCTTCGCACCATTGCCGAAGGTCCGACGCGTGACGAGCGCCTGAACTACTCAACCCCTCATAGGCCCACAAGCGGAACGCGTCCGCGCTCATTTCAGGCAATGCGGCCCCCACGATGAGCGTATTCTGTTTTTCCAGCTCACCGTAGGTGCGCAAGTGAAATAAGGCGGGCAGCAGTTTCCGCCGCGTCAAATCACCGGTCGCCCCTAGAATCACAAACAGGTGTGGCTCGACCGCTTGCTCCGTCATCCTCCATTCATCTCCAGCGCGACGATACGGTGAGACTAAAATTCATTCCGTCCCTCGCCAATGGACGAAACCCCTAAATCCTTTGTTTCGATCAAGCAAGATGCCCCGCTACTCGTTCGGTTCCTCGATCGGGCCGGCCCATTCGCCGTTCGCGAGTGAGACTTCCTGAAAACCGCCGTCCGGCCATTGAAACTCTCCCGCTTGATCCACCAGCACGATGAAGGGGTCGGCTTCATGCGCGGGCCCGCGAAACCAGTACCAACCAGGCTTTGTCGGTTTGTCGCTGCTCCAACGATAAGACGATATCGGTTCGTCCTTCATGCGCGGTTCCTCATTCCACACGGTTTGCGCGTTCTGGTACAGTATCAGCTCTCTATGTGAGACCCTATCACGTCATGTCCGCACTGCCAATAGAAGATGTGTTGCCGTCGGTCTGCTGCGCATTGGAAGCCGGGCCGAATGTGTTGCTGAGCGCCCCTCCAGGAGCAGGAAAAACAACGCGTGTGCCTCTGATTCTTCTGAACGCGCTCTGGTTATCAGGCAAAAAAATCTTGCTGCTCGAACCCCGGCGTCTCGCCGCGAGAGCCGCCGCGCATCGCATGGCGGAAACGCTGCACGAACATGTCGGAGACACCGTCGGGTATCGGATGCGTCTCGACACGAAGATCGGACCGGCGACGACAATCGAGGTGATTACTGAAGGGGTGTTGACGAGGTTGCTCCAACAAGATCCCTCGCTTGAGACCTATGGCATCGTGCTGTTCGACGAGTTCCATGAGCGAAGCCTGCAAGCGGATCTGGGACTTGCCCTGTGTCTCGAAGCTCAACGCCTCTTCCGCCCCGACCTGCGTCTCTTGATCATGTCGGCGACGCTGGATTGCGGTCCGGTGTCCGAACTGTTGCGTCGGGCTCCTCTCATCACGTGCGAAGGCCGGATGTATCCCGTCGAGACTAGGTATCTGGATCAACCGCTCACCGGACGGCTTGATGCGGCCGTCTCGCAGCTCATTCGGCGATCGCTCGCCAATGATCGCGGTAATCTGTTGGTGTTCCTCCCGGGAATGGCGGACATTCGCCGAGTCGAACGAATCCTGTCGGATTCCGGTCTGCCTCCCACCGTACAAATCGCGCCGCTGCATGGAGATCTTCCGCAAGACATGCAGGATGTCGCGATTCGGCCGACAGCTCCTGGATGGAGAAAAGTCGTGTTGGCCACCTCCATCGCCGAAACGAGTTTGACGATCGACGGTATACGTGTGGTGATCGACGCGGGTCGCGTTCGAATCCCACGGTACGACCCGCGTTCCGGACTGACTCGATTGGAAACCGTTCGCGTCACAAAAGACTCGGCTGAACAACGCCGCGGAAGGGCCGGACGTCTTGAACCAGGTGTCTGTTACCGACTGTGGACCGAGAAAGAACAGGTGATGCTGGCTCCTCGCCGTTCACCGGAAATTCTCGAAGCAGATCTGGCTCCTCTCATGCTCGATTTGGCACAGTGGGGAGCCCGTGATCCGGCGGAGTTGTCGTGGCTCACCCCTCCTCCTGTCGGAGCCGTGGCTCAGGCCAGAAATCTTTTGGTGCAACTCGATGCTTTTTCGGCCGATGGTCGGCCGACGGACCATGCCCGACAAATGGCCGAACTTCCCCTGCACCCCCGCCTCGCGCATATGGTGCTTCGGGCATTGCCGTTCGGTCTTGCCGCTCTCGCATGCGAGGTGGCGGCCCTGTTGAGCGAACGAGACGTTCTTCAAGGGCGACGCGAATGGCAGAACGCTGATCTGCGGGTAAGGATTGATGTCTTGCGGGGGCAGTACAATACCATCGGTCAGACGGTGGATCGAGCCGCGGTTGACCGAGTGAAGAGAACAGCCCGACTCTGGATGCGACAGCTCGGCGGCATACAGTCTCGTGAGGTCCGACATCAGAATCAGGACGATTCAAGTTCGGTCGGGCGATTGATTGCACTGGCCTATCCCGATCGGATCGCTCGGCGGCAGCCGGATCGCGAAGGGCGTTACCTTTTGGTGAATGGTCGAGGTGCTCGTTTTAGGACGGCCGATCCCCTCGCCTCGGAGCCCTTTCTCGTCATCGCCGATTTGGATGGAGGCGACCAGTGGGCCGGAATCAATCTTGCGGCTCCGATTACCCAAGAAGACATTGCCTCCTTGTATCCTGCCCGGTTGATTGATGAAGAAGAGATCATCTGGGATGAAGCAGTCCGAGCCGTTCGTGCCTGGCGCCGCCGACGGTTAGGCGCGATGATTCTCACTGAGGAAACGATCTCGTCACCTGATGCGAATAAGATAACTGACATATTGTTAGAAGCCATTCATAAACATGGACTTGAAGTCCTCTCCTTCAGTCGTCCTCTCCAACAGTGGCGTGCTCGTGTGATGTGGCTGAGACGCATTGATGATACTCAGTCAGAATGGCCCGACCTGTCCGACGAGACGTTGCTTCTGACATTGGATCAATGGCTCGGGCCTTATCTGACGGGAATCACGACCCTGGAGCGGGTGAGGCGGCTGGATCTGACGGCACCACTCCATGCCTTGCTGACTTACGAACAATCGCGTCGCCTTGACCGTCTGGCTCCGACGCACCTCATCGTCCCGAGTGGGTCCCGGCTCCCGATCGATTACGAGCAATCCGAGTCCCCGGTGTTGGCAGTACGGTTGCAAGAAATGTTCGGCAGCCAGAACACTCCGTGCATCGCTGATGGAAAGGTTCCGTTGGTTTTGCATCTTCTCTCCCCTGCCGGACGTCCGGTGCAGGTCACGCAGGACCTCGGTGGCTTTTGGAGGAGAGCCTACGCAGATGTCCGGAAAGAATTACGCGGTCGATATCCCAAACACCATTGGCCCGAAGATCCCATGGCCGCCGTACCGACGGCCAAGGCAAAGCGAAGAAAGGAGAGCTGACAACGGATTCTCAGTGCAGCAATACAACGATATTATGCCTGCTCGTTCGACGTGAACGGGCACCGCTGTCATCCACCATACCCTCAAAGCAACCTCAGCTCGGTCATCCTCGTTTTTTTTCATGGGGGAGAAACCGGTAGAGGGCTAGGGTTTTCCCCTGTAGCGCATGCTCTCCGGGCCGCGTACACACAATACCAATACTCCTTACTTCACTCCTTACTTCAGATGAGACGGAACACATGCTTCATTGGTTCGGGAAAAAGCTTGCACATGAACTAGATGTCAAGGGTAGTGCCGTGGCGCTGGCATTCCTTCTAAGCGTCAGTGTATTCGCCGGAGACCGGGATCATCGGAGCCTGGATGAAGAGCGACAGACCAAATCGGCTTCCGGCCAAATCGAACCGACTGTGACCAGAGAGAATACCGAAACCTCGCAGCAAGACAAAACCACCCCTTCCGAAACATTGCACGGACCCTATACAAACCGCTGAATCCCATCGCGTTGTCGCTCCGTGACCCCGTAACAGAACTCAGAGACCATTGAGTAAGGTGATCGCCCATCTTGTACTGGCCGTGATCTTCGGTACAATACGGCTCGATCATGACAAGCAAAACCCTAGTTCCTCCTCGCCGCACCCTCGGAGTCTCCCTAGTTATTCTCCCCGCTCTCTTCGTGACTCTCCTGTCCATACCCCTGGGCAACGCCAACTTACTGGAGATGGCAGACCTCATGGCCCATCCGGAAGTGTATGATCACAAAGCCGTGGTCGTCATCGGTTCCGTAAAGGATGTTCAAACGATCATCGATCAGAAGGGAGAGCCAACGTTCAAGTTCTTGTTGGCCGACAGCGTCGGGACGCTTAAAGTGACCAGCCGAATCCCCGTTCAGAACGGGGATCAAATCATCGTGGAAGGGACCTTTACCCGACGTCGACAAGGGGGTCGGCTCACCGTGTACAACGAAGTGACTGCAGTCACCATACGGCCGCTGAATCAGTTCAACTCTGACTTGATAGGATAAGTCGTACCGGATCTCTCGCCTTCTCGTTGCCTCAAGACAATCGTTCCCCATCTCCGAGGTAAGCCAGGTTCTTTCCTAGTCCCCAGCCGGATGGTTCTTCGAGAAGATGACGGTCACGATGTGTCGTCTTCTCACCCTGTCATTGTTGGAGGTGGCCATGAAAAGGATGCTGATATCGACCGTACTGGTAGTTGGACTGTTGGGCATCGGTATCGAGGCCCAATCGGCCAATCCAACGAACCAGAAAGAAGCATCACCGACCCTCAAAGAGCGTCTGACAAAGGACACCATCAAGGGCACTTTGATGCGAACAGAAGGCGAATACTACTACATCAAAGACGACGACGGTAAGGAGCAAAAGGTCCATGTCGACAAGAGTACCAAGCTGGATAAGGTCCTGCCGGGCGACATGGTCAAGGCTTACGTGACGGACCAGGGCCATACGACAACGCTAGAACGCGTGAACTGAAGCGATTGACTCCGTCTTATGTCGTATGAGAAGCGACCGGGAGGACCGTATGGCACGGTATGGTAAACGTGCGCATCAGTCGGTTGAGCGGGCGATGCGCAAGCGAAAGAAGGGTACCCTCAAAAGCGGAACGAGTGGGAAGCCCGTGAAGAGCCGAAAGCAGGCCATCGCGATCGGTCTTTCGGAAGCGAGACGCAAGGGAGCCAAGGTGCCGAAGAAGAAAGCTGCTTAACGCACGTGTCATGCATCCTTCTTCCTCCATACGATGCAATACGTCAGTCTCACATGGGGCATCTTTTCCCTTATCGGTATGCTGATCGGATTTGTTCCGTTTTTGGGCGCACTCAACTGGCTCCTCATTCCCTTCGCCGTGATCGGGACGATCATATCGGCCATCGCTCTAGGCATGGCGCCGGCTGAAGCGAGCAAGGGGAAAAGCATCGCCGGGCTGATCAGCTGTGGGATTGCCGCGATCTTTGGCATGATCCGGCTCATCGTCGGTTTCGGGATCGTGTGAGGCCGGTCACAGCTTGGCGCGGCTCTGTTCCCAAGCTCGAAAGGCGGCCAAATCTTGGGCCATGCTGTGCAGCAGAAAAACGAGGACGGCCGCGTCATCGATCAACCCGATGCCGGGAATAAAGTCCGGCACGAAATCCACCGGACTCACGACGTAGATCAGCGCGGTGATCAGCGAGACCAGCGTGCGTACCGACAGCCCGCGATAGCTGCCGTCTTTCCATGCATTCAGCAGCCGAAACAGCAGAGGAAGATCCGTCCAGAGACGACTGATCATGCGCAGTACCTCAAAGAACCTTGTCGACATCCTCATGTTCACCTCCGACATCATGGGTCATGTCACAATGAGCCGCGCTCTCGTAGCATATCAAGGGACGGCGCTTTTAGGAAGTGGTGTTCGAACCTGATATGGGAGTCAGTCCTTCAGCAGACGATGTAGTTCCTGCATCCCAGCCACGACCCCGTCGGGAGATTGTTGGATGCGACTTCCCACGATGAACATCACATCCATTCCTAAGGCCGAATTCAACTCCACCAAGCTTCCAGAGCCGAGGCGTCCGCCGACTGCGGGCATCAATGGTTTGAGCGAACCCCAAGTCCGTCGACAATGCTCCGCGATCAGGACACAGGCTTGTTGGGACATCGGATAGTCGGAACCGAACGCCGGATAGATGCTCAGGTCTGAGCCGACCAATCGAGGGAGGAGCCCATACACGACAGACGAAGCGAGCCCACCTCCGCCACGATCAACCAGGGTTCCCAGCATGGACGGATGGCCGGCAATCGGCAGAGCGATCTCGTCGTCCGACCGAAGGGCTCTCAGGGCGTCGAAGCCGGTCAGGCCGGGCGCGACCAAGAGACCTGAGGCGCCCAAGGATTTCGCCAGGACTGCGCGCCGACGCATGGTATCCCAGGCCGCACTGATGTGGGCGAAATACAGGCAAGGTCTTCCGCGCCTTGTACCGGCTCGTGCAATGGCTTCGGCACAGCGAGAGACTCGTTCGTCAAACCGACACCAATCTTGATCGACCAGGCTCTGGTCGTCCTTGATCACATCGGCGCCTCCTTCGACGAATTGAACGGCCAACTCGGCCAGTTCCCGAGGAGTGCGGCCCAACGGCTTCAGAACCGCGCAGAGCAGCGGACGGCGGACCACACCGACCATTTGCCTGATTCCATCAATGCCGAATCGTGGTCCGGGCCACGAAGCGAGCAACCCGTTCGTCATGGCGAACGACCGCAACGTGACGTCTCCGCGAAGGCTGCTGGTTCCAAACAGGATGTTGAGCAAATCGCTGCACTCGCCGCCGAGTAGGTCGCCACGGAAGCGAATGGTGGCTTGATAACGGCCTTCGACCGTCGCCCGCAGATCTTCCAAGAAGCCAAGAATCGTTGATCGGAGAGAAGGCGGAAGGAGATTGCTCTCCGCCTCAATGGTTTGATCTAAACAGATGCGCGTCGCCGTACTGCGTGCCTGTGATTCAGGCCCCTCGACCTCGTAAATCACCGTGAGGAACTCCGGGTTAGCATGGGCTGTGGTTTTCATGTCCATGGCTCTATGATCCATCCCGCGACGTTGGATCGATCGAGGTGGGCGTGCTCCGGTTTTCCCAACTCGCTATCCAATAGAGTGCAAATCCCACGGCGGTCATCATCGCAAGGCCAGGCCACCCTCCGAACGGAGGAACGACAAATATCGTAAAGGGATCGGCGCTGAAGCCGGGCCACAGGGCGGCAAACGCAATCGGCATGGCAACCATGATACCCATTACCGCTTCGCCCGTGATCAGCCCGGCGGCAAAGAGCAGCCCTCGTTGCGACGGCTCATGCCCCCCACCCGTTCGTCTATGGGCCAACGTCGCGATCATGCCTCCGACAAAAATGGCCGCGGACAGTTTCAGCGGCAGGTAGATTCCGAGCGCCACGGCCAGTACGGGGAATCGCAGCGCACTCCCGCGGCGTTCTTGTCGCCGATCCGCGAAAATGATCAGGACTCCGATCACCGCTCCCAGCCCCACGAGCGGCCAAGGCAACCCGGTACCGAACAGGCTTCGTGTCAAGTTCGCCATCAACATAGCCTGTGGTGCGCTGAGCGGATGCGGATGGCTGCTCGTCGGTTCGCCGATGCCGTATTTGGCTTGGAGGAGCGACAACACCGGTACGAGAACCAAAGCCCCGGTCAGGACCCCGACGACCTGCATCACTTGTTGCTTCCATGGCGTCGCTCCGACCAGATGACCGGTCTTGAGATCTTGGAGATTGTCCCCTCCCATCGCGGCGGCACAACAGACGACGGCTCCGATCACCAAGGCGGCCGCCGGTCCCGCCGGATGTCCGGTTCCCATGAAAAGCACCAGCAGCAGAGCCGCGACCATAATGGTGGCGATCGTCACGCCGGAGACGGGATTACTGGAACTTCCGACCATTCCGGCCATATAGGCGGCGACCGACGAGAAGAGAAAAGCGGCAAGCGCCATCACGATGGTCATCAAAATGCCGAGAAACGGACTGTCCACGACCGTCGAATAGATCCAAGCCATCGGCAGGAGTGACAGGCCAAACGGCACGACGATCCACAGGAACGGCGCGTCCTGTTCCGTCCGCAACGGTCCCGCGGAATCTTGCCGTACTCCGGACGCACGATAGCTTGCCCGGAGCGTCTGAAGGCTATTCCAAACCGGCTGTCGCAACTTCGCGAGGGTCCACAGCCCGCCGGTCAGCATCGCTCCGATACCGACATATCGTATCTGTCCGCTCCAGATCGACATCGCCGCCGCGCGGCCTGTTCGATCGGATGGGAGCCCATCAAAAAATCCATATGTGGGCATCAGGATCACCCACCCAAGGATTCCTCCGAGAAAAACCACCGAAGCAGTCTGTATGCCGATGATAAATCCGACCGCAAGGAGTGCCGGTGACAGATTGAGCCCTGCGTAGAACAGGGTGCGCCCCATGTGGGCCGCGCCTTCTAACGATTCCGTCCACAATCGAAGACCGCTTTCGCCGAACTTCACCACACTACCCAGCAGCGCCGCGAACAACAACGACTGAAAATCCCTCGTCGATTCACGCGACTCGGCTTCCGGCCGTGCCACCGCGCCGATCTTGAGGACTTCAGCCGTCGCCACTCCTTCGGGAAACCGCAATCGTGCCGACACGATAAGTGCCCGTCGCAATGGGATGGTAAAGAGCACGCCGAGCGTCCCACCGACCGTTGCGATGAGAACGGTCTGCCAGTAGTCGAATGTCGCCCAATACCCGACCAGCAAGAGCGCGGGAATCGTGAAGATGACGCCGGCCGCCAATGCTTCACCCGATGAAGCGGCGGTTTGCACGATATTGTTTTCGAGGATGTTCGACGTACGGAACAACCTCAGGATCGTCATGGAAACCACGGCGGCCGGAATCGAGGCAGACACCGTCATGCCGGCAAACAAACCTAGATACGCATTGGCGGCCGCCAAGACGGCCGCCAGGACGATCGCCAGCACGACGGCTTTGGGGGTAATTTCGGGCAGTGTGACGGATGCAGGGATGAGAGGCCGGGAATCATTCATGATAGCCGGTCATGATAGTCAGCCTGTCGCGATCACACAAGCCATGGCTTTCAGAATGTGTGATTGCGTCTCAAGACTGAGCAATAGTCCGCTTCTGGAGGCTGAGAACGAACGTGTCGCATGCAACGGTGGGAAAAGAAGGAGAGAAGGACTGCGATGAAACTGAAATGGGGAGACCCTGCGTCCACACGTTAGTCGCGAAACAGTCGTACGGGAACCCTCCGTCCTTTGATCCGAGCGCGCCCGAGTACTTCGATAATGCCTGACGCCATGGAAGCCGGGACATCAACGATGGAAAACCGGCTTTCGATTTCGATGGCACCGATGACGTTGGAATTGATCCGTGCCTCATTCGCGATTGCTCCCACCAAATCGCCTGGTCTGATGCCGGCTTCACGCCCCACCCCGACATATACCCGCGTCATCGCTCCCGCTCGTCCCCCTTGTTGCGTCCGTCCAGACGACGGACGCTGCGTTCCCGCTCCTCCATGAAACCGCCCACTGCCCGGACGTATATCCTGCATCGGCCGTCTCGATTCAGGCGGTCTGAGAGGCGTGGCCGGAATGTCCTGCTCTTGACGTTCGCCGCCTTCTGCGCGAATCAGTAGCTTGAACGCGGCCGCCGCGACCTCTGCCGGTGGATAGGCGGAAAACTTCTCGATCAGGTGCTTGAATGTATCCGGCGTGCCCTCGCGTAAGACCTGTTCCACCGAGGCTTGCACGCGTTCGAACTGCTTGGCGCGAAGGTCAGTCACGTTCGGAATCGGCAGCACGGCGACCCGTGCTTTGGTGTGTTGTTCAATGGTCCGCAGAAGACGCTGCTCACGGGGATCCAGGATGGTGATCGCGACACCTTCCCGACCGGCCCGACCGGTCCGTCCAATCCGATGGACATAGATTTCCGCCGAGGAGGGAAGGTCGTAGTTGATCACGTGTGATACTTGGGGTATATCCAGGCCGCGCGCGGCGACATCGGTGGCGACCAGTAACTCGGTTTGTCCCCCCTTGAAGCTTTGCATGACGCGGTCGCGCTGTCCCTGGCTCATGCCGCCGTGTATCGCCTCGGCTCGATGGCCGCGTCCGGTCAACATCTCCGTCACCTCATCCACCTCCAGCCTGGTTCGGCAAAAGACCAATGCCGATTTGGCCCCCACCACGTCGATCACGCGGGCGAGCGCGGCCGCTCGATACGGTCTCGCCACGATATAGGCCGTTTGCTGAACGCGGGGGGCCGTGCCGGCTTTGACCGGTTCTTTCGCGATCGTGATTTCGACGGGGTTATGGAGATGTCGGTGGGCGATCGAGCGAATCCGAGCAGGCATCGTCGCTGAGAACAAGGCGGTCTGCTTGGTCTTAGGCGTTTCGGTCAGGATCGCGTCCAGATCGTCCGCAAACCCCATATCGAGCATTTCGTCCGCTTCATCCAGAACGACGATTCTTACGTCGTGCAGCTTCAGTGTGCCTCGACGGACATGATCCAATGCCCGACCCGGCGTGGCGACGACCACATCCACTCCCCGTTTCAGTGCATGCAATTGGGGACCAATGGCCTGTCCGCCGTACACCGGTAACACGCTTACCCGTAACTCGCTTCCATACCGCCGCACCGCGTCTCCGACTTGAATGGCCAGCTCGCGGGTCGGAACGAGTACGAGGGCCGAGGGGCGAGCCCGTTCCGCATGACCGATTCGCTGCAGCATCGGCAACGCGAACGCTGCGGTCTTGCCGGTGCCGGTTGCGGCTTGCCCCAGCAGATCCCGACCTGCAAGGAGCAGGGGGATCGCCTCACGTTGGATAGGGGTGGGTTCTTCGTAACCAAGTGTTTCCAGCGTTGCCAGGAGGGGCGCTTCAAGTCCCAGGGAGACAAAACCGGGAGAAAACCCGGTAGCGGTTGGGCTTGCGGATACCGACGGATGGCTTTCTTTCATCACGGACGCGGCTACCTTTCCACTGTTAGTGGTCGCGGGTTGTGGGGAACATGGCACGACACTTCGCAAGAGGCCTGATGGTACGTCGAATGAGTCTGAAGCGCAAGTGAGGTGGGAGCCGGTTCGAGGGAATGGTCGGAAAGAGAGCACTACGCATCAATGGCGCGAAAATGTGAAAGCAGAGTCACTTTCAGTTTGCAGTTTGCCGGAAGGGGCCTTTTAAGGGAGGTATGCTCTTAATTGGACGGAGAAGGGTTCAATATCCGTCCGTCTCACTGCTCGACGGTCGGCTCTACGGGCGCCCTAACCGGACCGAAGGATCTGTTTTTCTAGAGCTTCGACAGGGACAATGCGCGTATCGGAACGAAGCGATCCTCTGCCGGGATGAGGAACATGATTTGGGAGAGCCTTCGGTACCTGGCTTCCAGTTCACGGCATCGATTCACGAATCGACCGGCCGACAACCTTGGAAAATAGTCGCGATGCCGCTCGTAAAAGAGCGCCCGGCGTCCCCACCGCTCGGCCTTGAAGATGCAGAGTCGGGTGATCAATTCCAAGAGATGATTCGGTGACAGCCGGTTGGATCCCCGTCTCACCGGAGCGGAGATAACGGATGTGGATATAGTCAGTCCTTTTGTCGTTTCTTTCATGAGGTGTTCTCCTTGCGCGCTGTGCCGGAACTTTCAACTCGAGCTTCGTGATCCGAGCGTCGTACCATCCCACTCTTGCTCATTCTGGTATTTCCTTATAATACAGGAACATGAAGAGACCATTAGGAGAAGATGAAAAATTCTTCATGAATACCCAGACCTATGTAGGGGGGTTGCCATAGAATGAAGACCGGCAAAAATGAGTGCGTCAGTATTCCGAGCAGGTGCAGCCCTGGAGGGCCTCAGTAGCGATGTAGGTCAGGTTGTTCGTGTAGGAGACAAACCCCCTTCGGCGTCCGAAGAGAGTCAGTACGCAGTCTGCTTCCTTGCGGTCGATAAAAAACCGGTAGTCCGTGCCGGATGGTGCTGCAATGACGAAAGGGCGCGGGCCGAGATCATAGGTGGTGAGCATAGAGATGGTCTGGTTCGCGAGAACGTTGGACGCCTCAGACTTTTCACCGTCGTGTGCAAGGATCGATGACAGTCGCTGCATGAACGAAGTGCGGCAAGGTTCCTCGGAGAGATTCGTCACCTTGGTCATTGTGGCGCAGCTTGCCACCATAAGAATAGTCATTGAGACAGCCCCAAGCCGGCAGGCGGAGTATGTGAAGCCCGCGATGGGAAGCAGACGTACCATGGAACAGGAGTGTAGTCGCCGGCCATCCGGTTGCGCAACGCTACTTTTCAGGGGGGACGAAGGCGACGTTGGCGATGGCCGTGGCTTGGACCGGAGGACGGGGCCCCTCGAATCTTGCGGGAAACACGTACACCCGCTCACCGACGGAGAACAGCAGCCGATATTCTTTTCCTGCATCACTGTGGAGATACACGGTGAGCAGTGAGGACGTAGGTTGTTTGTCGATCCGAGCCCAATTGAGTCCAAGTTGTGCGGGGACCACATACAGACCGGCGGCGATCACGGCGAATGCGACATACGCCATCGAGATGTCAATGAGCCGGTCCATGGTCTTGAACCGGGCCACAACCAGTTCCAGAGCCGAGCTGAATACAAGCAGAATCGCCGCGATGCCGACAATCGACAGAACGATGGCCGGAGTGACATAGCCGAATGTGGTCAGGAGCGGGGTCATCACCAAGAGTGCGAGCAAGAACCATGCACCATACTGAACCAAAGCAAGGGAGAATTTGAACTTGGAGCTGGCAGTCCAGTCCTCCGGACTTCCCATCACGGCGAGATTGGTCGTCGCCAGATATCCGAAGTAGAGCATCAGCACCAGCGGGACCCAACTTTGACTGAAATAGGTGGCTGCTGGAAGTTCCTCCAGGATCCAGGAAGCTCCAAATTCTGAAAAATAGGCTCTTGTGTAGATCGATCCCGCAAGATACGCCACGCCACTGACGACGGCCAAGCCGGCCAATGCTTTCGGCGTTTGCTCGATGAGTCGTCGCGCACCGGCTCGGGCAACTTCATTCTTGTGGGAGTCGTCGCGGGACATGGGGCATGATGGACATCCTGAAAGGTTCGGCTTTGTGAAGTCGTCGTTCGAGACCGTTCTCCGTGAAGTCAGGCTACTCTTCCAAGCGGTTCAATACAAGCGCGGACGTAGGGCAATGAATCAGGAGAAAGGAGGAATACGATGGAAGTCCATGACGAGCAACGTGTTTTAGTCTCGACCGGGTATCAACGTGACCTGTACGGTCCGCTCGCGTGGACCATCGAGCTCAACCAACAGCACCGACTGCCACGTGCCGAGCATCAGTTTCCCGGCCGACACCGGCACGGTGAGCGACGGTCCCAAAATTGACGAGGCCATGTGGGACCAGGCATGGGAGGGATCATGCGCATGTTGAAAGCGAATCTGAGGGATCATCTCTTCCACGACCTCCAGGAGATCATCGTCGGTTCCTTCCCCGATTTCTCCGGTCGTCAGCGCCGCGGTCGTGTGCGTCACGAATAACGCGCAGAGTCCTCCCTGGAAGTTCGCTTTCCGGACCACCGTCTCAAGCCGGTCGGTCAGATCGACGATCTCTTTCGTGGCTGTGGTCTTGATACGGAGAATGTCGCCCATCGTACAATGCTTCAACGGCAGAAAGCCTCAGTCTAGAGAAAGCGGCTATTCTTCTGCACTAGGAGAATCCCGACGCCTTCTCAACGATCAATGCTTCGAGGGAAGGTGAAGATCGTCCGAATCCCTGGAAGCGACGTCCTGATGACCTCTTCGGTCGGACCCACGAGCGACATAGCGGGATAGTGGTGTCGGATCCACAGCCGCCCAAGGTATACGGGAACGAAATACAAGACGAGGGCCACAGCCATGAGGCTGAGACCGCTCCATGGCCCGGCAGGGTCCATGGTGTGCAGGAATCGTTTCCCCACTACGGCGCCGAGCACCGCCACCCCGACGATCGCCTCCATCACCCAGATGAATTGCCTCAGCGTCAGTCTTACGGGCACACCGCGGGACGGCGAGACGTACAGGAGGCATGGTCCGGGAGGAAGGGTCGTCAGCAATCGATGGCCAATGCGGTGGACCGTCCAACCGAGCATAAAACCGATGAGACTCTGGACAACGATGGCGATGATGGGTTCGTTGCCCACAATCGAAGCCGGTCCGATCATGAAGATCATCGGGGCCGCATAAATGGTGCAGGCCACGATGTCTTCGTAAGTGGAGGTCCGGACAAGATCGCGGCAACTTTGTGTAAAGGAGTCTGGGCTTCGGGTGCCGGAAGGAGAATCCATTCGAACAAGTCCTCGATGACGAAGCGGAAGGGGAACTCTTGTAAGGGAAGCAGAGGCTTGTGTCAACCGATTTATCGGCGGAGCGTCTTTTGAGACGATGACCGATTGAGCTGTGGATCGGGCGATTCGCAATGCAGAACCGCCACGATCATGATCGCGTCCGTAAGAATCAAGAGTTGGATCTAAAGGCGGCCACAGCTTCTTCTTCCGTATTGCACAATTGAATGCTTTCTCCATACACGCGGCTCAACAGATCGAAGCCGCTTGCCTGGAGGGCTTCCTTGACCATCCCCTTTGCCGCAGCGATTTTCATTTGTCCTTGAACGTTGGTGAGTTGCTTGCCCGCCAGAATAAGGACGCGGATGCCGCCACTGCTGATATAGTCGACATCAGCCAGATTAAGGATGACCTTTTTCGTACCCCCGTCCAAAATCTTTTTCATTTCCTGGTTTCCCTGTTCCGCTGTCGTGGCGGAGAGGCTGCCCTGCATGTTGACTAAGGTGACGCCGCCATGCTCGCGAGAGGAGACCGTCAACGTATGTCTGGTCCCTTGATCCATCGGTTACGCTCCTTCCTGTTCAAAGATCGCCGTTCTGTCCCGGCCGTGTCGCCAGCCAACGATCATAGCATACCGGCAACGGCACATTCCCACTTCAGTTCGCGGGCTTTCACCAGCGTGATCGGACTGAATGCCATACAGAGAAAACTCGGAGAAACACACCGAAGGTCTACCCTGACTCATGGACCTTTGCAAGGGCCTCCTCCAGCGTGGCGGCATGAAGACTCATCATGAGCGCTCCGCTGGAGTGGAGCACCGAACGGACCTGTTCGTTTCCACCACAGAGTACGACCCTTCCAGCTGTTCGGGTAATTGCCGTCACAGCTTTTAGGATCACCCGTAGGCCGATCGAAGAAATGTACGAAATGTGGGAAAGGTCCAGCACGATCCTTTTTTCTCCTTGCCCGATATGGTTCGTCAGGATGTGCTCGACTTCCGGCGCGCTGTTCGTATCGAAGCGGGCCCGTGGGATCACGATCACCGCGGTTCCGCTTCGGCGTGACTCGACATTCAGCGCGGCATCTGCTCGGTCAAGGTGCGAAGGGCGTAGCGTTCTTCCAACGTCGTACGTGCCGATGCCGGTCCGGTCAGGACGTCGAGGAGAGACGGTCGCCGTCGATGCCAATCTTTTTTTGACGGTCAAGACGTTACGCCCAATATTGCGATGATACGACACCTCGTCGAACATGGACCGTACCAAATGAATGCCCAATCCGCCGATCTCGCGCTCATGCAGCAGCAGCGACAGATCTGGAGGCGGGACCGTCAAAGGATTGAAAGGAATGCCATCGTCCGTAATGGTGAGGACGACCCACTCATCCCGTACTTCGCCGTCGACTTCAATCGCATGTTCCGTCGGGTCGTCGGGAAAGGCGTACTGCACCACGTTGTTGAGCAGATCATCCAATGCCATGTTGAGCGTTGGAATCAGCGGCTTGGCCCTTTCCCATTGCCCCACATACCGCTCAAACGCCGTCTGTAGGTCCGGAATCGCCATCAACTGATTGGGCATCGTTCGGTGGAAGATTCGAGCCGCCACGTCGGACGGGGCGACCCCATGATATCGCAGTCCCAACATCGTGATATCGTCCGCCTGCGGGGCTTCACCCGCAAAGGCTCGCACCGCTTGCATGACCTCGCCAAGGCGATCGACTACTGAGACAGCCCGGGATTTGTCGAGGACCGTTTTCAGTCGGTCGTTGCCGAACAGTTCGCGCCGCCGATTATCCGCTTCAGTCACCCCATCGGTGTACAAGAAGAGCTCATCCCCCGGACCCAATCGCGTTGTCGTCTCCTTGAAGGCGATGCCCGCCATGGGACCGACCATGGGGCCGTCGATGCCTCTCAGCCACTCGAACTGTCCATCCTGACGTTTCAGCAGAGGAGGATTGTGGCCGGCGTTGGTCGTCAGGAGGGTCCCGTCGCGGAGATTCAAAATGCCGAGATACAGGGTCACAAACATGCAGCTGTCATTGTCCGCACTGAGCGCATCGTTCACATGGGTGACGATACTGGCTGGAGAGGGGTCCGACGCCGCCCTGGTTTTCACCATGATCTTGGTCATCGCCATGAACAGCGCGGCAGGGACTCCGTTGCCGGACACGTCCCCGATCACGAAACAGAGTCGATGCTCATCGACCATAAAGAAATCGTACAGATCGCCGCCGATCTCTAGGGCCGGTTCGAGCATCGCGTACAGCTCCAGCTCTTTCCGATCCGGGAAAGCCGGGAACACGCGCGGCAGCATGCTCCGTTGAATATCCCGGCCGACGTTCAGTTCTTCCTGCATGCGGGCCTTCGCGGCCTCCACCACCGCCAATGAATCGGCGAGCCGCGCCGTGGCATCCTCGGCAGCCTGTTCGGCATTTTTCAAGGCCGTAATGTCGGTGGCGATGAAGACGATGCCGCCGTCGTGCGTCTTGCGTTCGTTGATCTGAAGCCACTCTCCACTGGACCGGTATTGAATGTACGGTGCGATCGGATTTCTGTGCATGTCAAGGCGCTGTTGTATCCAGGGTTCGAGTTTTCCGATCGCAGCGGGGATATCGCCGCGTTCGGCAGTTCGGCGGACGATCGATTCGAACGAGTCGCCGGGTTGAACGTGAGCCGCAGTTCCAGACATCACGTCGCGATACTTGCGATTACAGATGACCAGCCGGTCGTCCGCATCGAAGAGCGCAAACCATTGGGGGACACTTTCGATGGCCTCGATCAACCGGGCGTGGCTGTCGCGAGCCAGCCTGGAGGCCGCCGTCACCTGCCGATCGATGATGGCCAGAAGGGTCGAAAGCGACACGGCGACCACCGCGAGGAGATCGACGTCGATCCCCGGCGGTGGAGCGCCGGCCGTGTGGCCGGAAAGGTCGTACGCCGGAATCATCCCGATGAAGTGTGTTCCGGAAAGGGCGGCCCCCATGGCGGTCGCCTTTTCCGTGACGCGCCAGTTCCCGTACGCGATATTCCAGGTTCCGAGCACGATGACGATGGTGCTGAAGGCCACGATCCCCACCACGGACAGCACAATGAGCAGCAAGTCGTTCTGGAGATCGATCGGTTGGTGGACGGCCGCCATGCTGGCGAAATGTGTCAGGCTCATGCAGGCCCCCGTCAACATTCCCCCGGAGACGAGCCGTATTCCACTGCCGGTATGGCTGCTGATCAGATACACGGCCACGGCGCCCGTGCCCCCGGCCGACAGGAAAGAAAACAGGGCGAGCCCGGAGTCCTGGGCGGCCGAAACCGGTGGGCAGAACGCCAGATTGCCGATGTAGTGGATGACCCAAATTTCGAGGCCTGCTGCTGCGGCGCCGATGGTCAGCCAGCGCCATTGGGCTGGGCCTTGGTCGGGAGCCCGCATCCGCTCGGCGATGCTCAGGATGGCGTAAGCCGCCGCACCACCCAGCAGCATCGAGGCAACGGCCAGCAAAGGATCGCATATTCCAAGCACAGTGCAACTCCGCTCAGGTGAGCTTAAGTGCAGGAGACGTCAAGAATTGGAACTTGCGGATCCTGGAGCATCGGAAATGACATCGTCGATGTGAACGAACCGACAACAACGCTATCACCTACCACGCTCGGCTTCCGCTCGCAAGCCGGAAGCGTCACGGCGTTCACGTTCCGGGGCTCACAGCCGTGTTACCGCACCGGTTGATTGAGGCGATCCCAACGGGGGATCCTTGTGTCGGGATCAATCGACCAGTAGATGAACACCACCTGCCCCAGGATGTGTTCTTTGCCGATCGGTCCTAAAAAGCGGCTATCCAGGCTTTCCTCCCGATTGTCTCCCAAGAGGAAATAGGAGTCGGGAGGCACGGTCACGGGCCCGAGGTTATCGCGAACGTTTCCGGCCATGCTGGATCGGTCGGTATGTTGCACATAGGATTCGGCCAACAGGTCTTCGTTCACCGTGACCACCTGATCACGGATTTCGATTCGATCGCCGGGAAGCCCGATTACGCGGTGAAGAAAGAGCGGTCCCGTTTCGTCCGGATAACGATAGACCACGACATCCCCACGCCGCGGTTCGGTCGCGTGATAAGCGGCTTTGTGCACGATGACGTAATCATCCGGGAGCAGTACCGGAACCATCGCGTCAGTGGAGATTTTGAACCGATGCGACCGTGCTCGCACCGCGGGCAACAGGTCCGGTAGGCGGTCTCGCACAAAATTCCAGCGAAGTTCTTGCACGCGGGACGACGGCACAAGCGCTTCTTGCTCATAGCCCTCCACCAGTGTCCTGGCCTCTGCTGGCGACAGGGTCGAGGCATAGTAGTGCGCGAGATGGTGTTCCCAGAAATTGGCCGGGGCCAGGTCGAACAGCATGACCTTGAGCGAGCGCACGAACGACTGTGCGATGCGCTCCATTTCAAAGGGTGTGAACGGATTGGCGAGGTCCGACTCGACCTCCAGCTGGTGGCTGAATCCCACCACGTCGGCTTGGTCGGCAATCGATTGGTAGAGACGATCGGACGTCACCTCCAGGCCGGCCAGTCGATCAAAGACGCGGTTCGGTTCTTGGTTGGAGTGAGGCCCCGTCACAGGGCTGGTGCTGCAGCCGGTCCACAATCCACTGCAGGTCACGAGCAGACCAAGGACGGCGTGATGCGAAGATCGGCGAAAGACGGAAGACATGTAGGAGAGAATCCGGAGGTTCAGTCTACACTCCTCTCGTTCACGCGCTCCGTGAGGATACCTCACCGGACCTTGTGAGGGGAAGCCTCGAGAGATAGGCAGCCCCTAGGCTTTTTCCGAGCCTCCGGCCGTGACCGACCGCTCTACACTGAAAATGAACAGCGAAAGGAGTGACCATGAATGACTTGAGGACAGGATTCGTCGGCACTATCGCCGTTCTGCTCATGGTGGTCGGTGCCGTGGACATGCAGGCCGCGACAGAACCGTCCACGATCGCGCCGGGAGGGGGAAAGAGTCCGGCGACCGGGGGGCGGCCCGACGAGCAAGGTCCTCGTTTGGGAACCGGCAATCGCGGCACGGGGGAACCGGGTAGGCCGTTGATCGACCCCAGCCAAATACGGTCCGCACCGTCCGGGCCCGGGACGGTGATCGGACAGGTCTTATCCATCGTCGGCGATACCTACATCGTGCGGCAACCAGACGGCCGTGAAGTAATGCTTAAGTCCACCGGTGCCACCGACGTGCGATCGGTCATCAACATGGGTGAGACCGTGGAGGCCCAAGTGGATGGGGCGGGAGTATTGACGCAGATCAAACCGGCGGGCCGGTGAGGACGAAAATGATAACGACCCTACCAAGATGGCTGTGCATTCTCCATCGTTCTCGATCAGTTCTCCGATTATGAGATCAATGACTCCCCGTCTCCGCTGCTCGATCCCCGCATCAATGTTCTGACATTGCTTCAACAGATTTTCCTCCCTCACTTGCTTCCTTACAATCCTGGGCCACGCTCCTCGGACTCCACAGCCAAAAATCGAATAGTGCTGGCCAAGAAACCGCAGCCGGTATGTAATTGTGGTCAAGAGAAACTACTTGTGGGAGGGAATAGGATCATGGCGAATCGAAAGATCATCGGCCTTCTCGGCCTGGCACTGTCCATGGGAATTGTGATGGCTCCAAAGGATGGATCGGCGGAATGGTATGCCGACGCCTATGCGGGGGCTGTCTGGACGAGGAACACGGACCTGACCGTGACCAGTTCGTTGGGGACCACGACCACCTACCAAGGTCTCGACATCCACAACAATTGGACAGCCGGTGGCCGTGCGGGATACTGGCTGGATAAGGGAAAGATGGACTGGCTCGGATTCGGGTTGGATGTCTTTTTCTTCCACCTCAAGACACCGCCCGGTCAACAAGTGGGAGTGATCAATGGTGGGGGGACCACCACGCAGTTCGCCCATTGGAGCTTACCGGCCTGGGGAATCGGGTTCGACGTGCTGCGTCTGCGGCTCCCGCTGCTGCGGGATGAACAATTCGTCCATGGGCGCGTGCAGCCGTATCTCGCCGCCGGGCCCGCGGTATTCATTACCTACGCCGGTCAAAACACGTTTGTGCAGCCGGGCGGGCAAAGTTCCACCGACGCCTCAGTCGGCGCCAAGGTCGACGCCGGCGTGACCGTCATGGTCACGAAACAGATCGGGGCGTTCGCGCAATATCGCTTCACCCACTTCACGACCGCATTGGAATATCAAAACACCGTACCGGCCCCCGCCACGGAAGAATTCAAGACGACCTACAACTCTCATCACGTCATCGCAGGATTGTCCTTGCGCTTCTAAATTCCAACGATAAAACAGGACTGCCGTCCCTGCTCGGTCTCATCACGGCCGAGCAGGTCGGTATCCCGCCTTCCTGAAGGAGCGCGGTCTCAGCAGCCGGAATAGGGGTCGGGAATTGAACGCCAGATTTCGATAGGTCCGTTCCCCCGCCATCACGTCCGTCACCGCTTCGCAGAGGCGCTGCCCTTGTTGTGAAAACGCCCACGAGCGTATCCGAGGAACGTCATACAACAGTCGGGCCAGCACCCGTCCTGTGCGCAGTTCCGGCAAAATCATCTGAGCCAGCAAACGGCCGTAGGCGATGCTGACGGACTTCTCGTCAAGTTGTCCGTCAACCAAGGCTTGTGCCGCCAGCAGACCGCTGCGAATGGCGAACGAAATGCCTTCTCCGGTGACGGGATCGGCGAAGCCGGCGGCGTCCCCCACCAGCAGGACGCGTGTGTCGGCAAACGGCCCTTTGCGCGGTCGGACGGGAATGACATAACCATGTGGTTCGATCCGGACGACCTCACCGCAACCAAGCAGGCCGAGATAGCGCGCGATCGCCCGTTTGAGATCGCACCCGCTCTTCGTCATCGACAGGACACCGATCGAGAGATACTGTCGTTTCGGAAAGGCCCAGGCATATCCGTGAGGAAGCAAGCCAAAATCAAATCTCGCGGTGCCGTGAAAGGTGTCCAAGCGATCACGAGGCACCGTTACTTCGTATTCAAGCGCCGGAATGAGCATACGTCCATCCGCCATTCCCATTGTGCGTGCGACGGTGCCGAGCGCTCCATCGGCTGCCACGACGAACTTGGCGCTCATCGCGCCGACGTGGGTAGTGACCGTGACAAAATCACCGTGATACGAAACGTCCTCAACGGCACAGCGTTGGTGTACCGTGGCTCCGGCCGCTTCAGCGGCGGACAGCAGCGCGAAATCAAACTGATCGCGCATCGTCATGCAGACGATGGGGGCTTTTCGATGGGTTGTGAAGGAAAGCCCGGTGGGAAACACATTCAATTGCGCGGCATGACAGTCTTGTTCGACGACGTGACGCACCTCAATGGGCAAGGCCTGCATGGCTCGCCCCACGATTCCACCGCCGCAGGTCTTGTACCGCGGCGGCGCGGCCTTCTCGATCACGGCGACCGCCATGCCCGCCTTCGCCAGCCACCAAGCCGCGCAAGCCCCGGCCGGTCCACTCCCGACCACGATGACGTCATAGGTGTGGTTCATACCTCATACCTGGCGGTTCGCGGATCAATCGACGACATGAAAGGCTCGCGGCGATTCAGCCATCTACTCATTCCGAAATCACAGCAGGATACCTCACCGGGCCTTGATGGCAAAAGCCGTCCGGATCCCACCGAGCCATCATTTATTGGCTGAACAGACAAGCCTGGTCGCACCTTGTGTCCTGCTGGAGTATCAAGGCCTGTTCCTGTCTTCCACTTGTGTTAGCCTATGTGCGAGGAAGTTGTCCCTGAACCCGGGGTGTCAAGAGCCTTGATGGGGTGCTTCACCGGACAAGCGTGAGAGGAAGATCGAAGATAAATGGTACGTTTCATTCTGCTCCTGATCATCGTTGGTCTACTCATGGTCGGCCCGCAACTTTGGACCAGGCGTGTGTTCGCCAAACATGATGCGCCTCGTCCCGACTATCCGGGGACCGGCGGAGAACTGGCCAGGCACCTGCTCAATCGGTTCGACCTCCACCACATCACCGTCGTACCGACGGAGACCGGCGACCACTACGATCCCGTCAGCAAAACGGTCCGCCTGACGCCCGCGATATTCGACGGCAAATCCCTCACGGCGATCACGATCGCCGCCCACGAGGTCGGGCACGCCATTCAAGATCACCTGGGGTACCAGCCGCTGGCGGAGCGCACCAATCTTGTGCGGGTCGCGCAGGGAGCGGAAAAGGTCGGAGCGGTCCTGATGATGGGGATTCCGATCGCGGCGGCCGTTGCGCGTACCCCGGTCGCGAGTGTCGTCGTCATGATGGCCGGATTGGCCACAATGGGGATCTCCACGCTGGTCCACCTCGTCACGCTGCCGGTCGAGTGGGATGCCAGCTTCAGACGTGCCCTTCCTGTTCTCCGTCAGGGCAAATACCTGTCACCCGACGATGAACGGGGCGCTCGCAGCATCCTCACCGCCGCCGCACTGACCTACGTGGCCGCCTCCCTCGCCAGCCTGCTCAACGTATGGCGCTGGATCGCGTTCCTGCGGCGATAAGCGTGGCCTCGCCACGCGCGCCACTTCACTGAGGGTGGAAAGTCCATCGCTCCTCATGCCTGAATGCGCAATATCGAGTGATCTACAAGGTTGAAGAGCAGCGCGTACTGATGGTTGTTATGGACGTCACCGCGCGCGATTATCGGAGGCAATAATGAAACACAAGGGCTTCCGTCCCGCAAAAGTTCGAGTGGCCGTGTCAGTGGGAGAATCCGTTCGGATCGTTCGTGAACTTCAAGGGCTCACACAGAGCGAGTTGGCTCGACGGACGAAGATTCACCAATCCACCATCTCAGCCATTGAAAACGGCACCATCAATCTCGGAGTCGAACGGGCAAAAACCCTGGCACGTGTCCTACAGTGCCATCCCGCCGTCTTAGTGTTTCCCGGCTGGGAGGTCACCAAATCATCCGCTGCTTAACGACGACGCCTTGGCGGTTTCTCAGAGCCCCGCATCACTCCTGCCCCACGAAGACGCTGGCCCCCGTTGTTGTTTTCTTTCCGCTCTCTTACTTCGCCTCAGACAGATGCGTGGCCGCCTGTTCCGCGTGTTTCGTCGCCACGTCCGCATGGCCCGCTCTTCCATGTTCAATGGCCTGGTTCAGCTCCGCGATTCCCGCATCCACATGCCCATCCTTGGCTGTCTTCTGGGCATGTTGCAGCGCGGCATCCGCGGCTGTCAGGAGTGCGCCCACATGACCCTGCTTACCATGATCCGCCGCTTCTTTGGCGAGTTTGACGGCATCTTGGCGATGCTGCTCCTCTGACCGCATCACATCGCGCCGCGCCCCGCCCTCCCCGAAGACCGGTTGGAGCGGTAACACTGTGGCGGTCACCAGGACGAACACCGCGGCCAGAGCGACAGTTAGTGGTGTGGTATATCGTGACATCGACATGCTCCTTCTCTAGAAGTGAACCAACTTCGGTCAAAACTTCCTCTCGCAGTGAGGGCACCGAATAACACCCCTCTCTTTTACCGTCATTGTAACATGCGTGTTCCAGAACATCCCCAGGTCCAATCGTTGACAACGATGGCCATCAAACCTGGACCAGCTCATCCCGTCCGCTTTTCTCCTCAGCTGGTCGGTTTGCCCCTTCTCGATTTCGCCCACGCGCTGATCGTCACGGGCTTCGTCCACTGGGTGAAGTCACGGCTAGACGTCGGTGGGATCGCGCAGCGCAATTGTCTGACGCGTCGACGGCTCAGTCCTTCAGCGAGAAGGGCGTGAAGTCCGTCTGCCGGTCGTACCAGTCCTCGTTCTCCTGGCGCTTCAGCCAGCCGACGATCGCGTAGGTCGCCGGCGTGAAGATGATCTCGACCGAGACCTTGAACGCCCAGTTAAAGGCAATAACTTTGATCATCGTCCCGGGCTGCCAGGTCCCGAGGAAGGCAATCGGATAGAAGAGGCCGCTATCGACAAGCTGGCCTACCGCGGTCGAGCCGATCGTGCGGGTCCAAAGATGCCGCCCCTCGGTCCAAACCTTCATCTTCGCCATGACATAGCTGTTCATGAAGTCGCCGCACCAGTAGGCGACCATCGACGCGACGACGATTCGCCCCGTGCTTCCGAACACGACCTCCAAGGCAGGCTGGATCACGACATTGAAGGGCTCCTCCGGATCACCCGGTATGTGGATCACGAAGAGCCCCATGATGGTCGCGAAGGTCATCGCGATGAAGCCCGCCCAGATGACTCTGCGCGTGCGCGCGTAGCCATAAACCTCGGTCAGCACGTCGCCGAAGATGTAGGAGATCGGGAAGAAGAGGTTTCCGGCGCCGAAGGTCACGCCGAAGAGGATGCAGGTCTTGCCCGGCCCGATCAGATACGAACAGAGCAGGACCGTCACGAAGCCAGCCATGACAAGGTCGTAGTAGCGGTAATGGCGGGGGTTCGAGACGAGTTCCCGTTCGGACGGTTGGGCGTGGGCGGTCATCTGCGGGCCAGGATCCTCCCGGGCTCTGGTTCTCGTGGCCCGTGCCGGCGTCGCGTATGAAATGGATCAGCGACTCAGGAAGGAAAAGGAAAGTACACAGGCCGTTGGGCCCGGCCCCGAACGTACCAAAGACCACGTGACGGATCAATCCCGGTCTCTGCCATCGGAAATACGGGCCTGTCCCCTGCGAACTGATCCTTGAACGGGCGGGAAAAGGTTGTTGCGAAAAACGGGCCCTTCTCGGTCACAGATATTCCCGAGGGCTACTCGCAAGATCGCATCTTATACGGCGAACCTGTCCAAAGCCGCGTTTCTCGAAGACGAGAAAACCTTCGATGCGGTGGTCCGGAATCTCGAAGTAATCGGTGAGGCCGTCAAGAAACTTCCGAGGACCTTCGAGAGCCTCTCGCTCTTCAAGCTCGGGCTCAAAGAGAAGCTGGATATTTGGAAGGCTGGAGCGCCGTCCTAGCTGGGGCCTGGTGGATCCTCGCGATCTTCTCCCGTAAGCACTTCGGCTTCTTGCGCTTCGAGTTCCTGCAGCTCGGTCAGCATACTCTGGAGCGCCTGCCGGCGTTGCTGAAGTCCCTTCTTCGGGATGTCTCGCGTCAAGGGCTCTTGCGCGGATTCCGGTAAATTGACCAACGCCTCGGCCTCGCCGACGGTGGCATATTTGTACGCCGCCACGTACTGATGATCGGCGCCGTAGATGTTGATCAACAGGTCTTCTGTCTCAGCGTCGAATTGATCGAGGGTGGGGCTCACCGCTGTGTGCTGGGCCAGGCCTTCGAGCTTCTCGATCTGTGTCTTTAGCGCATCACTTCTTGTTTGCGCGTGATACATGGAATTGACTTCCGCCATGACGGCACCTCCTTCCCTGTTGGTCTTGGGTATAGCGTTCTTTGTCTTGGCGGATCAGCTAGGCATTCCCCTGGGAAGTCTTGAATAGGGCTGCTAGCTGAGAGCAACATTATCAACCCACTTCGGAATCTTGCCAGGGATTTGAACATCGAATAGTCAATCCGCGCCGTATCGACCTTTCGCCTCGTTCTGTAGAAGCCTCGATAAGGCCTTCGCATTTCTTATTGCATAGCCATTCCGATCGTTATTGAAATAAGCCCAGACCCGTTTTGCTCCGCTATCGCATAGACGCGTTGCCCACAGGGTTAATTCTGCTTTTGAATAATTATGGCGATACCAACGCTGCGTTCCATGAAATCGAACATAGATATCCTCCGATGTTTTGATCACATCATCAGGGAGCCTTGGCCCGCTGCATGAACAAAAAATCGTGCCGGTATCCCGAAATGCGGAAAAGACGGTTTCGTTCCACCAACTGGGATGACGAAATTCAACCACATTGCGGCGGCGATGGTCCAGCTGACCTAAGATGGCACTCAAGCGGGCCGGCGTATAATGAAAACTGGGAGGCAATTGGAACAGAAAACAACCCATCATCGGTCCCAGCATATCCGCGATCAAACCGAAATCAGCAATAAGCTGTTTTGTTCCCTGAAATCGCTTCACATGCGTAATCAATTCACAAACCTTCACCGTATAGACAAAGTTTCGTCGCCCTGCCTGCCGCCGCCATGATTGGATCGTGGCCACCGTGGGCCATGCATAAAACGGGGCATTGAGTTCAACCGTCTTAAAATGCCTTGCGTAATAGGCAAACCACTCTTTGGTTGGCATATCAGCAGGATAAAACCTGCCTCGCCAGTGCCAATAAAACCAGCCCGAGCATCCGATATTGACCTTTGAAGCTCTGCCGGCAGAATCCTGTCGCGCATCCAGCTTGCCGGTTATTCTAGCTTTATGCATGTTGGCCGCGCGACCCACATTCGCTTCCCGTTGTTTTTCACGGCGAAGCTGGCGGCGGGCACGACGTGCCGTAGCAGTGAGGACAGGCTCATCAGGCATATATCACCGGCTCCAATTGCAAAGGATGGTTTCCGTTCCAGCGGCTTAATAGATCGATCGCGAAGGCATGCGCTTCGTTAGACGAACTGCACAAGGCATCCTGAGCCAAGAACATGAAGAATAGTGGCAAGCACACAAACCTCCGTTTCCCATATGTTATCAGATGCATTGACCCTCTGTTTCTGCAGACGCTGATGAAAATCATTTCAATCGGGGGCGACCGATTGCTGAATCAATATATTCACTATCTCCAGACGTTCTTGCCTTCCCTCATTGTGTGGAGTGAAGGAATAGAATTGCAGCCTTCCATGGAAGAGCCTAATTTATAAAAGGTCAAATACACCTCATAGAACTTCTCGTCCGCCATCACGAGAACTCCGATCCCTGCTGCCCCGCCTCGGGACTCAGGCGCTTGCGGGGATAACCCGCTTGCGCATCTCCATTTGCATCGGAGCGACAGGTTCCTACGTTCCTCATCCTGCCTGAACCAAGATCACGTCGCCTTGCATTCGTCTACTTGATTCCCACCTGCCAGAGTCCTGCTCCGTCTATTCCAGCAATGCTCACGACGACGACTCTTGATCGACGCCGCTTGCCACGGTTTGAAGTCTGCGCATGTACGATTCAAGATCGGAGCCCACCATAGAACCTATCTCAAAATAGTTGACGGCATGAATTCCCACCCGTATAAGTCCGGGCATGCTGCGGCTGCGAGACGATCAATGGGAGCGGATTCGGGAGCATTTTCCTGAAGAGCACATTCCCGATAATCGGCCTGGACGGAAACCCATTCCCACACGGGCGGTCTTGGAAGCTGTACTCTGGATTCTGAACACGGGAGCCCAGTGGCATTTCCTGCCGCAGTGCTATCCCAACTACAAGACGGTCCATCGCCGGTTCCAGCAGTGGTGTCAACGGGAGGTCCTGCGCGAGGTGCTCACCCAGCTGGCCAATATGCTGCGTGATGAAGGCGCGATCGACGAACGCGAGAGTTTCATCGATGCCACCTTTGCAGCCGCGAAGGGCGGCGGAGACAACGTCGGCCTCACGAAACGTGGGAAAGGCGTGAAGATTCTTGCGATTGTGGATCGACACGGACTCCCCCTCTCGGTCAGAACGCACGCGGCGAATCATCATGAAGTCACGTTGGTGCAACTCAGTTTCGACTTCTACATGCTGGAGGCCAAGCCAGAGCATCTCATTGGGGATCGGGCGTATGACAGCGACGGCCTCGATGACGAGCTCAAACAAGACGGCGTCAACCTGATCGCCCCCCATCGCTCCACCCGGAAGCTCAAGACTCAGGATGGACGGCACTTACGCCGCTATGAACGTCGCTGGCTCGTCGAACGCTTCTTTGCCTGGCTCCAGTGGAAACGGCGCTTACTGATCCGCTGGGAGTACTACGCCACCAATTTCCTCGGATTTGTGCAGCTCGCCTGCATCACCATGCTCCTCAAACAATTTTGAGATAGGTTCTAGTCTTGTTTCGTGATGAACTCTTCAAAGGACTACACGATGGTGTGGACGCAAGCCAGGGCCTCGGTGCTGAAGCCCCGCTTCGATGACCTGGTCCTAGCTCACGTGGTCAATGACCAGTTCGTTCTTCTTTTTAATCTCGATGAGCAGTTCACGCCACTTCGGATCTTGGAACGGCTTAGCAGCTTCTTGCATGAGAACCGCCGCTGCCTGCTGAATCTGCTGCTCGGTTGGCTTGTCTGTCCCGAACTGTTTCCTTGCCCGCTCTTCCTGCCGATCCGGATTGACCGCCTCCTGCTCAGATCTTTGAGCGAATGGCCGCCGCTGGCCTTCGCGATGGCATGAAGATGTGCGCTCTTGTAGTCCTGTACTTTCCAGCACGCTTTCTCCAGCGTCGCATCGATGTGTTCGCGGGCTTTGGTCGGCATGCCCAGGCTTCATCCAAGACGTGGATTCTTGGCGGAGAGGCATACGTTGTTTCGCTCAGGAATGCATCATTCCTAAGTGGTGGGTTGGTATAGGGAGTGCTCCCGGAGTGCCCCTCTATCTCTCTGCCTCTGCATGAGCCTTTGCCACTGGTGCCGTCTTGCCGGCGTCCAGCAGGATGGCGACGAGCATGTCGCTCATGACGTTCACGCCGGAGCGGGCGCGGGCGATGATCCAGTCCACGGTCATGATGAGGGGAATCGCCGCGAGGATGACCGGATCCGGCAACCCGGCGGCCGCAAGGACGAGCGGCAACACGATCATGCCCGCTTCGGGAATGCCGGCGACGCCGGCCCCGGCGATGATGGAGGCCGCGACGATCACGATCTGTTTCGACAGCGGGAGGTCGTAGCCGAGGGCATGGGCGAGGAACAACGCGGCCATCGCTTCATAGAGCGTGATGCCGTCGTTATTCAGATTCGTCCCGACACAGGCGGCGAGGCGTGCCGATTGCGGCGAGATCTGCATCCGTTCGAGACAACGGAGCGTCACGGGAACGGTCGCCAGGCTGCTGTTACAGGACATGCCCGTCATGATGGCATCGGCGCCCTGTCCGAGGTAGATCGTCGGTGGTTTCTTCCCCACCCACCAGGCGACGAGGGGATAGTAACACAACGCATGCACCGCCAGGCCAAGGAGCATGGCTGCGAGGAAGATCCAGAGCGCGGAGAAGATCCCGACGCCGGATTTGCCCACGATGTTTGCGACGACGCCGAAGACGGCGAACGGGATGACCAGGATGATCCACCAGAGAATGGTCAGCAGCCAGCCATAGACCGACTCAATGACCCGGGCGGCGGCATCGATCACGATGTGAGTGCGGCTTGTTTTCGCCCGTACCCACCGCAACGTGATCCCCAATGCGAGTGCCATCAGCACGACGCCGATGATATTATTGCTTCCGAACGGATCGGCGACCGTCCGGGGAACGTAGGCCATCAGGTCTTCGAACGGATGCTCCGACGGTGCAAATGTTGTCGTGAGGCTCGTTCCCGGCACCACAGGCAGCAAATCTTCGACGTGACCTTGCCACGATTTCCCCGGTTGCCAGAGATTCATGATGGCGAGACCGATCAGCATGGCGACGGACACGTTGACCAGGCAAATCGCGATGAGCTTCGCTCCCTGGCGTAACGGCAAACTGGCGCGGATAAGCGAATCCATGATCGCGAAGAAAATGAGCGGAACGGCGAGTGTCTTCAGCAGCCAGACCACCCAGAGTCCGAGTGTTCCCAGTTGTTCGTTGCCCAGACCGTTCAGATAGGGTTCTTTGCCGAATGTCGCGCCAAGCGCCGCGCCGCAGATCACCGCGACGAGAACTTGCGCATAGAGTGGAAACGGATTGCGGGATGACGTCTTTTCTATGGTCATATCGTGAGCCGCGGCAGCTTACCCGGTTTCACTCAAAGAAACTACGTCTTTACCGGGTATGACCATCCCGCCTCACCGTCCCTACGGATTTCGTCTAGTTGCTTCTCGCTTTCAGGGAGCGTAGCTTCGTTACGTATCATCACCGGATGGTGTATGCCAAAGGAGTTTCTTATGAGCCGGATTGGATTGGTTGTTTCAATCGTGGCGCTGTTGCTTTCAATGACATCACTGGCGTCGGCAGAATTGCTGGCCTTGCTCAACTATGAAAGCAAGCCCGGTCAACCGGTCAGACGGGAGGGCATTGCGATCATGGAGATCGACCCGGCATCGGTCGATTTCGGGAAGATCTTGATGGACGTTCCCTTGTCCGCCGATCTCGTCGCACACCATATTTTTTTCAACCGAGACCGGACCAAGGCCTATGTCACGTCGTTGGGCAAGAGCGAGTTGCACGTGATCGACCTCACGCGCTTCCCATATCGTCCGCGCGCCATTGCGGTTTCGGACTGCAAGGTGGGCGAAGATCTGGTGGTGTCGGAAGACAACAAGACGTGGTTTCTCACCTGCATGGGGTCCAGCAACCTGATCATGGGAGATGCGGTCAACGACCGTCCGACCAAGACCATCAGTGCATCGGACCCGTCGGCGCACATTCGCTATCCGCACGGGATCGCCATTCATAACGGCGTCGATCGCGTCGTGGTCACGAGCACGGTGAAACCGGGCGACATGAACGAGGCCGGGGAATCCGTGACGGTCATCGAAGCCAGCACCGGCAGGGTGTTGTCGTCGCACAAGGTGTCCACGAAACCCTCGCCGTCCAAGGCGGCGCCGGTCGAAGTGATGTTCGCTCCGAACGCCGATCCGCCGGTGGTGCACATCACCAACATGCTGGAAGGGACCTTGTGGGCGGGCCTGTGGGATCCGACCACGAAATCGTTTTCGTTCAAACAAATCGACGACTTTGGTCCACGGCAACAAGCCGTGCCGCTGGAAATGTTGTACAACGCGAAAGGCGACCGCCTCTACGTCACCACCGCCAAGCCGGGGTTCGTGAACCTCTACGACAACAGCGATCCGCGGCAACCGAAATTCCTCAAGGCCCTTCCCGCCGCGGAGGGCGCCCACCACACGGTATTGTCGCCCGATGAGCGGTACCTGTTCGTCCAGAACAGCCTGCTCAACCTGGAAGGCATGAGCGACGGTTCCATCACGGTGATCGATTTGCACCGAGACAAGGTGCTGGGGAGCATCGATACCTTGAAGGCCGCCGGCTTCAACCCGAACTGCATCATGCTGCTTCCCAACCATTTCTCGAAAGTCGGGTTACGCGCAACCGCACAGTGAGTCGCTCTGCGAGCGAGGACCTCTCTATGCGGGACCATTGACTTGACGATCTCGAGGGTATCCCGCACGAAAATCATCCGGTCTGGAGGTCGTGGATCTGATCAATGAGCCGTTGGAGTTTGGTAACGGCGTGACGGCGCTGATCGAGGGTCACATGTTGATCAATGGCTAATGCCATGGACTTGGCATTGTCGCGCATCTGACGGACTGCGTTTTGGTAGGACTGGGGAGCAGTCTGATCGTGGTACACGAACATGGAGCGGAGTTCTCGGGCGATCTGCTCGGGAGTTCGGGGCTGATGGAGAAGGATCACGAGTTCCCGCCGGCGTTGCTGTTGGTAGGCGACCCACATCGGTTCCACATCGGGAAGCATGAGGCTCCACTGGCGGATTTGTTCCCGCTGTTCTTTGGTCAGTGGTCCCAGCCAGTCTTTCACAAAATCCAGGGTGGTCTGGGCCCGCTCCTTGAGGCGCTCCGGCGCAGGAGTCTCAACGAGGCGCGCGGCTTTGGCCTGGTCCTTCTGCACAACCGACTCGAAGGTGCGCACCTGCCGGTCATCGACTGAGGCAAGAAAGGCCGTGGTATCGGCCACGAGACGTTCAAAGAGGTCGGTGCGCAAGCGATCGTAGGTGGCATAGGCCCAATCGATATCCGAACCGGTCAGTCCCCGCTCGACTCGCTGACGGATCTCTCGAAGAAACGTTTCATACTGGGGTAAGGCCTCGTGTCGATGTCTGTCGAGTAAGGGGCTGAGGCGTTGCGTCACATCATGACGCTGATCACGGTTGAGGTCGAAATAGCGGTCGAGTTGCCACAGGATGATTCGATCAGCGTAGCGATAGGTGGTGGTGAGCGAGCAGCCGGAAATGAAGATCAGGAGCAAAGCAAGGCACCACTGCCATGGGCGCCGGCGTAATACATTGCTCCTCCCTGTCATCCGATGGTCCATACCGTGCGCTTACATGTTCCCAAGCTTTACGGATTGATGCAAGGGGCTAGGGAGGGATGCCATTGCGCCCGTTGGGCTGAACGGCTCCTTCATGGAACTCGACGTTTAAGCGACCTGCGTGCCGGAAGCCGTAGCACCAGGCAGCGATTTTAGAATCAGCAGGACATCCCCTGCCTCGATCTTGTGCCCTTCTTGCAGATCCCAATAGTTGAGTACCGTCCCACGACGGTACAGGCGCAGGAGGATGTCCGGCTTCAGGGCCGTGGCGGTGCGTCCGATTTCATGCGGCTCGACGGGACGCTCGATGAGATTGACCCGGCCGCCGGCCGTCAGCAGATCCTGAACATAGTCCATGAAATGCGGATGTCCCACCGCGGCGGCGAGCAGATACCCGCCGAAGGTCGAGGGGGAAATGATTCCGGTTGCGCCGCCCTGCCGGAACAACTTCACATTTTCTTCTTCCACCGCGCTCACGAGAATTTCCACGGTCGGATGTAAGTGGCGGGCGGTCAAGAGAATCAACGCGTTGGTGTCGTCTCGACCGGCCGTGATGATCACGGCCTTCGCGCGCTGCACGACGGCATGGCGCAGCATCGTTTCCTGAGTGGCATCACCATGGAAGGCGACGAGACCGAGCTCGATCGCGGCCTTGATTCGCTCCTCCCGGGGTTCGATGACGACGAGGCGATCGGGATCCATCCCCTTCGCCAGCAACTCCTTGGCCGTCGACCAGCCGGTATAACCAAACCCGCACACAATGATGTGGTCGCGTAGTGTCGCCTGGACCTTCGCCATACGATAGCCCTCCCTATACCGGCTCACGACGAGTTGATAGGCGGTGCCGAGAAAGAGAAACCAGATAAACAACCGGATCGGCGTGATAAACAAGGCATCCACCAGCCGCGCTTGCTGTGAGACCGGCACGATATCTCCGTATCCGACCGTCGTAATTGTGACCATCGCGAAATAGAGCACGTCGATCGCGGTCATGTGTTGATCGTGATGGTCCTTCAGCTCGTCGCGCTCGAGCCACAACACGAGGAACACGAAGGTGAAGAGGGCCAGCACGAGCCCGATGCGGACCAGCAACGTCCGTCCCGGTCGAAGATCGTCGCTGGTAAAGAGGATCTGGCTGAACAGGCGGCGTGATGGGACGGTATTCATGGTCAGGGCGCGTCGACTGTCGGACTGATTTTATGATACCGACTTTGGCGGTCTGGTTCCTAGTGCCGCGCTGCGTTCTGTCGAATCGTCGATAAGCATCCCGTTCGGTCAGGTGGGAATGTCGCGGGTGCCGTCGTAGGAGGCGCGGGATTGGAATGCGAGCTTCACGACGTCGCCGTCGCGAACCGGTGAATCTTCGGACCCGATCTTCTTATTGATCGTAATCAGTGCTTCGCGGCTTTTGACGTACTGAAGCAGTGGGCCCAGCCGTTCCGGGTGTGCTTCGATCAGTTGCTTCACGGTGGTCGGACCTGTCACGGGAACCTCGAGTTCGCTTTCTTCGATGACCGCGCGCAAGGTCTGACCGAATATCTGCACCGATACCATGGATTCCTCGATCAAATAATATCCCGCTTTTCCTCTGAACCAGTGTCGCACTCTACATGAACGGCAAGACGGATTCAGCGCTTCTCGCGTTCAGCGGCCCGATAGGCATCTTGAAGCAGCTGCGCGACGTGTTTTACTTGGACCGAATCCCCCACTCCGTTCTTGAGCTGAATCATGCAGGCAGGACAACTGGTGGCGACCACGTTCGCGCCGGTATGTGTAATGGCACGGGCTTTCCGGGCGAAGATCTTCTGCGACGTATCATAGTCCTTGACGACATAGGTGCCGGCCCCGCCGGCACAGCGATCGGCATCCTGCATTTCGACGAAATTGACCCCCGGCAAAGCGGACAACACCTGTCGCGGCTCTTTCGTCACGCCGGCAGCCCGGAGATGGCAGGAAGAATGATAGGTGACACGTTTCATCGTCCCATCGGATGCGGCCATGGGAGGCCGCTGCGGCGAGCGGGCGACGAACTCGGAAATATGCACCACTTTCTTGGCCAGCGCTTCGGCTTGCTGCCGCTCGGCGCTTTCCGGAAAGAGCGAGGGATAGTCTTTCAGCATGAGCGTGCAAGAGGCACAGCCGGTCACAATGGTTTCATAGGGAGCGAAGGATCGAAGGTTGAATCGGGCCCCGTCGCGCGCCAGCTCGACGTGTCCGTACGTCTGCACCGGAGTCCCGGAACAACGCTGCGGCGGCAATGCCGGTTCGACTCCGTGCTTGTTCAGCACTTCAATCACGGCATCTCCCACTCCATCATCGAAATAGTTCGCGGCGCAGCCGTGGAAATAGGCCACGGTCCGAGTCGGCGATGAATCTGTTCCATTGGGAATCAACCGAGCATATCGCTCGCGCAAGTGTCGTGGAGCCAATCTTGGTAAAATCAGATCGTGGGGTAAGCGGGCCGTCGGGGCCAAAGCTTTCATAATCGGTGCCGTCAGCCGTTCGAGCAGTCGTCTGATGAAAGGGCGATCCCAGACGGATTGCGTGCCGGCGAGAAACCGCAACAGAGAATCAAAGGGGGCTCCTTTCGCCTGGAGCTTGAAGATCCACCCGGCCAACGGGTTGGGATGTTCTGCCCGCTTCTGCAGAATCAAGTCCGACACGTCCACACCGGCCGGGCAGATCGTTCGGCAAGATTTGCAGTTCAGACAGGCCTCCACCACGCGTTTGGAGTTGAGATAACTGTAATCCTTGGCGGTGACGATCTCGAACCACCCGCGAGAGCTCATGTCTTCCGATTGAAAGACATCGTAGACGGGGCACACCGCATTGCACTTCGCGCAGGTGGCGCAGGATTTGGAGAGTCTCGTGTAGTCGATATGTTCGGTAAAGGAGGCTTCGCTCAGCTTGATGCCGGGATTGAGGACATTCCCGGGGTCGAACGATCGCTTGACCTGAACGAAGAGCTCGTACAGATCGTCACCGAACATGGTCTTGACGAATTCGGCACGGATACGGCCGTCGCCATGCTCCCCACAGATCGACCCGCCGAACCGATTCAGGACCGCTGCATGGATGTCCCGATAGGCGCTCACCATTTTTTCGAAATCGCCGCGATCGTTCAGGTCCAACAACGGAACGATGTGCGCGTTTCCGTTTCCGATATGGCCGAAGATCGCGACCGGGACGCGTTGCCCTTCGAAAAAGTCTTCCAGATACCGGATCAACTCGCTGATCCGTTCGGCCGGCACGACGACGTCGTCGACGAAATTGATGGGCTTCTTCTTCGGGTCAAACCGATAGAGCGTCGGATAGAGCGCCTTCCTCGCTTTCCACAGTTGCTCCCGCCGTTCGGGGTCGAACGCGAGCGTGAGTTCCGAGGCCAGTTTGTAGGGCCGACAGATGGCGGTCATGGCCTCGGCTCGTGCTCGGAGATCGGCCTCGAGCGAATCCGCATCCAGCTCGATCAACAGGGTAGCCGCGGCCTCAGCCGGAATGCCGTGCTTTCCTCGGCCGATCAAGTTGAGCGTATTGGCGTCCATCACCTCCAAGGCGCTTGGGTGCAATGCGAGCAGCCGCGGTACCGCCTCGCCGACCTCTTCCAAGTGTTGGAAGTGAACGAGCGCGGTCAAGGTCGCCTTGGGCTTGTCGACCAGCGCGAGCGTGCCTTCACTCACGACGCCCAAAGTTCCTTCGCTGCCGACGAACAATTTCGGAAGGTCGAAATGTCCCCGTGCGAGCCCATCAGCGACGCCGAAGAGGTTGTACCCACAACTGTTCTTACTGACGGTCGGCCGTTTGGCGGCGATGAGGTCCGCGTGGGCCTGCGTCAGTACCATGATGTCGCGTAGAGCCGGCACCGTCGTGAGCAGGCGTTCCAGGGCCGGATCGTCGAGGGCATAGGAACGCGCGTCGATCCAAGACGATGAGGTGAGGCATAGCCTGAGGCTTCGAACATTGTCCTTCACGGACCCATAGCGAAGCGTATGCGGCCCGGAGGAATTGTTGGCGATCATGCCGCCGAGTTTGCACATGTCTCCACTCGAAGGATCGGGTCCGAACAGCAACTCCTGTGAACTGAGCCGTTTGTTCAGTTCCGCCAGCACGATGCCGGGTTGGACTCTGGCCCATCGCTCTTCTCGATTCACTTCAAGGATCCGATTCATCCGTGAGACGTCCAGAATGATCCCCGGCCCGATGGCGGAACCGGTGAGATTGGTGCCCGCTGCGCGGGGTGTAAGCGGAATGCCTCGCGACACGGCATAGCCGATGGTGGCGGCGATATCATCTTCCGATTCCACGAGCACGACGGCCTGCGGCGGGATACGGTAGATGCTGGCGTCCACGGCATAGGCCGTAATCGTGGGCACATCGTCCAAGACTTTCCCGGAACCCAAGAGGGCGCGGAGATCCTTCGCAATCGCGAGGGTTTTCGTGGGTTGGATCAATGGAGATGACACGGTCATAAGTCGTCGCGCATCCTCAGCCGGTCACGATCTCGATCACCGAACCATTGTCCGTGGCCTTCGATTTTCCTACAATGGAGATCACCGTGGATCGCCCTGCCTTATTTATCACTCGACGACTCCCGCAGCCGGTGATGGATGCCATCCCTCGGCACTATCACATGGTGGCTGAACCGGCGGATCGGCCGCCGACGGCTCAGGAACTCCGTCACGGCTTCGCTCAGGCCGACGCGGTCATCAGCACGCTGACGGATCGCATCGACGTCTCGGTGCTGGCCCAGGCTACAAAACTGAAAATCATCGCCAACTACGCCGTCGGCTACAACAACATCGATCTGCCGGCTGCGACCCAGCGCGGCATCATCATCACCAATACACCAGATGTGTTGACCGATGCCACTGCCGATTTGACCTGGGCGCTGTTATTGGCCTTGGCCCGGCGTGTTACGGCGGGAGATGCCTGGGTCCGAACCGGCAACTGGCCGGGCTGGGCACCGACCCAGTTGTTGGGTGCGGAGGTCTCCGGGAACACGCTGGGCATCATCGGCATGGGGCGCATCGGGCAGGCCGTCGCCCAACGAGCGTCTGGGTTTCGGATGCCGGTGGTCTACGCGGGTCGTCGTCATGTCCCGGTTCCATCGGGGTTGGCGTGGGAATGGCAACCCCTCGATGCCGTCCTCGCGCGATCGGATTTTATTTCGCTCCATGTTCCGCTGACCGATACCACCCATCATCTCATCGGTCAACGGGAGCTGGGGCTGATGAAGCCGACCTCATACCTCATCAACACGTCGCGAGGTCCGGTGATCGATGAAGCGGCGTTGGAATCGGCGCTTGAGGCACGAACCATTGCGGGGGCCGGACTGGATGTTTACGAGAAAGAACCGCTCGTCTCTGTTGGCTTGAGATCTCTGTCGAACGTGGTTCTTCTTCCTCATGTGGGATCGGCGACGCTCGAAACTCGCGTTCGTATGGGACTCATCTGTTTGGAAAATATCGCTGCCGCGCTGGAAGGACGCCAGGCCCCGAATCGGGTGGCCTAACCACGCTATAGTGAGGAATCGAGAAATCAACCGAACGTTACAAAGCGTAGCGAAAACCGAGATCCCCTCCCCCATGTTTCCCCTTCAGGGCTGCCAGTCGCTGGGGGACATCATGGAACGACGGAATAGACTGAAAGGCATGAGCGGCCTTTTCCCACTGTTTTTCCGCCTCATAGAGTAGGCCCAACTCATAACGAATGGCTTGACCCTTAGCCCCTTGGCAACGCGGATCAGCCAAGACGGTTTCCAATCCCTGGATGGCCAGAGCGAGCTGCCGTTCTTCTTTGAGACAGACCGCGGTCATCAGTGCCGAATCCAAATAGAACGAGTCGCTGCTCATCGACACCTGAAATTCTTCCCTGGCTTCCCCATATAATCCCATGTTTTTGTATGCCACGCCGAGGGCATAATGCGTCTCATAGTCTGGTGATGCCACTGCATTTTGTTTCTCTTCGGGTGAAGCAGCGGCGGGTTTGCCGAGCGCACCCGACCCGTCTGATATAGGATCTCCGGCCCTCTGTACTGTTTGTGTAGAGACTGGTGGTCCGGCCGGCGGCTCATCTTGAAGCGGCTGTGCGGAGGCCGGTAACACCGTCGTGACTTCGAGATCCGCTGAGGGCGTTGCTATGGGTACCTGTGGGACCGTGACGGTTCGGTCCTGTGCGCGATGGCTGCTTGAAGCCTCATTCAATTCAGCTCCGGCGGGTTGTGGGCCACTTTCTTTTGCGAAAGGGTTGCCGTCGTCCGGTGCCGCACCGACGAGCGAAAACTCGCGATCATCCTTCAGGTGACCGTTTGGATTGACAGCTTGACTCTCGTCCGAATCAGCCTCCAGTGATCCACCCTGCATCAAGGGGGACTCGATGTGGGATAATGAGGTTTCTGGTTCGGCCACGTTCTGATCGGATCCGTTCAGTTCCGTCGGAACGCTTCTCTTCATCTTTGCCATCAACCGATTCACGAGCGCGTCATCGTTGGACAGCGAACGTACCTTTTCGAAGAGCTCTTCATGCAAACTTTCCATGCCGGGCTCCGGGTGCTCCAACAGGAGCTCGATAGCCCTCGCATATTGCAATGCGGCTCCTGCGCTATCGCCTTTTTCTTCGTGCAGTTCTCCGTTCAGCTCCAGCATGGGGACCGAGTTCCGGTCTGCGGATAGGAATTCCTGAATCAGCGATTCCGCCAGAACCAAATCGTGCGCCCGCAACGCCGCTCCCGCCAAGAAGCGATATTCGCCCAATGCGACTTGTACATCCCCCCGTTGCAAATGTAACCGGGCCAGGAGTTGACAGACCTGGGGATTCCCCGGTTCTCGCGTCAACATTTGGTTCAGAATTGCTTCCGCGCCGGCGTACTGTCTCTCGTCGATGCGACGAACGGCTTCGGCCAACAGGTCGACCGGTTCGGACGATTTCTGCACCGGAGCGGTGGACCCCGGTTTCATCGCTTTGATCGATGCGGTTCCGGTTTTCTTTATGCTTTCGACGAATTGGGCCGCTTCGTTGTTCGCGGGATCGATCCTCAGGACGGCGAGATATGCATCTTTTGCTTCATCGTAGCGTCCCTGGGCCGATCGTTCGCGGCCCAACTGGAGGTAGACCTTGGTCGCTTCGTCTTGCTGGTTTTCCTGGATGCAAAGTTCGGCCACGCGTTGTTGCGCACCGAGGTTCGATGGGTCGTGGAGGACGATCTTCTTGTAAATGTCGAGTGCGTCTTTGCCTCGACGCTCTTTGAGGTAGTATTTCCCGAGGGTGAGATAATCCTGGACCGCACTGCTGATGAGTCCGCGTTCCACGTTCAGATCCCCAAGATGGCGATAGACTTCGTATCGAGAAGGATCGCATTTAAGGACTTTCTTAAAGGCGGCAATGGCCTTGAGTGTGGCGCCTTCGGCCCGAAAAGCCGAGGCTGCCTGGAAGAATGCCGAAGCGGCTTCCCCCGGAACGTTCCGCTTTAACTGCAAATCACCGATCGTATTGTGAATAGTGCCGTCGGCGGGGGTTTCGGCGGCCAACTTCTTCCATTCGGCTATGGCCGCTTCGTACTGTCCGCGGGAAGCGAAAAGTTGGGCTTGTTGAAGAACTCGGCTTCTATCCGGGGGCACAATGAAACCTCCACGACCAGAACAACCGAACGCTAACAGTCACCAGGGTTTTTGTCTAGAAAATGGAAGAATCAGACAGGAAAGCATTCCTATCGAGGAGCCGTCCCCTTGTCGGGAGCGGCTCTTCGACGGAACCACATGGAAGAGAAGAGGCTTACGGTGCGGCGATCGCCGACTTGAGCACATTGGCCGCTTGAGGACCCTTGGCCCCCTGCACGATGTCAAACTCGACGTTTTCCCCTTCCTTGAGGGTCTTGAAACCTTCTCCCTGTAATGCAGAGTAGTGGACGAAGACATCTTCTCCGCTATCCAACCGGATGAATCCAAAGCCTTTTCGATCGTTGAACCACTTGACCGTTCCTTTTGTCTTCACAGAATCCTCCTTTTTTCAACAACTACGATTGGTTACGTAGAGGCCCACTCAATCGCCCTGATATCAATATGAAAAATGGATTGGGCACGAACCCGGCTGGCGGAAGGGACGGGCACCTGAAGGAGTGATGCATCGCTCACGGAACCCATCAGTTGAGTGGAAAGTCGCGCTGCATGTAACATAGGCTTCATACTCTGTCAAGCGAATCTTTGGGGCGTGGATGTTCCCTCGTGTTTACAGGTGAGAAGGACTTCCCTATAGTACTCACAATTTCTTCGTTCCAGCCATTCTGTGATCTTACGAACACTGCTCGACCGCTACATTTTCACGGAACTCCTCTCTCCGTTTGGGCTCAGCCTCGGCGCGCTGTGTTTTGTCATGTTGACCAGGGAACTCTTGCGTTTGGTCGAATTGCTGGTGTCCAAAGGCGTCGGTTTCTGGGCGATCGTCAAAGTGATCGCGATGCTGCTTCCTTCCGGCCTCGTTCTCACGCTCCCCATCGCGGGCTTGATCGCGTCGGTCACGGCATTCGGCCGGTTGTCCTATGACAAGGAACTGGTCGCCATGCGTGCAACCGGACTCAGCCTGTATCGTCTTTCGCAGCCGGTGCTTCTCTTCTCAGTAGGTGTCTTTACACTGACCTTGGTCTTGTCTCAATGGGGACAGCCATGGAGCTCCTTGAATCTCAAGAAGGTGGCGCTCAACCTACTTAAAGATCAGCTGGTTTTGGCTTTGGAGCGAGGCACCTTCAATGAGCCGATTCCGCACATGATGATCTATGTTCCGGAGGGTGAGCCGGACCGTCCGGCCGAAGGCATTTTCATCTCCGATGAACGGTTGCCGGATGAGCCTCGCGTGATCGTGGCGGAGCAATATCGCGTCTTTATGGACACCGCCCATGCGCAGGTGGCGCTTCAGTTGGTCAACGGCGTCATTCATAGCCGACCGCGTGAGCGTGAGGTCGATCAGTATCGGCAGATTTCGTTCGCCAGTTACGATCTCAAGATCGACCTGAATCTCAGCAGCTATTCGGTCACCGAAGAACGCCCGTCGTATGAGCAGATCATGGCTCGGCTGGCCGAATCCGGCGGCAAGGATGCCGGCTCTCTTCGACGTCTGATGGAATATTATAAAGATTTGGCCTTTCCCACCGCTTCGCTGATATTCTGTCTGCTCGGTGTGCCGGTCGGCATCGTCTCGAAGCGGTCTGGACGGATCGGCGGATTTGCCGTCGGCATCGGCATCATCATCGCGTTCTATATCCTGAATGTCGGGTGCGATTTCCTCGTCACGGCTTTGGTCCTCCATCCCTTTATGGGCGCATGGCTGCCGAACATCATTTTTGTCATCATCACCGTCGTCCTTTTCTTCAGGATGAGCAGACAATAGCGGTATGACGATTCTCTTCCGATATATCCTGCGTGAATACGCCAAAATTTTTGGCATGTGCTTTTCCGGTTTGGTGACCATCTACCTGGTGATCGACTTTTTTGAGAAAGTTCGTCGGTTCTTGCGTTACGAATCGGGGATCGTCCCCATTCTCACGTATTTCGCGCTGAAAATTCCCTCGATTTCGTTCCAGGTCGCTCCGTTCGCGATCTTGGTCGCGACCTTGCTCACGCTTGGCCTGTTTGCGCGCAGCAACGAAATCACCGCCATGCGGAGCTGTGGAATCAGCTTGTTGTGGATGACCTCGCCGTTTCTCCTGTTCGCCTCCGGCGTATCCATGATTCTCTTCTTTTTCAGCTCGACCGTCATTCCGCTCGCGTCGGAGAAGGCCGACGAAGTACGCGTGATCCAGATCGAACAACGACCGGCTCCCGTCACCGTGAAAGCCGCTCAACCCTGGGCCCGTATCGGCGCCGACAGTCTGATGGAAGTCAGCGAGATCGACAGTGCAGGCAAGACTCTTCGCGATGTGCGGATTTTTTATTTTCGCCCGCCGTTTACACTCGACCGGGTTACCGAAGCGGCTGAAGCCCGCTATACGCCCCACGGCTGGACCCTATCGAACGGCCATCATCGCCGGTTCCAATCGGACGACACCGTGGAGGTCGTGTCCTTCACGGAACAGACGATGAATATTCCCTTGATTCCCGAGGATTTTTCCTCTTCCCTGGTGGGGAACTCGGAAACCATGACGTTTCGCGAAATCCAGAATTATCTCGGACGGTTTCGGCACGAGGGGTTCTCGTTCGCTCGTCTCCTGACTGACTATTACGGTCGGATCGCGTTCCCCTTGGTGGCCATTGTGATGGTGCTGGTCGGGATCGCGTTGAGTTTGCGCCGAAGCGGGGTCCGTGGAGGTAACATGGCTGCGGGTATCGGACAGGCGTTCGTCGTCGGATTCTGCTACTGGACCACACACTCTGTCGCGATCGCACTGGGACGAGGGGGAGCGTTGGCTCCCATGATGGCCGGATGGATGGCTAATGCGTTGTTTCTCAGCTTTGGCCTCTATCTATTATTGAAAGTTCGGCATTGAAGAATTGAAGAGAGGTTTCCTAGTTGACTGTCTATCGGTCTTCCGGTAAGAAAGGCGCCGTGAGCGCCCAGAAGGAGGGACAAGCATGGCCTCGCGTGTAGTCATTACTGGTCTCGGGGTAGTGTCTCCCATCGGGATCGGCGTCAGTGAGTTCTGGAAGGCGGCTCTCACAGGTCGTTCGGGGGTGACCGCGATCCCGTCCCTTGGATGGTTTCCCATGTCCGGCTATCGTTCGCGCGTGGCGGGGCAGGTCCACAACTTTTCTCCGGAGCAGTATTTGTCGGCCACACAGGCGAGTCGCGTGGACCGTTATGCGCAATTCGCCTTGGTCTCCACGAAGGAAGCACTCGCCGATGCCGATCTGAACATGGCCAAGGAGGCGCCGCATCGTGTCGGAGTCATCGTCGGAGCCGGAATGGGAGGAATGGTGATGGGCGAGCGTGAGATCACGCAGCTCTTCAAGACGCAACGTCCGCATCGCGTCCATCCCAACTTCATTCCGACGATCACACTGAACTCAGCGTCCGGCATCGTGGCGATGGCGCACGGCGCCAAAGGCCCGAACCTCACGATCTCGACCGCCTGTTCCTCCAGTGCCCATGCCCTCGGACAAGCTTTGCAAAGTATTCGCAGCGGACAAGCCGACGTCGTTATCGCCGTCGGAGCGGACGCGAGCATCACGCCGTTGGTCTTTGCCGGGTTCTGTTCCTTGCGTGCGCTTTCCAGCGAGTTCAACGAGTCTCCGGAACGTGCCTCACGTCCCTTTGATCGGCGCCGCGATGGGTTCGTCATGGGAGAAGGCGCTGCCGCATTGATCGTGGAATCCTTGGCGCATGCCAAGAAGCGGAAAGCTCGAGTCTATGCGGAACTTGCCGGATATGCCGCCACCAGCGAGGCCTATCACATGGTCATTCCCCAGGAAGACGGGCAGGAAATTTCGACGACCATGAAGATCGGCCTGGATTCCGCCGGCATCGGGCCGGATCAGGTCGACTACATCAACGCCCATGCAACGTCCACGACGATCGGCGATGCCGTCGAGACCAAAGCGATCAGGAGTCTGTTCAAGAATCGCGCGGACAAGATCGCCGTCAACGCCACGAAGTCGCTCATCGGCCATACCTTGGGAGCCGCCGGCGCGATCGGTGCCGTCGCCACCACCTTGTCGATCCACACCGGACAAATCCATCCTACGGCCAACTACGAGGAGCCGGATCCGGCGTGCCGCATGGATGGCATTCGGCGTGCCGTCCAAGAGCGAAAGGTCCGGTACGCCCTCTTGAACGCATTCGGATTCGGCAGCAACAATGCCACGGTGGTCTTTAAAAAGTTTGTGGCGTAAGAATCAGTTGAACGATATCGAGGGGCCCCTTGCCGAATTCACAGGCGACGAGCCTCATACCACTGAAGGAGCTTCATAATGACTGAATCGATCGATCCTGCGGTCACCTCCAAAATCATTCAGGCCTTGGCCAGCTATCTCAAACGCGATCCGGCGTCGATCACCGAGTCTCATCATCTCCGCGATGATCTCGGGCTCGATTCGGTTGCCATCATCGAACTGCTTTTCGAGATCGAGGAACGATTCAAGCTTCAAATCCCGGATCAGGATCTGCCGGGATTGAGTACGGTGGGTACCGTGGCGGCCTATGTCCATCGACGGCTCGTCGAATCGAAGACCGAATCCAAGCCTGAATCGGCGAAACCCGCCACCGCGGCAGGTAAATCGAAATCAGCCAAGGCCGCCCCGGCCAAGACCACCGCCGGCAAATCCATTCCCAAGAAGACAGCGTCAGCCAAGCCCACTTCCGTCGGCAAACCAAAGAAGACATCCTCCGTGACTTCCGGTAAGAAGAAAGTCGCGGCCCGATGAGTAAGCCTCAACTGCCCACACCCATCACGTTAGCTCAAATCCAAGAGGTGGTCGGGGGGACCATTCACGGCGACAGCCAGACACCGATCTCCGGTTTGACGAGTCTCGGTCAAGCCGATCCCCAGGCATTGTCCTTCATCACCAACGATAAAATGTCCAAGGCCGCGGCCAATCTTCCCGTAGCGGCGCTCCTGGTCCATCGGCATTTGTCCGACCTCGCCGTGCCGCAAATCGTCGTGGATAATCCGATGTTGGCATTCGCGCGCGTCGCTCAGACGTTTTTTGTCCGTCCGCAAGCTCCTCGAGGCGTTGCCGAACAGGTGACACAGGGCGCCGATGTGCGGATCGGGGCCGATCCTTCCATCTGGCCGTTCGTCACGTTGGGCGACCGCGTGACGATCGGTAATCGGGTCACGCTCTATCCGGGAGTCTTCGTCGGATCGGATTCAACGATCGGGGACGATTCCGTGCTCTATCCAAATGTCGTCGTGCGTGAAGGCTGTACCTTGGGTGCGCGGGTGATCATACATAGTGGAACCGTGATCGGAGCCGATGGGTTCGGATACGTGCAGCATCAGGGCCGTCACCATAAGATCCCGCAACTCGGCGGCGTCGTCATCGAAGATGACGTTGAATTGGGAGCCAACGTAACGGTGGACCGCGCGACATTCGGGCGGACCATGGTCAAGCGGGGTACGAAGGTCGACAATCTCGTCCAGATTGCCCACAATGTCACGGTGGGGGAGCACTGCATTCTCGTTGCACAGGTTGGCATCGCGGGTAGCACGACCATCGGTCATCACGTGATGATCGGCGGTCAGGCGGGGCTTTCGGATCATTTGACCATCGGTGATCAAGTGATGATCGCGGCCAAATCCGGAGTCAATCGTAGTGTGGAGTCGAACCAGATCGTCGGAGGCATTCCCGCGATGCCGCGTGAAAAGGCCCTGAGGGTTCAGGGAGTGATCTTCCAGTTGCCCGAGTTGAAGCAGCTTGTACGGGACTTGGAACAGCGTGTGGCGACCCTCGAAACTCGCATGAAAAAAACGCCCGGCCGGATTGCTCGAACCCAAGCCGCTCGCTCCAACAAGCGCTGAGGCCTTACTTCGCCGCTGGCTCTACTTTGATTACTCGCCGCCATAAGAACAGCCTGGCCCAATAGAATCCGGCCCACGGCATCAGGAGCGCTGGAAACGTACTCACACGGCCATAGACGGACGCCGCAACGGTGCCGCCGACCAGGATCATCACGCCGAACAGATAGGCGAGCGGGACGAACTGGCGCCCCGGGTGCTCGATGGTCGTCGCGTCGGACCTCTTTTTGAGCTTTCCTTTTTGACGATTCAGCCCTTCTTTCATGCGGGCCGCGAGAACTTCCGGAAACGCGCGCAGGAGGTACCGCTGATAGAGCGTCTGGGCCGCGCCCAACCCGACACCGGACATGAATAATCCGGAACTCTGATAGAAGGTATCCCACGTATAGCTGTCGGTGGCGAGCCACTGATATCCTAGACCTCCCACAGCCCCGATCACACAGATGAGTCCGAGAAGGCCGGACGGCAGGAGGATGTACGTCTTGACGTACTCCTGGGCTTGCTGGACGGTCTGTTGCGGATGATGAACATTGACGAGCTTTGGCACGTGTTTCCCTTTGCAATGGTCAAGATACTCGGAGTGGCCGAGCCCATTATAACCATCTCGATCTCCACAGCAAAGGGTAGAACAAGAGGACAAAACTCGTTGATTTCGATCTGATGGGTGACTCGCAGGACCAGTTCCATGTAGCACGGTATGGGCTGGACCCCATGATATCGTCTTGAACTGAACAGACAGAATCTGTCATCAGATGATCCAGAACAGAGCGATTGACGTTCAGCTGCGGATTACACTGTAGCGAGGGATGCAGCGATTCACCAAAGTATTCGATGAAGACCGAACGATGCGCCTGCGAGAGATTCAGAACTGAATCGAAGATCGGAAACTCATCGTGATTCGTTTTGGTCGCCTATTCCGAGGGACGTGCGTTCGTTCTCTTCAACCGTGCAATTGCATGATCTGAGGGTACCGCATACTTATTGGGGGTGGTGAATCGGCCTGTGACTGTCGATAATCATGTCGGGATCAGCACTGACGTCTGAAGATTCTAACGACGTCTTTCTGGTTTCCACCACGCCTTGCAGTGTCAACGCAATCGCATCCAGACTTTCGAGCAACAAAGCGAAGGAATCAGACACCGCGGTCGGCACCACGGAGGTTGTCGGCTGGGAAGAGGTATCTGCGAATGTGACACGTCCCGGTACCGGAGGATTGAGAGTTTCGGCGATAGATAACAGTGGGGTATGGCTCAAATCAACTTGACAAGAACGAGGCCCCTCATATGCTTGTTCCTGCGGATCGTCGAGCCGTACCACCGGACGAAGGGGATAACCGGTATTCACCTTGGTTACTGTTCCAATGTCCCCGGTTGTCAATCGTACCCTAGTCCCAAGGGGGAACAGCGAGAATTGCTGGACAAGCGCCTTCAAGATTTCTCGAGGAAAGGCCCGCCGTTCAGTGACCAGGAGTTCCTTGACTGCTTCGTGCGGGAGCAAGCGACGGCGGTAGGGACGCTCGCTCACCAATGCATCGAATATGTCAACAGCGCCCAAGATCTGAGCCATTTCGCTGATCTCTCTTCCCGTGAGCCGATTGGGATATCCTTGTCCATCGAAACGTTCGTGTGCCTGTAAGGTTAACTGAGCCAACCAACGATACGCCGGCCCGCATTTCTCAAGAATCTGATGGCCCAGATCAGGATGCCGTTCGATCAGCCTCCGCTCCTCCTGGTTCAATCGGCCTGCCTTGGTGATCAAGGATTTTGGTACGGCAAATAATCCGATATCATGGACAAATCCACCGAGGGCCAACTGGTATAGTTCGTCTCCATAGTACCCAAGGCCGATCCCCACCTTGGTTCCGAGTATCGCCACATTGATTAGGTTGGTAATGAGTGGTGACCCGTCAGGACCCGCGAGTGCTTCCACCACCAGCTCATCGTTGTGTTGCAAAGATGAAACGACATCTCTTGCCAGAGCTTCAAGCCGTTCGAGCGATACAGAATGCTGGTTCTGAACTGCGGTCGCGATCTCGCCCACCACATGCTCGGCTTCATTGTACCAGGTCGTCAAGGCATCACCCCCAGACCGATGGAGGCCCGCCGCTGCAGCAGGTCATTCGCGACTTTTTCCACCAATGAGCGTCTGATCTGATGCGCTCCCGAAATTCGACCGTAGTGAAGACACAGGTCACACAGCGAATTGATCAAGCGGCATACACCGCCGGTGAAATGATAAATGGAAGAAATCGCGCGAGCCGAGAATATCGGCAGCGCGACTCCCGCGGCGGCAAGCCGAGCCAAGACATAGGATTTTGTCTCGGCACGATCCAAATACCCGATGTGGTGTTGAACGGCTACTCGCTGGGCGAGCTGCGGAATACGATCGATGCGTTCCCGTAGTTCCGGTTGCCCGATGAGGACGAGTGTGATGAGAAATCGGTCATTGAGCTGGAAATTACTGAGAAGGCGCAGCTCTTCAAACACGCGGTCGTGCTCGATGGCCTGGGCTTCATCCACCACGACAACGGTGTCGACTCCCTTATGGTAGTTAGCAAGCAGCTGATCGTTCAGGCGACGTAATTGTTCCGCGCGTGTTCCGTGGGGATCCAATCCCAGTTGGAAGAGGAGCTCACCGAGAAATTCGTTCCCCGGAATAGTCGGGTTTGATACGAGAGCGATTTCATACCGTGATCGAGAAAGTTTGAGAATCACAGTACGACTGAGGAGAGTCTTCCCACTGCCGATTTCGCCGGTCAGCAGCACCATTCCTTTGCGGGCATGGATCCCGTACAGCAGTCGCTCTATCGCCATGTCATGTTGGATTGAGGGTACATAGAACTTGGGGTCCGGCACATTTTCAAATGGGTGAAGGTGTAGTCCCCAATGCGCCACATAGGACGAATCCTGACTCAGATTATGATGGGATATCGTATCGACAAGTGGCATGAGTGGATCCGTTTCGTTCCAGCTCCCCGTCCGGGGGCGGGTGCTTCTGGTATGAAGCTCGCTTAATGAGGTAATACGTTTTGTATCGCCACGCGCTCCATCCGCCCGCTTTCCGCCCATTCCTCGATCTCCTCCATGTTCTGTCCCAGCCGTGATTGGATTGCGTCGAAGTGTGTGGCGTTCACCATCGCATGGTGCTGGGTCACGATTACGAGGAAACTGTGTAATCCCATAAAAAACACCATCGCATTGGAAGCATTGACCTGTTGCGCGGCGGACCACAGCTGTGCGACGTGCTCAATAGGATTCTGTAAGTCGAGGGACGGTGAATTCTGGACGACGCGATCATTCTTGAGTGTCTGAAGGATAGTCCTTAACTGTGGAACAGCTTGTCGAACGACATTGAGAAAGCCTTGATCTCCTTCGGCTGACCGATCGAGAAACTCGTGGATGGAAGCCACATCGCATTGTTCCACTTTACGATCCAACAACCCCTCCGCCTGGGCCACCATCGTTTGAATCAAGTTGCGTTGGAATCTGTTGGCTGTCTGACGTTGAGTGTGAAGATCTCGCAGCAATATCAAAAAGTCTTTCGTCGGAATCTTCGTGGACGAATCTTGGGCAAAAGCTGGTACATGTTTCTCCTCAAAACTCACACCTGTCGATCTGGTCAGTGCGCCGTGAATGTGTCCCAGGTGTTTGCAGAGTGCGATGAAGTCGTCGACGGAGATTTGCGTGGAAGGATTTTGAACGGCTTCAACAAATGGAAGGGTGGAGAAACTCGCTCGTTCGACGTCGCTCAGGTTGAGTGTAGCCGCAGATCCGCCAAGGTTCGTAATCCCTACTTTGATCGTCTGCGCCAAGGCCCGATGGCGTTCCAAAGGGGGAGATTGTTGCAGTTCATCGAGCGCGACGTGAATTTGTTGAAGCCATTCCTGTGCCTCTTGAACAAAAAGCTCAACGAGCTCTTTCTGGAATGCATCCTCGGTTTCAACGGACATCGTCTTCGGCCCTTCAACACACCCGCGAGCATCTGACTGTCGGTGGAATTAGGATTGCCCCTTCCCGTTTCCAAGTTGGGAGGCCAATCCTGCAATCTCGCTTAACTTGCGGGCCATTTCCTCAAGTCGTTTTGTGGCGTTTTCGGCGGCTTGTTCAGCCTCCACCACTCGCCGCGCGAGCATGCCGTTGCGATCTCGTTCAACGGCGAGGAGTCCTTCCAATTCCGGAACTCTCAACGCCACGCTCTCCGACTCTTGACGTTGTCTTATTGCTTCTGTAAGCCTCTCTCTTTCGGTCGAAAGTTCCGACTCGAGACCCTGCATTTTTTGGTGTAGTTCAGCTTCCCGCTGTTCCGTACGCGCGAGTCTGGCGTCCAGGTCTTTGGCCTTAGTTGATATCTGCTCAAAATCCTCCAACTGTTGCACGAGTTCCTCCGCCGACGCCCGTTCGGTGTGTAGAGCAGACTCCAGTTCTGCGATTCGGTCAGATGCCTTGCGCCAGTTCTGGGCGTCTTGTTTGAATGCACAGACTGCCTCTTGTTCTGTCTTCAGGGCAGATTCCAGCTCGGGGATTCGTGATACTTGTCGCTCCAGTTTCGAGAGAGTTTCCTGAAGATCGCTGACCCGTTTTCGTTCGGCCGCCAACAGCGTTTCGTGATCCTTGGCTCTCGCGAGTTGCTCAGTGAACTCAGAGAGCCGTTTGGTCAGTTCTTCCGAACGAAGTTGTTCCGCCTGTAACTGTTCTTCAGTGTTTTTGAGTTTGCCGAGGTCCTCGCGCAGACTCTGTTGCGGTTGGCTCGACATCTGTATCGCCTTCTCAACCGAGGAGCTTGTCGGAGCGTTAACAGAGCCGGTGACTGCGGCTTGTGCGGGCTCCTGCTGCTTGGCAATCAGTTCGAGGACACGATCCTTCAAAGACGTACCTTGAAATGGTTTTTTCAACACGCCATCTGCGCGGCAGGACACGGCCTGCTTGGTCACTTCATCGTTCACGATTCCGGAGATGAGCAGCACGGGTGTTGTGGAGAGGGTTGCATGTCCACGAACAAAGGCACACACTTCATATCCACTCTTATCCGGCATGATGACGTCGGACACAACGACATCCGGCCGTTCCTTCGCAAGATAGGCCAAGGCTTCCTCTCCGTTTGCCGCGAGCGTGACGCCGAGGCCGGCCTCGGTCAACAGTCGCTCTGCGACTTTGCGAACCGCGATGCTGTCATCGGCGATCAAGATCTTCGGCATGCATGCACCTTTCGTCCCACCCCGGTACTAGGGAGATCATGACATCGTCGACCCAAGTCGTGATACAGAAAGGATAGGAATTTCATCCAGGCCGTTGGTATAACTGCCTTCGGCCGGCAAATCTTTGCCTCGGTATATCTGGAGCGTGGCCGGATCAACGGTATGGAGAACCGGAATCTCTTCATCGATGCACACAGCCATCTCTCCGAGAGGATGTTTCATCCTCAGGCACAACGGACTACTCCCTTGCACAGCAAGATGAAGGGATGCGGCCAGATCGAATACCGGTAACACGACTTGTCCATGACGAACCACCGCAGTAATAAAAGGAGTTTGGCCAGCGACAGGAATAGAACCGTTCCACTGGGAAACACTCGAGACGTTCGATGTGTTGACCGCCAGTCGCCTTCCACCCACAGAAAAGACCAACAGTTGCCATGATGGACATCCTGTTTCCCGCCGAGGCTTTTGACCGCTTCTTAGCATATGCGCTGTCGCGTGCCGGAGTCGTTTAAGCCGCTAATCCGGGCGTGGATCTCTGTCCCCCGCCACCGTTTATGCCGGGCACCCGTCCCTCAAGAACCCAGGCGATATTGAGCACCAATGCAACACTTCGCTGGAATAGGATCATGCCTCGATACCAGTGCTGTTCCGGTCCCTGGAATTGTGTCGGTAGCGGCAGAATTTGAGACGACTGGAGTTCAAGAAATCCCTCCACCGTGGAGACTCGAATACTGCCACGCCCTCCATGCTCAGAAAGCAGTACGATACGTGTATTGGCTCCATTCTGATCATGCGACACGCTCAGTCGATCGGCTAGATCAATGATCCCGTACTCCATGCCGTGCAGTGTGGGATTTGTGACGCCTCCAATCTCATCAAGCGTCAACAGCCCGGCAATCGATTCGACATCCAACGCCAGATACCGTCGGCCCAATGTCACGATGAGAAATCGTGATGGAGATGCTGGCGACGGAGTTCCCGTCATCGGTTTCCGTATGCCTATCCCTACGATCGTTTCACCCATTGTCTGTAACAAGTCCGATTCCGTCAAATGATACGAGTATTTCCACAGGGTTACTTGTGCAAAGCCGGCGCCTTGCCAAGCCACCGTTCAACCTCCTGAAGCAACGTCCGTTCTTCCACCGGTTTGGAAATATAAGAATTGGCGCCGAGGTTCAGTGCCATCTGCCGATGCTTGTCTCGGGCTCTCGTCGTCATGACTACTACCGGTGTATGTCGTGTTTCCGGACGACTTCTGAGCGCTTGAATGACTTCGAATCCGTTGAGTTTCGGCATTTCGAGATCGGTGAGAATCATACGGTAACTCGTCGTCGAGGTCTTTCGCAATCCATCTTCGCCATCGACCGCTGTATCGAACGGATATCCTGCAGACTCCAACATTCTCCCGACGAATTTGCGGATGCTCAACGAATCGTCTATCAAGAGCAGTCGAGCCTCGTTCGGGTCATTCACCGCCGCAGTTTGCGCGGGCTCTTTGGGCAGAGATTGGGACTTGACCAGGCGTGTTCGTGCAACCGAGTCCTTCGTATGTCTAGGCGTCAAACGGCTTGGATCGATCACAAGGACAACATGCCCTTCTGAATCAATGGTCGCGCCTCCGAAAAACGATCGGTCCAGAGGTTTCAGTGATCCAAGTGGCTTAATGACGATTTCTTGGCGACCCAACAGTTCGTCAACCGCTAATCCCAGAGGAGATCCGGCCGTCCGAACGATCACAGCCGGCATGGTCCAATCGATGGTTCCTGATTCTCGACGGAGAATGTGATGGAGCGATTGCAATTCAATCAGCTTGTCGTCGACCTGCAAGAATTTACGCTCACCTTCCTCTCGCATCGAAGAAGGAGTCGGCATGGTGACTTCTTGAATGCTTACCAATGGAATTGCATATCGTTCGGTACCCACTCGCACGAGTAGTGCAGTGGCAATAAGGAGGGTGAGAGGGAGATTCAGGGTGAATTTGGTCCCAATACCAGACTCAGACTCCACGTCGATATTCCCGTTCATGCCTTCAATGACTCGTTTGACCACGTCCAGCCCTACGCCTCGACCTGCTTGGTCTCCTATCTCGTCGGCCGTGGAAAAACCGGGCATGAAAATCAACTGAAGGATGTCCATGTCCGACATGGCTTGGATCTGCTGTGATGACACGAGTTCCATCGAGACGGCTTTGGTGCGTATTTTGTCCAAATCCAATCCCGCTCCATCGTCCTCGACTTCGATGATGACCGAATTGCCCCGATGAGCTGCGTGGAGATAGACGGTTCCAACGGCTGGTTTGCCCTTTGCAATTCGATCAGCTGCCGGTTCGATGCCGTGGTACACGGCGTTCCTGACCAAATGCACCAATGGATCCACCAATCGCTCCACGATTCCGGTATCAACTTCCGTCTGCTCGCCCGAGGTGACGAGGGACACTTCCTTGTTCGAGGTTCGGGCGATGTCTCTGACCGCTCGACGGAACCTGGTGAACGGTGTGCCGATTGGAACCATGCGGGCTCGCGCGATTTCGTCCCGCATCAACAAGGTCAAATGTTGAAGTTGAGTCATCTCGCCCTGGGCGTTTGAAATGGATTCATCCAACTGCGCCATCGACTCACTGATATCGGCGGTGACTTCTCCGATGCGCCGAGCCAAGATATTGAAATCGTCGTACTTGTCCAACTCGAGGTTGCCAAAATCACCGATCAGGGGAAGCTCTTGCCCTGCAGACGTCATCGGACTAGTCGGAGCTTCTAGATACGTGAAGGTATGTTTGTCGGCAAATGATTGGACGGAATCCACTAAGCGACGTTTGAATGCCAAAACTTGTTGTGACAGTTGATCCAAAACTCGCAGCCGTTGCTCCAACCGGCCTCGTCCAATGACGAGCTCTCCGACGAGGTTCATCAGCCGTTCGAGCCGTCCATGACTGACACGGATAACCTCTCGTTCCTCCCTTGACGTCTCGCTCGTGGCCCGATCCCCTCCTCCTCCAGACGCGCTGCCTCCGAACTGGTCCGCGATCCTGGAAGCGAAGGTTTTCTCATCTCGAGGCTCTGATCTCGTCGCGCGCGTGGTAAGCTGATCCAATTGTCGGAGTTCGGTTCGTGCTCTATCGAATTGTTGCCTCGTGTCCTCCACCGTATTGAGTTCTCTCCGCATGAGCACTCGCACAACATCGATGGCCCGAAGCATAAGGTCCGTATGACCCGGCAACACGCGGAGGGTACCGTCCCGTACCGCATCCATGAAATCTTCGACATGGTGGACAAGGTCGCCGATCGATTGAAATCCGACCGTATAGGCGGATCCTTTCAAGGTGTGCGCGCTGCGGAATAACTGATTGATCAGGTCCTTATTGTGCGGGTCTTTGTCCAACCGTAGGAGGTTGGCTTCCAACACTTCCAAATACTCCTGCGCTTCTGGGATAAAATAGGAGAGCACTTCCGGCTCCAAATTTGGAATCAAGTACCTGTCAGATAAATCCCCTGGTTGAGCTCTCGGGTTAACAACAGGCTCATGCCGGACAGAATTCGAGCCAGACGTTTCGGTCCCATCTGATGGAAAGGCGAGTAAAGGTGATGTGGCGGTATCTACAGACGCCTGGGCGAGACGATTTATAAGATCTGGAATGTCCCGTTGGAGCTGGCTTCTGCTGGAGGAGTCACGCAGAAGAATGAGTCGGATCAATTCTGCGGCATTCGCCAGCAGGTCAAGGAGACCATCGCTGAGAGGAAGGCGTTTTTCATGAACCGCGACCATGCAATCCTCCATCGGATGGGCAACGTCGCCGATGACCTGGAAGCCTACGGTGTACGCCGAGCCTTTTAGCGTGTGTGACGTACGAAAAAGCCGGTATATTGAGTCCTCATCATCTCTCTTATCTCTCAGAAGACGGATCAACTCCTCGATAGTGTCGAGATACTCCTTCGCTTCAGGAACGAAATACGACAAGATTTCGGCATCCAGTCCGGGATACATATATTCCTCGGTGACAACGGACGGTTCATGTTGTTTTATCGAAGCCCAACAGCGTTCTATGGTCTCCGCATCCTCAGCGCCGCCCTGCCCAATGGCGCGGACGACGACCTGAAGGCTTTGTGTAATGTTCCGCATTATATCGACCACTCCATTCCACTGAGCGGCAGGAGTCGGTGAGGTGCGTTCAAGTAACGTTTCCAGGTGTTCGGCGAGCTGGGCGACTCCGTTGAAACCATAGAGGGCGGCGGCGCCGCAAATACGATGGGCGACAATGTATTGATCCGTCAGTTCCAGAGGAGTGGGGATTCGTCCGTTGGGAGGATGCAATGCCTTGGTCAGGGCATCCAATCCATCCGATGCTTCGAGGACGAAAATGCTGATGAGGTTTTGCCTGTCGAACTCGGAGCTCATCGGTCCCTCTTGGCGCCAGAAGGTTCTTCTCGCTCACCGGATGAGGGAGATTCTCAGACCAGCTTGAACTGTGACACCGAAGTGGTCAAGCCTTCAGCCAACGTCGCCATGTCTTCGACCGTCGCACGCGCCGAATCGGTGGCCTTTTGCGTTGCCACGGCGCCTCCGGTAAAGTCTTTGATCGAACGTCCGACCTGATCGGTGGAGACGGTCTGATCCGCAGCCGCAGCCGCAATGCTTTGCGCAAGTTCGGCAGACCGTTGAGCGATGGTCGAAATCTCTTTGAACACATCGCCTGTACGCAAGGCCGAAGCCGATCCGTCCTCGACCGCCTGAGTTTCATGTTCCATGGCTACGACCGCATGTTGAGTTTCGCTTTGGATGACCTTCACCAGATCCGCGATCTCACGCGTGGCCTGTGTGGAGCTCTCGGCGAGCTTCCGCACTTGATCGGCTACCACGGCAAAACGTGCGCCGGCTTCACCGGCTCCGGCGGCTTCGATCGCAGCGTTGAGCGCCAAAAGATTGGTTTGATTGGCGATATCCCGAATCGTCGAGACGATTTGTGAAATCTCCAATGAACGGTCACCGAGCCCCTTGACTTGTTTCGACATCCGTTGAACCGCCAATTGAATGCGCTGCATATCTTGGACGGTTTGTTGCACCGCGAGTCGACCGTCTTCAGTGGCCTTCAAAACCTGGCGGGCCGCATCGGACGATGCTCCTGCGGTGTCCGTCACTTGACGCATCGATGATGCCAACTGTTCTACCGCGCCGAGAGCCTTGATGGATTCTTCAGCTTGATGCTTGGCGGTTCCCGCCATTTGTCCGGCATTGTCTTTCAATTTGGTCGCCGCGGTATTGACACGTTCAGCAGCCTGGCGCACTTGCTTCATCAACTGGGAAAAGCGCTGGATCATGAGGTTGAATCCGTCCGCCAGGTTTCCGAACATGTCAGCTGTCACTTCGCCGCGTTTGGTCAAATCGCCTTTCCCGACATCGGACACCAACACCAGGAACTGCACGAGTTGTTTTTGCATCTTGTCCCGTTCTTCTTCTGTCGAGACGAGAGCCGTGATCCGATCCAACATGATGTTGAACGCCTTGGCCATATGACCGACTTCATCGTCGCTTTCTAGACTCGCCCGCGCCTGTAGATTGCCTGCCGCGGCCTGTGTCGCGACATCTGCCACATGGATGATGTCTTTCACAATGCTGCGCGCGAGGAAGTATCCGATCGCGATGGCCAAGAGGAGAGCCACAACTGCTCCGCCAAGCATGAACTTCGTGAGGTAAACGGCCATCTGCTGTCCGCTCTCGTTCAATTCACTGGCCAGGTCTCGAATAAGTTGCGCCACCCATTGGAACCGCCATGTCGATCTGCCGTGCCACAATGCCACCTCCGTTGACAGCACCATGGTTCCTAGCTCTCTCATCGACTGCCGTTGCTCGTCCGAGAGCGAGGGGTCAAAGCTATCGTTCAACGCTCCCACGGCGCTTTCAGCGGAGGCAAAATACTCCCTTAATGTAAAAAGAAGGACGTCCAGTTCTTGTCCGTCGCGACGGCCGTCCGTCGTTTCGTGGGTCGCGAACGGTCGATACGTCTCAATCGGCGTCATGGTCCGCCGCTTCAATTCGGCAAGGGGAATGATGGCCTCATCAAACGCTTCTTTGTGTTTTTGGTCAGCCACACTCAACAGCGCATTGTGATAGAGACTGAGATAGGTGCTGCTGACCGCGACCTGCGAGACGCCTACGGTGGATTCATCGTAAATGGAACGCAGCTGGCTCTTCAGTGTCGTCAGCCCCGTCAAACCGATGAATCCGATTGCCATCATGCCGACCACGATGGCGGAAAACCCGAGCAGGATCTTGTGCAGAGCTTTCAGATTCTTAAACCAAGCACGAGGCGACCGTTTTAACGTTTTCCTAAGCTCCGCCATGGTTGTCCTCCTGCGCACGACTCGCGATCGGGCTTATTTGTGCCGACATCAACACTTCCTGGGGTGGGTTATGAACTCTGGCCAGTGGCCGTCTCTTCCATGGATGACAACAGTCGAGACATTTCCAGTATGGCGCTCGGTTTGTTCTCGGTTTTGAAGAATAGAGAAACCATGGGGTGGCGCTTGGCTGTGGGATGAGCCGAGGGCGTGATCAGATCGTCTGAATGGATGGTACGGATTTCCGGCACATCTTCTACAAGAATACCGACTTGGTGTGTGCCATGACGGACGACCACCGCATATTTCGGCATGACGGAGGCGGACACGCCCAACGCTCCTCTCAAATCTGCCAGTGGAATGATGGTTCCCCGTAGATTCGTGACACCGACCAGCGAGTCAGGCATTCCCGGTACGGGCGTGACAGACTCGGGCTCAAAGACTTCGCGGACTTGACGCAAGTCTATGGCGAACCGTTCTTGGCCCAGCTCGATCAGACACACGCGCAGGGAATCGGCGGCGCTGGGCTGCTCCGGAACCGAATCTGAATGAAGCTGAGGTAACTCACCTATGGAAATCATCGATCGTTGTCCAAGCAAGATCGGCGCTCTCAGCTCAATGCGAGCTTCACCGCTTGCAAAAGATCCTCCGACTTGAACGGTTTCACGACGTGTCCGTTGGCTCCCTGTTGCTGCCCCCAAAACTTATCGCTTTCCTGTCCCTTCGAGGTGCAGAGTACAATCGGAATGCCCTTGAAGCGGGCATCAGTTTTCAGATCCCGGCACGCCTGAAATCCATTCCGGCCGGGCATTACCACATCCAAAACGATAAGATCTGGTTTTTCCGCGACGACCTTGTCCTCCAACCCATCTGCAGTCGAGAACGATACAACGGTGTGTTGGGCGGCCTTCAAATATGACTCGATCAGTTGCAGTTCTGCGTACGAGTCATCAACAACCATGATTTTGCTCATACACCCCTTCCTCTCTCTTCCATAAAGGCGCTTCTCTCTACCCTCAGGCAGTGTAGCGACTTGTTGATGATTGGCAAGAAAAGGGTGAATATCGACATTTTCTTCGAATCTGGTTGGTGTGGATACCAGTCCGAGAATCGATAGGGACACCGCATGATGGATGCTGCAAACCGACTTTATCGGATGAGACGAAAGAGGTCGACGTTCTCGGACAGATGATCAGCCCACCGGTCAAGTTCGCTGTTTAACCGAGCGGTGACCGACTTTGAAACATGAGTATCAAGCGGTCGAAGCCCTTTCTTTACGCGAGCACGATTGAGCCACGCACGACGAAAACCCGGTTCATCGAACATCCCATGGATGTATGTGCCCCACACCAGTCCGTCTTTTCGAATAGCTCCATCAAACCCATCTTCATCCTCGGCGATCGGCTGGTACGCGTTCTCACCTGATATGGAATGATGATAAACTCGAAAACAGGGAAGTTCGTTGACTCGCCGCGTGACACCCATATGAATCTGATATCCACGGACCAAGTTATGGCCGACCGAGAAGAAGTCCGTTGGGTAGGCGTCGGTCTGTAGGGTGTATTTCGTCTGCTTGAGTTCTGTCTCCGTGCTCAAGTACCCCAGTCCGGTGCTCATCCCTCCCTGTTCGACCTGGTAGGGGTCCGTGATCGTTCGGCCAAGCATTTGATAGCCACCGCAGATACCGATAAGCTCTTGACCATTGTCGATATGGCATTGCAACGTACCTAGATAACCTCGTTCCTTCAGGTAGGAGAGATCGGCCAGCGTATTTTTGCTCCCGGGAATAATGACGATATCGGCGCCGTTGAGGGCCGGAGGAGAGGTGATATATTGCAAGGACACATCATTTTCAGCCGCCAATGCATTAAAATCGGTAAAGTTACTCATGTGGGGCAACAGAATGACGGCAATATTGATTCGGTCAGATACAAAACTTGTCTGATGATGCCCGGTCAGATCCAGACTATCTTCTTGGTCCAGTATCAGATCACGAAGAAATGGCACGACGCCCAACACTGGAACCTGGCTGCGAGATTCCAGGAATCGCATCCCATCGGCAAACAGTTTGGCATCGCCTCTGAACTTATTGATGATGACCCCGCAGACCCTGGCCCGTTCGTCCGGCTCCAGCAAGTCTAATGTCCCTATCACTTGAGCAAAGACTCCACCTCGGTCGATATCCGCCACCAACAACACCTTGGCATCAGCTAGCTTGACGACGGGCCAATTGACCAGATCCCATTTTCTGAGATTGACCTCGGCTGCGCTCCCCGCCCCCTCGATCACCATCACGTCATATTGCCTCGATAGCCGTGCATAGCTGTCTTGTATGACCGACCAGAGCCATGGTCGTCCATCAAAGTATGCCGAAGCCTCTTGCTTCGCGAGTACCTTACCGAGAACCACGACCTGAGAACACTTATCCGATTCCGGTTTGAGAAGGATCGGATTCATATCAACATGTGGGGAAAGTCCGCAGGCTTTGGCTTGCAGCGCTTGCGCCCGTCCGATCTCATGCCCATCCGGCGTGACGAATGAATTTAGGGACATGTTTTGAGCTTTGAACGGGGCGACGCGAACACCTGTGCGGTAAAGGAGTCGGCAGATCCCAGCCGTGATCAAACTTTTGCCGACGTCCGACCCGGTTCCAAGGATCGCCAGTGCCCGTGTCGTCATCGGTGCGGCGCCTGCCAAGCCTTTGCCTTTGCTAAGCCGCGAGTGACACAGTCGACAACGACTCGTCCCACCAACGCTCCGATAATAGTGTGCGTCCCGCTATAGATGTGCGACGGACCCTGTCCCCGTAGCTGACAAGCGATCACGACTGCATCCGTCCCGGTGCCGGTGGCCGTCGTGCCGCTATGGCAACTCGGCACTTTATGATCGTACAGCACACCGGTCTTCGCCTCGGTAGCTACTTGCACGACACCGACCATCGCGGGGTGAGAGAGACTCCCATTCGTGACGAGAATGAGGTTGATCGTGCCCGGCTTGCCGGGTTTGCTGCGATGAAAACGTTGTGGTGGCCATTCTCCGGCCCGAACGGCATTCGTTACACCGACGGTCGCAAAACACTCCACCCAGAGCCCGTCGGAAGCAGCTCGTGCCGTAACCAGCTGTGCCATCGGCACCGCCGTCATGAGTCCGACAGTCCGCGCGTGGATCCCGAGTCGGGAAGCCACTGTTCGCAAGGAATGAGCGGGATCGAAGACGGTCTTTGTACGGTCCCCGCTTGCCGAGGGATGTGCCTCGACCTGGTGATTGAGGACACACGAAGCCAGCGTGAGCCCCCCTCCTTGTGGCGCGGATGAAAGCACGCGTTTCATGCCTTCAAGGTCGATGATCAGCGTCTGCTCCATAATTCGGTAGCGGGTATGGACTCGTGGGGAAGTGCCTTTCATCGCGATGCCTTATGTGAGCAATTGAGCGAAGGAGCGAACGAGCCGGTTGTTTTCTTGAACGGTTCGCACTGCGAGTCGGATAGATCGAGGGTTCATGCCGGGTACGGCCGAACAGTCACGGATCAACAGACCCCGCTTTCGCAACTGTTCGGTGATGTCGCGCGCATGGCGGCCACGAGGCAACTCAACCAGGAAGTAATTCGCGTATGTCGGCATCACAACACAGCCGGGGAATGCAGCCAGCATTGTTCTCATCCGTTCACGCTCGCGGACCATGAACCGTAAACTCTTTCGCGCATGTGCCGTTTCGTTCAATGCAGCCAGTGCAGCGACCTGCCCCATCATGCTGACGGACCAAGGAGGCAACTGCCGTCGCAATTGTCGGATAGTCGCTTGTGTTGCGACCGCATATCCTACCCGCAGTCCGGGTAAGGCATAGAATTTCGTCAGGCTGCGTAAGACCACCACATGCGACCAGGATGACGCCCGAGACAGGACAGATCGTTCCGGACAATAGTCGGCAAACGCTTCGTCGATGATGAGCCAGAGACCTCGCCGGCGAGCGATACCTGCCAATCGCGCGACATCGTCGGCAGTGCAGGCTTGCCCCGTCGGGCTATTGGGATTGCAGATGATCACACCATCGATGGAGCATCCATCGCCCAGTCCTGTTTCCATCACCTGGGACAGGCGGTCAATCGGGATGGCATACTCGTCCCGTCGGTCTGCGTAGAGCGCGGTGGCCTGACCTCCGGCTCGCACCATTGCGGCAGCATATTCTGAAAAGGTGGGCTGAACGACGAGGAGTCGATGAATTCCCAATGCGCGAGGGAGTGCATCGATCAACTCAGTGGAACCATTGCCTACCACGATCTGTTCCGGTTCAATAGACCAGAAGGTAGCCAGCGCCTGCCGCAGATCCCAGCAATCAGGGTCAGGATAGTGAACCAATACATATCTGGACTTCGCGATGGCTTTCCAGACATCAGGAGAGGGTCCCAGCGGGTTGATGCTGGCGCTGAAATCAAGAATCTCGGCGGGATCACAGCCCAGTTCCCGTGCCGCGGTATAGACATCCCCACCATGCGCTCTTACGCTCACACGAGCCATCGACTCCCCACCGCGAGAACTATCCCCAGCACCGAAGCTGCCGCCATGATCTTTGCTGCCAACCTGATATCTGGTGTTTCAGCGCTCCGTCCTTCCGCACCAAGAATAGGCCGGTCTTGCGCGATTCCATCATAGAAGTTTGTGCCGCCTAATCTCACTCCAAGGATTCCTGCCAGAGCCGCCTCAGGCCTGCCGCTGTTGGGACTCGGATGTTTCTTCCCATCCCGCCGAAGCACTCGCCATCCGTTGTGAATCGGTTCCAGTCGTTGGGTGACGAGACCCGAACCAAGGATAAGCAGTACTGCCGACAACCGGGCAGGAATCCAGTTGGCCAGATCATCGAGCCGAGCCGACGCCCAGCCAAGATCCGCATAGCGCTCATCACGGTGGCCGATCATGGAGTCCAGTGTGTTGACGGCCTTATAGGCCAGGGCCAAGGGGGCACCGCCGATCGCAAGATACAACAACGGGGCGATCACACCGTCCGCCGCGCTTTCCGCGACCGTTTCCACCGTCGCGCGGGCCACCTCCGATTCGGACAGTTCCGCTGTGTCCCGCCCCACGATCATGGCCACAGCGCCACGGGCGGCAGGAAGATCGCCGGCTTGGAGCGGATCATCCACCGCACGGACATGATCCCACAGGTCCCGTGCCGCAAGAGTTGTTGAAGCCAAGACGATCGACAGTGCCGATCCCATCCACCAGGCAAAACGTTCGACCTCTTCGATCACGACAACGCCGAGACAGTACGTCAGCATCGGCAATCCTCCGGCCAGACAGATCCCCGCCGTGCGAAGGCTGGTGCGACTTCGGCAGACCTTGCGGACCCGGTGATCGACCCACGCAATGCACCGGCCCATCACGCGGACAGGATGCGGCAGCCAGCGGGGGTCGCCAAACATCCTATCAAGCGCAGAAGCGAGAAGGAGTTCGCCGCCGGTCATGGTAACCGAAGCAGGAGTGGAACGAGCAGCAGGAAGAGGATTTCGATCACTTCATTCATGGCCCCAAGCGTATCCCCGGTGATTCCTCCGAACCATCTACGGCAAGCTGACCAGCCGACGAGAAGGATCAGAGCCCCAGCGAGGAGGATCAGAGATGCACCGATTGCCCCAAAACCTCCTGTCAGGGCAATCGTCAAGACCGCCGTGGATATGGCCACATGTCGCCAGGACAAATGGGCAAGGAACGGCGCCGCCAATCCCCCTTCCGATCTGGCATAGGGGGACATCCAAGCCAGCGTAACCATCGCCCAACGTCCCATCGCCGGCATGCAAAACACAGCGGGAAGCCGTAACTCCGGCGGCAGTGCCATCAGTCCGGCGTATCGGAGAATCAGCGACAGAAAAAGCCCTGTGGCACCGATCGCCCCGATACGAGGATCGCGCATGATTGAAAGCCGTTCAGTCGGCGTCCGACCTCCGGCCAATCCATCCAAGGTATCGGCAAATCCGTCCTGATGAAGCCCGCGCGTGAACAGTACTAACAGAACGATCAGGAGCACATTCCCGACCACCGGCGAGAAGACCGCAGCCAATCCAAAATCAGCCGCGATAAGTCCACCACCGATCAGCAAGCCGATGACCGGGTACCAGGCCATCGATGCGGCCAGCTCCGGCGCGGTCGGCTCATGATGAGCCCGGCTCAAGGGTATCGTCGTCAGAAAATGCCAGGCGAAGATAAATGGACGGGCCATGGTTCCCATCGTCAGACCTTGTCGGACACGCCGGCTTCGTCGAAGGTCGCCATCTCTGTGTAGATCTTGATCGCGCCACAGACCAGATCCATTCCTAGACATGCCCCCGTGCCCTCGCCAAGGCGCAAGTCGAGATCCAAGAGCGGTTTCAGTCTCAGATGGTCCAAAACCACGCGATGTCCCTGCTCGACCGATCGATGGGATGCGATGAGATACTCGCGGCACAAGGGCTGAAGACCGACAGCGATCAGCGCTGCGGCTCCCGTAATGAATCCATCCAGCACGACTGGGACCCGAGCCGCAACCGCTCCAAGGATCAAGCCGGCCAATCCAGCGATTTCCAGTCCCCCAACCTTCGCCAACACATCGAGCGAGTCAGCCGGATTGGGTTGATGCCGGTCCAGCGCCTGTTGAATCACCGCCACCTTGCGCGTACGGACAGACTCATCGATGCCGGTCCCACATCCAGTCACTTCAGCTACAGGCCGACCGGTCATCACCGCGCTAATGGCGGCGCTCGGCGTGGTATTACCGATCCCCATCTCACCGGTGCCAATTAAATTAATACCCTCCCGCACAGCTTCCGTCGCCAGGTCAATGCCGACCATCACCGCCTGCTCTGCTTGGCTGCGCGTCATCGCTGGCTCAACCGCTAGATTGCGTGTGCCCTTCATGACCTTTCGATCGAACAAGCCGGGTACCGGTCCAAACTCATAATCAACGCCGATATCCACCACCCGCACATCCACGCCGGCATGCCGCGCCAGCACATTCACGCCGGCACCACCGCGCAGAAAATTCAATACCATCTGAGGGGTCACTTCACGTGGGTAGGCGCTCACCCCTTCCTGCGCGACGCCATGATCAGCCGCAAAGGTGAAGACCGTACCTTGAGGGACACTCGGCTTCAGTTCACCAGTCATCGTGACGTAGGACGAAGCCAATTCCTCCAACCGCCCGAGGCTGCCCAGCGGCTTAGTCAGACGATCCAACCTATCCTGCGCTTTCGCGCGCAGACTTGCATGGACAGGCTGAATTCGACGACAGGTGTCCTGTATCGACATGGCAGCTCCTCTATTCACTTCAAGCGAAGCGATATTCCACTGACGACCAGATACACTTCATCCGCTCCCGCGGCGATGTGCTGATTCACCCGTCCGGCAAGATCGCGAAACGCTCGTGTCGATGGTTCCGCCGGGACCAGACCGAAACCTAACTCATTGCTGACGATGACCACCCTGGCTGATGCAGTCCGCATCCCTTGTACAAGCGCTCCGGCTCGGGCGAGAACGACGGATTCTTTGTGGCCGGTTCCAACGAGGTTACTCAACCACAGGGTCACGCAATCGAAGAGAATGGTACGGTACTGAGGCCCCTGCTTGGCGAACCACGCCTCCACTTCGAGCGGCTCTTCAACTGTCTTCCAATCCGCTGAACGTGTGGCCTGGTGCCGAGCGATTCGTGCCGCCATTTCATCATCCAATCCTTGTCCGGTGGCGACGAATGCACGCGGTCCTCGCAAACCGGCTAGCCGGAGAGCGGCCTCGCTTTTTCCGGACGATGCCCCGCCAAGAACGAGAATGACTCGGCCTGTTGTTCGTCGCGCTGCGCGACGTTTACTCGGCTTTCTTGGCGACATCGCGTTCCCATAAAAATTCCGGCTCGCCCTGTGTCTTGGCGACCCATCGGGCCAACACAAACAGCGCATCGCTCAGCCGATTGACGAATTTGATGATCGTCGGATCGACCGGTTCAGCTTTGGAAAGAGCCACGCACAACCGCTCGGCCCGGCGGCAGACCGTCCGGGCTTGGTGCAGAAACGCGGATACTTTTCCACCCCCCGGAAGAATGAATTCCTTCAATGGGTCCAGGTCTTTCTGGCACCGATCGATCAATTTCTCAAGACGCGAGATGTCTCTCGCTGTCACCTGTGGCATATTCTTGAACGTTTGTCCCGGAGCCGTCGCCAGAATGCTGCCCACATCGAACAACTTGTTTTGTACCCATCGCAGCTCGTCCTCAAGTTGGGCGGCTGCTGTATGCTCGTCTACGACATCGGCATTCATCACCCGGACAACGCCGACCGATGCATTCAACTCATCGATCGTGCCGTAGGCTTCGACCCGCAGACTGTCTTTCCACACCTGTTGTCCGCCGGCCAGCCTGGTTTTTCCCGCGTCGCCCGTTCTTGTATAGACCTTGGTGATGCGCATCCCCATCCCCTCTTTTGTCGTGGATCCGATTGCCCCAGGACTCATCGTGGATCAACTGGCCGACTGGAATCCGACTTCTCCATCCGGCTGTTTGCAAATCAGGCTGCTCTTCAAACTTCGACACATAGCCAAGGCATAGATAGGCGAGGACCGACACCGATTTGGGCACGCCGATCACGCGCTTGAGCTTCTCGTGATCTAAAATACTGACCCAGCCGACACCGATGCCCTCGGCTCTGGCGGCCAACCAGAGATTCTGCACAGCACAGCAGGTGCTGTATAAGTCTGTTGCCCGGACTGTAGACCGACCGAGCACGTTCACCCCGCCGCGCCGCCGGCTGCACGTAATGCACAGGTTGATCGGCGCTTCTTCGATGCCTTCCAGCTTCAACCGCCGGTACAGCTCTCCTTTGGCCCCTGCATACCGGGCGGACGCATTGGTATTCGCGTCCATGAAGAGATCCTTCACGGCGCGTTTCGTCACACGATTGCGAATGACTATAAAATCCCATGGTTGCATGAATCCCACCGATCCCGCGTGATGTGCCGCCGTCAGCAACCGCATCATCACCTCATCGGGAATCGGCGTCCGCAGAAAATTACGCCGAACATCCCGACGTTCAAAAATAGCCCGGTAAACGGCCGCCCGTTCAGCGTCGGAGAATCGGCCGTTGGCCTGTCTCATTGTGGTCCTTCTTGTCTTTGCCTGCCATCTATGGGAACAGACCGAGGCCCACACTCACCAGTTGCGACGTTTCCCAAACAGTTGGAACAGAGACAATCCTGATATCGCGCCGCGATCCAATCCATCTGTGACTCAGTAATGCCGAGCTTGCCACACCAGCACTGGTATCCGCCACACTGGAAGACTTGGCCGCAACTCTCGCAGGTCTTCTGAACCGGCCCTTTCAATGTTCGGCTCTCAGTGGATCCCAAGCGGATCCCGTTGGACGTGCGGCCGCATGACGTGCCGTTTCGAGCAGCGAGGTGACAATCGTCGGCTGGCTGGCAAAATGCAGATGGGTATAGAGCGCCAGCACGTTGCCCTTCATAAGTCCATCCTGTCCCTTCAGGAGTCCTCCGGCATCACGCAGGACGCAAGCATACTGCAACGATCCCTTTGCAACCAGCGTGGAATAATGGAACTCATGGCCTCGTGCCGTGACACCAACATCACCGAGGATGCTGCGGTGTGAACATTCCACTGTTCTGTATCCCAACGTGAGGCCGGATTTTTGCATGATGGTTTCTGCTGGAAAGATTCCGACCATGTCATGCGAGCACCCGTCGAAATCAAGAATCGACTCCGAGAGATACATCAACCCGCCACACTCCGCATAGATCACGCCACCTCGCTCGGCAAACCGCTTGACGGCCGCTCGCATGGCAACGTTCTCGGTCAATGCCGCACCATGCAATTCCGGATATCCACCGCCGAGATAGAGCATGTCGACGTCCGGCAGTGCGTCGTCATGTAACGGCGAAAACGTGACGAGTTCAGCGCCGGCCGCTTCCAATCGTTCAAGGTTATCGGGATAGTAAAAACAAAATGCCCGATCCTGTGCCACGCCGATTCGAACGGTGCGTCCCTGGCTCTTGATCACAGGCGGCCGCACGGTTTCCGGTAGCGGGCTGGCCAAATGGGCAAGGACTTCAATACGATCCAGATCGATCGTCTCCAGTGCGGCCTTCGCCAACCGTCGGTAGAGTTGATCATCGCCCTGGTCCACGGCCATGACCAGCCCAAGATGCCGATCAGAAATGGTCAGAGCGACATCCGGACGCAAGTACCCGACAGGAATCACATCGGTCTCTTGTTCCACTGCCGCTTTCAATAGCAGATAATGACCGGCACTTCCCACGCGATTGAACAGGACACCTGCGACACGCAACAGAGGGTCGAATCGCGCATAGCCCGTCACCATGGCTGCGGCAGAACGGGCCATGGCGCTTCCATCGATCACGAGAATTACCCGCGCCGCCAGCTGCTTGGCCAATTCCGCCGTGCTGCCGATATCATTCACGGGAGAACTGCCGTCGAAGAGCCCCATCATACCTTCGATGATGGAGAAATCCGCATCGGCTGCGGCATGAGCAAAGATTTCACGGTTGTAGCCAGCCTCAAGCATCCACCCATCGAGATTTCGAGATAGGCGGCCGGTGGCCGCCCGATGATGACTGGGATCGATAAAATCCGGTCCAGCCTTGAACGGCTGGACCCGGCGGCCCCGTTCCCGCAAGGCCGCGAGGATCGCCAGGGTTGCCGTCGTCTTGCCCACACCGCTGTGTGTCCCGGCTATGACCAATCGTGGATACTGTTTCATACGCTACGAGAGGGGCAAATCATAATTGATCCGTACGCCGCCAAAAATCGATCGAATCGGCGTGCCGAAAAACAAGGTCTCTTCGTATTCCTCGTTGAAGATGTTGTCCAACCGGAGATAGGCTTGCATGGACTTCGTCACGTCATAGCTGGCGGACAGATTCCACACGACAAACGACGGGGTCGCGTTACTATTCCCCACATTGCCGAACCGTTCCCCGACATAGCGTCCCTCCAGATAGGCCTGCAAACGTTCTACGGGCTGATAGCTGATGACGGTCGAAATCTGATGGAGCGGCCACTTCGGAAGACGTGAGTCTGATCCACTACTGATATCCCGCGTCGCTGCGTAGGTATACTGGATCTGCAAGTCCAAATTCTTCACCCATCGTCCGTCGCGATAAAGTTTTACCTTTGTGCTGACTTCCACACCTTCCGCCCTGGCCAACCCGACGTTCTGCGCACAAAACCCAAACGACCCAGGAGCCGTGCAGACGGCGGGATCGAACACCGACAAGATCAAGTTGCGGTAACGGGTCCAAAAATACCCGACGCTGATGCTGCCTCGATCATTCGGCAATGCTTGTTCAATCGCCACATCGAATGCTTGACTTTTCTCAGGCTGCAGATTCGGGTTGCCGAATCCTGGGAAAAACAACTGATTGATCGTGGGAGCGCGAAAACCGGTGGCATAGCTGCCTCGCAACTTCGTGCCGGTTTCCTTGACCAGATACCCTCCCGTCACTCGATAGGTCGTCGCGCTTCCGAATACATTGTATTCATCCTGCCGAACCCCCGCAGTTCCAAACACTCGGTCCCAAAGATTCAACTGGGCCTCTCCAAACCCGGCATGGCTGCTGACGGATTTGTTTTCGAACACGGTCGTGTTTGTCAGGAGATCGCGATTGTCGCCCCTCTGTTCGCGAAACTGATAACCTGCCGTCAGCGTGAGTGGTTTGCCGACTTGAATATTGTGCTGCCATTCGATTCGATTGCTGGTGGTTCCGATTTGAGACTTGAACGGAAACCCAATTAATCCCGTAGTTCCGGTCACAAGATTACGTTCCACCGTACCAGCATCACTCAGGAGATTCTCAGTGGCCCGTGACAAGGTCAGTTTGTGCGACCACCAGGCGGTGATCGGTTGTGCATAGTTTCCTGCAAAGATGTATTGAGTACTTTTTGATCGGGCACCAAATACGTCAGCCGGATCCGAGGCGAAGGTGACGGGATTAAAGGCAAATCCGTCGAAATTCACAATGCCTTCCAGCCATCGAAAGCTGAAGTCCAGCCGCCCGTCCTTGGGCAAATCCGCGCCGAGCCGGACAGATCCTTGCCAATTGTGAAATCCGTCGCGCTCGGCCGCACCGCGCCGATAGCTGATGGCTGAGAAGCCGGCCGTATCCAATCGCGTAATCGATCCCGAGAAATCGATCGGTCCTTTCTTGCCGGCCAGACCGCCTCCTTCTCGAATGGTATTGAACGATCCATACTCCACGAATGCAGACACATTGGGTGTCTCTCGTCCACGCTTGGTCGTGATATTGATCACGCCGCCCATCGCGTCCGATCCCCAGAGCATGCTCTGGCTTCCACGTAAGATTTCGATCCGCTCGATGTTGTCGGATGTGAGGTTGGCAAAATTATAACTGCCGAGCGTGGCACTATTGACGATCGCGCCATCGATCAGGACGAGCGTCTGTTCCGGTGTGCCTCCACGCATTCGCACATCGACCGTCGTGCCCAGTCCACCGCTTTGAAAGACGGCCAGACCCTGTGCCCAGCGAAGCGCTTCCGCAACTGTTCTAATCTTCCGCTGCTGCATCTCTTCGCCGGTGATCACTTCCACGGCGCTGGTGACTTGCTTGGCGGGCATTTCCGTCTTGGTGGCGCTGACGATGACATCGGGAACTTCGACGTCCGGCTTGTCGGCCATCGCAATGTCCTGAGCCGAGGCGGAAGAGACGCATGCGATGATCCAGGGCACGAGGGCACAGACACCAACAACACAACAGACAAAGAACCGTAACATGCAAACCTCCCTTTGACTCGAAGGGTGTCTATCGTCCCGGCAGTTGGGTCTCCTGACTTACGGATCATCGCTTCTCTGCGCCTTCCCATGTGCCGAGGCACACAGTGGCATGCTGCAGAGTCACTCCCCGCTTACAGTGGCGGCACCGTGATGGATTTGCACCATCTTCCCCGTCGCTGACGGTATGACCTCACGAATCCCTCCCGACTGATGGTTCTGCACCAAACGGATGTCTGCAGGAGCGTGGTGCAGACTCGTCCTGCTCACGTCAGATGATCTTGGCGGTCTTCCTTGTTGTTCATCACACACTCGTCGCACGTCTCAGCATCATCATAATCAAACAGTCTATTAACTTCGGATGTAATCGATGGCGTATCGTGAAGAACGCGGCATCATGTGGTCAAAATCCCAGTCGAACGTCAAGACCGCGGATCGGTTAGACGTATGACTCAGCAGCCGCACCCCCTCCTTCACCACCAGACTCGGCGCTTCCCGGAAGTCCATCGTCTTTTCTGCACCGCTTCGGTTGCAGACAATCAAGGGGAGTCCTGTTTCGTGAGTCCGTTGCTCCCACTCCCCATTCGGACCATGTGGACCAGGACCCCATGATGCCGGTGAGACCAAGATCTGCGCGCCTTCAAACTTCATGGCCCGGGCGATATTCGGCGTATAGACATCGGCGCACACCAGCACACCGACCTTGATTCCACTGCATTCGATCGGCGCGGCCACGTCGCCGGGACTCGACCATGACAAGGAGTCGCTCAGCACGTTGATCTTGCGATGTCTGCCGATGATGTCCCCGGATGCATCGATGACAAACACGGTATTGTAGAATCGAGAGCCATCCCGCTCGGGACACGAAAGAAAGACGGTCCTCTTTAGCTTCTTCACCAACCGACAGACCTGTTGCATCCATGGATCAGGCTGCGGCTGAATCCAATCCGTACCGATGAGCTGCACGAACTGTAGTCCGCAGACCGCAAGCTCCGATGTCACAATCCACTCCGCTCCCACCGAGGCGGCATGTTTCAAAGCTTCGACGACGACATATCGGTTGCGCTCGACGGCACCGGGGACCGTCTCAAGATGCAGCAACGCGACTTTGCTCACGCTCATCTTAATCGCCACCAGACATGTGGCGGCCGGGCAACGTCACCCGAGGCAATCCGGAACTCGGATGCCGATCGACGAGCACCCGGCACCGGTACACGGATTCCAATACGTCCGGCTCGATGACCTCATGTGGGCTTCCAAGTCGTAGAATCTGCCCGCGATCAAGTAAGAGGATTCTGTCACAATACTGGCTCACCAAATTCAAATCATGGGACACGAAGACAACGGTTAAACCACGCTCATCTCTTAACCGGCGCAACACCGAACAGATCTCAATCTGATGGTGTAGATCGAGAAACGCAGTCGGTTCGTCGAGCAGTAAAACTTTTGGGGTTTGGGCAAGTGCTCGAGCAATCACGGTCCGCTGCCGCTCGCCACCGGAAAGGTCAGTTATGGCCCGACGGGCCAGATGGACAACGTCCATCGTCATCATCGCCTGTTCCGCGATGGCCACGTCTTCACGGCTTTCCCATCCCAGGCCACCAGCCCATCGGCCGCGAGGCTGATGGGGGAAACGACCCATCAGCACGGTTTCAGCCACGGTAAAGGGAAAGAGTTGCTGCGTATCTTGCGGCACGACTCCAACCAGGCAGGCGACCTCTCGTTGCGGCATCGAGACCAAATCTCGCCCGAACAAGTCGATGCGGCCTTCCACTGGATTCAGCAGTCTCGCCAGTACTTTCAGCAAGGAAGTTTTTCCTGACCCGTTCGGACCGACGACCCCCAGCACTTCGCCGTAGCGCACAGGAAAGGATAGATCCTCAAGCGTCCACTGGACGGCATCCGAATCGTTGGACTGGTAATGGAACCGAACAGCCTGGAGGTCGTACGCATGACGTCGTGACAGATGATCTGTCGAGTCCACCAGTACCGCTTCCGCCGTTCGGTTGTCCCCCATGGCACTCATGTCACACGATCTCTTCGCCACAGCAAGAGATATACAAAGCAGGGTCCTCCGACCAGGGCGGTGATGATGCCGACTGGAATCTCGACCGGCGAGAGGAGGGTGCGTGCCACCGTATCGGCTCCCATGAGGAAGGTGCCGCCGACCAGGGCTGAGGCTGGAAGGAGCAAGCGATGATCGGCACCGGTCATCAGGCGCACGGCATGGGGAACGACCATTCCCACGAATCCGATCATCCCACTGACCGACACGATCGCCCCGGTGATCAGTGCCGTCAATACGAAGAGAAACCGCTTCGTCTGTTCCGTATCGACACCCAGCGTGCGAGCGGATTCTTCCCCCAGGGCCAAGATGTTTAAAATGCGCATGTGCCTGAAGAGTAACAAGAGACCAATGAACAGATAGACCGCGAGTCCGACGAGACCACCGTAGGCCGGAGCGGTCAGCGTCCCCATCAACCACGTCGTCATGCCATACGAACGATTCGGCTCCATGATGGAGGTGATGAACATGATCAAGGCTGAAAAGATGGCGTTCAGAATCACGCCGGCCAGCAACAAGCTGTGGATCGACAACCGCTCCTCGCGGGCAGCCATCCGATACACGACGACTAACGCCACCAAGCCTCCAGCAAATCCACAGGCCGGCAAAGCCACATCGGCAAGAATGGTGGCGCCAACCCCGAACAATATCCCCGTCGCCGCTCCCAATGCGGCTCCGCTCGAAACCCCAAGCACATAGGGATCAGCCAGCGGATTTCTGAGTAATGCCTGTAAGGCCACGCCCACGGATGCCAGGGAGCAACCGACCAAGAATCCCAATAGCATGCGCGGCAATCGAACCTGCAGCATGATGGTTCTGGTGACATCAGGTGCCTCTGCATCCGCTGTCTCAGGACCAAGGGGATGGGCGAGCACGCGAAGCATATCGCCATACGCGATCGGTTGCGCACCGACATGAAGGCCAATGAGACCGACCATCATCGCCGCACACCCAAGGCCTCCCAAGGTCATCACCCATCGTGATCGCGTGAGAATCGCACCAGGAGAGACCGCACCGATTTCCAATCCCGCATGCCCCGAGTCAGGAGATAACACTCCCGTTCCTGAATCTGACTGCATCCCGGAAGAAGGCCGTGACATCGGAACCGTCATGGACGAAGCTTCCCTGCGCCGAAGACATCCGGATGAATGGATTGGGCGAGTTGTTCCAGGCCATCGACGATGCGAGGTCCCGGGCGGTTCAAGAGACTCGATGATACTTCGTGGAAACGGTGTTGCTTGACGGCCGAGAGTGAGTCCCAGCGCCGCCACTGCTGCTGCTCGCTGCGCGGCACCGTTTCGACATCGCCGCTCGGAAAGATCAGCACCTCCGGATCCTCCTTCAGCACCGTCTCCATGCTCAAGCGGGGATAAGCGACGTTTGCCTGGGACGCGATGTTGATGCCCCCCGCGAGGCCGATCATCTGATGAATAAAACTGCCTGGGCCCACGGTAATCAAGGGGTGACTATTGAGAACATAGAGCACGCGCTTTCTGGGAAGTGGCTCAGCCTTGTGCCGAATATCGGCGATGCGTTGACGCATGGCTTGCGTCACTTCGTTCGCGGCCGGGCCTCGCTCAAACAGCTTTCCCAGGGTTTGAATCTGGAGCGGGATATCCTCCAGTGTGTGTGCCTCCAGAACAAACAGAGGAATTTTCAATTGTTCAAGCGTCGTCTGTAGATCGGGACGGAGAAAATCCGTGGGCGCGAGCACCAAATCCGGCTGCAGCGCGACCAATGCTTCAACACTGGGGTTCGAGTAGCCGACCTTGGCCTTGGATTTCGCGGCGGCTGGATAGTCACAAAACTCCGTGACCCCGACCACCTGTTCATCCAGCCCGAGCGCAAACAACATCTCCGTGATGCTCGGAGCCAGCGAGACGATGCGGGCCGGCGGCTTGGAAAGGTAGATTCTATGCCCGGCGTCATCGACAACGGATCGTGATGAGACATGCGCCATGAACGGCATGCCGGTGAGGATGCCCTGGTGCCGCCGTTTCATCTCACTACACTCCCCTCCGGTGCATCCGTGCGCCGGTACAAGAGACATGAAGAGCGCAACTAAAAGCCACGCCGTCCCGAGCGAATAATATCGTTTCCATGATTTCAAAAGAAAAATCCCCAAGGCCTGAACAGACCCTGAGGATTGTACCCGCTTCTTCATCCTCACCTGCTCCCCAGCCCTCGAGGGAACGACGGTCAATGCTCCGAGCAGGTCTTCTGGCTCATGGTTCACCCTACTCCCCGTGCCTTCCCATCTTGTGAGAAGCTTCTAGCGCCTCGCCTACAAATCAAATACTGACGGCGGGCACTCGCACTTCTCAGACAGTGGCCGTTCCGGGTTTCGTCCCCATTTACAGCGGCGGGACCGCGAGGGCCTTGCACCCTCTTCCCTTACTCCGGAGTTATAATGGCCAGCACAATAGGAGAGAACAGCAAAACTTGTCAAGTTCGCTCATTGTCGTAGGGATCGTTCCGTCGCTCATCACTGCTCACGTTTCACCAAGGTCGGCATCGTCGATCGTCCCCGCTGCATCCTTCCCCAAGACGCCGGAAGCAGTTCCATCAAGTACAACTCGTGCTTGTGGCGATCTATTCAGCTGTGATACTATCACCCGATTTCAATCAGGTTCATTCAGGTAAGAAGGAGAACGACCGTGGCATGGATGTGTGAGATTTGCCAAAAGAAACCGGTATCGGGTAACAACGTCAGTCACGCGAACAATAAAACCAGGCGAGTATTCAATCCCAATCTCCAAACTGTTCGCGCCGTGGTGGAAGGAAGCCATAAACGTATCCGCGTCTGTACGCGCTGCCTGCGTTCAGGTTTAGTCCAAAAAGCTGTCTGACGGTTTCCTTCTTCGCGCGCACATTAGGGTGCCCCCCAGAGAATCCGACCTCCTCGCTCGACCAACTTGATGACCAATGGATCATCAGGGGAGAGCGTCAGAGTCCGGTTGCCGTCTTTACTCCTGAGCACGAGCCCGACTTCGCCATTCGCGTCCAACCCGAGGCCGGCTCGTGCCTTCCCCTTGGCGTCCAACAGCAAAAACTCCTCGGCATTCACCCCGTTTGGCTTTTGCGCCCCGACGGATGTTGGTGCGAGGACCTGGATACTGAGTATCCCACCGACTATTCCGCCAAGAAATGCCGCTGTGCACAGCACGAGCATCTGTTTATCCATCAGGACTGGTCCTTTCGCAAAATGAGGATGGAACCCAAGATTGACAGGAAGAATCCTATGCGAGATAGCAGGGAACGGCAACTAGCACATGCACCATCAAACTGTTGGTTCCATAAAGGCAAAATGTGAAGGAGGGAACTGGTTACCTCGCAACGGCTCGGCAATTGGTAAGATGTCTACAGAACCTTTGTAACGTATGTTTCCGCGCACTCTTACGGCTTCGTACCAATAAAGATAAATCCGTTCGTTCTATTGCCGTTCAAGGCGGCGCTGTAAAGTGTCTTGGTGTCAGCATCATACGTTCCAACCCCGTTTACCGTATCATTTCTGTTGCGGCAGGCAGGATCATCCTCGAATGTAACGGTCACATTGAACACGTTACCATGAGTTCGTGGTGAAAATGATCCAGTGAAAGTACATCCGGTAGTGGAACTGCCAGAAAGATTTCCGGTAGATAAAACTTGGACGGTCACGTTTTCGGTTGCGGTAACCGGGCCGTTATAAGTCCCTGCAACAGCATTCATATCCGGGACCAGATCATAATCACTATCGTATGTCGTCGTAAAGGAAGTACTCGGCCCGCCAATCGAATAGACGAGTGTGCCATTCAGACTTTGCTTCATCGTATAGTTGCCGGTGATCGTGGCATCGAGTATTTCCTCCGTCTCAAAATTGAAGTCCTTAGCATTTGACGAGGTGATGACACCATTTTGTGAAGTACTGTCGCCTTGTATGAGTCCAGAGACGGTCGAGGGAGCATTCTGAGCAGAATAGAGAACCCAGTAGGCTCCGTCATCGAGTACAAGTCCCGCGATGGTACGGTTCGTATTGGTGGTACCAGCCCAAAACCCCTGGGCGGAGCTTGCGGCCACAGTTGCGGGAGGTGGTGTTGACGTATTACCGTCGCCACTACAAGCAGAAAGAAAAGCAAGGAACAACAGTCCAAAAATTGGAATCACTATCCGGTTCCTATGCATGACCGATCTCCTTATGAAGCAAGGTCGCACCCTTTGCCAAATGGCGCAGTATTCCTAACAGTCTCGGCAGGAAGACTCCAACCCCTCTCAAGGTGGGTGGCGCAGGGCTGATCTCTAGAGGCCCGATGTCCCTCGTCTTGAGTAGTAGCCATGTTTAGAGTCCAAGGACTCCTGGGGCTGACTTGCTAGCCAATTGCCGCGCATAGGCAGCGGGCGTCAGTCCACCTAACCTTTTTCTTCGGGCGCTCCCCCTGATGACGAAATACCACCTCACGCTGGCCACCCAAACGCTGATTAGTCCAAGGTTGACGGCAACTACGATAAAACGCCAATCTGATTTGCAGCACGTTATCAAGCATCACCAAGATCAATCTTGGATAATAGTAACCACATCAAGAGGCCGGTGATCGTAACCTTGATCGCAAACGTCATTGCTATCTCGCTCACCCGAGATAAACTATGGTGTGTGTTGCCCTGATGCATCGCTAGGCATCAACCGCAAGAGGGCCTAGATATTGATGTAGGAGTTGCGGAGCCAGATTGACGATGTGCTTCACTGAGGCCCAACCCTCATGCTGTTGACCGGGTCCGCATAGCAGCAGAAAGCCTTCGTGGCGGTGATTACCGCTGCGTCCGGTGTCGAGTCGACTGGTGATGCGCCCCAATGCCTTGGACTCGACAACAGCTGCTGGAGGATGTTTGTTCCAGGTCACGATCACATCGGGAAGGTAATCGGCTCGCCGGCCGGGAAAGGCTTCGGCGCCCCAAACCAGTTCGTTCACCAAAGGTGTATGGTCTGTGACTATACGCAACCCCCTAAAACCTGATTCCAGCCATTCCCGATATCTTGAAAAACTATCCTCGTCCGCGCGTAAGCAGCCCCGGGTCTCGCGTCCTTTGAGGTTGAAACGCAAGTAGCCGTTATGGTCCGCCAAAAGCGCGAGGGCTGGGGTGCGTTTCCAATCGTATCCTGCTGATGTCACGCGGCTGATCACCCAATCTCGTACGCTGACAGGGACAGCTCGTGCAATGGCGTTCTGTATTCTCGCAGGTAGCCGATTGCGCAGTTGGCGTAACAGGCTACGCTGTGTCGTAGGCGGATCCCCATCTAAGTGTACTTCCCCTTCGAAAAGAGAGTTGATGAGCTGCATAACCGGCGGGACGAAATGTTCCTGAGACGAGTTCTTCTCCATACCATGCAGAGAGAATAGCATTACGGTAGTGGCAGAGAGATCGACGCATTCGAGAATTCTTCCGACGGCCGCATCCACAGCACGGTATACATCCAACAGAGCGTGTTCCCCGATCAGTGAATGAGGCGCGTCTTCTGGCCAGAGGATGTGCCCCCCGCGGTGGCACTCGCCGAACACAGCAAGAAAACAATCCCACTCCGTATTCGACAATAGGTGCCGGATCAAGCCCCCCTTGAGTTTTGCTCCATCGATTAAATGCCTGCGTATGTTTTCGAGCTGGGCCCGAGTCTTATTGACTGGTATTTCCGCCCCCATCGGGTGGGCACCAAAGCGCCGGCGGATATCCCTCTCCAAGTCCGGCAGGTTGCAATGAAAGCGGCTCAGTTGGTCGTGAGCGCCCCAATTCACCACTTCGACTCCCCTCTGCAAGCGGCTGGGAAAGGTCATGGGTACGTCCGCGACAGTCACCTTCACACCATTGCGGGACAGTTCGTACCAGAAGGGCTCGCAGTAAAGCCAATCAGCGCTGATGCGCCGGATTCTCATAGTGGTAGGATCCCATTGAAGGTGGTGATAGATCCCATGCTCTCCCGGCATCGTACCTGTATAGAAAGTCGGCCATACCGAGCCAGTAAGCAGGCGAGAGGTTGTCTCTAGACTGCGCAGAACACCCTCCCGCATCAGCCGATCGATGACCGGTAAGTTGTCCCTGTGCTTCTGTATGAATATTAGATCTGCAGCGTCGATGCCCAGCATCAATACTCTTGCCGTCATATCATGCCTGGTCTTGGCGGTTGGCTTCATCGTTGGTCCGTAATCCCTCCAACCTTCCGCGTTCTCATTTCCGCGATGCGCCAGAGGTCCGTGACGTGAAAATCTGTTCATGGTATTCCTGCTCGGCGTTAATGCTCCAAAGGTTATGCTGCTCGCCGAATAGGAGCATGCGCGTCGCATACATGGCGCTCAGCATGGAATGATCCATGTTGTTATACCGGTGCAGACCGTTGCGCCCTACCGTGCGCAGGTTTTCGATCCCATCGCAGAAGTTTTTCACAGTCTCCAGATTTACAGCATATGTCGAGTCGTAAACTGGATAGGCATTAGGGATGCGATACACGCAACCATCCACCACTTTGCCGGCGGGCGCCAGGCCGATGGCCTCTATCTCGCCGGAGGCCAGCGCGATCAATTCAGCGTCACTGGTGCGCCAGAGGTCGTCACCCTGGTTGCAGAAATACTCCAGCCCAAGGCTGGTCTTGGTTCGATCGACCGTCATCGCATCGCTCCAGTTGTTGTAATTTTGTATACGGGCGACTCGAACATCTGGTTCATGGATATAAATCCAGTTGTCTGGAAATAAATTGTTCGCATCCACAATCAGGCATACGGTTAAAAAGGCCCTGTGCTCGAGATCCCCGGCCGCTGCCAGAACATTCGGGGGCGGGGACGGATCGAGCTTCCGAATCAACTCGGGTAGGGGCATACTGGAAATGAAATGCTTGCCGTTGATCTCCGTTTCCAAACTGCCCTCCCGCACGACCACACTGTTGACGCGATTCCCATTCCTGCGTACGCACACCACATCTGCGTTCATACGCACTTCCCCACCACCGAGGCGAATCTTATGTCCGGCCGCCTCCCACATCATGCCTGGACCGCGGCGAGGATAGTGGAAATGGTCGATGAGAGTGGTGAACCGAGTGCCGGTTTTGTGTATAAAGTTCCTCAACACTACGGCCAGGGACAGGTTCTTGATGCGCTGGGCAGCCCATTCGGCACGTAGTTCCGTGCAGGAAATACCCCAAACCTTCTCGGTGTAGGTCTTGAAGAAGACTTCAAACAGGCGTTTGCCGAATGCATTGGTGACCCAGTGCTCGAAGGTTTTAACCGATCGGTATGGCAGCACCTGCCAACGCACGTAGCTGACCAGAACTTTGATGCTTTCCCACAGCCCCAAGCCCTTCAGGGTGTTACACAGCTGCGGCGGGTAGACGAAGAATCTGTGCTTGTAATAGATGCGCGAAAGCCTGGGCCGAAGCAGGAGGTCCTCACGCAGCAGATCATGCCAGATGGTGTTGGCGTAGTCGGACTTGCTGAAAAAGCGATGCCCGCCCATGTCGAAATGAAAGCCGTTATATGACTCGGTGCGAGCGATTCCCCCGACGATGTGATCTTTTTCCAGCACCAGGGGGATGACGCCATGTTTGAGGAATTCCAAGGCCGCAGTCAATCCCGCCGGTCCGGCTCCGATGATGATGCAATCGGCTTCTCTGTTGCCGCTACGATTAGACCTTTTCGTCCCCTTCAGCATGGTACCCACCTGGGATGCGGCCGGCGTTCCCTGCGCCGGGACTTGACCACAGCAGCGGCTTCAAGCTGGGCCGCAGATGGCTGATGACACCGAGAACGAAGCCTAAACCGCTGTTGAAGTGGTAAAGCCAGTGTAACGGGACGGCAGCCAGCGCCAGCGCCCAACCCTCCCGTTCCCGTAAAAAACGGAAAAAACCGGCATTGATCCAGACGAACTCAATTAGTAGCAACAGCGTCGCGACCAGTGCATGCGACTGACCGGACACCCCGAGTAGCAATAGAAGCGGCAACAGCCAGGCCACGATCACCGATGCACGCTGCCCCCAGCCCAAGCTGAAATCCCGCGGTGCCTCTCTGCGAGTTAACAATAGATGGGTCCAGGGAATGGCGCGCACGAACAAGTCGGTCCGTAACATCTCGAGACACGACCAGCGCTTCAGGTGTTTACCCTGGATCGATGGATCGAGCCGTATACAATGACCCATGTCGCGCAATCGGTAACCCAGTTCGACATCCTCGCAGGCCCGACTGAACTCCCCCTCGTCAAATCCTCCTGCCGTGGCGAAGGCCTTTTTCCTGATCGCACCGATTCCCGCCCAGAAATGGGATGCCCGCTTCGGGCTGTTCTGATGGACATAACAGTGCAGCAAGTTGCGATATTTGCTGGTGAGGCAATGGCCCTCCGGGTCGCTATCGTAGGAGCCAATGACGGCGACACATGGAGAGTTGCTCATGAAATGCGCCGCCACCCGTTCCAGAGCATCAGGGGCGACGGCCACATCGGCATCGACAAAAACAAAGATGTCGCCGTGTGCCCTTGCAGCCCCCAAGTTGCGCGCTGCGCCGGGTCCCACATTGGACCCGACTACGATCACCTCAACACCCTGTCGCGTTGCAGCCATAACTGACTGATCTGTTGAGCCATCATCGACGACGATCACCTCACTCGCTCGATACCGGCTGTGCACCAATAGCGCGTCCAAGCAGCGGTCAAGGAAAGACGCCGCGTTGTAGGAGGGCACGATAATCGAGAGATCAGGATTTCTTTGGATATCGCAATTAGTCACTTTCATCACACCGTTTAAAGATGTTGTTTCGTGCGTGCTCCACTATTCCGTCCTTCCCTCATGGGCATTTCCGTTGTCTCTACGAATATAGAGAGAGGGGAAATTTAGATCTTTCCGATAATGGTCGCGAATCACGGGACGACTCATGTCATCGATTGCGTAATCGCTAATGATCTTCGGTTGGTACTTTTCGATTAACCCGTAGATGTTGTAGTTATAATTCTTGAGCTTCTTGTATTTGTCCAGGCTTTGACCTGGGCCCACGCTGTACCAAAAGTAATCTAAATCTCGACGAAACAGATTGTACTGTATGTCTCCATCGTAAATTATGTCAGTGGGAATGGTGTTTTTAAGCACATAGTTAATGCGGTGGATTTGTGCCCGGTTGTTGTGAAAAAAAATATCCCCAACATATGAGGCCGTCGCACCTACTAGAACGACCACAAGACAGATAGGTCCTGCGATGCCACATCTGCGCCAAAGGACTTCCCAGCCGCCAGCAGCGATGATGGCTACCAGTGGCAACGCCATCATGTAATATTGTGCAAACTGGGTTCGATACGCCATCGAGAAACTAATGAGCGCAACCACAATTACTGCCAATTCTCGTTGCTCCTGCGTTTTGGCGCAAAACAGACCTAAGATAAAGCAAAGCAGGACGATGCCATTAAAGTGTTTGAAATGATCTAGCAGCAATTGTGTCCGTAGCCAGTTGCCACCCAGGTTCGCAGTATTAAGTTCGAAATTGAGGAACCAGTACTGAGTGAATTGTCCTGATTGGGCCATGTACATACAGTAGCCGCCCCACACTGCCAGCAGCACCACAGTGAATTGGATCAGCACGAACAAATGCAATTGTTTTCGTAAGACCCTGTAGATGAGCACGGCAAGAACCATAACCATTAGGATCATCAGTTTCTGGAGGAACAAATACCCCATAGACATGGAGAGCGCTGATAAAACGAGGAGAGCCGTATGCCCTGACTCGAAGTAACGATACAAGAATAAAAGTGATAATAGTCCAAGAAATGTCTGTGGCACATCGGGACGCACTTCGATGGACGCACCGACGAACAGTGTGATGCACAACAGGAACAAAACACCCGTCACTGCCGCCTGGTGGGTGTAAAGGCGACTAGTCAATGCATACACGACAGCCACACTGGCAAGGGTAAAGCCCAGCATCAGGATGCGGGCGGCAAACACTGTGGACATATTGTCGCCAAATATAGAGATCAGTGGCGTCATCGTGTAATACAGAAGCGGGTGGTGATGCTGGAAGAAATCCGTATAGATACGCTCACCGTGGTAGATCTTCCAGGCAGTTTTGATGGCCTCAAACTCATCATGGTCAAACGAGCGTTCAAGAGAAAGCACCATAACCAGGGCGGTTGCCAAAGCGATCAGTAGCCAAGCCAGATTACGGGTCATCTGCTCGGATGATAAGTGGGTCAAAATATTCTTAGGGTAATCGGGCATATTCTCTTTTCGCATGAGGTTGGGCTCAGCTATTATATGGAGCGGCTAAATTCTCTCGCCCGACTCTACGACTTAGCATCCATAAACATAGGTCTACTCGCACAATTCAGTGTGGGACCGCAGTACTTGCTAAGTGCCGCGCCAGCCGAACTGCCAGCGCGACAATCGTTAGCGTCGGATTAGCATGACCGGAGGTTGGGAATACTGAACTACTGCATACATAAAGATTCCGTACCCCATGCACACGACACTGGCCATCCACTACGCCTTGACGATCACTTGCAGCCATGCGGGTGGTCCCGAGCTGGTGATAGCCGTCGGCGGCCTGGTCAAAGATATGACCGCGGACGTCCTCGTGTTTATACTTGATGGTGGCGACACCCTGTTTGCCCAACTGCCCAGCCAAAATCTCATGGGCGCGTACGACACTGTCTATATCTTGGGCACTGTAGCGCAGATTGACACGTAACCTCGGCATGCCGAACCGATCTTTCTTTTCTGACAAAGTCACCCGACTTTCCGGGTTGGGAGACTGCTCAGCATGATAGTAAAGGTCATAGCAATTTGTGGCACTGGGTATGAAGAGCGCAGGGATACGTCGTTTAGTGAAAAAACGCCGATATAGATAGTTCACGCAGAAAGCTGTTGTCTGTGGTATGTCCTTCAAGATGTTGTACAAATGTGGCCAGTAGCGTATATGACCCAACTCGCCACGGAACATTCTTTGAATCGCCGCAGGTGCCAGTCGATCGCGCAGGACAGGCAACAAAATTGCGAGATAAGCAGCTGATAGGACACCATTGCCATGAGTAGGGTCAGCTGCAGGAGGGGGGATGGTCCAAAAGGACGTATTAAGTAATCCTTCCGCACGCTGAGCTTCTGGCGAAATACAGATCCTTCGACGGCAGTATACACCTTCGACATCTCGCTCAAATCCGGTAATCGCCAGCCCCGGATCGCCAACGAACTGAACCCGCGCCACCGAACCGAAAACGTGGCCCATGTAATAGCGGCCCAATAGGTCATAGCGATTACCTATGCCCTCGGTGTCAACGTCGTTCGACGCCAATAGAAGCCGCGTTGATTCCAAGCCGCCGCCAGCAATAACGTAAGAACGTGCCTGTACACGAAAGCTGCGCCCAGGCTCGCTGGCTACATTAACAGTCTTAACCCGCCTGCTTTCAGGGTCCAAATCGATCCCGGTGCAAACTGCGTTCAGCAATACATGGATTGTTTTGGAAGCTGCTAAGACACGTCGATAATGCTTTCCAAAATGTGTAGGAGGGCTCCAGCGTTCAATGCGGTCGGTGATGAGGAGTCCATCATTGCATCCGTGGATAGATAACCCCTCTCTATCGCCAAGTGCTGCACGGGATTGGTATATGTAAGATCCTACGTGGCAATATTCATTAGCACGCGGGTAGTAGGGATCAAGCACTTCCCAGCCTATCGGCCAGCCGCTGTTAGGTACATAATCACGTCGCTCCAGGTCAATGGGATCCAAGGGTAAGCATCGCCCAGCCCATATGGCTGTCGTTCCTCCCAACTGACGCGATCGGCATTCATGCAGTGGGGCATGATGCTCTTGGGAATGCATCTCACCAGACAAATCGTCGAAGGCATACTTGTCCGCAGTCCATCCTCCAGCCTCCAACAGAATTACCTCCACACCATTCTCAGCTAACTCGAGGGCTAACGTAACACCAGCGGCCCCAGCCCCAACAATGCATAACTGAGTCTGCAGGATGTGTTGTGGTGGAATTTTCTGAGCATGGTTAATCACACTTAGTGCTCTAATAGAAAAATTGCGCTTGGGGAGGTATCAATATAGAAGGTCTCTGAGCTACCCCCGATTCCGTGGACACTGAGTT
>FRDC01000267.1_pt1 | contig 113389 bp, 99 predicted proteins | sample 1106171 | NCBI WGS metagenome assembly FRDC01 (sample SAMEA3930566, study PRJEB13176) | freshwater metagenome | biome: Drinking water system; feature: drinking water; material: water | place: Singapore | collected 2014-12-20 | reverse complement strand
GCGCGCGCCGCGGCGGCACGGGGCATCGCCTTCGCCGATCCGCCGGCGCCGCTCGTCCGGCTGATCGCGGGCGAGCCGATCGGCGTCGCCGCACCGGTGCTGCGCAGCGCACGGTTGAGCGATGCCGAATGGTGCGCGCTGCTGCCCGAAATCGGCGCCGCCGGGCGCGCCGTGCTGCGCCACCGGCGCGACTTGAGCGGCACGGTCGCGCACGCGCTCGCCGCTTATGGCCCGGTCGATTTCGTGCTCGGGGCGAGCCCGGCGGCGCGGCAGGCGGCGGCGGTCCCCCCGGCGACGCGGCGGCGCGAATGGCGCGATCTGCTTGGCACGATCGAGCAGGAGCCGGGCGAGCCCGCGCTCGAAGCCGCGCCGTTGCCGAGCTTGCCCGAGGAGCCCTTCGCGACGGAACCCGCGCCCGCCCCGGCGCTTGAGTCGACCATGCTCGGCGACAGCGACTTCGCGAGTTTCGCCAGCATCGCCGCGAGCCTGCCGGCGGTGCAAGCGGCGCTGCGCAACCGCGAGGCGTCGCCCGAGCCCCCGCCGAGCGGTCCGTTCCAGATCGCCGAGGTCGTCGCCCGAATCGACGCCTTTCAGCGCCAGCGCGAGGCGAGTCCGGCGCCGGCGTCGCGCCTGCCACCCGAACATTTCCACTTCGAGACCGATGCGCGCGGGGTGATCCGCTGGGTGGAAGGGGCTGAGCGCACCGCGCTGATCGGCGTCTCGCTCGAATACGGCGCGGGCGCCGCCGCAGCTGTCGATGGCGTGGCGAGCGGGGCGTTCCGCCGCCGTGCACGGTTCGATGATGCGCGGCTGGTGATCGCCGGCCGTGGCGAGCTGGCGGGCGCTTGGCGCATCTCGGGCGTGCCGGTGTTCGAGCGCGAGAGCGGCCGCTTCACCGGCTATCGCGGCGCCGCCCGCCGCCCGCGTGCCGATGAACAGGCCGAACCCGCCGCACCCGCGCACGAATCGCTGCGCGCGCTGGTCCATGAGCTGCGCACCCCCACCAACGCGATTGCCGGCTTCGCCGAGATGATCGAGGGCGAGATGATCGGCCCGGTGCCCGCGCCCTATCGCGGTTATGCGGCGACGATCGTCGATCAGGCGCGCGCGCTGCTCGGCGCCATCGAGGATCTCGACACCGCCGCGCGGATCGACGCCCACGCGCTCGAACTGCGGCCGGGTGAGGTGGCGATCGCGCCGCTCATTACCCGGCTGCTCGCCGATCTCGCACCGCTAGCGGCACTGCGCGGCGCCGCCACAACCTTCAAGGCAGAGCCCGAACTGGCGGCGCGCGCCGATGATCGCGCGCTCGAGCGGCTGCTCGGGCGGCTGCTCGCGGTGTTGGTCGCGGCACTTGGCCGAGGGGAAACACTGTCCATCGCCGCGCGCCGGCATGAGGGCGAGCTGTTGATCGAGTTCGGCCACCCGGCCAAGCTCGCGCTCGACGAGGCCGCCCCTGCGGGTGATGCCGAGGCGGAGGTCGCCGCGGGGATGCCGCTGCTGGGCACCGGCTTCGCGCTTCGGCTGGCGCGCAACCTGGCGCGCGAGCTGGGCGGGGCGCTTTCGATCGAGCCGCTGCGCTTGACTTTGCAGCTGCCCGCCGCCTTTGCTGCCGATATGGGGCAGGCCTCGATCAACTGACGGCGTGGAGATCGCCGCGCCATATCGCCCGCCGCCGGCGGGGTCGCCGGTGCTATGGCCCGCCGTTCTTGGCCCACGCTTTGTCGTGTTCGTCGATACCGAGGAAGAGTTCGACTGGCGCGCCCCGTTCACGCGCGAACGTCATGGCACCCAGGCGACGCGCGCGCTGCCCGCGGCGCATCGCCGCTTCGCCGGCTGGGGCGTGCCGATCGCCTATATGGTCGATTACCCGGTGGTGCGCGATCCCCACGCGGTCGAGGCGCTGCACGCGGCGCTCGCCGATGGCGCCTCCACGATCGGCGCGCAGCTCCACGCCTGGGTGACGCCGCCGTTCGACGAGCCGCTTTCCCCGGCCGCGAGCTATGCGGGCAATCTGCCGCTGAATGTGGAAGCGGCGAAGCTCGACAGCTTGACCCAGGCGCTGCACGCCGCGTTCGGCCGCCGCCCACGCGCCTATCGGGCCGGACGCTACGGGATCGGCGCCAACACGCTCGGTTTGCTGGCCGAGCGCGGCTATCGGCTCGATAGCTCAGTGCGCGCGCATTATGACTATCGCGGGGATGGCGGCCCCGACTTCCGAGACATGGGAAATGCCGCGTATCGCTGCGGCCCGGGCGACGCGCTGATCGAATTGCCGCTGACGACCGTGTTCACCGGCGCCCTGCGGCGGATGGGGGCGCCGCTGTTCCACCGGCTCGGCCGCGTGCCCCACGCGCGGGGCGCCTTCGCGCGCGCGGGGCTGCTCGAACGCGTATCGCTCACGCCCGAGGGGATGCCGCTGCCGGCGGTGCTGGAGGCGGTGCGGGTGGCGCTGGGCGAGGGGTTGCCGGTGCTGAGCTTCGCTTTCCACTCGCCCTCGCTCGCGCCCGGCCATACGCCCTATGTGCGCGATGCCGCCGACCTCGCCGCCTTCTGGCGCTGGTGGGAGGGGGTGCTGACGCTGCTCGATGCGCGCGGGGTGAAGCCGATCGGACTCGAGGCGTTGATCGACGCGGTGGGCTAGGGGCTTGTTTCACCGCGCCGTGCCGCTTAACGGACAGCCCCCAAGGGCCTGTAGCTCAATGGTAGAGCCAGCCGCTCATAACGGCCAGGTTGCGGGTTCGAATCCTGCCGGGCCCACCGTTATCCTTCGATCCGCTCGAAGTGGCCGGTGGCGAAGTCCTCGGCCAGCAGCTGCAGGATGCGCGCGGCGACGACTTCCGGCCCCTTCAGCCGCGCTGGGTCTTCGCCCGGATAAGCGCGCGCGCGCATCTTGGTGCGGGTCGCGCCAGGGTCGATGATCGCGGTGCGCACCTTGCTGATGTTCTGCACCTCCAGCCCATAGCTCTGCACCAGCACTTCGAGCGCGGCCTTGGAGGCGCCATATTCCCCCCAATAAGCGCGCGGGGCACGCGCGACCGAGGAGGTGAGGGCGATCACGCGCCCCGCGCTGCTCCGCCGCAGCATCGGATCGAACGCGCCGAGCAGGGCAGCCTGCGCGCTGACGTTCAGCGTCATCACCTTGGCGAATTCCTTGGGATCGATCGCCGAGATCGCGCCGAGCGTGCCGAGCATCGCCGCGTTCATCACCAATAGGTCGAGCTTGTCCCACCGCTGGCCGAGCGCGGTGGCGAGACGCGCGGTCGCATCGGGCTCGGTGAAGTCGAGCGGGGCGATAGTGGCGGCGCCGCCCGCCTGGAAGATAGCCTCCTCCACTTCCTCCAGGGCGCCGGTCGTGCGCGCGGTGAGCACGACATGCGCGCCGGCGGCGGCGAGCGCCTTGGCGGTCTCGGCGCCGATCCCGCGGCTGGCGCCGGTGACAAGGGCGAGGCGGTCGGCGAGCGGCTTTGGGGCGTCGGTCATCGGGCGCGGTTAGGGGAAGGGCGGGGGTTGGGCAAGTTTTGGCGCGCTTTGGGTTCACGCGGAGACGCGGAGACGCGGAGACGCGGAGGGGAGCGCCTTGGGGCTGGCGGTATTGGGTTCGCGCAAAGGACGCGGAGGACATAGAGGACGCGGAAAGACTTGGGAGCGCTTCGAACGAACCAGCCCCGTCTTCCCCGGTGAAGGCCGGGGGCCAGTCGTGGGACGGTGCTGAACTGGGCGCCGCATCAATCGAGCGGCGGTGATGCTGGGCCCCGGCCTTCGCCGGGGAAGGGGATTGCCGTAGGGTAAAGGCGCCTGCGGCGCGAAAGGGGTAGGAGGGGGCACCCAGCGTTCTCTGCGCCTCTGCGCGAACCCACAACCGGCCGCCCCCAAGGCGCTCCCCTCCGCGCCGCCGCTTCTCCGCGTGAACCGAGAGCCTAAGCCACCCGCTCCGCTAGCAACGCGAACTGGTCGACCGTCTCGACATCGTCCTGGTCGGTGAGCGTCGTCGGATAATCGCCGGTGAAGCAGGCGTCGCAGTGGCTCGGGCGCGCGGACGAGCGCCCATCCTCGCCCAGCGCCTTGTACAGCCCGTCGATCGAGACGAACGCCAGGCTGTCGGCATGGATGAAGTCGGTCATCCCGCCGACATCCATCTTCGCCGCGAGCAGCTTCGCCCGCTCGGGCGTGTCGACGCCGTAGAAGCAACTGTGGCGCGTCGGCGGCGAGGCGATGCGCATATGCACCTCGGCGGCGCCCGCTTCGCGCATCATCTGCACGATCTTCAGGCTGGTGGTGCCGCGCACGATCGAATCGTCGATCAGCACGATCCGCTTGCCCCGGATCAGCGCGCGGTTGGCGTTGTGCTTCAGCTTCACGCCCAGATGCCGCACCTTGTCGCCCGGCTGGATGAAGGTGCGTCCGATATAGTGCGAGCGGATGATGCCAAGCTCGAACGGGATGCCCGATTGCTGCGCATAGCCGATCGCCGCCGGCACGCCCGAATCGGGCACCGGGATCACCAGATCGGCCTCGACCGGCGCTTCGATCGCCAGCTGCGCGCCGATCGCCTTGCGCACCGAATAGACCGAGCGATCCTCGACGATCGAGTCCGGCCTGGAGAAATACACATGCTCGAAAATGCACGGGCGCGGGCGCTGCTTGGGGAAGGGGGTGATCGAGCGGTGCTCGCGCCCCTGGATGATCACCATCTCGCCCGGCTCGATCGCGCGGACGAACTCGGCGCCGACGACATCGAGCGCGACCGTCTCCGATGCGAGGATGATCGCGTCGCCCAGCTTGCCCATCACCAACGGGCGGATGCCGAGCGGATCGCGGCAGCCGATCATCCCCTCGGGCGTCATCACGATCAGCGAATAGGCGCCCTCCACCTGCTTCAGCGCGTCGATGAACTTATCGAGCAGGGTGCGGTAATGGCTGGTCGCGACCAAATGGATGATCGTCTCGGTATCGCTCGTCGATTGGAAGATCGATCCGCGCCGTACCAGCTCGCGCCGCAGCCGCATCGCGTTGGAAATATTGCCGTTATGCGCGATCGCGAACCCGCCCGAGGCAAGATCGGCGTAGAGCGGCTGGACGTTGCGCAGCGCGGTTTCGCCCGTGGTCGAATAGCGGACATGGCCGCACGCGGCGGTGCCGGGTAGCGCGCGGATAACGTCGTCGCGGTCGAAATTGCCGGCGACATGGCCCATCGCCCGGTGGGTGTGAAACTGGTGGCCATCCCAGCTGGAGATGCCCGCCGCTTCCTGACCCCGGTGCTGGAGCGCATGGAGGCCGAGCGCGACCAAAGCCGAGGCTTCGCCATCGGTGCCCGAGACCCCGAAAATGCCGCACTCCTCGCGAAGCTTGTCGTCATCAAATGGATGAGTGGTGAGCATCGAATCCCGCCGCGCTGCCGCCTGCGCGCCATATAGGCCCCGTGTGTGCGCTTGTCGCCCATTTGTCATAAAATTTCCGAACCTTCTTGGCGCCATCCGCGTTCATCCAGCGAAGCGGGCGGCGATGGAAGGATTGAGCCATGTGTCAACGCTGGGTTAGAAACCCCCATGGACCCGCGCGAAACGAGCTTGACGCTCGATCCCAAATTCAATTCGGACGGCCTGATCACGGCGGTCGCGACCGACCGGGCGGGGCAGCTGCTGATGGTCGCGCATATGAACGCCGAGGCGCTAGCGCGAACGCTTGAGACGCGCGAGGCGGTGTTCTGGTCGCGCAGCCGGGGGCGGCTGTGGAAGAAGGGCGAAACCTCCGGCCATGTGCTGCGCGTGGTGGAGGCGCGGATCGATTGCGATCAGGACGCTTTGTGGCTGATCTGCGATCCGGCGGGGCCGACGTGCCACACGGGGGCCGCCAGCTGCTTTTATCGCCGGATCGAGGGCGAAGCGCTGGTCGCGCTGTGAGGGGCTGGCCGCTGCTGCTGTTGCTCGCCGCCTGTTCGGCGCAGGCGCCCCAGAAGGCGGAAGCTCCGCCCGATCTCGAATCCGCGGCGATCCGCGCCGGGCTGATTCCCGATCCCAAGCGCGGCGACATCGCCGGGCTCTACGCCCGCGACACCGATCGGCTGTGCATCGTGCGCGCCGGGCGCGGCTACCGGGCGGGCGCCTATGTCGATTATGGCGACGCGCTGACCTGCAGCGCGCGCGGTCCGGTGGCGCGCGCGGGTGAGACGTTGAGCTTCAACTTCGCCCCTGATTGCCAGTTCGACGCGCGGTTCGAGGGCGACCGGATCGTCTTTCCCGGCCGGGTGCCCGAGGGATGCGCCAGGAGCTGCACCCGCCGCGCCTCGCTCGCCGCGCTCGATGTCGAGCGGCTGAGCGACAGCCCGGCGGAAGCCACGACATTGCGCGATGCCAAGGGGCGTTTGCTGTGCGAGGCCGGTGGCTGACACTTGACCTTAACGTAAGCGTCAACTATCTGATCCCCCATGTCGTCGCTCCCCGCCATCGCCGCTTACGCGCCGATCGAGCCGCGCCCGGATCGCGACGCCTTTTCCATTTCCGATCTCTGCGCCGAATTCGGCATCACCGCTCGTGCGTTGCGCTTCTATGAGGACGAGGGGCTGATCGCTCCCGAGCGGCGCGGCACCCAGCGCATCTATTCGCACCGCGATCGCGCCCGGCTCGCCTGGATTCTGCGCGGCAAGCGGGTGGGGTTCAGCCTGGCGGAAATTCGCGAGTTGCTCGACCTGTACGATCTCGGCGACGGGCGCCGCACCCAGCGCGCCAAGACGATCGCTCGCTGTCGTGACCGCATCGCGCTGCTCGAAAGCCAAAAGCATGATATTGATGCCGCGATCCGCGAGCTAAGCGACTTCATCACTCATATCGACCCCGATACATCGCGAGAGGATTGACCATGCCGAAATATACGCCGCCCGTCCGCGACACCCGGTTCGTGCTCGATCATGTCGTCGGGCTTGATCGCTACACCAATCTTCCCGGCTTCCAGAACGCGACCCCCGACGTGGTGACCGCGGTGCTGGAAGAGGGCGGCAAGTTCGTCGCGGAGGTGCTGTTCCCGCTCAACCAGGTGGGCGATCAGGAAGGCTGCACCCGCCACCCCGATGGCAGCGTGACGACGCCGACCGGGTTCAAGGAAGCGTATAAGCAGTTCATCGAATCGGGCTGGTCGACGCTCGCCGCGCCCGAGGAGTTCGGCGGGCAGGCGATGCCGCACGTCGTCTCGACCGCGTTCGAGGAATATATGATCTCGGCCAACATGGCCTTCGCCATGTACCCGGGCCTCACCCACGGCGCGATCGCCGCGCTACTGGTGAAGGGCAGCCCCGAGCAGCAGGCCAAGTACCTCCCCAAGATGATCTCGGGCGAATGGGGCGGCACGATGAACCTGACCGAGCCGCAGTGCGGCACCGATCTGGGCCTCATCAAGACCAAGGCCGAGCCGCAGGCGGACGGCAGCTATGCCATCACCGGCACCAAGATCTTCATCTCGTCGGGCGAGCATGACCTGACCGACAACATCATCCATCTCGTGCTGGCGAAGACCCCGGGCGCGCCGGATTCGACCAAGGGCATCTCGCTGTTCGTGGTACCCAAGTTCCTGGTGAACGAGGATGGCTCGCTCGGCGCGCGCAATGCCGTTTCGTGCGGCTCGATCGAGCACAAGATGGGCATCCACGGCAATTCGACCTGCGTGATGAACTATGATGGCGCGACCGGCTGGCTGGTCGGCGAGGAGATGAAGGGCCTGGCCGCCATGTTCATCATGATGAACGCGGCGCGCCTGGGCGTGGGCCTACAGGGCCTTGGCGTTGCCGAGACGGCCTATCAAAATGCGGTGCAGTACGCGCATGATCGCCGCCAGGGCCGCGCGCTGACCGGCGCCGCCGAGCCGGGCGAGAAGGCCGATACGCTGTTCGTCCACCCCGATGTCCGCCGGATGCTGATGGAGGCGAAGTCGATCACCGAGGGCTTGCGGGCGCTCTGCCTGTGGGGCGCGCTGCAGGTGGACCTGACGCATTTCGGCCAGACCGAGGAAGAGCGCCAGACCGCCGACGATCTGATCGGCCTGCTCACCCCGGTCATCAAGGGCTACGGCACCGACAAGGGCTATGAGATCGCGACCAACGCCCAGCAGGTTTATGGCGGGCACGGCTACATCGCCGAATGGGGGATGGAGCAATATGTCCGCGATGCCCGGATCGCGATGATCTATGAAGGCACCAACGGCGTGCAGGCGATGGACCTGGTTGGCCGCAAGCTCGGCACCAACGGCGGGCGCGCTGTGCAGCTGCTGTTCAAGATCGTCGGCGAGGAAATCGCGGTGGCGAAGGCAGACGAAAAACTCGCCGATTTCGCCGGCCGGCTGGAGGCGGCGCTGGCCGATCTCCAGGGCTCGACGATCTTCTTCATGCAGAAGGGGTTCCAGAACCCCAACCATGTCGGCGCCGGCGCGCATCCGTACATGCATCTGATGGGCGTGGTCGCGCTTGGCCTGATGTGGCTGCGCATGGCGACCGCGGCGGAGCGCCTGCTCGCGGCGGGCGAGGGCGATGCCGATTATCTGAACGCCAAGCTGGTGACCGCGCGCTATTTCGCCGAGCGCATCCTGCCGGAGACGCAGACGCTGCGCCGCAAGGTGGAGGCGGGCGGCGATACGGTGATGGCGCTGGAGCCGCGGATGTTCGAAGCGGCCTGAGGGCGGTTTCGGTTGCGGAAATGTTGGGGCGGGAGCCGCAGCTCCCGCCCTTTTTTGGGCGCCCCGGCGGACCCTGCTACTGCTTATCCCCACTGCCCGCCGGCATCACCCGCGTTGAGAAACGCTCCTTGGCCTCGGGTGTCAGCTCGGGCGTGGGCACGAGCAGTTCGGGCTTGCCCATCAGCAGGCCGTTGGTCTCGGTAAGTATCTGCGCCCGCATACATTGCTGGGCATCGGGGCGGAGGTAACGCTTGCAGTTCCAAAGCTTCTTGTCGAACCCCGTGGCCCGGTCGCGCAGATAGCTGAACGCCATGCGGCCGATCTCGCTCGTGGTCAGCGGCAGACCTTCGGGCGCCTTGTCGCCCACCCAGATCATCACCTTGCAATAAGGCCGCGCGCCGCACGCCTTGTCGGCGAGCAGCGGCAGGTCTTCGCCCGGCGCGCCACGGGCGAGGCCGAGGATGAACTCGTTCGGGTGATCCGGCACCGCGGGGAAAGTGTCGGCGGTCGCCACGGGGATGTCAGCCGTCGCCTCTTCCGAAGCGAGGCCCAGCGCCATCCGGTGCGCAGCCGAATAAGCCGCGATCTGCTTGATCGCCGGCTCGTCACGGCTCACCTGGCGATTGAACGCGGGCGGCGTGCCCCACCAGCCGCTCCAGCGGAAGAACAGGTGGGTGCCGACCGCGCTCACCTTGTCGAGGCTCGCCTGCCAATAGGGGACGACCCAGTTGGTATGGTAATGCGTCGCGTGGCCGACCGGCTTGTACACCGCCCCGGTCAGCGCCGCCTTGGCGATCTCTCGCGCACGCGTCCAGGCGGCATCGCTGAACTGGTGGCGATACAGCGCGCCATCGCAGGCGAAAGTGAACTGGCAGCCGGTTACCCGTTCGGAACCCTCGAACACCACGCCGCACACCGTCTTCGGGAAAGCCGGGTGGCGGACGCGGTTGAGCACTACCTGCGCGACCGCGCGCTCGCCGGGTGCGTCGTCCCCGGCTTCGTACAAGGCGGCCGCGGCGAGGCAATCGATCGCGCGGGCGAGCGAGTCGCCGGTCTCGGGGGCGCGGAACGGGCGCGCGGCCGGATTGGGCGCGGTGGAAAAGGGGATGGCGGCGTTGAACGCCACCGCTTCGACCGGGCTGAGCGGGCGCACCTCGAGCGGTTCGACCGGGGGTAGCGCGGTGGGCGGGACGATGCCGGGCCGGGGCTGGGCGCGCGAGGCGACGGCGCGGGCGGGCGCCGTGGAGCGCGGGCGCGGCACGAAGGCGACGATCAGCACCGGCACCAGTACCGCCAGCACCGCGATCGCGCCGAGCAGCACCAGCAATCGCTGTGAAGCGCGCGCCGGGCGGTCGGGCTCGGTGGAAAAGCGGGCCATCAGCATGGGGTTATGTCCAGCAGCAAAGCCGCCGGCCCATAGCGCAAGCCGCGCCCGCTTTCACCCCCTGTTCGGCTCAGGCCTCGGGCAGGAAGTCGGGCACCGACAAATAACGCTCGCCGGTGTCGTAATTGAAGCCGAGCACCCGCGCACCGTCGCCCAGCTCGGGGAGCTTCTTGGCGATCGCGGCCAGCGTCGCGCCCGAGCTGATGCCGACGAGCATCCCTTCCTCGCGCGCGGCGCGCCGCGCCATCTCCTTGGCGGCATCGGCCGCGACCTGCACCACGCCGTCGATCGCGGCGGTGTGGAGATTGGCCGGGATGAAGCCCGCGCCGATCCCCTGGATCGGGTGCGGCCCCGGCGCGCCACCGGAAATGACCGGCGAAGCCTCGGGCTCCACCGCGAATACTTTCAACCCCGGCCATTCGGCCTTCAGCGTCTCCGCAACGCCGGTGATGTGGCCGCCGGTGCCGACGCCGGTGATGATCGCATCGAGCGGCGTCTCGCGGAAATCGGCGAGGATTTCCTGAGCGGTGGTGCGGACATGGACCGAAATGTTCGCGGGATTTTCGAACTGCTGCGGCATCCAAGCGCCGGGGGTTTGCTCGACGAGCTGCACCGCGCGCTCGATCGCGCCCTTCATGCCTTTCTCGCGCGGGGTGAGGTCGAACCGCGCGCCGTAAGCGAGCATCAACCGGCGCCGTTCGAGCGACATGCTCTCCGGCATCACCAGCACCAGCTTATAGCCCTTGACCGCCGCGACCATCGCGAGGCCGACGCCGGTATTGCCGCTGGTTGGCTCGATGATCGTGCCGCCGGGCTGCAAGGCGCCCGAAGCTTCCGCCGCCTCCACCATGGCCAGCGCGATCCGGTCCTTGATCGAACCGCCGGGATTGGCGCGTTCGGACTTGATCCACACCTCGGCCGCGCCGAACAGCCGCTGGACGCGGATATGCGGGGTGTTGCCGATCGTCTCGAGGATGCTGTGCGCCTTCATCACTGCTACTCCGCTGGGGTGGGGGTGAGTTCGGGTGGGTCGAAGCTTTTGGCAAGCCGCAATTCGGGAAACAGCCGCGCCCAGCCGAGCGTGATCGCGATCGCGCCCACGCCACCGAAGACAACGGCGCCGACCGGGCCAAAGGCCCAGGCCGCCAGCCCGCTTTCGAATTCACCGAGCTCGTTGGAGGCCGAGATGGTGAGCTGCGACACCGCGCTCACCCGCCCGCGCATCGCATCCGGCGTGTGCAGCTGGACGAGCGAGCTGCGCACATAGACCGAAACCATGTCTGCCGCCCCGGCCACCGCCAGCGCCGCGACGCTCAGCCAATAATAGCGCGACAGGCCGAAAATCAGGATCGCGAGGCCGAAGATCACCACCGCCGCCAGCATCTTCAGCCCGACCTCGTGCCGCATCGGCCGCACGGAGAACCAGATCGCCATTGTCGCCGCGCCCAGCCCCATGCTCGCGCTTAACAGGCCGAGCCCGGCAGGGCCGACCTGCAGGATGTCGCGCGCGAACACCGGCAGCAGCGCGGTCGCCCCGGCGAGCAGCACCGCGAACAGATCTAGCGTGATCGTCGCCAGCACCAGCCGGTTGCGGCCGACATAAGCGAAACCGTCGATGATCCGCTGGATCGGGCGATGATCGCTCTGCGCGGGTGGCTGCGGCACCGGGCCGATCTGGAACATCGCCCCGAGGGCGATCACCATCAGCACGGTCGCGGTGCCATAAGCGGTTTGCGGGCTGATCGCGAGCAGCGCCCCGCCCAGGCTGGGCCCGGCGATGGTGCCGACCTGCCAGGCGATCGAGGAGAGCGCGATCGCGGTCGGCAGGCTCTCGCGCGGCACCAGATTGGGTGCGAGTGCTGAATAGGCCGGGCCGGCGAAAGCGCGATTGATGCCGATCAGCACCGCGGCGGCGAACAGCGCGGTGAGCGTCATCTGCCCGGTCCAGCTTAGCCACCCGAGCGTGGCGACGACCGCGAGCAGCAGCGCGGCGCAGGCGCGCGCGATCCAGCGGCGATCGAAACTGTCCGCCGCGAGCCCGACCACCGGGGTTAGCAGGAACAAAGGCAGGAACTGCGCCGCGCCGACCATGCCGAGCAGGAAGGAGGCGTCATGCACGCTCATGCTCTGCCGCGCGAGCCCGTACACCTGCCACGCGAGGACCAGCGACATTGAAGTCTGCGCGATCGTGGTCGCGAAGCGCGATGCCCAATAGGCGCGGTAATTGGCGATGCGGAACGGATGCTGCTCCATGCCGCTTCGTGTAGAGCCCGATGGCGGCCGATCGCAACCGGCAAGCCAATCGCTTTTCTTGGGGCCGCTATCCCGCTAGCTATCGCTGCGAAAAGGTTTGGGAGAGGTTATGCGCCTGAAACTCGTGGCTGCTTTGCTGCTCGCGGCGACCGCCGGCACCGCCGCCGCGCAGCCGGCGAAACCGTGGAGCGCCTTTCGCGACGCGTTCATCGACCGGCTGTTCCAGCTCGATCCGGCCTATGCAGTGTACCAGGGCAAGCACGACTATGACGGCCGCTTGCCCGATTGGAGCGCGGCCGGGTTGAAGGCGCAGGCCGATTTCTACCGCCAGACGATCGCCGCCGCGAGGGCGATCGACTCCAAGGGCCTGAGCAAGGACGATGCCTTCGAGCGCGCTTATCTGATCAAGGTCGCCGAGGGGCGGCTGTTCTGGCTGACCGACGCCGACCAGCCGCACCGCAACCCGGCTTATTATGTGAACAACGGGCTTGATCCCAACGTTTATATTGCGCGACCCTATGCGACCAAGGCCGTGCGGCTGCGCGCCATGATCGCCTTCTTCAACCGTATCCCGACCGCCGCCGCGCAGATCCGGACGAACCTGAAGGCGCCGTTGCCGGCGAGCTTCGTCACTTATGGCGAGAAGGCGTTCGCGGGCTTCGCGGAGTTCTATGGCGGCGATGCGCTAAAGGCCTTCGCCGAGGTGAAGGACCCCGCGCTCCAGGCGCAGCTGCGCGCGAGCGGCGCCAACGCGGCGAAGGCGATGGCCGATCTCGCCAGATGGATCGCCGCGCAGCGCCCGCAGGCGACGCAGGATTTCGCGCTCGGCAAGGAGCGCTTCCAGCGGATGCTCGCCGCGACCGAAGCCGTCGAGCTGCCGGTCGAGCAATTGCTCGCGCTCGGTGAGGCGGACCTGAAGAAGAACCAGGCCGCGCTCGCCGAGGCGTGCGGCAAGTTCGCGCCCGGCGCGAGCATCGAGGCGTGCATCGCCAAGATGAACGCGAACAAGCCGGTCGGCGGCCCCGTCGCCGAGGCCCGCAAGCAGATCCCGGGGCTGCGCGCGTTCGTCGAGCAGAACCAGATCGTCACTATCCCCGGCACCGAACAGGCGCTGGTCGAGGAAAGCCCGCCCTATAACCGGCAGAATTCCGCCTATATCGATCCGCCGGGGCCGTTCGATAAAGGCATTCCATCAGTCTATTACATCTCGCCGCCCGATCCGACGTGGAGCAAGGAAGTGCAGGAGGGGTTCATCCCCGGCAAGTTCGACCTGCTCTTCACCTCGGTGCATGAGGTGATGCCGGGGCACTTCCTGCAATTCCTCCACGCCAACCGCGCCAAGTCGCCGATCGGGCGGCTGTTCGTGGGCTATGCCTTCGCCGAAGGCTGGGCGCATTATGCCGAGCAGATGATGTGGGACGCGGGGCTGAACAAGGGCGATCCGGAGACGCATATCGGCCAGCTCGCGAATGCGCTGCTGCGCGATTGCCGCTATATTTCGGCGATCAAGCTCCACGCTTTCGGCTTCACGCAGGCGGAATCGGAGGCGCTGTTCAAGCAGCAATGCTATCAGGACGAAGGCACCGCGCGGCAGCAGGCGGCGCGCGGCACCTATGATCCGGCGTATCTTAACTACACGCTCGGCAAGCTGATGATCCTGAAGCTGCGCGAGGACTGGACCGCGTCGCGCGGCGGTCGCCAGGCGTGGAAGGCGTTCCACGATGCGTTCCTGGGCTATGGCGGCCCGGCGATCCCGCTGGTGCGACAGGCCATGCTGGGCGAGGCAACGCCGACGGCGTTCGGGGGGTAGGGCACCGCTAAGGCAACCACGACAGCAATCGTCGTCGCCCCGGCCCCCGAGCTGGGGCCCCGCTTGTTCTTCGGTCGCAGGGTAGCGGGACCCCGGCGCGGGGGCCGGGGTGACGCGAGTGGTGAGGGCTGCCCCTTAGAGCGGTTTTCGATCCGATCAAATCGGATCGCCGCTCTAGGCTTTTGTTTATCCGCGATTTCCAAGCCGGCAGGTGATTCCACCTGCCTCGAAATCGCTCTAACGCGGCGCTCCCGATGCGCCTGGTCCGGCCACCTCCACCGCGCGGGGCTGGCGGATCGAGGGGCTGAGCCGCGCGACGCTGCACAAGGCCGCGACCAACGCGAAGCCGCCCGCGACGTATAGCGGGGTCACCCCCGCGCCCACGCCCATCGCCAGCAGCGCCGCGATCACCGTCGCCCCGCTGGTCTGCCCGACCAGCCGCGTGGTCGAAACCAGCCCGCCCGCCGCCGCCGCACGCTCGGTGGGCGCGCTGCCGATGATGAGGCGCGCATTGGGCGGCAGGAAAATACCGAACCCCGCCCCACACAGCGACATCCGCCAGGCAAGATCGAACCAGCTCGGATGCGGCGGCAACCAGGCAAGGCTCAACAGCGCCGCGATCGTCACGCTCATCCCGATCCCGCCGAGCAGCCCGGCCGGCACTCGGTCCGACAGCCAGCCGGCAAACGGCCCGACGATGATGTTGGTCAGCGGCCAGGGCGCAATCGCCGCGCCGACCGCCGCCGGCGTGAAGCCATAGCCATGCTGCAACCGGAAGGGCATGGCGAGCAGCACGGTCATCGAGGCGGTGAAGGCGGTGAACGAACTCACCGCCGACAGCGCGAGCACCGGCCGCGCTAGCAGATCTACCGGCAGGATCGGCTTCTCCGCGCGCCGCTCGCGCCGCACATAGACGATGCCGATCAACACCCCCGCGCCGGCGATTGCCGCGGCGATCACCGGGCTGTCGCCATGCACGCCCGCTTCGATGCCGCCGATCACCAGCCCGAACATCGCCGCGCAGAGGATGGCGCTCAACAGGTCGAACGGCTCGCGTCGAGGCGCGGGATCGGGTAGCGCACGGCCCAGCGCGAGCGAGGCGAGCGCGAAGGGCACCGCGCTCGCGAACACCCAGGGCCAAGGTGCGACCGCCAGGATCAGCCCGCCGATCGTCGGTGCGATCGCGGCGCTGGCGGCAACCGTCATCGAATTGACGCCGAGCCCCCGGCCGAGCTGCTTCGCCGGATAGGTCGCGCGGATCAGCGCCGCCGAAACACTGAGCAAAGCCGCTGCCCCGGTCGCTTGCACCGCGCGCACGATCAGCAGGAACGGCAGGCTGTTGGCGAAGAAGCACAGCAGGGTGGCGACCGTGAACAGCAGCTGTCCACCCTGATAGGCGCGTTTCAGCCCCAGCCGCTCGCCAAGGCCCGACAAGGGCAGCAGCAGCATCACCAGCGTCAGCTGATAGATGGTGACGACGGCGACCGAGGCACTGTTCGTCACCCCCAGGTCACGCGCGATCGTGGGCAGCGCGACATTGGCGATGCCGCCGTCGATCACCACCAGCGCGGTGCCGAAGCTCAAGGCGGCGATCGCCTGATAACGGCGCGGAGTGGGGAGGCCGTCGGTCATGCCCGCGCCAACGCTCACGCGCGCAAATCGGCGAACCGCACTGGCCCCCCAGCGGCCGCCACCCCCGCCACCACGCGCGGATCGAGCAGCGCGGCCAGCTCCGCCTCGTACGAATAGCCCGGATAATGGCCCGGATAGGCGTCGTCGGTCGCAGGGTGGGCGTAGATCTCGGTCACGCCATCGGGCAGCTGCGGCAGCAACCCCGCCAGACGATCCGCTGTCACCGCCCCGCTCCAGGCCAGGCCGAACACCTGATCGGGCACGGTGAGCCCCGCGCGCCGCAACCGGCGGCGCAGCAGCTTCGCCCACAGCCCGGCGATGCGCGCTTCGGCGCCGAGCTTGACCGGCTCGACCGCCGCGAGCGGGGCGAAGGGTTCGACCGGCGCGCGCACCGCCTTCATGCCAAAGCGTCGCCCGATCGCGATCACCAGCCCCGCGATCGTCGGGTGCAGGTGGAAATGCTTGTGCGCGTTGACATGATCGAGCGGCAGCCCGGTGCGCGCGAAGGCCGCGAATTGCGCGGTGATCTCCGCGGCGAGTTGCGCGCGGGCGGCGGGCTTGAAGAACATCGTCGCCCCCGCGCGCGCCATGTCGGTACGGAAGCGACCGCTCGTATCGACCAGATCGGGCAGCTGCTCGGGCGGGAGCGCGGGTACCCCTTCCACCAGTACCAGGTGCAGCCCGACGCCGAGCCGGGGCAGCCGCCGCGCGCGCACGATCGCATCTTCGGCCGCGGCCCCTGTCACCATCAGGCTCGCACAACTGAGCACGCCGTCGCGATGCGCGCGTTCGACCGCCTCGTTCACTTCGAGCGCGGCGCCGAAATCGTCGGAGGTGACAATGATCCGCTTCATTGCGCCTCGATCCGCCCCGCCTCGCGCATCGCGAGCCGCGCGCCCTGCCACTCGACGCGGCGGACAAAGAAACAGCTGACATGGACGCCGAACGTCAGCAGATCGCGCAGCGGCAGCAGCAGCCAGGGTGCGGTCTTGCGCCCGGTGAGCCCATCCACCACCGCCGCGACCGTCAGCCTTGTCCCGATCGCCAGCGCCACCAGCGCCCCCGTCGCCCAGCCCGGCGCCAGCGCCAGCGCGGCGAGCGCGAAGGGCAGGGGGTGGAGAAGTGTCATCCCCAGCATCCTCCCGGGGTTAAGATCGCGCACCGTCGCCGCCCAGCGCAGTTCGTGGCGCAGCAGCGCGGGCAAGCTCGGCTCGACACTGCCATGGGTGACGATCACCGGCGCGAGCGCGACCTGCAGTCCTTGCGCGCGCACCGCCGCGCCGATCGCGTGATCGTCGGCCAGAATGTCGGCGAAGGCCTCGAACCCGCCGATCCGAGTAAGCATCTCGCGGCGCAGCGCGATCGTCGATCCCATGCACGCGTCGCCGGTACCGAGCGCGTCGGCGAACAAAACGCTGGGGAGGAACTGATAGCTGAGCATCGCCGCCCCCAGCAGCGACCAGAAACCGCCATCGCCGCGCCCGGCATAAGCACAGGTGACGGCGCCCACCCCCGGCGTCGCGAGCGCCCCCGCGATGCAAGAGAGATAATCGCGCGGGGCGGCGATGTCGCTGTCCGAAAGCACGATCAGGTCGGCGTCGGCGGCGGGGGCCATGTTGATCAGGTTGCCCACCTTGGCGTTGGCGCCGTGGCGACGCGCATCGGCCACCAGCACCGCGCGGCGATCATCGCCGGTGGCGAGCGCGGCCACCGCCTCGGCGGCGGGGTCGCTTTCGCGCTGGATGCCGGCGACTAGCGTGATCGGCGCGGCCCAATCCTGATCGAGAAAGCTCTGCAGGTTGGCGCGCAATTGGGGCTCGGCGCCGTGCAGCGGCTTGAGCAGACTCACGGGTTCGGCGCGCCCGAGCGGCGCGGCGCCAAGGCGCGCGCCGAAGCGCCAGCTCGCCCAAGCCGCCGCCAGCACCAGGCCGCTCCCGATCGCGGCTATGCCCCCCAGAATGAACACCAGCATCGCCCCGGCGCTTGGCACCCCCGGCGTGCCGCTGTCAAAGCCTGCGCGGTGCCCCTGTGCGCGGCGTGAAGCGTTTTGGTTCTTGCTGCATCGCAGCAGGCGGGTAGAAATGGCGACGATGAGTCTGGAAGAACCTACCGGCCCGGTGCCGACGCTGCTGGCGGCGATCGTCCGGCGCAACTGCGTGACCGCGACCTATAATCGCGGAACGGTGACGCTCGCCCCGCACATCCTCTACACCCGGCATGACGAGCTGCATGTCGACGCGGTCGCGCTAGAGCGCGACGGGAAGGCGCCGCGCGAGCTGAAGCTTGGGACCTATCGCCTCACTGGCCTTGGCGACATCGCGCCGAGCGAGCGGCCTTTCTACCCGATCGAAGGCTTCGATCCCGCCGCCGAACGATACCAGGGCACGACCCTCCTCGCGGTCGACCGCGCCTGAGCGCGGAACCGGCGGCGGGCGCGAGCGATTGAAGCCGCGCCGGTTCCAGGAGGGTTAGCATGGCCAAGTCGAGCAAGCCGCAGGACGCGATCGCCCTGCTCAAGGCGGATCACCGCGCGGTGGAGGCGCTGTTCGAGAAGTTCGAACGCGCGCGCGGCGAGGCGACCAAGCAGGGCATCGCCGAGCATATCTGCCGTGCGCTGATCGTCCATGCCCAGATCGAGGAGGATATCTTCTACCCCGCCTGCGAAGGCAAGGTGGACGACGACATGCTGAAGGAAGCGCGGGTCGAGCATGACAGCGCCAAGCTGCTGATCCGCGACATCCTGGCGGGCGGCCCCGACGATGCCTTTTACGATGCCAAGGTGAGTGTGCTCGCCGAACAGATCGAACATCATGTCGGCGAGGAGGAAGCGCGGCTGGAGGGGATTTTCAGCCAGGCGCGGCGTGCAGGACTCGATCTCGTCGCGCTCGGCACCGAACTTCGGACCCGCAAGGAAGCGCTGATGCGCGAGTATGAGCGTGAACTGCCAATGCCAGAATTGAGCGCGGTGAAGCTGCGCGACGCGGTGCGCGCCTAAACGGGCTCGGCCATCGCCCCTTGTGTCTTCTCGCGCGCGCGCACCCGCTCGCGCCAGACGATGTAGAGGCCCGAGCCGATCACGAAGGGCGCGCCCATCCACGTCGCCCAGCCGGGAAGCACGCTGAACAGCAGCCAACCGAACAGCGTCGCCCAAATGAGCCCAGTATAGTCCATCGGCACCACGATCGACACCGGCGCGAGCTTCAGCGACGCGGTCATGAAAAGTTGCGCCACGCCGCCGCACAGCCCGACCACCACCAGCAGGCCCCAAGTGGCGAGCGGATGCGGCATCGCGGTGAGCGCGAAGGCGATGCCGGTCGGTGGCACCGACAGCGCCGAGAACCAGAAGACGGTGGTCGCCGCGCCCTCGGTCTTGCCGATTTGGCGCAGCAGGATCGAGACGCCGGCGGAAAGCAGCGCGCCCATCAGTCCGGTGAAGACGCCGAGCGGCACCATCCCGCCGCCCGGCCGGGTGATGATCAGCACGCCGATGAACCCCGCGATCACCGCGCCCCAGCGGTGCCAGCCGACCTGCTCGCGCAGCACCACCGCGCCCAGGATCGTCGCCCAGATGGGGAGGGTGAATTGCAGCGTGGTCGATTCGGCTAGCGGCAGCAGCAGGATCGTGCCGAACACGAAGCACATGCTTGTCAGCCCCATCGCGGTGCGCAGCAAATGCGCGCCGATGCGGCGGGTGGCGATCGTGCCGAGCCCGGGACCGGCGGCGATCCACAAGGTCACCGGAATCAGCGCCGCGCTCTGGCGGAAGAACATGATCTCGGCGAGATGCGCGCCGCCGGCCTCGGCGAGCTTCACCACCGCGTTCATCACCGCGAACACGAATACCGAGGCGAGGCGCAGAAAAATGGCGAGCAGAACGCGGTCGCCGGCAGGCTGAGGCATGGCGCCGGCTATCGGCCCTCGCGCGCCGCGTGGCAAGCCGATGCCGTGCTCCCTGGTGGGAAGCACGGCATCGGGCACAATTCGATCAGGCGAACAGCTGCGCCCAGCGGCGCTTCGGCCGGTCCTTCCACAGCGCGCGGTGATAGGCGTCCGACGCGAGCAGCGGCATCACGCTGCCGGCCTCGGCGAACACCATCTGCTCGATCGCGGTCGAAACCTTGCCCCAGCTCGCCGCCTCTTGCAGCGTCGAGGACGAGCAGGCGCCGTCGCGGACATCGGCCACGGTGATCTGCACCGCGTATTTATGCACCGCCACATCCTCATGCCCCAGGATTTCGGCGCAGACGACCGTGTCCTGGATGAAGTTTTTCGGCACGCCGCCGCCGACCATCAGCAGGCCTGATTCACCGGCCTTGATCTTGATGTCGGTCAGCTCGCGGAAGTCCGCCACCGCGTCGATCATCAGATAGGGCTTACCCTCCTTCATCCGATCGACCTGATGCTTGACGAGGCCGAAGCCCGCCGAGCTATCCACGAACGCCGGGCAGAAGATCGGCACGTCATGCTCATAAGCGAGCTTGACGAGGCTGTTCTCCTTCTTGCCATGCTGGCTGAGGTAACGGCCCATCTCGCGGATGAAGGCGCGGCTCGAATAGGCGCGTGGTTCCAGTTCGTTCGCGATCTTGTTGATCGTGAAGTCGCAGTCCTGCAGCTGCTCTTCGTCGATATAGGTGTCGTAGATGCGGTCGATATAGAGCGAGCGCAGCGTGTCATCATCGGGCACTTCCAGCGCCTGATAATGTTTGTGGCCAAGCCCTTCGAAGAAATCCATGTCGACGATCGTGGCGCCGGTCGCGACCACGCAATCGACCATGTTCGAGCGAACCAGCTCGGCATACAAATCCATGCAGCCGCCGGCCGAGGTCGAGCCCGCGATCACCAGGAAGATCGTGCAATCGGGATCGGCGAGCATCTGATTGTAGATGCCGGTCGCACGCGCCAGATCGCGGCTGGTGAAGCTCATCTTGCCCATCGAATCGATGATCGGGCGCGCATCGAACGATCGGATGTCGACATGCTCGACCTTGGTGGAGAGCAGCTCGGCCTTGCGGGTGTCGTTGATGGCGCGTTCGGGCGCGTGGGTATCGGTCATCTTCAAACTCCAAAGGCCCCTTGCCCCCGGAGGAGGGGCAAGGGGTGATCGTTGTTCAGTGTTGGCGGTGCTGCGTTACAACTTGACGACGTTGGTCGAAACCGCCGCCTCAGGCAGATCGGTATAGAGCGAGACCATCGGTTCATCGCCCACGACGATCGTCTCGGTCGCGCCGAAGCCATTGAAGCCGGTGCGGAGCGCCGCGCCATAAGCGCCAAGCATCCCGATCTCGATATAATCGCCGGCCCGCACGTCCGCCGGCAGCAGGAACGGACCGGCCATGTGATCGAGATCGTCGCAGGTGGGACCGTAGAAGCTGAACGGCATGTCGCGCACGGTCGACTCGGGCTCGCGCAGCAGCGCGACCGGGAAGCGCCAGCCGATATGCGCCGCATCGAACAACGCGCCATAAGCGCCGTCGTTGATGAACAGCTCGTCGCCGCGGCGCTTTTCCACGCGCACGATCAGCGAGCTATATTCGGCGCACAAGGCACGACCCGGTTCGGCCCACAGTTCCGCCGAATAGCTGACCGGCAGGCTTTCGAACGCGCGGTGGATCGTCTCGAAATAGCGCTCGAGCGCCGGCGGCTCCATCCCCGGATAGGCCGAAGGGAAACCGCCACCGACATCGACGACATCGACCGTCACCGCCGCCGCGACAATCGCCTGGCGTACCCGCTCCATCGCGTTCGCATAGGCGTCGGGCGTCATCGCCTGGCTGCCGACATGGAAGCAGATGCCGAGCGCATCCGCCGCCTGGCGAGCCTGAAACAACAGCTCTTTCGCTTCATCCGGCGCGACGCCGAACTTGGACGCGAGGCTCAGCTTCGAATGCTCCGAGGACACGCGCAGCCGCACGCAGAGCGTCAGGTCGGTCGCGCCCCGGGTCGCGCGCATGATCTTCGCCAGCTCTTCCAGGCTGTCGAGCGAGAACACCCGCACGCCATGCTCGAAATACGCTTCCGCGATCGCCTCCTCGGCCTTGACCGGGTGCATGAAGCACAGGGTCGCCTCCGGCAGCGTGGCCGCAACGAGACGCACTTCGCCCAGCGAAGCGACATCGTAATGGGTGATGCCATTCGCCCACAGAATCTGCAGCAGGTCCGGCGAGGGATTCGCTTTCACCGCATACATCGAGCGGCCCGGAAACTTCTCGACGAAGAACCGAGCGGCCCGCGCCGCGGCGTGGGGGCGAGTCAGCGTTACCGGCTGGACCGGGCGCATGGCGAGGGCGATTCCGCGAGCGGAATCGAAACGGGCAGTAGCTAGCCCCAGCGCGCTATGGTGCTTGTGCAACTCAAGGGACCTCCAATTGCCTTGCGGCAGACGTTGACCAAAAGCTGCCTTGCGGTTGGAAGTCCCATGGGGCAGCGGACGTGCGAGATAGGGAGCTAGCAGGCGTGTGTAAACAGCCAATTTGCAGGGGCGGGGAAATTTCATGACAGTTCGAAGACAGCCAACGCGCGCCGGGGTGCGCGATGCCGCGGCGAAGGTGGCGGCGGTCGTTCCGGCGACGCCCCTGTTCGCCCAGACGATCAATGGCGTGGAGGTGTTCTTCAAGGCCGAATGCCTGCAGCCGATGGGCGCTTTCAAGCTGCGCGGGGCGTGGCACCGCTTGACCGCGATCGACGCCGATCAGCGCGCGGCGGGGGTGGTCGCCTTCTCCTCGGGCAACCATGCGCAAGGGGTCGCCTGGGCGGCCAAGCGGCTGGGGATGCCGGCGGTGATCGTGATGCCCGCCGACGCGCCGGCGGTGAAGCGTGATTCGACCCTCGCGCTTGGTGCCGAGGTGGTGAACTATGACCGGATGAGCGAATCGCGGGAGGCGATCGCCGCTGCGCTCGCTCACGCGCGCGGCGCGGTACTGGTGCCAAGCTTCGACGATGCCTGGGTGATCGAAGGGCAGGGGAGCTGCGGGGTGGAGATCGCGCAGCAGCTGACGGCGCTGGGGCGTGACGCGCCGGCGCGCGTGGTGGTGCCCTGCGGTGGCGGCGGGCTCGCGGCCGGAATCGCGCTCGCTTTGCCCGAGGCGGCGATCACGATCGTCGAGCCCGAGGGGTGGGATGACATGCGCCGCTCGCTCACGGCCGGGGCGATCGAGCCGGTCGGCCCGCACGCGCCGCCCACCGCGTGCGACGCGCTGATGACGCCGCAAGTCTCGCCACTCACCTTCGACGTGCTAATGCGCCGCAAGGCCGAGGCGCTGGCGGTGAGCGAGGCGGAAACCGCGGCGGCGCAGCGCTGGGCCGCTTCCAAGCTGCGGCTGGTGGTGGAGCCGGGCGGCGCGGTTGGCCTTGCCGCATTGCTCAGCGGCAAACGGCCGGTCGAGCCCGGTACGGTGGTGGTGCTGTCGGGCGGCAATGTCGATCTCGACGGCTATGCCCGGACGCTCGCCGGATGAGCCCGCCGCTCACCCCGCTCGCACAGGCGTTGCTGTCGATCGTGATGCTGGGCTCGATCCTGTGCGCGGGCGGCGGTGCCTGGCTGCTCGCCAAGCGGCGCGAACAGCGCAGGGCGTGGCTGCTGCTGGTGATGGCGTTGGTGCTGCTAGGGAATGTGCTGGTGTGGACGGTGTGAGGGCTTGTATAGCCTTTGATGTCGAGCCGCGCTACCTCCGCAACCGATGCACTCCAGGGGCGCTCGATAGCCGACGGTAGGTAAGCGTTACCGAATAGCACTGCGCTTAACTCATCGCAGGGTTCAAAGCCAGAGTTGCAGTCAGGACAGCTTGATTCTCGTGCCAGTTAATGTGCGACCAGCCCCGCGTGTCCGCGTCTTTCTCAAGCCAGCGACGCACGCTCTCTGAGACATACTTCGCTTTATCCTCCGGGTTTTGCTGGTTGTAGAGGGCCAAGACCTTGGTTTTACTCAAAATAACGGTTGGCTCGTTGATAGAGCGGTCACGTGGATCGGGAAATTCTTGACGCCTTGCCATCACTGCCTCCTGCATTTGAACCAGTACGACACTAGACCGGTACAACATCGTACCGGTACGTAGGTGTACCGTCAATGGGTAAATAGCAGTGGGCTTGCCGAATCGCGAGATTCGGGGTTCGCTGGCATGATTGAACGCGGTTTCGCCGCTACCTTTTGTTAGCGCGCTTTGCTTCGCTCCCTACGGCTAGGTCCTCACTTGATCGGGCAGCTCGGGTCCAGCCGGAAGTCCAGATAGCGATCGACGCTCGTCATCAGTTCGCCCATTTCGTCCTGGAAGAAATGGTTCGCGCGCGGGATCACGTCGTGGTGGATCGTGATGTGCTTTTGGGTGCGCAGCTTGTCGACCAGTTTCTGCACCGCGCTTGGCGTCACCACTTCGTCGCCATCGCCCTGCACGATGATGCCGGAGGCGGGGCAGGGGGCGAGGAAGGTGAAATCATACATGTTCGCCGGCGGCGCGACCGAGATGAAACCGCGAATCTCCGGGCGGCGCATCAGCAGCTGCATCCCGATCCAGGCGCCGAAGCTGACGCCCGCGACCCAGGTGGTGCTCGCCTCCGGGTGGATCGACTGCACCCAATCGAGCGCCGAGGCCGCGTCCGACAATTCGCCGACGCCATTGTCGAACACGCCCTGGCTCTTGCCGACACCGCGGAAGTTGAAGCGGAGCGTCGCGAAACCGCGCCGCTGGAAGGTCTTGTAGAGTTCCTGCACGATGCGGTTGTTCATCGTGCCGCCGCTCGACGGGTGGGGGTGAAGGATCATGGCGACCGGCGCGCGCGGGCGCGGCGGCGGCGCGAAACGACCTTCGAGACGGCCATCGGGGCCGGGGAAAATGACTTCGGGCATCGCACCTGGATCGAATAGGGGGCGCGCCAGTGGCGCAGGATAGAGCAACAGCTATATAGACGTCAACCCCGAAGAGGCAACTTTTTGCGAACAATGCCCCGTATCTATCTGGATCATGCGGCAACCACGCCGATGCGACCCGAGGCGAAGGCGGCGATGGCGGCGGCGCTGGAGCGTTGGGCCAATCCGTCGTCACCCCATGCCGAGGGCCGTGCGGCGCGGGCGGCGCTCGAGGAGGCGCGCGCCCGGATCAAGGCCGCGCTCGGCTGGCGCGGCGAGCTGATCTTCACCAGCGGCGCGAGCGAAGCATTGTGGATCGCGCTCAACCGCGCGAAGCTCAAGCGCCGGATCGTGAGCGCGGTGGAGCATGATGCGGTGTTCCGCGTGGCGCCCGATGCCGAAGTGACGCCGGTGCGCGCGGGTGAGGTGGATCGCGTAGCACTCGGCGAGCTGCTCGCGGCTGGCAGCCCGGCGGTGGTAGTTTTGCAGCACGTCAATTCGGAGACAGGCACGGGCCAGCCGGTCGATGTGGTTGCTGCTCAAGTGCGCGCGAGCGGCGGCATATTGGTGAGCGACTGCGCACAGTCGGCGGGAAAGCTGCCGCTGCCCGATGCCGATTTGGTGGTGGTCTCCGCGCATAAGCTTGGCGGGCCACCAGGGATCGGCGCCCTCTTAATGCGCGATTTCGGGCTGCTGGAGCCGATTGGCGGCCACGAATTCGGCTATCGTCAGGGCACCGAGAATTTGCCAGCGATTTTGGGTTTTGCAGCTGCCGCCAGCACCATTCGATATGTCCCGCCGGATGTCGTTGACTGGCTCAGTCGAAGCGAAGGAATTGCCGACTGCATTCTCGACCTCGAATATCCCATTCAAAAGGCGGGGGGAGGCTTCATTGCGAGCAACGGCATCGGTTCACCGCATATCGTGGCAATCGAAATGCCCGGCAAGTCGGCTGCCGCGCAGCTGATCCGCTTCGATGCGATGGGCTTCGCCGTCTCGGCGGGGAGCGCCTGTTCGTCGGGCACGCTGAAGCGCAGTCGCGCGCTCGCGGCGTTCGGCGTGGATGAGGACACCGCCGCGCGCACAATCCGAGTGAGCTTCGGCTGGACCACCACCAAGCAGGAAATCGAAGCCTTCCGCGACGCCTGGCTGGAGGTAGCGGGGGCGTGATCTATCTCGATTACCAGGCAACCACGCCGCTCGCGCCCGAAGCATTCGACGCCATGCTCCCCTGGTTGCGCGAGGGGCATGCCAACCCGCATTCGCAGCACGCGCCCGGCCGCGCCGCCAAGGCGGCGGTGGAGGTGGCGCGGGGGCATGTTCTGAAATTGCTCCCTAAGGGCAAGCTCGCCTTCACCAGTGGCGCGACCGAGGCGCTCAACTGGGCGATCCAGGGGACGCGAGGCCCGATCGTGACGATCGCAACCGAGCATGCCGCCGTGCTCGATACCGTGGCGGCGGAGGCGGCGCGCGGGCGCGCGGTGACGGTGCTGCCGGTCGATCCCCAAGGGCTGGTCGATCTCGAAGCCGCCCGGGCGGCGATCGTGCCGGGCACGGGGCTGGTCGCGGCGATGCTGGTCAATAACGAGATCGGGGTGATCCAGCCAATCGCCGAACTCGCCGCGCTGACGCGGGCGGCGGGCGCGAAGCTGCTTGTTGATGCGGTGCAAGGCTTTGGCCGTGTGCCGGTGCCGCCCGCCGACTTCATCGCGGTCTCGGCGCACAAAATCCATGGGCCGAAGGGCATCGGCGCGCTTTGGTTCCGCGAGGTACCGCCCGCCGCGCTGCTTCACGGCGGCGGGCAGGAGCCGGAGCGATCGGGCACCCTATCGCCCGCGCTCTGCGCCGGATTCGGCGCGGCGGCGAAGCTTGCGGGCGCGCGGTTCGAGGCAGACGCGGCCCATGTCGAGCGGCTGTTCGGCATCGCCCGCCAGGCGCTGGGGCCCGGCTGGACGATCAACGGTAGCCCCGACCAGCGCTATCGCGGCAATCTCAACCTCCGCCGCTCTGGGCTCGACGTGGCGCGGCTCATCAGCGAGCTGCGCGACATCGCCTTTTCCGCCGGCGCCGCGTGCGCGAGTGGCTCGGGGCGCGCGAGCCATGTCTTGCGCGCGCTCGGCCTGTCGGACACACAGGCGCGGTCGAGCTTGCGGCTCGGCTTTGGCCGCTACACGCGCGAGGAGAAGTTGATGGAGGCGATCGAGCGGATCAACGCGGCGGCGGCGCGGCAATGATCCGCGTGCGTTTCATCGGCGCCGATGGGCACGAGCAAGCGGTCGAGGCCGAACCCGGCGCGCGGTTGCTCGACATAGCCCAGGCGCACGGCCAGCCGCTGGAAGGCACGTGCGAGGGACAGATGGCATGTTCTACCTGCCATGTGATCGTCGACGCCGCCGATTTCGCCCGTCTGCCGCCGCCGCGCGAAGAGGAGGAGGATATGCTCGACCTCGCGGTGGGAGCGACACGCACCAGCCGGCTCGCTTGCCAGATCTGGCTGGAGCCGGCGCTCGACGGGCTGACGGTGCGGATGCCGCGCGAAATCCGCGACATGCGGGGGCGCTAGCGGTTACGTCCAGCGCCTTAGGCGTCGTGGATCAGGCAGGGCGCGCCCTGGTCGATCTCGATCTGGAGCGTCGGGTGGTCGATCCCGAATTCGTGATGAAGCCGGTGGGCGGCCTCGCGCAGAAAGCCGTCGCCGGGGTGGCCGCCGGGCATTACCAGCCGCGCGGTGAGCGCGACTTCGGTGGTGCTCATCGCCCAGATGTGCAGATCGTGCAGCCGCGCGACGCCCGGCAGCGCGCGCAGAGCGTCCGCCACGCGCGCGGCATCGACGCTGCTCGGCACCGCCGCGAGCGCCATCACCACCGCCTCGCGCAGCAGCCCCCAGGTGCTCCACAGGATCATCGCGACCACCGCGAGCGAGGTGAGCGGGTCGATCCAGGCATAGCCGGTCAGCAGCACCAGCGCGCCCGCGATCACCACCGCCGCCGATACGCCCGCGTCCGCCATCATGTGGAGATAGGCCGCGCGCAGGTTCAGATCGCCGCGCCGCCCGCTCGCGAACAGCCAGGCGGTGAGCGCGTTCACGACGATACCCGCCGCCGCCACCGCCATGATCGTGGCGCCCCCCACCGGGCGCGGATCGCTGAAGCGCTGCACCGCCTCCAGCGCGATGCCGCCCGTCGCGACCATCAGGAATAGCGCGTTGGCGAGCGCGGCGAGGATCGTCGAGCCGCGCCAGCCATAAGTGAAGCGCGGCGTCGCCGGGCGTCGCGCCAACGCCGATCCACCCCACGCGACGAGCAGGCCAAGTACGTCCGAAGCATTATGGCCCGCGTCGGCGAGCAACGCGACCGATCCCGCCCACAGCCCCGCCACGACCTCTAGTGCTACGAACCCCAGGTTGAGCGCGATGCCGATTGCAAAGGCGCCGCCATAATCGGCGGCGTCCGGGTGGTGGTGATCATGGTTATGGCCCATTCCCCGGGGGATAGCCGAGGGAAAGCGCTGGCGGTAGCCCGCACGAGACAGGCGCATCCACTGCTTTTCGAGGAGCGTGCCTCGATCCGTGCACCACCGGCTGGCGGATGCCGCTAAGCTTCGTGACCCAGCACGAAGGGCAGCACCTCGGCCGGCGTCTCGAACGCGGTGACGGGATTGAGTGCGGTCAGGATGTCGCGATTGGCATAGCCCCACAGCACCGCCGCGCCATCGACGCCGACCTTGCGCGCTGCGGTCAGGTCGCGTGTCTCATCCCCGATCGAGAGGATCGCTGAATGCGGCAGCCGCGCGCGACGGATCACCCGGCGGAAGCGGGGCGCCTTGCCGAACAGCGAGGCGCCGCACTCCCATTGCTCGATATGCCGGGCATTCTCCTCGCCCAGGATCGTGCGTGCGTTATGCTCGGCGTTCGAGGTCACGAGCGCGATCCGGATGCCGGCCGCGCGCAGATCGGCGAGCAGCGTGCTTACCCCGTCGAACAGCGCGATCTTGTGGGTTTCGGCCGCGAGCCGCCGGTGCAGATGGCGGGCGATGATTGGCAGTTTCCAGCGCGGGATGCCGAGATGCTTGATCACCTCGCGCGTGGTGCGCCCACGCAAGCCCTCCACCTCATCGGGGGCGACCCGGCGGAAGCGGAAGCGATTCGCGAGATCGTCGGCGATCGACAGGAACCAGTCGCCCGAATCGGCGAGCGTGCCATCGAAATCGAGGATGACGAGCTGGTAGCGCAACCGCTTAACGCCGATCGCCGCGACCGCGTCGGCCGCCGCCCGGCCCCTCGCCAAAGCCGCCGCGGCCTAGGCCGCCGGTAAGCGTCAGCAGCTCGTTGCGGGTGATCGCGCCATCCTTATTGCGATCGAACCGGCTGAATTCGCGGGTGAAGGCGCCCCGCAGCTCGGCAAGGGTGATGCGATTGTCCTGATCGGCATCGACATCGAACGGGCTGGGCAGGGCGTTGCGATCCCCCAGCCAGCGCTCGGCCCAATCGGCGAAGGCGATATAGCCGATGCTGCCCGCCTTCGTCACGTCGATCGCGGCGAAGCTTCGCGCGACGGCGGCGCTGAGTTCGGCAGGCGTCACCTTTGCGTCGCCGTCAGCGTCGCTCGCGGCGATGAACAGCGCCATTGGCTCGGCCATGATCGTCGATTGCGGCGGGGTGCGCGGATCGCGCGGCGGTGGGACCCCCTCCGGCTGCTGCGCGAACGCGGGCGCCGTGGCGACCAGCAACAGGGGGGCAAGGCGACGCAGACTAGCTTTCACGGGCGGCCTTCATGGAATGAGCAGCGACGAATCGCCATAGGAATAAAAGCGATACTCATGCGCGATCGCGTGAGCATAGGCCGCCTGCATCCGCTCCAGCCCCATCAGCGCCGAAACGAGCATGAACAGTGTCGAGCACGGCAGGTGGAAATTGGTCATCAACGCATCCACCCCCCTGAAGCGATAGCCGGGGGTGATGAAGATCGCCGTGTCGCCCTCGAACGGGCGGATCACCCGGTCGTCGCCTGTCGCGCTTTCGAGCAGGCGCAGCACGGTCGTGCCAACCGCCACGATTCGCCCCCCGCGCGCGCGTACCGCGTTCAAGCGATCGGCGGTCGCCGCGTCCAGCCGGCCCCATTCGGCGTGCATCTGGTGATCGTCGGTATCGTCGGCCTTTACCGGCAGGAACGTGCCCGCACCGACGTGCAGGGTTAGCGTCGCGTGCTGGATGCCGGCTGCATCGAGCGCCGCCATCAGTTCGGGGGTGAAGTGGAGCGAGGCGGTGGGGGCGGCGACGGCGCCTTCCTGCCGCGCGAACATTGTCTGGTAATCGTCGCGGTCGCGCGCGTCGATCTCCCGCTTGCTGGCGATATACGGAGGCAGCGGCATGGTGCCGACGCGTTCGAGCAGCAGCTCGACGGGCTCGTCGCCTTCGAATTCGAGCGCGAAACTGCCATCGGCGGCGCGATCCCGGGCGATGGCGGTCGCATCGGGGCCGAAGTCGATCCGGTCGCCATCGTGCAGCCGCTTGGCGTTGCGGATGAAAGCGCGCCAGCGGCGCGGGCCTTCGCGCTTGTGCAGCGTCGCCCCGATGCTTGCCTCGCCCCGCCGGCCTTCGAGCTGGGCGGGAATGACGCGGGTATCGTTGAACACCAGAATATCGCGCGTGGTGAGCAGGCGCGGCAGGTCGCGCACGCCCGCGTCCTCGAACGCGTCGGGGCGCACGACGAGCATCCGCGCCGCGTCGCGCGGGCTCACCGGGCGCAGCGCGATCCGTTCCTGTGGCAGCTCGAAATCGAAAGCGTCGACCTTCACCTCACCCTCCCGCCGCGCGCCATGGCGCGAGCGGGCGGGGCAGGGCAAGGGTTTTCAGGCGAGGCTGTTGAACCGCGCGAACGGCGGGCGCGGCGACCGCGGGAAGATCGTCGCCGGATCGGCCACCCCCAGCGTTGCGATGAAGTTCGATCTGATGAGCGGCGTCTCGGCGAAGAAATCGGCGTCGAGTGCTGCGTTGTTGAAGCCCGACATCGGCCCGACATCGAACCCCAGCGCGCGCGCGGCGACGATCAGATAGGCGCCCTGCAGCGAGGCGTTGCGCATCGCCGAGGCCTGGCGCAGCGCCAGATTACCCTCGAACCAGCTTTTCGCATCGGCATGCGGGAACAGTTCGGGCAGATGCTCGTGGAAATTCTCGTCCATGGCGATGATCACGGCGGCGGGCGCCGCCTTGATCTTGGGCGCGTTGGTGCCGCTGGCGTGCGCCGCGAGCCGATCACGCGATGCCTGGCTCAGGCACCAGATGAAGCGCGCGGGCAGCTGGTTGGCGGAGGTCGGGCCGAACTTCACCAGCTCCCAGATCGCGTGCGCGTCGGCTTGGGTGAAGGGCGCGTCGGTAAAGCCGTTTGCCGTGCGCGCCTCGCGGAAAATCCGGTCGAGCGCGGCGTCGCCGAGCTTCTCGTGCATCACACGTCCTTTCATTGGGGCTAGACCGCGCGAACCTCGGTCACTTCGGGCACGTAATAACGCAGCAATTGCTCGATCCCGTTCTTGAGCGTCGCGGTCGAGCTTGGGCAACCGGCGCAGGCGCCGTGCATCGAGAGATAGACGCGGCCCTTTTCGAACCCGCGATAGGTGATGTCGCCACCGTCGCCCTGCACCGCGGGGCGGATGCGCGTCGCGATCAGATCCTGAATCTGCTCGACGATCTCGGCATCTGCGGGATCGCTGGCGAAGGTCTCGTCCCCGCTCGGCACGCTGAAATCGGCGCCGCCCTGCTTGAACAGCGGCATGTCGGCCGAGAAATGATCGAGCAACAGCCCCAGCACGTCCGGCTTCAAACGCGCCCAATCGGTCCCCGGCGCGGCGGTGACTGAGATGAAATCTCGGCCGAAGAAAACGCCGGTCACGTCGCCCAGATCGAACAGTGCTTCGGCGAGCGGGGAGGCGGCGGCGGCTTCCGCGGAGGCGAAGTCGCGCGTTCCCGAGGCCATCACGGCGCGGCCGGGCAGGAATTTGAGTGTCGAGGGGTTGGGCGTTGTTTCGGTTTCGATCAGCATGGGGCTCATGTGGCGCGCGCGGCGCGAGCGATCAAGCCCGATCGGCCAGCCGCGCCGCCCATTCCTCCAGCAACACTGCGTTGCTCTTTTGTGGCTCAAATTGGTTGGTCGCCGCCAGCCAATGTTCGACCAACCGCTCGATCGCGGCGATGTTGGCGGGGCTGGCATCGTCGAGTGCGTCGTTCACCCCCGCCAGTGGGCCGTCGATCCGGGCGTAGCGGCGATCCGCCGGCCCGATGTTGAGCAGCTGGTTCATCTGATAGGCGGTGGTGCTCGACGCGCCCTGCATCAGGATCGAGATCAGCGGGTGATCGCCGGCGTGAAGCAGCCAGCTGATCGCGCCCCAACCGTCGATCAAGCGATAGGCATAGGGCCGGTTCTGGCTGCCGGTGCCGAGCGACAGCATTTCGATACGATCCTCGCGCCAGCCGAGCTTCAGCGCCTCGACATAGGTCGCAAGGCTGGGATCATTGGCGAAAACGCCACCGTCGATCAGCGTGCGCTTGGTGTGTTCGGGGGCCAATTCCTCGATCCACGCCGGCGGGAAATAGGTCGGCGCGGCGGAAGTGGCGCGGGCGGCGTCACGCAGGCGATAGTCCGCCTCGCGCGGATCGTTGCGATAGCCCGGGCCGCCTGCGAGGAACCGGGCCTGGCGCGCGACGGTATCATAGGCGCAGAGGACGATATTGGTGAGCGCGGCGCTGAGCAGGCTCTCGCCCAACCGTTCGCGCAGCACGCGCTCGAGCGGTGCCGCGCTGTAGATCGGCCCGAGCAGACCTCGGAGCAGCTTGAACGGCACATTCGGAAAGATTTCGCGGCCATGATCGGCGTAGATCGACACCAGATCGGCGGGGGTGGAGGCTGCCATGCCCGCGATGCGACCCGGCGCCGCCAGGCCCGCGACGATGATCCCGCCGGTCGAGGTGCCGCCCATCAGATCGAAACATTGGTGGAGCTGCTTGGGCGGCTTGCCCCGGATGGCGCAAGCGTCGGCATGAAGCCGTTCCAACCGCTGCAGGATCAGCGCCGGGGCGAGCCCGCGAATGCCGCCGCCGTCCACCGTCAGGATGAAGCGTGTCCGCTGTTCCATACAATCTTCCCGCCAGGTCCGGCGGAGCGATTATCATGGGCTGCGGGGTGTAGGCTAACCAGCGCCTCCAGCTTTACCCGTCGAGCTGCTTCACCGCCGCGTTCCAGGCGTTGATATTGTCTCTCGCCTCCTGGACGAAAGCGGAGCGGCGGACGAAGCCCATGAAGAAGTCGGCGAACCACTTGCCCGGTTGGCGCAAGGGGCGCTCGAACTGGATCAGCAGGACGACGCGTGTCGATTCACTGTCGTTCCAAACCTCGTGACGATAGGTGTCGTCGAAAACGAGGGTCTCACCCTCCGCCCAGCGGACGATCCGGTCCTTCACCCGCATCCGCACATCGCCATCGGTGGGGACGATCAGCCCGAGATGGCAGGTGATCAGTCCCTTGGTCACCCCGCGATGATCGGGGATATGGGTGCCGGGCGCGAGGATCGAGAAGAAAGCGCTGTTCAGCCCCGGCACCTGCTCCACCACCGCCGCCGTGCGTGGGCAGCGCGCCAGATTGTCCTCGATCGCGTAGCCATAGCCATAGAGGAAAAAGGACCGCCACTTGTTCACCTCGGCGATCGAGCGGTGATCGGGCGAGATCGTGGCGAGCGAGGGTGCCGCTTGGCCAACAAGCGCGACCGCCATGGCCTCCTCGCGGATCGCCTGCCAATTGTCGCGCAGCTTTTGCGTCCAAGCGAAATCGCGCACGTCGAGCACAGGATCGTTCGGCACCAGCGAGGAAGTGCCGATCAAATGATCGAAAATGCCGCGTAAAGCCTTGCCGAGCTTGATGATGAAGGGACGGTTCCGCTCGGCCTTCATCTCGGCGCCAGGGGCGGGGGCGCCGGAGATGACGTTCAGGTCGGGCACCATGCCGGCGGGGGGTTCATGCGCGCCGCGAAATGCAACTTCCTGGCTTGTAAAATCGTGCCGCGACAGGTTGGAGTCGGTCATTCACGCAGTTCCTGTTCGCGCGCCGGCTTGGATCACGCGGCGCGCCGCTGCTGCTGGACGATGGCCTTTGCTGGTCTTGTTTGATTTGCCAGCTAATGCCCTCTTCCGGCGAAATAATGGCAAATCAAGGCGGCTTCTTGGAGCTTTTCGCCATCGAAATTATCGGCCGCGGCAACGGTCGGGCGTCGGACGCTGGCTTGTGGGCTCAGGCGCGGCTACACGAACCGCATGACTCATGCCTTCCGGCGGTTGCCCGCCGCTTTCCTCGCCGTTGCGACGCTTCTGCTCCCGATCGGTGTCGGCGTCGCCCAGCAGACCTCCCGCCCTACCGCGCAACAGGCGCCGGGCTGGCTGTACAAGGGCAGCGACATCACGCCCGATCCCGATTGGCGTTTTGGCGAGCTGCCTAATGGCCTGCGTTATGCGGTTCGGCGCAACGGGGTGCCGCCGGGCCAGGTGGCGGTGCGGGTGCGCATCGACGCCGGCTCGCTCCATGAGGATGAAAGCGAGCGCGGCTTCGCGCACCTGATCGAGCATCTGTCGTTCCGCGGCTCGGCCTATGTGCCCGACGGCGAGGCAAAACGCGTTTGGCAGCGGCTGGGAACGACCTTCGGCTCGGACACCAACGCGGTCACGTCGCCCGTGTCGACCACCTTCAAGCTCGACCTGCCCGGCGCGACCGAGGCGGGGCTCGACGAGAGCCTCAAAATACTATCGGGCATGGTCAGCCAGCCCAACATCACCGACCAGGCGCTGAATGCCGAGCGGCCGGTGGTGCTCGCCGAGCAGCGCGAGGCACCGGGGCCACAGGTGCGCTTTTCGGACGCGGTGCGCGAGACGTTGTTCGCCGGCCAGCCGCTCGCCGATCGCTCACCGATCGGCACGATCAAGACGCTGCAAGCCGCGACCGCCGAAAAGGTGCTCGCCTTCCACGATCGCTGGTACCGCCCGGAGCGCGCGGTCGTGATCCTGTCGGGCGATGTCGATCCGGCGCTGATGGAACGGCTCGTCACCAAGAACTTCTCGAGCTGGCGTGGCAAGGGCGACAATCCGCCCGATCCCGATTTCGGCAAGCCCGATCCTAGCACGCCGATCACCCGCGCGACCGCTGAAACCGCGATCCCGCCGCTGGTGCAGGTCGGCTTCATGCGTCCGTGGGTATTCAACGCCGATACCGTGCTGTTCAACCAGAAGCGCATGGTCGATGTGATCGCGCTGCGCCTGATCAGCCGCCGGCTCGAACAGCGCGCGCGCAGTGGCGGCAGCTTCATCGAAGCCAATGTCGCGATCGACGACATCCAGCGTTCGGCCAATGCGACCGTCATCTCGGTGGTGCCGACGACGGACTGGGTCGCGGCGTTGAAGGACGTGCGCGCGGTGATCGCCGATGCCGAGGCGACCCTGCCCGATCAGGCCGAGATCGATCGCGAGGTGGCCGAGTATGACACGCTGCTGCGCACCCAGGTCGAAACCGCGCGCGCGGAAGCCGGCGCGAAACAGGCCGATGATCTGGGCAGCGCGCTCGATATTCGCGAGACCGTCACCACCCCCGAAACCGCCTATCAGATTCTCCAGGGGGCGAAGCAGGCCAATTTCTTCACGCCCCAGGCGATGCAGGCCTCGACCCGGCGGGTGATGCAGGGGGCGTTGCGCGCGATCGTCAACACCCGCACCCCCGATCCCGCCGCCGCGACCAAGCTGACCCAGGCGCTGAAGGCCGATGTGTCGAAGCTCGGCACTAAGCGCGGGCCGTTGGTGAAGGCCGATTGGTCGCAGCTTCCCGCGCTTCCCGCGGCCGGCAAGGTCGTGGCGCGCCAGGCGCTGACCGACCTGGGGATGGAGCAGGTGACGTTTACCAACGGCGCGCGGCTGATGCTGTTCGCCAACAATGCCGAGGCCGGCCGCGTCTACGTCCGCGTTCGCTTCGGCGGCGGCTATAACGCGCTGCCCGCCGACAAGCCGGCGCCGCTCTGGGCCGCGCCGCTCGCTTTGGTGCAGGCGGGCATCGGCACGCTCGACCAGGAAGCGCTCGACCAGTTGACCAACGGTCGACGGATCGGACTGGACTTCGCGATCGACGACGACGCCTTCGTGCTGGGCGCCACGACCTCGCCGCAGGATCTGGCCGATCAGCTGCGGCTGATCGCGCTCAAGCTCTATGCCCCGCGCTGGGACTCGGCGCCGTTCGAGCGCGCCAAGGCGGCGACCCTGCTCGGCTATGACGGGTATAAGTCATCGCCTCAGGGTGTGCTGGGGCATGACCTGGAAGGTCTGCTCCGCGCCGGCGACCAGCGCTGGGCGACGCCCTCGCGCGCGGCGATCCAGGCGGCGACCCCCGCGCAGTTCCGCGCCTTTTGGGAGCCACTGCTGAAGACTGGCCCGGTCGAACTGCAAATCTTCGGCGATGTGAAGGCCGAGGAGGCGATCGCGGCGGCCGCGCAGACCATCGGTGCGCTGCCCTCGCGTGGTGATACGCTCCTGCCGCCGACCAGCCCGAAATTCGCGGCGCACGTCAGCCGCCCGGTGACGCGCACCCATACCGGCCCGGACAATCAGGCGGTGGCGGTGATCGCCTGGCCGACCGGCGGCGGCGTCGGCGGGATCAGCGAATCGCGTCGACTCGATCTGATCGCGCAGATCTTCACCGATCGGCTGTTCGAGCGACTCCGCCAGGACGCAGGCGCGAGCTATTCGCCCAATGTCCAAAGCAGCTGGCCCGTCGGCCTGGCGAGCGGTGGGCGCATCCTCGGTATCGGCCAGGTGCCGCCCGACAAGGTCAATTTCTTCTTCAAGCTGAGCCGTGAGATCGCCGCCGATCTCGCCGCCAACCCGATCGGGCAGGACGAGCTGCAACGCACGATCGGTCCCTATCGCCAGCTGATCTCGCGCATCGCGACCGGCAATACCTTCTGGTTCACCAATCTCGAATGGGCGACCTATGACCCGCGCCGGATCGAGGCCTTGCGTGGGTTCAGCCGCGATCTCGCGGGCGTGACGCCCGAGGCACTGCGCGATACGGCGAAGAAATATCTGAAGCCGGAGACCGAATGGACCTTCGCGGTGCTGCCACAGACCGCGCGCGCCGCGAACGACAATCGCCCCGCGCGCCCGGTCGGGCGGGCCAAGCGGCGGTAGGAATTACCCCGCCGCCTTGGCAAGACCCTTCGCCAGTTGCAGCGCGCCGTTCAGCCGTGCCTTGGGATCGCCCCAGGCGCGCGTCAGCACGAACTTGCTGTCGGGCCGCAGCTTCGCGATCGCCCCCAGCCGTTCGACATAAGCGAGCAGCCCTGGAACGTTCGGCGGGCGATCCTCATGGAAGCTTACGAGCGCGCCGCGCGGGCCGATTTCCATCTTGGCGATGCCGGCCTGCTTGGCGTGGAGTTTGATCTCGATAAGGCGCACGAGATTTTCGGTCGCATCGGGCAGGGCTCCGAAGCGGTCGATCAATTCGGCGGCGAAGGCTTCGATTCCCTGCGGCGCGTCGATCTCGTTCAGGCGGCGGTAGAGGCCCATGCGCAGATCGAGATCGGGGACATAATCCTCGGGGATCAGGATCGGCGCGTCGACGGTTATCTGCGGCGAGAAGTCTCGGCTTTGTTTCAGCTTGCCGCCGGCCTTGGCCTCCAGGATCGCCTCCTCCAGCATCGACTGGTAAAGCTCGTAGCCGACTTCCTTGATATGCCCCGATTGCTCGTCGCCGAGCAGATTGCCGGCGCCGCGAATGTCGAGATCATGGCTCGCGAGCTGGAACCCCGCGCCGAGCGAGTCGAGGTCGCTCAGCACCTTCAGGCGCTTCTCGGCGGTCTCGGTGATCACCCGGTCCGCCGGGGTGGTGAGATAGGCATAGGCGCGCGTCTTCGATCGTCCGACGCGCCCGCGCAGCTGATAGAGTTGCGCCAGGCCGAAGCGATCGGCGCGGTGGATGATCATCGTGTTGGCGCTGGGGATGTCGAGCCCCGATTCCACGATGGTGGTTGAAACCAGCACCTCGAATTTCTTGTCGTAAAAAGCCGACATGCGCTCCTCGACCTCGGTCGGCGCCATCTGGCCGTGGGCGACGACATAGCGCACCTCGGGCACCGACTCGCGCAGGAACTCCTCGATCTCGGGCAGATCGGCGATGCGCGGGGTGACGAAGAAGCTCTGCCCGCCGCGGTAATGCTCGCGCAGCAGCGCCTCGCGCAGCACGACGGGATCCCAAGGCATCACATAGGTGCGCACCGCGAGGCGATCGACGGGGGGCGTCTGGATCACCGAGAGTTCGCGCAGGCCCGACATCGCCATTTGCAGCGTGCGCGGGATCGGGGTGGCGGTGAGGGTAAGGACGTGAACGTCGTTCTTCAGCGCCTTCAGCCGCTCCTTGTGCGTCACGCCGAAGCGCTGCTCCTCGTCGACCACGACAAGGCCCAGCCGCTTGAACTCCACCTGCTTGGCGAGGATCGCATGGGTGCCGATAACGATATCCATCGTCCCGTCCTTCAACGCCTCGCGCGTCGCCTTGGCTTCGGCGGCGGTGACGAGGCGGGAGAGGCGGCCGATCCTCAGCGGGAACCCCTCGAAGCGCTGGACGAAATTCTGGTGATGCTGGCGCGCGAGCAGCGTGGTGGGGCAGATCACCGCCACTTGCAGCCCGGCCATCGCCGCGACGAACGCCGCGCGCAAGGCGACCTCGGTCTTGCCGAAGCCGACATCGCCCACCACCAGCCGGTCCATCGGCTTGCCCGCGCCCAGATCGCCGAGCACATCGCCGATCGCCCGGTCCTGATCGTCGGTTTCCTCGAACGGAAAGCGGTCGACGAAGGCGGCATAGCCGCTCTCGTCCGGCTCGGCGACCACGCCTTCGCGCAGCGCGCGTTCGGCGGCGATCGCGATCAGCTCACCCGCGATTTCGCGGATGCGCTCCTTCATCCGCGCCTTGCGCCGCTGCCAGGCTTCGCCGCCAAGCTTGTCGAGGCTTGCGCCCTCGTCGCTGCCATAGCGGGTGAGAACGTCGATATTCTCGACCGGCACATAGAGCTTGTCGCCGCCCGCATATTCGAGCGCGACGCAGTCATGCGGGCTTTGGCCGACCGGGATGGAGATCAGCCCGGTATAGCGCCCGATGCCATGATCGCTGTGGACGACCAGATCACCCGGCGTAAGCGTTGCCAGTTCGGCGAGGAAGGCATCGGTCGATTTGCGGCGTTTGGCGCGGCGCACCAGCCGGTCGCCCAGCATGTCCTGCTCGGTGAGCAGCGCCAGCTCCGGCCCGGTGAAGCCGTGGTCGAGCGGCAGCACCGTGAGCGCGACATTGCCCGAGGCGGCCAACCCCTGCGCCTCCTGCCAGCTTTCGGCTTTCATCAGCCGCTTGACGCCGTGATCGCTTAGCAGCCCCGCCAGCCGCTCGCGCGCGCCGGGGGAGTAGCTGGCGAGCACCAGCTTCTTCTTGGCCTTAGCGAGCTTGGCGGCGTGATCGGCGACCGCTTCATAGACGTTCGCGCCCGATTGGCGTTCGGGGGCGAAATCGCGTGGGCCGTCGATGCCGAACTCGATCACCCGGTCACTCTCGGGCTCGTGGAACGGGGTGAGCAGATGGACCTTGGCCGCCTCCAGCTGCGCGGCCCAATCCTCGCGGCCGAGGTAGAGCAGCTCGGGCGGCAGCGGGCGGTAGCTGCCGGGATCGGCCGATTGCGCCTTCACGCGGTTGGCGTGGTAATCGGCGATCGCTTCGAACCGCGCGTCCGCCGCGCCGGGGACGCCGGCATCGCGCAGGAACAGCGCATCGTCGCCCAGATGATCGAACAGGCTCGCCAGCCGCTCCTCGAACAGCGGCAGCCAATGCTCCATGCCCGCCAGCCGTCGGCCTTCGGAGACCGCCTGATAGAGCGGATCACCCGTCGCGCTCGCGCCGAACCGTTCGCGGTAGCGGCTGCGGAAGCGCTTCACGCTATCCTCGTCGAGCAAGGCCTCGGACGCGGGGAGCAGGGTGAAGCCCTCGATCCGCCCGGTGGTGCGTTGATCGGCGGGGTCGAAGGTGCGCACGCTCTCAATCTCGTCGCCGAAAAAATCGAGCCGCAGCGCCTGCTCGGCGCCGCTCGGGAACAGATCGACCAGCCCGCCGCGCACCGCATATTCGCCCGAATCGGTCACCGTTTCCACCCGGTGATAGCCGTTCGCCTGCAGCATCAGCGCCAGCCGGTCGCGCGCGATGCGCTCGCCGGGCGCCAGCGTCGCCACGAGCTGGCGGATGCGGAACGGGGTGAGGGTGCGCTGGGTCGCGGCGTTGGCGGTGGTGAGGATGAGTTGCGGCTGCGCGCTCTTGGCTTGCAGCGCGTGCAGCGTCGCGACGCGCTCGGCCATGGTGCGCAGCGTCGGCGAGGCGCGATCATAGGGCAGGCAATCCCAGGCCGGGAAGTTCAGCACCTGAAGATCGGGCGCGAAGTAAGGCGCGGTCGCGGCGACGGCGCGCATCGCGGCTTCATCAGGCGCGATCAGCACCACCCGTCCGGCGGCGCGCGCGAGATCGCCGAGCAGCCAGGGGACGAAGCCCGAGGGGACGCCGGCCAGGGTAAGCGGCGTGCGGGCGGTGAGGATTTTCTGGAGATCGGGCATGGGGTTCCGGGGGTTGTTCTGCTGCATCAGCCCCCCTCACCCAACCCTCTCCCCTGAAGGGGAGAGGGCTAGGGCAGGGCGTTCTTTAAAGCCCTCTCCCCTTTAGGGGAGAGGGTTGGGTGAGGGGGATGCGGAGGCGCACCACCCGCTCACTCCGCCACCGGCACATAATTGAGCGCCCTCAGCGCCTCCAGGATCGGCCCCCGGAACCGCGCCGGCGCCTCCGCCGTGCCGATCGCCCAGGCCATGATGTCGACATCCTGTTCCTCCAGCAGCGCCTCGAACAGCATGATGTCGTCATCGCCCCAGCGGGCATGGGCTGCGTCGAAAAAGCCGCCGATCAGCAGATCGGCCTCTTTGGTGCCGCGGTGCCAGGCGCGGTAGCGCAGGCGCTTCAATCTCGTCTCGCGGTCCATCGGCTTCCCCATAGGCAATTGGCCGGCAGCGCTTGGAGAACGCCGCCGGCTTGGATTAGGGCGAGATAGTCATGCGCCCGGAAATCCTCAATCCGCTGTTCGCCGAAGTCACGTCGCTGAAAGGCATCGGCCCGGCGCTCGCCAAGCCGCTCGAACGGCTGAAGATCGCGCGCGTGCTCGATCTGGCGCTGCATCTGCCGAGCGGCTGGATCGATCGCGTCGCGGTCGAGGAACTCGATATGGCGGACGCCGGACGGACGATCGCGATCACGCTCACGCCCGTCGATTACCGGCAGAGCGGCAGCGGGCGGGGGCCGGTGCGGGCCCACGCCACCGACGCCAAGGGCAATTATGTGAGCCTCGTCTATTTTGGCGGCAATCCCGGCTGGGTGAAGAAGCTGCTGCCGCTGGGCCAGCCGCGCCGTGTTTCGGGCCGGCTGGAGATGTATGGGCAGGAACTCCAGATCATCCACCCCGATTATGTGCTGCCGCTGGAGGAAGCCGGCAGCATCGGCGGGCGCGAGGCGATTTATCCGCTCTCGGAAGGGCTAACCTCGCGCCGGCTCGGGCAGCTCGCCGCGCAAGCGATCGAGCGCGCGCCGGTGCTCCCTGAATGGATCGAGCCGGGGCTGCTCGCGCGGCGCGCTTGGCCCGGCTGGCGCGAGGCGCTGGCGCGGCTTCATGCCGATCCGCAGGACGCGGCGGCGCGCGCGCGGCTCGCTTATGACGAGGTGTTCGCCAACCAGCTCGCGCTGATGCTGGTGCGGGCGTCCTCCCGCGCGCGCAAGGGGCGGGCACTGGCGGGCGATGGGCGGCTGCGGACGATGCTCAACCTGCCTTACGCCCCCACCGGCGCCCAGGCGCGGGCGATCGCCGAGATCGAGGGCGATCTCGCCCAGAGCGCGCCGATGCTGCGCCTGCTCCAGGGCGATGTCGGCTCGGGCAAGACGCTGGTCGCCGCCATGGCGCTGCTGATCGCGGTGGAGGCGGGCGCGCAAGGGGCGCTGCTCGCGCCGACCGAAATCCTCGCCCGTCAGCATTATGAGAACCTCCAGCGGCTGATGAGCGGGCTGCCCGTGAACCTTGCGGTCCTCACCGGGCGCGACAAGGGCCGCGCGCGCGAGGGCGTGCTGATGGGGCTGGCGGATGGCTCGATCGACATTCTGATCGGCACGCACGCGATTTTTCAGGAGGCGGTCGGCTATCGCGATCTTGGGCTGGTGGTGGTCGATGAGCAGCACCGCTTCGGGGTCGCCGAGCGGATGATGCTCGCGGGCAAGGGCCAGAACCCGCATCTGCTAGCGATGACGGCAACCCCCATCCCGCGCACGCTCACCCTCGCGCTCTATGGCGAGATGGACGTCAGCCGGCTCGACGAGATGCCCCCCGGCCGCCAACCGATCCAGACGCGGGTGCTGAGCGAGGACCGGCTTGACGAGGTGGTCGCCGCGCTTGGCCGGCATCTGGACGGCGGCGGCCAGGCCTATTGGGTGTGCCCCTTGGTCGAGGAAAGCGAGAAGACCGATCTCGCCGCCGCCGAGGCCCGCGCCGAGGCGCTGGTCGCGCGCTTCCCGGGCAAGGTCGGGCTGGTGCATGGTCGGATGAAGGGGCCGGACAAGGACCGGGTGATGGCCGACTTCGCCGGCGGACGCCTCGGCGTGCTGGTCGCGACGACGGTGATCGAGGTCGGCGTCGACGTGCCCAACGCGACGCTGATCGTGATCGAGGCGGCGGACCGCTTCGGCCTTGCCCAGCTCCATCAATTGCGCGGCCGGGTAGGGCGGGGGACGGGCGCCTCCAACTGCCTGCTGATCCGGGGTAGCGCGCTGAGCGAAACATCGCGGGCGCGGCTCGCGCTGATGCGCGATACCAATGACGGGTTCCGCATCGCCGAGGAGGATCTGCGACTGCGCGGCGGCGGCGAACTGCTCGGCACGCGCCAATCGGGCGAGGCCGTGTTCCGGCTGGCGACGCCTGAACTGCTCCAGGAACTGCTGCCCGTCGCGACCGATGACGCGCGCCTGCTGATCGACCGCGACGGGGGCTTGAACGGCCCGCGCGGGCAGGCGGCGCGCATCGCGCTCTATCTGTTCGAGCGCGACGCGGGGGTGGCGCTGCTGCGGTCGGGGTGAACGTGCCAATCCTCCCCGTTCACGAGGAGGATTTGCTCTCAGCCGAGGCTCACCTCGGCATGCTCCCCCGCCTCGCTGGGCTTGATCGTGCCGCCGAACAGCATTTTCACTTGGCCAGTGAGCGACACATCGCCCTCCCACAGTTCGGCGCTTTCCATATCATAGCGGAGCAGCAGCAGTTTGGGATCTTCCTTGCCGCCGGGGAACCATGCCTCGACCTGCTTCGACCACAAGCGGTCGATCATCGCCCGGTCCTCGTCCGCCGACAGAATGCCATGGAGGCACGCGAAGAAATCATGTCCCTTGCTCACGAACTGCGCCATCGCAGGGCCCCCGATCGCGAGCCGATTGTCGCGGCTGGCGAAGAACCACAGCGCATCCTGCCGATCCTCCAGCGTCTGCGCGGTCATCGGCTGGCTGTGATCGGGCGTATCGTCGAGCCCGATCATGATGAAGGGGCTGTGCTTCAGCGCGCGGAAGAAACGGTCGATGATGTCGTGTTCAGCCATGATCCAGCTCCTGGTCGCTATTTCCGGAGAATAACGCCCGGCTGGCGGCGGGTTTCCTTGCGCACCGGAACGAAGCATAAGGGCACCACGTTTTTTCCGGGGATGATGAAGGGACCGTTCATAAATGCATGATCTAGTGCGCGCCACCGTGCTCGGGCTGGCGCTGGCTGTCGCGACTCCCGCGATCGCCGCCCCTGCCACGGCCGAGGGGCGCTACACATCGAGCGGCGAGGGGCCGGTGAACAGCTGGTGGGTGGAGACCCCGCACGGCCAGTTGATCCTGTTCGATGCCCAGCGCGATACCTCGAACGCCAACCAGTTGATCGCGGCGTTGCAGGCGACGGGAAAGCCGGTCGCGGCGATCTTCGTCACTCACCCGCATCCCGATCACGTGACCGGCCTGGGCCTGGTCGCGGCCGCGTTTCCCCAAGCCGCGGTCTATGCCAGCGCGCCGACCGCGGCCGAGATCGGCGGCGATACCCAGGGCCTGCTGAAGCTGGCGGCGGATGCGTCGCCCGGCGCGCTGCCGCCGCCGCACTTCACCCGCGTGCTGCGCGATAACGAGGCGGTCGCGGTCGACGGGATTGAGGTGCGCGCGCTGGTACTGGGCGATGGCGAGAGTGTCGGCGTCGCCGCCTTCTGGCTGCCCAAGATGAAGCTGCTGGTGTCGGGCGACGTCGCGACCACCGGCTATGTCCCGTGGCTGGCCGAGGCGCGCACCCGCGAGTGGCTTGTGCAGCTCGACGATCTGAAGGGCCGGGTGCCGAGCGGCGCGCGGACATTGCCCGGGCACGGCGAGCCAGGCAGTTATGCCAAGCTTTCCAGCTGGATGCGTGGTTATCTGCAAGCCGTGCGGCGTGAAGTGGGCGCGGCGCAACGCCCGAAAAGCCCCGAGGGCGACAAGGTGACCGAAGCGGAACGCAATGCGATCGCCGCCAATCTGACCAAGCGCTTTCGCACCAGTGGTGGCGTCGCGGCGCTGCCGATCGAGCGACTGTGGAAGCTCAACATCGACGCGGTCGCGCGCGAGCTGACCGACGGGCTGAAGGGGTACCTGCCGGAGAAATAGGGGCGATCTTGACGGTCCGGACCGCGATTAGCCGTCCGCGTGCGAGCGCCTACCCGCTCGCACATGGCGATTTCGGCGCTCCCGGTACAACTTCCCCCGGCCATACAGGAGGGCGCCTTTGACTGATGGCTGAGCGGCAAGGGTCTTTCGCCGCCGCGTCGACGCCGACAAACTCGTCGTCGAGGCCGGGTAAACCAAAGCAAATCAGCTGGTTTATGTGCCTGATTGGCTTGCCAGATCGGCAAGACGGCGGCGGTTTCCGCCAAACTTATGCCATGCCGGGCGGAAGCGTCACCCCCGCCCGGCAGATAGCTTACAATACCTCGAAAATCCCGGCCGCGCCCTGGCCGCCGCCGACGCACATGGTGACGCAGACGTACTTCGCGCCGCGCCGCTTGCCCTCGATCAGCGCATGGCCGGTGCAGCGGGCGCCGGTCATGCCATAAGGGTGGCCGATCGAGATCGAGCCGCCATTCACGTTGAGCAGATCGTTCGGGATGCCGAGCTTCTCGCGGCAATAGAGCACCTGCACCGCGAACGCCTCGTTCAGCTCCCACAGGCCGATATCGTCCATCTTCAGGCCGGCGCGCTCCAGCGCCTTGGGGATCGCATAGACGGGGCCGATGCCCATTTCGTCGGGCTCGGTGCCTGCCGCCGCCATGCCGACATAGCGGCCGAGCGGGGTGAGGCCGAGTTTTTCGGCGAGCTTTTCCTCCATCACCACGCTCGCCGAGGCGCCGTCCGACAGCTGGCTGGCGTTGCCGGCGGTGATCGTGGTGCCCGGACCGAGCACCGGCTGCAGGCCGTTCAGCCCGGCGAGCGTCGTCTCCGGGCGGTTGCCCTCGTCCTTCGTCACGGTCACTTCGTGATGGGTGACTTCCTTGGTTTCCTTGTTCAGCATCGCCATCGTCGCCGTGACCGGGACGATTTCGGCGTCGAACAGCCCGGCGGCCTGCGCGGCGGCGGTGCGCTGCTGCGATTGGAAGCCGTACTCGTCCTGCACCTCGCGACTGATATTGTAGCGTTCGGCGACGACCTGGGCGGTCTGCAGCATCGACATATAGACGTGCGGGTGCATCGCGATCAGCTCCTTGTCGGGGCCGATGCGCATTTCGGGGGTCTGCACCATCGAAATCGATTCGCAGCCGCCGCCGATCACGATGTCCATGTTATCGACGATCACCTGTTTGGCGGCGGTGGCGATCGCCATCAGGCCGCTCGCGCACTGGCGGTCGAGCGACATGCCCGGCACGCCGATGCCGAGCCCTGAGCGCAGCGCGACGTTGCGGGCGAGGTTGCCACCCTGCACGCCCTGCTGGAGGGCGGCGCCCCAAACCACGTCATCGACCCGCGCGGGGTCGATCCCGGCGCGCTCGACCGCGGCCTTCACCGCATGGCTGGAAAGCGTGGGCGAGGGGGTGTTGTTGAACCCGCCGCGATAGGCGCGGCCGATCGGGGTGCGGGCGGTGGAAACGATCACGGCGGAACGCATAAGGTCTCTCCTTCAGGCGTCGGGAAAACGGGCGGCGTTGGGCTCCAGCGGCAAATCGAGCGCGCCGCAGATCAGCGACACGCCATGGTAGAAGCCCACCAGCTGGATGATTTCGAGCGCTTGCGCTTCGTCGTAATGCGCGCGCAGCGCTTCCCACTCGGCGCTGGTCAGCTTCTTGTGATCGAGCAGCGCGTCGACGGTGGCGATCAGCACCGCCTCGGCGGGATCGTCCCAGGCCTCGGGGCCGCCATGGACTGTCGCGCGGACCTGCGCCTCGGTGAGCCCGACAGGCGCCGCGAAGCCGGCGATATGGATGCCCCACTCATATTCGTTGCCGCACTTGGCCGTGGTGCGATCGATCACGATCTCGCGCTGGCGCATCGACAGCGGCGAGGCCTTGTCGAGCAGCGAGCCGCCGCCGAACTTGCCCCAGGCGCGTTCATGCTTGGCGAGGGTGGTGAACAGCACCAGCGGCTCGGCGCCGCGCATCAGCACTTTCATCGCCGCGTCGAACGCGGGCGGGTATGGTTTTGTGAGCGGTTCGATCCGGGCCATCGGCGGCTTCCTCCCATGCCCTCTCCCGCGGGCGGGAGAGGGCTAGATGTATGTCACACGAAAATCTGGCTGATCCATTCGGCGATCATCGCGGGCTTTTCCTCGCCCTCGATCTCGACGGTGAATTCGTTGATCTGCTGCCACTGGCCGGGCCGCTTTTCCGTAAGTTCGAGCAGCTTGAAGCGGCCCCGTACGCGCTTGCCCGAACGCACCGGCTGCATGAAGCGCACTTTGTTGCCGCCATAATTGACGCCCATCTTCACACCTTCGATCTGCGGCGCGTCGGGCACTTTGGAGGACAGCAGCGGCATCAGCGACAGGGTGAGGAAACCATGCGCGATCGTGCCGCCGAACGGCGTCATCGCCGCCATTTGCGGGTTTACATGGATGAACTGGTGATCGCCGGTCGCCTCGGCGAACTTGTCGATCATCTCCTGGCTCACCTCGACCCAGTCCGAGACGCGCTCGTGGCCCACCTGGCTCGCCGCCATTTCCTGGATCGTGATCGTCGCCATCCCATTCCCCTCCGGCTCAATTCCTTGCATAGGCGGCGCCAGCAATAGGCGCTTGGCCCCCGGCCTCGCAAGCGCCTTAGACCGAGGTTTGGAAGATGACGGCTGCCCTAGCGTCCACCCCGCGCGAAACCATGGCCCGGCTGTACCGTGCCGCCGAACCGCAGGTTCTAAAACCGCTGATCGAGCGCGCGCGCGCCACCCCCGAATCGCGCGAGCGCATCGTCGCGCACGCTGGCGGACTGCTCGCCGATCTGCGCGCGGCGCAGGGGAAGGGCTGGGTCAACCAGTTTCTGCAGGAATATCGGCTGAACACCAGCGAAGGCGTCGCGCTGCTAAGCCTCGCCGAGGCGTTCCTGCGCGTGCCCGATCCCGAGACCGCCGATCTTCTGATCGCCGACAAATTGGGCGAGGCCGATTGGCGCACCCATGCCGGCCGCTCCAACTCGGCGCTGGTCAATTCGGCGACCTGGGGCCTGGTGCTGGGCCGCGCGCTGGTGGGGGAGGGCGCGCGCCAATCGACGCTGCGCCGGCTGATCAGCCGCGCGGGCGAGCCGTTCGTGCGCCAGGCAGTGGGCGCCGCCATGAAGATGATGGGCGAAATCTTCGTGATGGGCCGCACCATTGACGAGGCGCTGCGGCGGATGAAGAAGCCCGAGCATCAGGGCTTCACCGCGAGCTTCGACATGCTGGGTGAAGCCGCGCGCACGCAGAGCGATGCCGAACGCTATTTTCAGGCCTATGTCGCCGCGATCGACGCGGTGGGCGCTGATCCGGCGGCGGGGCATTCGGTGTCGGTCAAGCTCTCGGCGCTCCACCCGCGCTATGAAGTCGCGCGCTGGGACGAGTGCGTGCCCGCGCTCACCGAAATGCTCGAAGCGCTCGCGGCGCAGGCGGCGGGGAAGGGCATCGCGCTCACCGTCGACGCGGAGGAGAGCGAGCGGCTGGAGATGAGCCTCGACATCATCGGCGCGGTCGCGCGCCTGCCGCAGCTTGAGGGCTGGGAAGGCTTCGGCATGGCGGTGCAGGCCTATGGCAAGCGCGCGCGGCCGGTGATCGCCTGGGCCGACGCGCTTGGCCGGGTGATGAACGTGCGGCTGGTGAAGGGCGCCTATTGGGATAGCGAGATCAAGCGCACTCAAGTGGAGGGGCTGAGCGACTATCCGCTGTTCACCCGCAAGGCTGCGACCGACGTTTCCTATCTGGCCTGCGCGCGCGATATGTTGGAGGCGCCCAACATCCGCCCCGCTTTCGCCAGCCATAACGCGCTGACCGTCGCGACGATCATGGACTGGGCCGGCAATGCCCGTGCCTTCGAATTCCAGCGGCTGCACGGCATGGGCGACGGCCTGTACGAGCGGCTGGTGCGCGAGCGCGGCTATCATTGCCGCATCTACGCGCCGGTCGGCGGGCACCGCGATCTGCTGGCCTATCTGGTGCGCCGGCTGCTGGAAAATGGCGCCAATTCCAGCTTCGTCCACCAGCTGGCCGATGAGCGGCTGAGCGAGGCGGAGATTCTCGCCGATCCGGTCGAGAAGATCGCGGCCTTGGGCGGCGCGCGGCATTCGGCGATCCCGCTGCCGACCGATCTGTTCGGCGGCGGACGGCGGAACTCGGCGGGGCTCGATCTGAGCGATCGGGGGGTGTTGGCGGGGGTGGCCGACGCGGTCTCAAAGCCCCTCCCCTTTAGGGGAGGGGTTGGGGGTGGGGGCGGTGTGGCAGGCGCTGCGCCCGGTTCGGACAGCCCCCACCCCAACCCAGCATCGGGTCGGTCAGGCTCCCAGCCTGGCCTGAACCGTGCGGGGCACGGTTCACCCGATGCTCCTGAAGGGGAGGGGCTTAACTTAGGACGAGCCATCACCCGCGCCGCCGCCGCTTTCCCCGCCTGGTCCACGCAGCCCGCGGAAGCCCGCGCCGCGTGCCTCGATCGCCTCGCCGATCTGCTCGAAGAACATCGCGACGCGCTGATGGCGCTCGCGGTGCAGGAGGCGTTCAAGACCATCCCCGACGCGCTCGGCGAAGTGCGTGAGGCGGTGGATTTCTGCCGCTATTACGCCGCCCAGGCGCGCGAGCAGCTCCAGCCGCGCGAGCTCCCCGGACCAACCGGCGAGCGCAACGTGCTGCGGATGGAGGGGCGCGGGGTGTGGGCGACGGTTTCGCCCTGGAATTTCCCGCTCGCGATTTTCCTGGGGCAGACGGCGGCGGCGCTCGTCACCGGCAACACCGTCGTCGCCAAGCCCGCGCCACAGACGCCACGCATCGCCGCTTATGCGGTGCGGCTCGCGCAAGAGGCGGGGGTGCCGGCGGATGCACTGATCCTCGCGCCCGGTGGCCCGGAGCTGGGCGCGGCGCTGGTGGCGGACGCGCGCATCGCCGGCGTCGCCTTCACCGGCTCGACCGCGACCGCCAAGAAGATAGCGCGCGCGCTGCTCGACGACGAAGCCCGCCCGATCGTGCCGCTGATCGCCGAAACCGGCGGCATCAACGCGATGATCGTCGACTCGACCGCGCTCCCCGAACAAGTGGTGGCGGATGTGGTGACGAGCGCGTTCCGTTCGGCGGGCCAGCGCTGCTCGGCGCTGCGGCTGCTGCTGCTGCAGGAGGAGATCGCCGAAGGGGTGATCGAGATGTTGAGCGGTGCGATGGACTTGCTCCGCCTGGGCAACCCTGCCGATCCCGCGACCGACATCGGTCCGGTGATCGACCAGGCCGCCTACGACAAGCTCATGGCCTATCGGGAGCGCATGGCGGGGCGGATCGTCAAGACGATTGCCGTGCCGCCAAGCGGGCTGTTCGTGCCGCCGACGCTGATCCGGCTGGACTCGCCCGAACAGCTCACTCAGGAATGGTTCGGTCCGATCCTCCACGTCGCCACCTGGCCCGCCGGGCAGCTCGCCGAGACGATCGCGCGGGTGAACGCCAAGAATTACGGGCTGACGATGGGCCTCCACAGCCGCATCGCGGGTTCGTGGGATGTGGCCGAGCAGCAGGCGCGGGTGGGCAATCTCTACATCAACCGCTCGATGATCGGCGCGGTGGTCGGCTCGCAGCCGTTCGGGGGTGAGGGACTTTCGGGCACCGGCCCCAAGGCGGGCGGGCCGCATTATCTCGCGCGTTTCTGCTTGGAGCGGCACGTCTCGATTGATACGACGAGCGCGGGGGGGAATACGACTTTGCTGAGTTTGGAAGAGGTTTGATCGGTTCATGCGGAGGGGCGGCGGAATCTGACTCCTTAAGCCCTTTCCCGCATGCGGGAGAGGGTTTGGGTGAGGGTGGTCCTTGGAGTCCACGCTCGGCTCCCGGTCCACCCCTCTCCCAACCCTCTCCCCTGAAGGGGAGAGGGCTAGATGACGTAACCCTTTCGAGAGCCCGAAATCGTCAAATCTTCATCTGGCGCTTCACGCTCGCCATGGTCGCCTTGCCATAAGGCGGCTTCAGCCCGGCGAGCTTCGCGACATCGAGCTTGGGCTGTTCGTAGATCGCCTTGGCATGGCTGAAGGTCTTGAACCCGTCATGCCCGTGATAGGCGCCCATGCCCGAGGGGCCGATGCCGCCGAACGGCAGTTCCTCCATCGAGACGTGGAAGATCACATCATTCACCGTCACCCCGCCGGAGATGGTGCGATCGAGCACGCGGCGCTGCTCGCCGGCATCGTCGCCGAAATAATAGAGCCCAAGCGGCCGGTCGCGGCGGTTGACCTCGTCGATCGCGGCGTCGATGCCGCCGGCATAGCGCTTCACCGGCAGGATCGGGCCGAAGATTTCCTCCTGCATGATCGTCATGTCGTCGGTCACGTCGGTGACGATATGGAGCGGCATCTTGCGGCTGTTGGCGCTCGCGAAATCCTCGTTCGCGGGGTTCACCGTCTCGACCTTCGCGCCCTTCGCCCGCGCATCATCGAGCCAGGCGTTCAGCCGCTCGAAATGGCGGTCGTTCACGATCGCGGTATAATCGGGGTTGGCGAGCAGGCTGGGGTACATCGCGCTCGTCGCGGTCTTCAGCCCCTCGACCACCGCGCCTTCGCGCTCCTCGGGCACGAGCATGTAATCGGGCGCGAGGCAGATTTGCCCGGCGTTGAGCATCTTGCCGGTCGCCACGCGCCCCGTCGCGCGCGCGACATCGGCCGACTTGCCTAGGATCACCGGCGACTTGCCGCCGAGTTCGAGCGTCACCGGCGTCAGATTATCGGCGGCGGCGTGGAGAATGTGCCGGCCGATCCCGGTCGCGCCGGTGAACAGCAGGTGATCGAAGGGCAGCGAGGCGAACGCCTTGCCCACCTCGGGGCCGCCCGAAAAAAAAGCGAGCTCGTCGGCCGCGAAATACTGGGGGCAGACTTCCTCGAACAGCGCGGCGGTTTCAGGCGTGAACTCGCTGGTTTTCACCATCGCGCGGTTGCCGGCGGCGAGGATGCCGGCGAGTGGCGCCATCACCAGCTGGATCGGGAAGTTCCAGGGCGCGATCACCCCGATCACTCCCTTGGGCTGATACTCGATCCGCGCCTTGCCGCCGAGCAGCCCGAGCGGAAATTGCACCGGGCGCTTTTCGGGGCGCGCCCAGCCGTCGAGCTGCTTCAGCGCGTGCGCGATCGGCGCGATCGAACCGCCGATATCGGTGAGCATCGATTGTTCGCGGCTGCGATGGCCGAAATCCTCGCTGAGCGCGGTGCAGAAACGCTCGGCATGGTCGCGGATCATGGCCGCCGCGCGCTTCAACCGATCGCGGCGGACGCTGAGCGATACCGGCAGTTCGGCGGTGAAGGCGGCGCGTTGCGCGGCCAGGGTTTCGGTCATTGACGCCATGGCACTTCCCCTAAATCGTCTAATCCCTAATTCGCGCAGCCGATGATGCCGACGACCGGCACGATCACCGTGTCGGCCCCCGTCTTCTCGATCCTTAGCGATCCGGCCGGGATCACCGCGCCCTGGCTCAGATCGCCGCGCTCGACGATTTCGATGTCGAGCGACAGCTGATAATCGCCGCCGGCATAATCGCTGTGCGTCGCGAAGCCATAATTGCCGCCGCCTTGTTGCGCGGTGCGCACCAGATCGGTGAGCGTGCCCGCGGGCGCGAAGCGGATGCGCGCCGGATCGGCGCTCGCCATCGCGATCAGCGCGCGGTTGGTGGTGTTGGTCCATAGAAACGCGGCGCAGCCCGTCGCGGGAAGCTCCTGGGGCGGGATGGCGCCGATCGGCAGGCCATCGACCGAACGCGGCAGCGGCCGGTGCGGCGCCTTTTCGGCGGCGAGCGCGGCCGCGGGGAGCAACAGCAACGCGGGGAACAACCTCATGGGCTCGCGCTTAGCATGGCGAGCTCCGCTGGGTAAGCCGCGATCGCGAGCAGGGTGCCGAGCGGCAACGCGTCATCGGCGCGGACCGCTCGCCCGGTCATCAGGCGAAAGCCGGCGACGCCGAGCCCGATCAGCGCGGCGAGCAACAGAACGACGGGCAGCAGTCGCCAGCCAAGCCACAGACCGATCGCGCCGAACAATTTGGGGTCGCCGCCGCCCAGTCCATCGCGGCCGCGCGTGGCCTTGTAACCGGCGCCGATCGCCCAGAGCAGTGCGAAGCCGCCGGCACCGCCGATCAGCCGATCCAAGAGTGGTGGGTCAAGGCCGAGGACGGCGCTCGCCAAGCCGGTGAGAGCGAGCGTGAGGTTGAGCTCATCGGGCAGCCAGAACTCGGCGAGATCAAGCGCGGCGAGCGCGAGCAGGAGCCAGCCGAACACCGCCGCGCCAACGCCCGCAAGACCCGGAGCGACCCAGCCGGCGCTGAGCCCGATCAGCAGCGCCGCCGCCTCGATCCGTCCATGGCGCGGGTCAATCGCGGCGCCGCAGTGCCGGCACCGCCCGCGCTGCCACAAGGCGGAGAGCAGCGGCACCAGCTCGTGCGCGCGCAGCGTCGCGCCGCAGGCGTCGCACGCCGATCGCCCGCCGAGCACCGATCGCTCCTGCGGCCAGCGGATCACCAAAGCGGCGATGAAACTCCCGAAAATCGCCCCGAGCAGCCCGAGCAGCACCGCCCAGCGCCAGGGCTCAGCCGGGAGGGCGCTTGCGAATGAGGTAGCGATAGACACCCAGCAGATTGATCCCGAACAGCACCGCGTTCTGGGTGGCGAGCGCTGCGTCCTTCGTCAACAGCGCGCCCGAGATCCAGCAGATCGACGATACGATGAACAGGACGAAGCCGTAGCCCGTGATCTTGCGCCCCAGATCGAGCGAAACCATCGCGGCGGCGATCATCCCCGAGCCGGAGGCCGCCCACTTCAGGGTCATGGTGAGCGGATCGGCCATTGCCGAGCGAGACGCGCAGGGCGGGCTTGGGGTTCCGTCATGCTTCCGGCTTCAAACCGCCGCTTATTCATCCTAGATGCGCGGGCACCTTATTCTGGGAGTCCGCTCGCATGGCCGCCGATCCGATCGTCATCGTCTCTTACGCCCGCACGCCGATGGGCAGCTTTCAGGGCGCGCTGGCCGGCGCGAGCGCGACCGAGCTTGGCGCGGCGGCGGTTGGCGCCGCCCTGGAGCGCGCGGGACTGTCCGGCGAAGCGGTCGAGCGCATCTATATGGGCTGCGTGCTGCCGGCCGGGCTCGGCCAGGCGCCGGCGCGTCAGGCGGCGCTCAAGGCCGGGCTGCCGCTTCACGTCGAGGCGACGACCGTGAACAAGATGTGCGGCTCGGGGATGCAGGCGGCGATCATGGCGCACGACACGCTCGCCGCCGGCTCGGCCGACATCGTCGTCGCGGGCGGGATGGAGAGCATGACCAATGCGCCCTATCTTTCCATGGCGCATCGCGGCGGCGCGCGGATCGGCCATGATCGGCTGATCGACCATATGTATCTCGATGGCCTCGAGGATGCCTATGCGCCCGGCAAGCTGATGGGCAATTTCGCCGAGGATAGCGCGGCCGCATATCAGTTCACCCGCGCCGAGCAGGACGATTACGCGATCGCCTCGCTCACCCGCGCCAAGGCCGCGCAGACGAGCGGCGCGTTCGATCGCGAGATCGTGCCGGTCGAGATCACGACCCGCAAGGGCGCGGTGACGGTCGACAAGGACGAGCAGCCGCAAAAGGGCGATCCCGCCAAAATCCCGACGCTCAAGCCCGCCTTCGCCAAGGACGGTACGGTCACGGCGGCCAATGCCTCGTCGATTTCGGACGGCGCGGCGGCATTGGTGATGATGCGCCAGTCAACCGCCGAGAAGCTCGGCCTCACCCCTGTGGCGCGGATCGTGGCGCACGCGGCGCACGCGCATGAGCCGGCCAAGTTCACCACGGCGCCGGTGCCGGCGATCAAGAAGGCGCTCGCCAAGGCGGGCTGGGCGGTCGACGAGGTCGATCTGTTCGAAGTGAACGAGGCGTTCGCGGTCGTCGCGATGATCGCGATGCGCGAATTGGGCATCCCGCATGACAAGCTCAATATCCACGGCGGCGCCTGCGCGCTCGGCCACCCGATCGGCGCAAGCGGCGCGCGGATCATGGCGACGTTGATCTCGGCACTGCAGAAAACCGGCGGCAAGCGCGGCCTTGCGTCGCTCTGCATCGGCGGCGGCGAGGCGACGGCGGTGGCGCTCGAGCTGGTGTAGCTTAGCTTGCTGCCCCCGGTGCGGCATAGGGCATCACCATCGTCCCATCCGGCGCGGCGGTGAACGTGGTCTGTGTCGGATAAGCGAACTCGATCCCTTCCGCCGCGAAGCGCTTCAGGATCGCGATCCCTACCTGATGCCGTGCCGCGTACCAGGGCGCGAAGTCGGCGCTCGGCGTGTCATACTCCAGCTCCACGTCGAGGCTGGAGGCATTGAAATTGGCGAACCCGGCCTGGGCGAACCGCTGGCCGCAGCGCTCGACCTCCTCGCGCAGGATATCGGGCAGGCGGTCGATCAGCTCGGGCGGGGTCTGGTAGGTAACGCCGAGCACGAAGCGGTTGCGGCGATGGTCGCGCTGGGTGATGTTCTGGATCGACTTGTCGAGCAACTGCTTGTTGGCGATGATGTGCAGCTCCCCGCTCGCGGGGCGAACCCGGGTCGACTTGAGCCCGATCTGCTCGACGGTTCCGGTGGTCTGGTCGAAGCTGATCACGTCGCCGCGGCGGAAGGGTTTGTCGAAGATGATCGCGAGCGCGGCGAACAGATCGCCGAAAATGCCTTGCGCGGCGAGACCGATCGCGATGCCGCCAATACCAAGCCCCGCCACCAGCCCGGTGACGTTGAGCCCCAGATTGTCGAGCACCACCACCAGCGCGATCGCGAACACCGCGAAACTCACCAGCACGCGCACGATATTGATCGCGCTGCCCAGCGTCTCCCCGGCATAGCCGTCGTCGCTGGCATTGGCCTCGACGATGCCGAGGATCAGCTCGCGCGCCCACAATGCCCCCTGGAACACGCCGGCGATGATGAACAGCGCGTGGACCGCGTCCGACAAGCCGCTTGGTGGCACCGCGATCCGCCGTGCCAGTTCGAGCGCCACCGCGAGCGCGAAGAAGCGCCCCGTGCGCGACAAGGTTCGCCCCGCGATCCGCCACCAGCCGAGCTTGCCCGGTTGATCGCGGTTGCACAGCGCGACACTTGCCCGGCGCGCGGCGCGAATGACGATATAGGTGACCACGCCGACTACCGCGGCGATCGCGATCTCGATCCAATGATGGCGCAGCCAGTACAGGCTCTCCGAATAGAGCGCGCCGAAATCCATGCTGAGCGAGGGCAAAGTGAGGCTGGTCTTGGCTTGTGGCATCAGGCTTTCCTGCGATCGGTCTCGGCGCTCAGCGCGCGGCTTTCCAACCGCCCGCGAGCGTCACCGGCTGGAAGGGCGCGAGCGCGCAGCGCGCGCCCGCCGGGACGGGGGCGGTGTTGACGACGGTGATCTGATCGCTCGCGCAGAGCTGGTTGCCGGTGCTGGCATAAGCGAAGCCGCGCTGATAGCCGAGATCGGGGCACCCCTGCGCCAGGGTGACGCGGTAGACCTTGCCGCCGAACAGCACGAAGTCGATGATCCGGTCGGAACGGACGATGCTGTTCTGGATGCGATGGCGAGGCAGGCAGAGTTCGGGCGCTCCCACGGGGCTCGCCGCCGGGATCGGGCGATCGGCGGCCGCCACCAAGGCGAGCGGGGCCAAGAGCAGCGCGACGCGCATTACACCTCCTTTACCCGCTTGGTGGGCGCGGGCGTCTTGGGCTTGAACGCGCAAAGATCGGCGAGGCTGCATCGCCAGCATTCGGGCGTACGCGCCTTGCAGGTGTAACGACCGTGCAGGATCAGCCAGTGATGCGCGTGGAGCCGGAAGGGCTGGGGCGTCGCCTTGTCGAGCTTCAGTTCGACCGCGAGCGGCGTCTTGCCCTTGGCGAGGCCGGTGCGGTTGCAGACGCGGAACAAGTGCGTATCGACCGCGAAAGTCTCCGCCCCGAACGCGACGTTCATCACGACATTGGCGGTCTTGCGCCCGACGCCGGGGAGCTTTTCGAGCGCGTCGCGGTTGGCGGGTACCGCGCCGCCATGCTCGGCGATCAGCGCTTCGCTGAGCGCGATCACGTTCTTGGCCTTGGAATTGAACAGGCCAATCGTCTTGATGTGCTCCTTCAGCCCCTCTTCGCCGAGGGCGACCATCTGTTCGGGGGTCGTCACCTGCTGAAACAGCCGCCGTGTCGCCTTGTTGACCCCCGCGTCGGTCGCTTGCGCCGACAGCACCACCGCGACCAGCAAGGTATAGGTGTTGACCGATAGCAGCTCGGTCTCCGGATGCGGATTGTCGGCGGCGAGCCGGCTATAGAACTCGATAACCTGCGCCTTGTTCACAGGCCGAGCACCTGCGCCATCGTGTAGCGCCCCGGCGCCCGCCCGGCGAGCCAGCGCGCGGCGGTGATCGCGCCGTGGGCGAAGATCTCGCGATTCTCGGCGCGGTGGCCGAGCTCGATGCGCTCGCCCGGCCCGGCGAAGACCACCTGGTGGTCCCCCGCGACCGAGCCGCCGCGAAGGGAGGCGATGCCGATCGTCCCCTCGGCCCGGTCCCCGGTCAGCCCGGCGCGGCCGATCACGGCGAGCTCGCCCAGGCTGCTGCCGCGCCCTTCCGCCGCCGCCGCGCCGAGCAGCTGGGCGGTGCCCGAGGGCGCGTCGACCTTGGCGCGGTGGTGCATCTCGACGATCTCGATGTCCCAGCCCGGCCCCAGCCGCGCCGCCGCCTCGCGCACCAGCCGCGCGAGCAGCGTGACGCCGAGCGAGGTATTGCCGGTCTGCAGCACCGCGATCTCATGCGCGGCGGCGTCGATCGCGGCGTGATCGTCGGGGGAAAGGCCGGTCGTGCCGATCAGGATCGGCCTGCGCGTTTCGACCGCGACCGCGAGATTGCCGGGGAGGGCGCGGGGATGGGTGAAATCGACCAGAACGTCGGCCGCCTCGGCGAGCGCACGAATGTCGCCCCCGGCGTCGACCCCGCCCGCGAGCCGGGCATCATGCTCTGCAATCGCGGCGGCGATCGCTCGCCCCATCCGGCCCGCGCTGCCCAAAATGCCAATCGCTACCATCGCCTGCTCCTTGCCGGTCGCATGGCAGATCGGGGGTAGGGGTGCCAAGGGGTTCGGCTCGCGTTCAGCTCGCGGCGTTATGAATCGGCGCAAAAGGGAGGATCCGCGATGCGAGTTGCTTTGCTGCTATGCTTGTCGTTGCTGCCGGCGCCGTTGGCGGCCCAGTTCGCGCCACGGAACGGACCGCCGATCGATCTGCCGCGCCGGCCGATCGACGTCCGTGTCCTCCCGCCGCAACCGGGGCCGTGGCAGGATCTGCGCGAGACGCGCGACGTGATCCGCCAGGAGCGCGACGCTGGACGACTCACGCGGGGCGAGGCGCGGGCTTATCGCCGCGAAGCATGGGCAATCGAGTCGCTCACCGAGCGCTACGGCGCGGACGGGCTATCGCTTGCCGAGGCGCGTGAGCTGGAAAACCGCGCCCGCGCGCTACGCGACATGGCACGCGCGCCACGGCGGCGCTAGGGTAACCGCCAAAAAGAGCGAAGCGCACATCCCATGAATATCGTCATCCTCACCGGCGCCGGCATCTCCGCCGAGTCGGGGATCGCCACCTTCCGTGGCCCCGGTGGGCTGTGGGAGGGCCACCGGGTCGAGGATGTCTGCACGCCCGAGGCACTCGCGCGCGATCCGGCGCTCGTCCACCGTTTCTACGATCTGCGCCGCGCCGCGCTGGAAACGGTGGCGCCCAATCCGGCGCATGAAGCGCTCGCCCGGCTCGACCTCGCCTGGCCGCACGATCTGCTGATCGTCACCCAGAATGTCGATGACCTGCACGAGCGCGCGGGGGCCAAGCGACTGTTGCACATGCACGGCGAGCTGCGTTCGGCGCTCTGCGCGGCATGTGGAACACGCTACCCTTGGCGCGGCGCGCTCCCGCTCGGCACGGTCTGTTCCCGGTGCGACGCGCCCGCGCTGCGCCCTGACATCGTGTTCTTCGGGGAAATGCCCTATGCGATGGCGCGGATCGAGGAAGCGCTGGCCCGGGTCGATTTGTTCGTATCGATCGGAACCTCTGGCGCGGTCTATCCCGCCGCGGGCTTCGTTCGCCTCGCCGCTGCCTATGGCGCCCGCACGATCGAGCTGAACCTCGAACCATCGGAGGGCAGCGCCTGGTTCGATGAAAGCCGAAACGGCCCCGCCAGTGCGCTGGTCCCCGCCTGGGTGGACGCGCTGCTCGCCGAAGCGCTGGCGTAACGACGCCGCCTGGCATGGCATTGACCGCGGCCGGAACAAGTCCGGTCAGCGGGGCGGCACGGCCAAGGCGTTGCGACGGCAATCCGCGAAACACCCTCGCTTTGGGGGGGGGCACCAATTGCTATTTTTGGCTGTCGCAGACGTTCGCTCAGATCGACGCCAGCGTCAGTTTCTGTCGCGCTAGACCACCCCATTTTGTTCGCGGCGATCGACCCGCAGCTCGAAAATGTCGGGCCGGCTGTAATGCCCATCGACATCGAGCGCCGCGAGGCCGCGGCCGATCGCCGTCAAATCGAGATCGGCGGTGATGATCTCCTCGCCATCCCCGGCAAGCGCCAGCACGTCGGCATTGGGCGCGACGATCGCGCTGCCGCCATGTTGCAGCAGTCCCTCGGGCATCGCCTTCAGCAGCGCTTCGGCATCGGCGTCCCCGCCCGCGCGGGCAAGGCCCTCGATCACCTGGTCGCGCGTTTGCACGGTGCCCGCGGCGAGCACGAAGCAGCGGCCCTCGAACGCATAATGCCGGCTGGCGAGGATGTGGACGTCGCGCACCGTTGGCCAGGCGGCGACATGCACCGCCTCGCCGGCATGATGCAGCGTCGCGCGGACGAGCGGCATCCAATGCTCCCAGCAAATCGCCTGGCCGATCGTCCCCCAGCCGGCATCGGTAGTGGTGAGAGTAGAGCCGTCACCCCGCGCCCAGATCAGCCGCTCGCCATGCGTGGGCACGAGCTTGCGGTGTTTTACCGGGGGCAGATGGGGGCGCAGCAGCATCTGGGTGTTCTTGAGGCTCGACCGCACCCGCTCATGCACGCCGACCGACACATAGGCACCGGCGGCATCGACCAGCGCCTGGATCGGTTCAAGCCGCTGATCGTCAGCGCGCAGCGCTTCGTCGAGCAGCAGGCCGTGAAGCGCCTGCGCGCCACGCTGGTCCCACAAGGCGGCCCCGGGCGCCTCGTCGAGCCAGATCGGATAGCCGCCCAGGAAGGTCTCCCCGAACGCGATCATCCGCGCGCCCGTGTCGAGCGCATCGCGCAGCTGCCGGGCCATCCGCTCCAGACCATAGGTTACCGCGACCGGAACCGGGGCGGCTTGCACCACCGCCGCCTTGATTTGTTTCATTCCACCCATTCGAGTCCGATATCCTTGTAGAAACTGCGATCCTCGTCCCAATCGGCCTTTACCTTTACATGCAGGTAAAGATGGACCGGATGACCAAGCAATTGCGCGAGTTCAGCGCGAGCGCGCGCGCCAATCTCCCTAATTCTTGCGCCGCCCTTGCCCAGCACGATCGCGCGCTGGGTGGGCCGGGCGACGAGGATCTGTTGATGAATCTCGACCGAGCCGTCCTCGCGCTCGCTATATTTCTCGGTCTCGATCGCGCTTGCATAAGGTAGCTCGGCATGGAGCTGGAGGTAGAGCTGTTCGCGGGTGACCTCGGCGGCGAGCATCCGCTCTGTCGCGTCCGACACCTGGTCCTCGGGGAAATGCCAAGTGCCGACAGGCATCGCGCCGGCAATATTCTTCTTGAGTTCCGCCAATCCATCGCCGGTCTGCGCCGAGACGAAGAAGGTCTCGTCGAAGGTGACGAGTTCGTTCAGCCGCTGGGCATGGCCAAGCAATCGCGCCTTGTCGGCGAGATCGACCTTGTTGAGGATCAGGAATTTGCGCTCGGATCGGCCCGCCAGCGCCTCGGCGATGGGCGCCACCTTGGGGCCGAGCCCGCCCTTGGCGTCGACCACCAGCGCGATCAGGTCGGCGCCCTGGGCCCCGCCCCAGGCGGCGGCGACCATCGCCCGATCGAGCCGGCGCTGCGGCTCGAAAATGCCCGGCGTGTCGACCAGCAGCAATTGCGCATCGCCCTCGATCGCGACGCCGAGCAAGCGGGTGCGCGTGGTCTGCGCCTTGGGGCTGACGATCGCGACCTTCTGGCCGACGAGCGCGTTGACCAGGGTCGATTTGCCGGCATTGGGCGCGCCGACCACGGCGACCACGCCGCAACGGGTTTCGGTCATCGTGCCTCCAATTGCGCCAGAAGCGTCGCTGCCGCCGCTGTCTCGGCTTCCTGTTTCGATCCGCCGGTCGCGGTCGCCTCGGCGAGCTTGCCGACGCTCACCCGCACGGTGAAGCGCGGGGCGTGGTGGGGGCCGGCGCGGTCGACCACCGCATATTCGGGCGGCCGACGGCCTTGCGCGGCCGCCCATTCCAGCAGCGCCGATTTGGGATGCTGCGGCGCGCGCAGATCGGCGCTCACCCGCGTTGCCCACAGCCGCCGGACCGCCGCGCGCGCGGGATCGAAGCCATGTTCCTGGTAGAAGGCGCCGATCAGCGCCTCCACCGCGTCGCCCAGCACATTGTCCGAGTCCGAAGCACCATCATCGCGCGCCTGCTTGCCGAGCTGAAGCTGCGCCGGCACGCCAAGCTCGCGACCGATCTCGGCACAGACGGAGCCGGTGACGAGCGCGTTCAGCCGCTTGGAGAGCTGCCCCTCGCTCTCGCCGGGAAAGCGCTCATAGAGCCATTCGGCCATCACCAGCGCGAGCACGCGGTCGCCGAGAAACTCCAGCCGCTCATAATTGTCGGCGCTGCGGCTGCCATGCGTCAGCGCGCGAACGTAGAGCGCCTCGTCGCGCGGGGGGAGGCCGAAGGCCGCCTCGATCCAGGTCGCAAGCGTGCTCAAAAGTCGCGTCCGATCCGGTCCCAGCGCGCCGCGCTCACCCAGGTCCAGGGCAGCAGCCACTGGGCGCTGCCGTCGGTCGAGAAGAAAGTGAACACCGCTTTGCCTTCCAGATTCTCCACCGGGACGAAGCCGATGCCGCCCCCCGCCACCGCCGGGAAGCGGCTGTCGGCGCTGTCGTCACGGTTGTCGCCCATCATGAAGACATGGCCCGGCGGCACATGGAACGCCGGCGTGTCGTCCCCGGGCGAGGCACCGCGATCGAGCACCGTATAGTGCCGCCCGCCCGGCAGCGTCTCGCGATAGGCACGATAATGGCAGAAGAACTTGCCGCGGATCACCTCGCGATACGGCTCGGCGCATTTGTCGAAGCCGTAATTGGGGGTGAGCGGGATGCGGAAATCCTTGAGCGGGGTAAGGGGTAAAGGCTGGCCGTTCAGGATCACCTGGCCGCGCACCAGCTGGATCGAATCGCCGGGCAGGCCGATCACGCGCTTGATGTAATCGTCCCGGTCGAGCGGCGGCGCCTTGAACACGACGATGTCGCCGCGCTCCGGCAGGCGGGCGAGCAGCTTGCCCGGGATCAGCGGCGCGCTGAACGGCAGGCTGTGCCGCGAAAAGCCGTAATTCCATTTCGAGACGAACAGATAGTCGCCGATCAGCAGGCGCGGCAGCATTGATTCCGATGGGATGACGAAGGGCGACAGCAGGAAACTGCGAAACAGCGCGACGCCCAGCACCAGCCAGAGCAGGAACCACAGATTGTCCCGCAACTCGCCCAGTGCCGAACGACGGGCGCGGCCGGGGGCGGCGTCGGCGGGCTGCGGCGCGGGATCTTCGTTCATCGTGGCGGGGTTCTGCGCCGGGGTGCAAGCAACGTCAAGCGGGGTGGCGGGGGCGGCGGGGCCGGGCTAAGGCGCGGACCCAATGCCCATAGGGAGTAGCCGCATGACCGCCTGGGACGCCATCACCGCGCTCGCCCCCGATCGCCTGGAGGCGCTGTTCGCCGCCGACCCCGATCGGCTGCGACGGCTGACGCTCGATGTCGCGGGCATCCATTTCGATTGGTCGAAGACGCATCTCACCGCCGATGCGCTCGCGGCCTTCGAGGCGCTGGCGAAGGAGCGTGACCTGGCCGCCAAGCGCGAGGCGCTGTTCGCCGGCGCCGCGGTCAACGCGACCGAGGGCCGCGCCGCCGAGCACAGCGCCGAGCGTGGCGAGGGCGCGCCCGAGGCAGTCGCCCGTGCGGCGCAGCTCCACGCCCGGATGCGCGCGCTGATCGACGCGATCGAAGCAGAAGCATTCGGCCCAATCCGCCACGTGCTCCACATCGGCATCGGTGGGTCGGCATTGGGGCCGCAGCTGCTGATCGACGCGCTGGGCCGAGAGGAAGCGCGCTACGAGGTGGCGGTCGTCTCGAACATCGACGGACTCGCGCTTGAGGAGGCGTTCCGCCGCTTCGATCCCAGCGCGACGCTGATCGTGGTCGCCAGCAAGACCTTCACCACCACCGAAACCCTGCTCAACGCCGAAAGTGCGCTCGCCTGGCTGAGCGAGGGCGGGGTGGCCGACCCTTATGGCCGGGTCGTGGCGCTCACCGCCGCACCCGAGCGCGCGGTCGCCTGGGGAGTCGACGACACCCGCGTGCTGCCCTTCGCCGAGTCGGTCGGCGGGCGCTATTCGCTCTGGTCGTCCATTGGTTTCCCGGCGGCGCTCGCGCTGGGGTGGGATGCGTTCGAGGCGATGCTCGACGGGGCGGGGGAGATGGACCGCCATTTCCGCCTGGCCGCGCTCCACGAGAATGCGCCTGCGCTCGCCGCCTTCGCCGATCTCTTCTACGCTCAGGTCGAGCTGGCGGAGACGCGCGCGGTGTTCGCCTATGACGAGCGGCTCCGCCTGCTGCCGCCCTATCTCCAGCAGCTCGAGATGGAATCGAACGGCAAGGGCGTCACGATCGAGGGCGCGCCGATCGGCCGCCCCACCGCGCCGATCACCTGGGGCGGGGTGGGGACCGACGCGCAGCACGCGGTGTTCCAGTTGCTCCACCAGGGTACGCATCTGGTGCCGGTGGAGTTCGTCGCGGTGATCGAACCGGGCGATACGCTCGCCGAGGCGCATCACCGCCAGCTGCTGCTCAACGCCTTCGCGCAAGGGGCCGCGCTGATGCAGGGTCGCGCCAACCCGGATGATCCCGCGCGCGCCTATCCCGGCGATCGCCCATCGAGCACAGTGCTGCTCGAAACGCTCGATCCGCGCACGCTCGGCGCGCTGATCGCGTTTTACGAAGCGCGCACATTCGTGAACGCGGTGCTGCTCGGCATCAATCCGTTCGACCAGTTCGGTGTGGAACTGGGTAAGGAAATGGCGAAGGCAGCGGGGCAGGGGGGAGACTTCGATCCTTCCACCACCGATCTGATCGCGCGCGCCTTTGGCTGAGACGGGAAGCGACATGAGCGATTTCGATTTTGATCTGTTCGTTATCGGTGGCGGATCGGGCGGGGTACGCGCCTCGCGCGTCGCGGCGGCGCATGGCGCGCGCGTGGCGGTGGCCGAGGAATATCGTGTCGGCGGTACCTGCGTGATCCGCGGCTGCGTGCCCAAGAAACTGCTCGTCTATGGCGCGCATTTCGCCGAGGATCTGGCCGACGCCCGCTGCTTTGGCTGGGACGTACCCGAATGCAATTTCGATTGGGTGCGGCTGCGCGATAACGTGCTCGCCGAAGTCACCCGGATCGAGGGCGCCTATACCGGCACGCTCGAAAACCATAAGGTTCAGTTGTTTCACCAGCGCGCGGTCGTCACCGGGCCGCATTCGGTGCGCCTGGCGGACGGGACCGAGTTCACCGCCGAACGCATCCTGATCGCGACCGGCGCGCGGCCGCAAATCCCCAGCTGCCCCGGGCACGAGCATGGCATCACTTCCAACGAGGTGTTCCATCTGCCCGCCATCCCCAAGCGCATCCTGATCGCGGGCGCGGGCTATATCGCCAATGAATTCGCGGGCATTTTCCACGAGTTCGGCGCGCATGTGACGCTGATCAATCGCTCGGACCAGATCCTGCGCGGCTATGACGAGCAGATCCGCGACCGGCTGCTCCAAATCTCGATGACCAAGGGCATCAACTTCCGCTTCAACGCCAGTTTCCGCGGGATCGAGAAGCTGGAGAACGGCCAGCTGCGCGTCTCGATGACCAATCATGACGATATCGACGTCGATTGCGTGCTGTTCGCCACCGGCCGCGTGCCCAACACCGAGGGGCTGGGGCTGGAAACCGCCGGGGTCGAGATCGACGATGCGGGCGCGGTGAAGGTGAATGACGATAACCAGTCGACCTGCGCGAGCATCTATGCGGTCGGCGACGTCACCAACCGCGTGCAGCTCACCCCGGTCGCGATCCGCGAGGGGCAGGCCTTTGCCGACACCATCTATGGCGGCAAGCCGACCAAGGTGGATTATAGCTGCATCCCGAGCGCGGTGTTCAGCCACCCGCCCCTCGCGGGCGTCGGCATGACCGAGGGGCAGGCGCGGACCAAACTGGGCTCGGTTCGGGTTTATACGTCGGACTTCCGACCGATGAAGAATGTGCTCGCCGGCCGCAACGAGCGCGCGCTGTACAAGATGATCTGCGACGGCGCGAACAACCGGATCGTCGGCATCCACATGATCGGGCCGGACGCGCCGGAGATTCTGCAAGTCGCCGCGGTCGCCATCAAGGCGGGGCTGACCAAGGATCAGTTCGACCAGACCGTCGCGATCCACCCGACGATGGCGGAGGAGCTGGTGCTGTTGCGCTAGGTATTATTCCACCCGCACTTTACCGCGCGCCGCCTTCACGTCGCTGCGCGCCTTCTTCTTTTCGATCCGCTTGGCCTTGGCCGCCTTGCTCGGCTTGGTCTTGATCCGCTTCTCGGGGCGGCGAAGGGCGGCCTGGAGCAGCTCGTTCAGCCGCTCGCGCGCGTCGAGCCGGTTGGCTTCCTGGGTACGGAAGCGGCGGGCGACGATCAGCAATTCGCCCGCCGTCGTCATTCGCGAACCGGCGAGCGTCCGCAGCCGGCGATAAACCTCGGGATGCAGCCCCAGCGCGAATATATCGACGCGGAGCTGGACCGCCGTCGCGACCTTGTTGACATTCTGCCCGCCCGGGCCGGTTCCCGCCAGGAAGCGTTCCTCGATCGCCTCGGCGGGAACCTCAATCATCCGCGAACCCCGCCGTGATGAAGCGATCGGGGGTCGGGGCGAGCGCGCTCGCCGGCGGCTTGGTGCCGCGCGGCACGCTGAGCGCGGCGGCATGGAGCAGCAGCGGCACGCCGTTCGCACGGCCATAAACGGGGTCGCCGCGCACCGGGCAGCCAAGCCCCTCGGCGGCGTGGACGCGGATTTGATGCGTGCGCCCGGTTTCGGGCACGAATTCGACCAGCGCACGACCGCCAACGGCGCGCAGCAGCCGCCAATGAGTGCGCGCCGGCTTGCCCTTGGCGCTCGGCACCATTCGCCAGCCACGCTCGGCGCTGCTCACCTTCGCAAGCGCGAGGTCGATCGTGCCGCTCTCACCCTCGGGCACCCCGTCGAGCACCGCGCGATAGCGCTTCTCCACGCTGCCCGCCTCGAACGCCTGGGCGAAACGCTTATGCGCCTTGGGATTGCGCGCCAGCAGCAGACAGCCCGAGGTGTCGCGATCGAGCCGGTGGACCGGCAGCGGCCAGCGCTGAAAGCCGAACGTCAGCGCCTGCAAATGGTTCTCGATGCTCAGGCTGCCGTCGCGCGGCGCGTCGACCGGCAGGCCGGCAGGCTTGTCGAGGATTATCGCCTCGGCGTCGATGAAAAGCACGCGATCGGTGAGCATGGTTATGCCTTGCCACCATCGCCGCCGCCATGCCAGAGCGGCGTTTGGTTGGGAGGGGTGATGCGAAACAAGCTATTGGCAGCGTTGGCTTTGTTCGCGGCGCCCGGCGCGCTTTCGGCGGCGCGACTCTGCCCGGGGCAGGAGGTGGCGGCGATGGCCGACGGGCGGATGCTCGGCCATCTGCCCTATGAGGAGGCGCGCGCCGAGGATCTGGTGCCCGCCCCCGCCGGCTTCGCGATCGGCGGCAAGTGCAAGCTGCGGCGCGAAGTCGTCGCCGATCTGGAGCGGATGCTGGCCGCAGCCAATGCCAATCCCGAGCTGCGCGGCGCGGTGCGCGCGGTTTCATGCCACCGCTCGATCGCGCGGCAGGGGCAGGTGTTTTGCGGCCAGATCGGCCCGCGCAAGCGATCACGCGACGCCGCCGATCGGGCGCGATGGGTAGGGCCACCGGGCTATAGCGAGCACGCGACCGGCTATGCGCTTGATTTCGGCACCCGTCCCAGTCGCGGTTGCCATGACGTCGATCCGTGCTTCGCGCGCACCGCCGTAGGGCGCTGGCTGCTGGTCCACGCGGCAGAATTTGGCTTCGAGCTGAGCTTCCCGGCGGGCAATGCGCAGGGCGTGTCCTATGAGCCTTGGCATTGGCGCTGGGTCGGCATGTCGTCCACGGCGCCCGGCGCGGCCGTGGCGCGGGCCATCTTCACCCGCGCCCGGGCCAGCTTCCCCGCCCAACCGGCGGTGATCGACAATCCAGCGAGGGCGTTGAGCCCGGGGCCGGGGTTCACCTTGCGATAGCGCGCGCGGATTTGGTGATGAAGCGGCGTCCCCCGAGTGCATCGAGGGACGCTCGCGTTTAGCCCAAGGCGACGGGGGAGGCGCGTCGCCCCGGCCGGTTCATGCTGTCAGTTTCGCCGCCACTTCGGCGATCCGGCGACCCTGGTAGCGGGCGCCGTCGAGCTCGGTCGCGCTCGGCTGGCGGCTGCCATTGCCATCGGCGATGGTGGTCGCGCCATAGGGCGATCCGCCCTTCACCTCATCGACCCCCATCTGTGCCTGGAAGCCGTAATCGAGCCCGACGATGATCAGCCCCAGATGGAACAGATTGTTGATCACCGAGAACAGCGTCGTTTCCTGGCCACCATGCTGGGTCGCGGTTGAGGTGAAGGCGCCGCCGACCTTGCCGTTGAGCGCGCCGCGCATCCACAGCCCGCCGGTGGTATCGAGGAACGCCGCCATCTGGCTCGCCATCCGGCCATAGCGGGTGGGCGTGCCGACGATGATCGCGTCATACTCGGCGAGCGCGTCGGGGCCGCTGATCACCTCATGTTTGAAATCGGTCTTGAAATGCGCCGCGGCCACGACCTCGGGCGGCGCGGTTTCGGCCACGCGGCGTACATCGACCTGCGCGCCGGCGCCGCGCGCGCCCTCGGCGACCGCCTCGGCCATTTGTTCGAGATGGCCGTAGGACGAATAATAAAGCACGAGCACTTTGGTCATTATGAATCTCCCAGGGCTGTAATGTCCATTGCCAATCGTAATGATTAGCTTCGGCTATTGCTTGCAAAAACCGGCGTCTATTCGCTGTCGACCAGCACCAGCTCGGCGTCCTCGAGGGCGATGATGTCGATTGTCTGGCCGCCGTGAATGGCTACGCCGTCACGGGCGTTGACCCGTTCGCCCTCGATCTCGATCGCGCCGCGCGCCGGCACCAGATAGGCATGGCGTCCGGGTGCCACGGCGTGGCTGATGCGATCGCCCGCCGTCACGGTCGCGGCGAGCAGGCGCGCGTCGGTGCGGATCGGCAGCGCGCCTTCATCCTCCGCGAAACCGCTCGCCAGTACGACGAACTGGCCCGAGCGATCGGCCTTGGGGAAGGGCTTGGCGCCCCATGACGGCGCGCCGCCCAGCCGCTTGGGTTCGATCCAGATCTGGAACAGGCGCGTGACGCCGCTTTCGAGGTTATACTCGGCATGGCGCACCCCGGTGCCGGCACTCATGACCTGCACGTCGCCTGTCTCGGTCCGCCCGCGATTGCCGAGCGAATCCTCATGCGTGATCGCCCCTTCCAGCACATAGGAGATGATCTCCATGTCGCGATGCGGATGGGGTGGAAAGCCGGTGTTGGGCGCGATCTCGTCATCGTTCCACACCCGGATCGCGCCCCAGCTCATCCGGGCCGGATCATAATAGTTTGCGAACGAGAAATGGTGGCGCGCCTTCAGCCAGCCATGGTCGGCCGCGCCGAGCCCTTCGAAGCGCCGAATTTCGATTTTGCCTTTGGTTGCCGTCGTCATGGCAATGCCTCCTTGGTTGCGGCCAAGATAGGCACCGCCATTCTCGCGTAAATAGAAACGATCGAAAACGACCGTTTCCATGAATCAGCTATTGAAGCGGACTTCGCATACCGAGGCGCGGCCCGTCTCGACCGTACGCCAGTTGCCGGTCCATTGCCCGCCTGCGCGGCCCGCGACATTCGGGCATTTGCCTTCGGCGTCGCGCTGGTTCCAGATCGGCCCCGCGTCGAGCTCGCGGGTCACGGTGCGGCCAGAGCGGCTGGCGCCGTCACGCCACGCCCAGTCGCGCCGCGGGGCATCGCGCCAATCGTCCCGGCGACCGTATCGCGGCCCGTCGTTGGCGATGCCCGTTACCCGGTAGAGCAAGCGGTAGGCGCCGCCATGTTCGGTGATCAGGATTACGCGCTGGCCGATGTGCAGGCGGATCTGGATGTCGCGCGAGGGATCGTTGAGGTCGATCCAGTCACGCCCCCGCGCCAGTTCCTGAAAGCGCGCCTTGATGCTGCTGCCGGGGCCATATTCGGTCCAGTTACCGCCGCCATCATCGACGAACCGGCCGCCATCATAACTGACCGTGGTGGCGCTCGGCGATCGGCTTTCATAGCCTTCGGGCCGGCCATAATCCTGTGCGGCGGCGCTGCTCGCCATCAGCAGCACGGCCAAGCCAAGTATCGTTCGCATCCCTGCCTCCCCATTGTTGCGCTGGCGGTTTAACCCGGCGGCCGGGCAAGGCCAAGGCTGGGTCGATTGCGCCCGCTTCCTCCAATGCTTACAGCTTGGGTATGCGGCTTCCCGATCTCGAGGCCTGGGCCTTGTTCGCCTGTGTGATCGAGCATCGCTCGTTCAGCGGCGCGGCGGAGGCCGTTGGCGTTTCCAAGGCGACGGTGTCCAAGGCCATCACCCGGCTGGAGGCACAACTGGGCACCGCGCTGTTCCACCGCACCTCGCGGCGACTGGCGCTTACCGAACAGGGCCGCGGCCTTGCCGACCATGCCCGGGCCATGCTCGCCGAGGCGCGCGCGGCGGAGGAAGCGGCGCAAGAGGGCGCGGCGGCGCTCGCCGGTCGGGTGCGGGTGAGCGCGCCGATGAGTTTTGGCCTGGCGCATGTCGCACCGGTGATCGCGCGGTTCCTGGCGGCCAATCCGCGGATCGAGATCGATCTCGATCTTTCCGATGGGCTGGTCGATATCGTCGCCCAGGGCTTTGACATCGCGCTGCGGATCGGGCGGTTGCCCGACAGTTCATTGCGCGCGCGGCGGTTGCGACCGATCGCCATGCACATCGTCGGCGCGCCCGATTACTTCGTCCGGCACGGTCGCCCGACGCATCCCGGCCAGCTCGCCGAGCACCAGTTGCTGGCCTATTCCAATGTCACCGGGCCGTGGCAATTCTCCGGCCCGGATGGTGCGCAGGTGACGCTGCGCGCGCGTGGCCCGCTCAGCGCGAACAGCGGCGAGGCACTGCTGCCCGCGCTCTGCGCCGGGGTTGGGCTGGCGGTGCTGCCGGACTTCATCGTCGGCGCCGAAATCGCCGCCGGGCGGCTGGAGCCCATTTTGACGGAGTGGCATCCGCCGGCGCTCGCGCTTCACCTGCTTACCCCGCCGGCCACGCTGCGGCCGGCCCGCGTGGAAGCCCTGATTGCTTTTCTGGGTGAAGCGCTGGGCGAAAACCGGATGAGTCGAACCGTGCAAGAAACGCCGCGACTCGTGGATTCCCCTAGTGTAGGACTAAATTAACCTTTTGCGTTCATGTCCCGTTTGGTTAATGCTGCGGGTCGAGCGACGCACCTGGGGGTCGCGGCCAGAACTGAGGGGGACTGGGCGAATGCGCGTGCTGCTGATCGAGGACGAGCCGACCACGGCCAAGGCCATCGAGCTGATGCTGTCGGCCGAAGGCTTTAATGTTTACACCACCGACCTGGGCGAGGAAGGCCTCGATCTGGGCAAACTCTATGATTACGACATCATCCTGCTCGACCTGAATCTGCCCGACATGCACGGGTATGACGTGCTGAAGAAGCTGCGCGTCGCCCGGGTACAGACCCCGGTGCTGATCCTGTCGGGCAATTCGGAAATGGATTCCAAGGTGCGCAGCTTCGGCTTCGGCGCCGACGACTATGTGACCAAGCCCTTCCACCGCGAGGAGCTGGTCGCACGCATCCATGCGGTCGTCCGCCGCTCGAAGGGCCATTCGCAAAGCGTGATCCGCACCGGCAAGCTCGCCGTGAACCTCGACGCGAAGACGGTGGAAGTCGATGGCGCGCGCGTGCACCTGACGGGCAAGGAATATGCCATGCTCGAGCTGCTCTCGCTGCGCAAGGGCACCACGCTCACCAAGGAAATGTTCCTCAACCACCTTTATGGCGGGATGGACGAGCCGGAACTGAAGATCATCGACGTGTTCATCTGCAAGCTGCGCAAGAAGCTGAGCCTGGCGTGCGATGGCGAGAATTATATCGAGACGGTGTGGGGCCGCGGCTATGTGCTGCGCGAGCCCGATGAGGTGGTGACCGCACGCGTCGCGTAACAAGTTGATGGCAAGGGGCGGGAAGACCCGCGGCGCCCTGGGGGAGGGCGCTGCGGGTTTTCTTTTTCAAATCAGAACCTTTGCTTCACGCCGATGGCGTGCCAAACAGCGCTGATCCACAAATAAGAGGATGTGCGATGCGCCTGCTGCTGCCGCTGCTGCTCTTGGGGAGCGCCGCCAGCGCGCAGACCCCGCCTGCGGAGATTGGTGAGCGCTATATTCCCGCCCCCTGGTGGCTGCGCGAGCCGGTGATCGCGTCGCTGGGGCTGGTCCGAACCGAATTGCCCGCCAATCGCGCGCGCTTCACGGCCGAGTTCAGCGCGGTCGAGCGCGAGGCGGCGGGGGCAACCGCCGCCGCCTCGCGCAAGGTCGCCGAGCTTGATGCGGCGCTGCGCGCGCTGGGCGCCGATCGGGTACGGCTGACCACCACTTTTTCGACGCGGCCGCTGTATGACCAATATCGCGACAAGGACGGCCGGCTGGTGGACAACCAACGCGCCGACAAGATCGATCGCTACGAAGTGACCGCCGCGCTCGATATCGAGGTGCGCGACATGGCACTGCTCGAACGCGCCTATAACGCCGTGCTGGCGGCCAAGCCGACCGGGGTGGGCCGGGTGTATTTCCGCCTCGAACCCGACAACAAGGTGAAGGCCGCGCTCGCCGACGCGGCGATGCGCGACGCGGCGGCGCGGGCGCGCGCGGCGGTGGAGGCGGCCGGCGCACGACTGGGGGCGGCGAAAGTGATCGACCCGACCGCGCGGGTGTGCCGCACCGAGGTGCTCGCCGGCTGGCCCAACTATGCGTCGCCCGGCACGCGGCCGACCGATGTCGTGGTCACTGGAGGTCGCGCCCGTTTAGCCGAGGCACCGCCACCCCCGCCACCCCCGCCACCGCCGCCGCCACCGGCGCCCGACGCTGCCACCGGCGTCACGCTGCAGCCGCCGCTGCAAACGCTGCAGGACGAGGCGTGCATCGTGTTCGCGGTGCAATAGCGCCCCGCCGCTTCCGGCCAAAAGAAAGCGCCCCCCGTTTCCAGGGGGCGCGAGGTGTTCCAGGGAAAGCTGGAATTACAGGCCGACCACGCCGCCGTCATTCTTGGTGATCACGACCACCGCCGAGCGCGGGCGGGTGCTCGCCGGGGCGCTGCCGGTGGCCTGGGTCGCGGGCCAGTTGCTGCCCGGCGCGGCGAAAGTGCCGTCCTCGCCCGGATGCTGGATGCCGACGAACAGGGTGCGGCCATCGGGCGTCGAGTCGATGCCGGTGATCTCGCACTGGCGCGGGCCCACGAGGAAGCGGCGCAACTGGGTGCCGGGGGCGGCGCCGATCCGGGTGGTCGCCGACCCGGTGAGGCCGCCGGCATTGTTGTTCACCACGCGGGTGCCGCCATCGCCCACGCGCCCGGGGAGCGCGGCGAGCATCTGGTTGTTGGTCTGGTCGGTGAAGGCGCCGTCGTCGGTCTGGATCCAGAGCAAAGGCGTCACCTGACCCGAGGCGTTGGTCGCGCGACCGAACCATAGTCCGTCAGGGCTCGAGAAATCGTTGTCGGCGGTCAGGCCAGAGAGGTTGATGTTGGTTGCATCAAGGTCCGAGCCCGATCCGAAGACATAGATGTCCCAGGTGAAAGTGGTCGCCTCGGTATTGTCGCCAGTCTCGCGCAGGCGGATTATGTGCCCGTTGCGGTTGCCGACCGCGGTGCTCGGCGGATCGACATAAGCGCGCGGGTTGGCGGCATCGACCGTGTTCGGCCGGCGCGAGGCGTTATTGGTGAGGGTGAGGTAAACCTCGCCGGTCATCGGGTTCACCGCGGTCCATTCGGGCCGGTCCATCCGGGTCGCGCCAGACACGTCCGCCGCAAGACGGGCGTTGGCGAGCACATCGGCCTGATTGGCGAAAGGATAGGTGGTGTTCGCCGCGGTGATCGGGCCAGTGCCGAACACCAGAGGCGCCCATTGACCGGTGCCATCGGCGTTGAAGATCGCGACGTAAAGCGTTCCCGTATCCAGATATTTGTCGCCGATCGCGAGGCGGTTCGCGGCTTGCGCGTCCGCCGCGACCCAGGGCGTCGCCGACACGAACTTATAGAGATATTCGTTCTGCGCGTCGTCGCCCATGTAGAAGGCGGGCCGGCGGCCGACGACGAAGTTGCCCGGCCAGCAGCCTTCGTGGTTCATCCGGCCGAGCGCGGTGCGCTTGCGCGGCGCCTGGCTCGGATCATAGGGGTCCGTCTCGACGACCCAGCCATAGTGATAGGGCTCGTTGCGGAAATCGGCGGTCGCTGATGCGCCGGAGACGCGCGCGTCCCATTTGCGGAACAGCGTGTTGGCGGGATCGGCGGGGGTGACGGTCGACCAGCCATAATTGCCGTTGTTGCTCGCAACGCCGTAGCGCACCAGCGAGGTGACCTGCGCCGGCGTGCGCAGCGCGTCGTCGGTCGCGCGCGGGCGGCGGAAATAGCCGGCCCAGTTTTCCTCGCACGTCAGGTTGGTGCCCCAGGGGGTATAGCCGTTGGCGCAATTGTTGATCGTGCCGCGTCCGCGCGTCCCATCGGGCGAGAAGGCGGTCTGCATGAAGCTCGCCCCGGCCACGGGGCCGTTGAACACGGTCGGCGTGTTCGGGGTGATGCGGCGGTTGAAGTTGCTCGCCTGCACATAGCTCCAGCCGCCGTTGAGCGCGCGCGTGACCTCGATCACGCTCAGCCCGTGCGCCTCGATCTCCTTGATCGCCTCGGCCTCGGGGCGGACGCCGCCGGTCGTGGTCGGGCCGTTGATATGGAGATAGGCCTGGGTGATGTTCTCGTGGTTCTGGACGATCAGGCCGCGGGTGTTGCTGCTGTCGTCGCGGGTGCCCGTCGCCGAGAGACCGTAGTAATAAAGCGCGTCGCCATGGTCGCCGATGCGCTGGGCGAAGTTGGTGTCGCTGCCGTCATTGGCGTAGGCGGCGACGCCCGCCGCGATCGGATCGCCGAGGCGCGACAGCACGGTGACGCTGTAGCCCGTCGGCACGGTGACGACATCGTTCAGATTTTTGGGGATCGCATTGAAGCCGAGCGCGGGCGGGTTCACGGTGACGCTCGCGTCGGCCACCGCGACCTGGCCGGCGGTATCGGTCGCGGTCAGGCGGAAATTGAGCGTGGTCGCCGCCGAGACGACCGGGGCGATGAAGGTGAAGCTGTTGGGGGTCGCCGCCGGGATCAGGTTCACCGCCGGGCCGCCGGTCTGCGTCACCACCACCGAGCTGACGGGATTGTTGTCGGTCGCGGTGCCGGTGAGCGTCACGACGCGGCCGCTGCTCGTGGTGCCGGAGGTGGTGAGGCCGGCGGTCGGCGCCGGGTCGGTGGGCCCCCGGCCGATGTTGCTATTGTCGCCGCACGCGCTCACCAGGCCGCCGCCGAACACCGCCATCGCCATCGCGCCGGCGCCGTTGCGCATCGCCTGGCGCCGCGAGAGCATCGCCTGGGCGAGCTCGTTGAGTGACGGGTTGGCGGTGCGGTTGGTATCGATGTCGCCGTCATCGTAACCGAGGGCGAGGTCGGTCGTGTCATGCGTCATGGCGGTCCCCCAAAGATTGGCGTTCAATCGAATCATTGGCTTTCTTCAGCCTTTGACGGGGAAGTTGGTCAGAGCCGTTCCGGTTTGGTGACGCGACGCTGACGATGATATTTCATCGATGTGAAACCGATTTGCCGCGGCGGTAACGCTCACATGATCGTGGGCGCCGGTTCCGCATCGCCGCTTGGGCGGCGTGCTATTGCACGGTGCCGATGTCGGCTTGAAACCCGGGCGGCAGGACGATGTGGGCATCGGCGAATTCGGGCCGCAACACCGGGGTGGGCGTGCTTGTGCGCGCCCGCGCGATGATGTGATCGGCGATCAGATCGAGTACCGCGCGCACGCGCGGGGTGTGGCGGAGGCGTTCGTGCGTGAGCAGCCACAGTCCGCGCCCGCCCGGCGGCGTCTGCGGCGTGCAGCGGATCAGGCCAGGCTCGTGATCGGCGACCAGCACCGGGAGCGCCGCGAGGCCGAGCCCCGCCTTAACCGAGGCGAGCAATCCCATTACCGAGCCCTGATGCAGCGTTACCGCCTGTTCCAGGCCATAGCGCGCCAGCCACGGCTGGTAATGCCGCCACAACCCCGGCCCGCCACCACCAATAATGGGATGGCTCGCCAATTCCTCCATTGATCCGGGCACGCCATGGGCGGCGGCATAGGATTCGCTGCAATAAAAGGCCCAGATCTCGTCGCTCAGCCGCCGCGCGACGAGGGCATTGCCTTCGGGACGGTGGCAGCTGCGCAGCGCGATATCGGCATCGCCCGCGCCCAGATCGCGGAGCGCATCGCTGGTGTCGATCTCGACCGTGATGCCGGGATACGTCTCGTGCAGGGCGCCGAGCACGGGCACGAGCAAGGTGACCGCGACAATCTCTTCGGTGGTGAGCTTCACCGTGCCGCGCGCGACGCGCCCTTGCGCGGCGGCGAGGGCCGCCACGGCTTGGGCGCGCTGTTCCACTTCGCGGGCTTGGTCGATCAGCCCCTCGCCCTCGGGCGTGAGGACATAGCCGGTCGGGCGACGCTCGAACAATGTCAGCCCCAGGTCGCCTTCCAGCACTTGCACGCGGCGGGCGACCGTGGTCTGGCTGACCTTGAGCGCGCGCCCGGCGGCGAGCGTGGTGCCGTGGCGCGCGACCGCCAGGAAATAGCGCAGATCGTTCCAGTCCATGGCGACCCTTCTGCACTTTTGCATAACGGCAGTGCAACATCGTTGTTGGCGCACCCGCTGATAGCTTTGCTATAGCATCGGGGACGGCAGAAATCGCCGCCTTTGAACAAGGGAAACTACGATGCGCACGCTTCTCGTCGCGGCCTTCGCCGCGGCCGCTCTCTTCGCGCCTGCAGCAAACGCAGAGCAGGTGCAGCAATCGGTCACCATCCGGGTCGCGGATCTCGACATGAGCCGCGCCGACGGTGTGCGCCTGTTCGATCGCCGGCCGTGGCAGGCTGCGCGCGAGGCTTGCGCCCTCGACGGTCCGCTGACGCTCGCCGCGCAGAGCCGTCGCCTCGCCTGTGAGCAGGACGTGATCGCCCAGGGCAATGCCGAGCGTGACCGCCGCGTCGCCGCCGCCCGCGCCGCCGCGCCCGCGGTCGTCGCCACTCGCTGAACCCGCAAGGGATCGGTGCCGCGCCCGCGGCGCCGATCCTTGTCGGCTCCACCGCCCCGCGCTATCGTTCCAACACGATTGGGGAGAGGCGAATGGCGGTGCGGCTGAACGTCAATGGGCGCACGGTGCAGGTCAATGCACCCGCGGACAAACCCCTGCTGTGGGTGCTCCGCGAGGATTTGGGCCTTATCGGCACCAAGTTCGGCTGCGGGCAGGGGCTCTGCGGCGCCTGCACCGTCCATCTCGATGGCCAGGCGGTGCGCGGTTGCCAGACTCCGCTCGGCAGTGTCGGCGCCGCCAAGGTGACGACGATCGAGGCGGTCGCGCAAAAGCCCGTCGGCCGGCGGGTATCGGCCGCCTGGATCGCCGCCGACGTGCCGCAATGCGGCTATTGCCAGGCCGGTCAGATCATGTCGGCGACCGCGCTTCTCGCGCAGACGCCCAAGCCCAGCGACGACGAAATAGACGCGGCGATGGCCGGCAATCTGTGCCGCTGCGCCACCTATAACCGCATCCGCGCCGCGATCCGCGCGGCCGCCAGCGCGTGAGGGCGGCGATGGACGCGATCCTTGACCGCCGCCTGTTCCTGAGCGCCAGCCTCGCGGCGGGCGGCGCGCTGATGTTCCGGCTCGCTCCCGCCGATGCCGCCGATACCGGCGTGCCGGTGCCGATCGGCACCTTCGTGCGGATCGCGCCCGACAATGCGGTGACGATCATCGCCAAGAACCCCGAGATTGGCCAGGGCGTGCGCACCATGCTGCCGATGCTGATCGCCGAGGAGCTTGACGTCGATTGGGCACAGGTGACGATCGAGCAGGCCCATGCCGATGCCAAGCTCTATGGCCTGCAGATCGCCGGCGGATCGACGGCGACGCCCGCGAACTGGCTGCCGATGCGCCGGGCGGGCGCGGCGGCGCGGGCGATGATCGTCCAGGCGGCCGCCGCCGAATGGGGCGTGCCCGCCGAACGGCTGAAAACCGCGAGCGGCGCGGTGCTCGATCCGGTGACCGGCAAGCGCGCGACCTATGGCGCGCTCGCGGCGGCGGCGGCGAAGCAGCCCGCGCCCGATCTCGCCAAAGTGCCGCTGAAGGCTGCCCAGGATTTCAAGATCATCGGCAAGCCAATCCGCAACGTCGATACGCCCAGGATCGTCGCCGGCGCGCCGCTCTACGCGCTCGACGTGCGGCTGCCGGGGATGCTCTATGCCGCGGTCGAGATGTGCGGCACGTTCGGCGCCAAGCTGAAGGCCGCCAATCTCGACGCCGCCCGGCGCCAGCCCGGCGTGCGGCACGTGCTGAAGCTCGACGGCGTCGGCGATGCCGAGGCGATGAACGATGCGGTCGCGATCGTGGGCGACAGCTGGTGGCAGGCCAATCGCGCCCGCGCGGCGCTCAACTGCCAGTGGGATCATGGCGCGGCAGGGGCGGTTTCGTCCGAAAGCTATGCGGCGCTCGCGGAGGCGGCGTTCAAGGCGGGTCCGCGAAAGCCGGTCGCGAAGATCGGCGATCCGGCCGCCGCTTTCGCGGGGGCGGCGAAGACCGTCGAGGCGCGCTACGCCTATCCCTTCCTGGCCCATGCGACGATGGAGCCGCAAAACTGCACCGCGCTCTACCGCACCGACGGCACGCTCGAAATCTGGTCCTCGACCCAGCGGCCCGAGGGTGGGCGCGATCTGATCGCCAAGCATCTGGGGGTGCCCAAGGACAAGGTGCGGATCAACCTGCTGCGCGCGGGCGGCGGCTTTGGCCGGCGGCTGATGAACGACTATATGGTGCAGGCAGCCGCGATCGCGAAGCAGCTGCCCGGCACCCCGGTCCAGCTGATCTATAGCCGCGAGGACGATCTTCGCCGCGACTTTTATCGCCCCGGCGGCTGGCATCAGCTGAAGGCGGCGATTGACGGCCAGGGCAGACTGGCCGCGCTCAGCAATCATTTCGTCAGCTTCGGCCAGGGCGATAGCTTCGGCAAGGGCGCCGATCTCGACGATACCGAATTTCCGGCCGGGCTGGGGCCGGCGATCGATTATGGCGCGACCGTGCTCGACACGCATGTGCCGACCGGCTGGCTGCGGGCGCCGGGATCGAACGCGCTCGCCTTCGCATATCAAAGCTTCCTCGACGAAGTGGCGCACGCCGCGGGCAAGACGCTGCCGGCGCTGACCCTCGAGTTGCTGGGCGCGCCGCGCGTGCTGCCGCAGCGGCCGCCCTTCGATACCGGGCGCGCGGCGGCGGTGGTGCGCCACGTCGTCGCAATGTCGAAGTTCGACAGCTACCGCCCGGGGCAAGGCAGGGGTCTGGGCTTCGCCTTCTACTTCAGCCATCTGGGCTATATCGCCGAAGTGGTCGAACTGCACGTCGGCGGCGACGAGGGCTTGCGCGTGCCGCGGGTGTGGGTGGCGGCCGATGTGGGGGCGCATATCATCAACCCTCTCGGTGCGCGGGCGCAGGCCGAAGGATCGGTGATCGAAGGGCTGGGTCACGCGCTTGACGGGCTCGCGGTGACGCTGGGCGAGGGGGCGGTGCAACAGGCGAATTTCGATGCCTATCCGCTGCCGCGCATCACCCGCACGCCCGAAATCGCGATCGATTTCGTGCCGAGCGACAATCCGCCCACTGGTCTCGGCGAGCCGGTGCTGCCGCCGGTGATTCCGGCGTGCATCAACGCGCTTTATGCTGCCACGGGAGCGCGCGTGCGGAGCTTGCCCGTGGATCGGACGGTGTTCGCAAGGGCCTGAGGCTGCGCGGGACGGTCCGGGGAGGGCTTGCCCGTGGATCGGACGGTGTTCGCAAGGGCTTGAGGCTGCGCGGGACGGTCCGGGCGGGGTCAATAATCCTTCGAGTAGCGTAGCGACGCGTTCGATCCCCCGAACGAGCCGGTCGAACTCAGCAAGCTAAGTGCCCGCGAGAGCGAGATTTCGAGCTGAGTGGCGGTGAAGCCGCGTGCGTCGGTGATAATCTCGACATAGATATTGCGCGAGATATACTGCCCGGCGGCAAGTGCCGTGCCCCGACCGATCGTCTTGTCCTCGCCCAGAATACGCAAACGGCTAAGCCCCGTCGCCGCGCGCAACTTGCCAAGTGGGTTCAGTCCCCCGCCCGAGCCACGGAGCGAATTGAGTGCCGCCGCGAGTTGAACCGCCTGGATCGGTGAAAGCGAAGTAACCGATCCGCCGAATAGTAAGCGACTTAGCACCTCATCCTGAGGCAGCGCTGGCGTCGAGCTGAACGTGATTTGCGGATTTTGCGCGGTACCGTCGATATTGACCGTCGCCGATACATCTTCAACCGTTGTAGATGCGGAGATCGAAAGTAATGGGTTAAGTGTCTCAGCGCCCGAGAAACGGATATATCCATCATTATCCAAATCGAACCGGCGGCCCGCGAAACTGTAGGTACCACGCACCACCCGCATCTCACCAACCACGCGCGGCGCCTTAGCCGTGCCGGTAACGCGCAAATCGCTCGAGAATTCGGCCTCCAGGCCCATGCCGCTCACGAAAAGCTCGTTCTCGGCGCGCACCGCGATGTCGAGCTGCCAGTTGAACGCGGGTGTTGCGGGCTCGCGCTGCGGCTGATCACCCGTGGCGAGGTCGCGCTTCCGGCGCACACCGGTGAGTTCGATGACCTCGGCCTGTCCCTGACGGATCACCTCGTAGCGCGCCTCGGGAAGGCGCAACTCACCGGTAATGCGCGCGCCGTCTGCCCGGTTATTGGTGATGGCAAGGTTTCCCGAAACGGTCGCGCCCAGCGCGTCGCTGCGCGCCAGTTGGGCGTTCGTGAAGCTTGTGCGCAGGTTGATCGGGAATCCGTCTCCCACCCCAATCGACCCTTGCCCGCTCACGGTACCGCGCCCTGCGCGCCCCGTCATCGACAGGATTTGCAGCTGCGATTGGGTAAAGCGGCCCTGCAGCGCGATATCGCTCACCACCGTCCCATATTGCTGATTTTCGTAGCGCAGTGCGTCCGCACGGACGAGGCCGTTCAGCTGGGGCGTACGGGGAGTTCCGGCGAAATCGGCGGCGACCGCGATGCCACCGCGCACATTCTGCCCAGTGATCCCGGTCAAGGTCCACAGCACATCGGCGGGTCCCGAGTATCGCACACCACCAGAAAGGGGCGCCCCCATCAGTCGATCGTTGAGTGTCTCGCCGCCGCCCAGCCCTGCGAGCCGGGCCTGGACGCGCCCCACCGTCGTTCCGCCACGCTTGACGAGTGCATTGAGTCCCCCGCCGCCGCTTCCCAACGTCGCGAGCAGCGCGACATCGACCGGCTCGGACACGACATAGGCAGCGGTGCGTGTGAAGCGCGCCACATCGAGCCGCGCGCGGACATCGGGCACGCTGCTCCCCCGTGTTTGCGCATAGTCGATCACTCCCGAGGCACGCCCACCAAGTCCCAGCCCCGGGACAAACGCCTGCGCGATCGCCATGTCGAAGTTCGCCAACCGCGCCTGGAGCGTCATGCGCGCGCCATAGCGCCCGCTCAGGGCGACGCGACCCTGAGGTACGACCAGCGCAACGGGTTGCAACACCCAATCCGGGCCTTGCTTGAGCACCAGCGCGGGATGGTCGAGCGAGACGGGGATGGTATTCACCCTGCCACGCAAATTGGCGAGCACCCGGTCGCGCGCCAGCTGTGCCTGCGCCGCGATGTCGAACGGCACCTCGGCATCACCATCGGCGATCAGCTGCACGCGCCCCGCCTGATCGCGATAATCAATCCGGCCGCGCGCGTTGTTCACCAGATAATCACCCTGGCGAATGTCCTTGAAGGCGAACTCGCCGGTTACCTGCGGAGCGCCCGTTACCAGGATCGCGGTCGCGCGTATTTGGCCCGAACCAATCGTTATCGGCGTGTCGCCTGGAATACGCCCGGCCTGCGCCGTCGCTTGAATATCGGCGCGCTGATATTTGCCCTGGGCGGAAAGCGCGGCGGTGCCGTCCAGCCCAGCACCCGTGAAGGCAAGCCTGCCGCTGAACGGCCCCGCGGCGGTCTGCGTTACCGCCCCTTGCGCGGTGATGCCCGCCACCGTCGCGCGGCGGATATCGATCGCGAGTCGCGCGCCGGGGCGCACCAGCACGTCGGCGGTAAAGGGGCCATATTGCGATCCGCCACGCGCGTTGAGCGCATAGCCAGCGGCCGATCCGTTCACCTCCGCCACCAGATCCTTGAGCCCGATCCCAAGCCCAGGGCGGGAGGCCGTGAGCAGCACCCGCGGCCGCTCCAGCGTGCCGTTCGCCGCAAGGGTGAAGGGGCCATAAGTCCGCGAGGCGCCCCCAGCGCGGAAAGCAAGGCGACCGGTGTCGATGGCGTAGCTGCCCTCGCCAGAGGTGATGCGGAAGTCCGGCGCATCGAGCCGCAACAGCGTCAGTCGCGCCGTGCCCGATTGATCGAACAGAAAGCGCGCGGTCGTCACCGCCGGCCCTCCCAACTGCTCGGCGATGGTGGCGTTGGTGATCTGGCGGGTTACGACGCGGAAGGTGCCGCGAATGCCGTAACCGCCACGATTGTCGGCAACGAGCTTGGCGTCGGTGGTCAGCGCGATCCGCCCGAGCCCGGCCACCTGATAGTCGTTCACCCGTCCCTTCAGCGCGCCGGTGTACGTGCCCTTGGCGGGGTCAGCGAGCACGATCGCGGTCGCGTCGATCCGCGACGAGCGCAGCTTCAGATTGTCCGACAGCAGCCGGCCATCGGTATAAGCCAGGTCGCCACTGATCCGCAGATTTTCGAGCAGCCCGCCCGCGGCCGCGTTGAGCCCCGTTACCCGCCGCGCGGTGGCGTTAACGGGGATCAGAATCCGATTTGCGTCCACCCGCGCGGTGCCGGAGGCATTAAGCGCCTCTATCCCGGTCGTGCCGAACGCCAACCGCCGCGCGGTGAGGCGGTAGTCCAGCAACGGACGCGCGATCGGTCCATCGAGTACCGCGTGGAGCAAAACATCGTCACCCGCGAGTTTTGGGGCGATTGCCTGGGGCTTGAGAAGGGTGAGGTCGATGATGAAACGTCGTAAACGGCTTTGGCCCAGATCGATCAGCCCGTTCGCGCCCACAGTCAACGCGTCGGCACGGCCGGTGAAGCGCAGATCGGCGCGGCGATCGGCGACCGCGGCGACGAGATCGATGGCGAGCTGAGGCAACATTTTAGCGGCGACCGGGGCGACGGTGCCGGGCATTGTGGTCCCCGTCGCGCGAAAGGTGCCGCTGCGTGCGCTTAACGCCAAGTCAGCGAGTGGTTCGCCACCCGCGCGACCGGTCGCCCTGCCGTTCCAGGCCCGCCAATCGCCATGCCCCTTGATGCTCATCGCGATCGGCTTGCCAAGCCTTACATAGCTATCGACCAACCCGCCCGCCGGGGCGGAGAGGTCGGCGTCGATTACCAGCCGGTTCGCGTCGGGAATAGCGTCGAGCCGTGCGCGCAGCGCATCGCCGCCCACCATTCCGGCGGCAATCAACGCGTTGGCGTCCGCCGTAACCCGCGCGTGGCCGTTGGCGATATCCGCCATGCCCGCGAGCCGCACGATATGGCGTTTGCCGGTCACCGCCGGGGCGATATCGAGCCGGCCGAGCGCGAAGCGACCGATCTCGATATGAAGATCAGGCAGGATCGGCGCGTTCGGGTCTCGGGGGGCGGATTTCAGTGCGGGCAGACGGCTCAGCGCAGCGCTCGGCACCACAAGCGAGCGGATGTCGAGTCGATTGGTTAGATAGGCGAGCGGGCGCCAGTCGATTTCAGCGCGCGGGGCGGTGAGGAACGTGCCGTTCGGATCGCGTGCCTCGAAACCGATCAGCGTCATTCGCCCATAGATCGATCCCTCGATCCGCGCGGCGCGGAAGCTCAGGCCCGATTGCGTGCTGTAAGCGGCGAGTCGACCGCGAATGAACTTATGCCCCGGCACGCTATCGATGCCGAGCAACGCAACGCCGAGCAGCGCCACGATCGCCACCAGCGCGATGCCGATCCATTTGAACACGCGCCCCATCAGAAGGCCTGCCCGATCGAGAGATACAGCGCGACCGCCGTCTCGCCCCGCCGCCGCCCGATCGGGGTCGCTACGTCGATCCGCAACGGGCCGAAATTGGTGTAATAACGGCCGCCAATCCCCGCGCCGAAGCGCAGGCCGGACAGCGTAGGCACAGAGCTTTCACTCACCTGCCCCGCGTCGATGAATGGCACGATCCCGAAATTGCCGAAGCGATAGCGGCCCTCGATCGCGAACTCGGTCACCGATCGCCCGCCGACCGGATCGCCCTGTGCATCCTTGGGTCCCAATTGCTGGAAGCCATAGCCGCGCACCGACCCGCCGCCGCCGGCATAATAGCGGCGCGATGGCGCGATCGCGTCGCGCGCCGCGCCAATGATCGAGCCGACCCGGGAGCGCCCGGCGATCGTGAAACTGCCGCTCACCGGGTAATAGCCCGAAATGTCGATCAGAAGCCGGCCATAGGTGTCGAATGGGCCGCCGCTCACCTGCTGCACTTCCGGGCTCAGCCGCGTGTTGATTCGAAAGCCCCGAGTCGGATCGAGCAGGCTGTTCGACCGGTCATATCCGAGCTGCAACGGTAGCGCGCCGATGAAATAGGTGCGGCGCGCGCGATTGGGGTCGATATCGGCATTGGGTCGTTCGCGGCTGGCGAGCAATTCGGTGCCGATGCTCCAGGTCCAGCGCTTCTGGAAGATGGGCGTTGACGCGCGACTTAACGAGGCGTTCAGCTGGATGGTGTCGGCCTGGAACGCTTGGAAGCGCTGGCGGGCAACGCTCGTGCCGATTGCCAGCACCCGGTCCCGCTGGCCCGCGTTCGAGCGACGAAACTGCGCGCCGAGCGATTGTTCAAGCGTCCCGGCGATCAGGTTCAGCGTGAGCGCGCCTTCGGGCGGGAACAGGTTGCGGTGGGTCCAGCTGCCCTGCACCTTGACGCCCTCGCCCGTCCCGTAACCGGCCTGCGCGGCCAGCTGGCGCCAGCGCCCCTTGCTCTGGCGGACCAGCAAGTCGACGCGCTCGGTGCCATCGGCCAGAGTTTCGCCGGTGCGAACGGGCTCCACGGCAACGGTTGAAAACAGGCTGGTCGCGATTAGTGCCCGGCGCAGATCGTCGGTTTTGCGGCTGTCATACGGATCGCCTTCCTTGAAACGGCGCAGTACGCGAATGTGGCGCGGGCTGAAGATTGGATCGCCAGCCACTTGTATATTGCCAAATCGCCCTTTGGGGCCGGCGACGATCGGCAGGGTATAGTCGCCGACATGAGTATCTTCATCGAGCACAATGTCGCGCTCGCCGACCGTCGCGAAGGGATAGCCTTGTTCCGGCAGGCGAATTGCGACGCGGCCTTCGCCTGCCTCGATGGCAGCCGCGACGATCGGCGCGCCAGTATCAAGCTTCAACGCTTGGCGCGCTATCGCGGTCGGTTCGGGCGCGGCCCCGGTGATCGCGATACTGCCCAGCGCGTAGCGCGGCCCAGGCGTCGCGACGAGCGTGACAGTGAGACGATTTTCTTGATTCGGTAGCGTGTTGATGGAAGCCGTTGCTATGCCGTCGTAGAAACCTTCCGACTGCAACAGCCGCTCAATCAGTTTCACGTCCTCGTCGGCGCGCGCACCGATCTGGGCTGCGTTGGCGCCGCGGCGACCACCCTGAAACAGCGCGGAGAGGCTGCGGAACTCGTCTTCTAGGTCGATCTCGGCGAGTCCCTTGATAACCACCCGATAGGGGATGGCGGGGGCTTTCTCGCTATCCTTCACTTGCACGTCGACCGGTGGAGTGGTGTCGGTCGCGGACAAGGGCGGCAATGGCGCGGCGAGTTCGGGCTCGGCGGCAATTGGGGCAGGGGACGCGACTGGCGCGAGGCTGGGTTCAGGTTCGGGCGGCGGTTGAATCTGGTCGAGCGGGGGTAGTGCCTTGTCGAACTGTGGATCGCCGGTGGGCGGCGGGGGAAGCGCTGGCGCTTGCGCGGCGGGCGTGCCCGCCTGAGGTGATGCCCACACAGGGGCGACCGCCCAGCCGAGCACTGCGCAAGCGGCCGGGAACGGGAGGCTTCGGCGGATGCGCAACGATCAGTCCCTTTAGGTCTTTTGGCCCCCAACGTACTGTGGCTTGCTTGGTTTCATGAACGGCGCTCGGCCCGCCCCTCCCGATGGCGGGGAGGGGCGGGTCGCTCAAACGTCGCCGTCGCCGTGGCCGATCGCGGTGCCGCCGGCGCTCGCCTTGCCTTCGGCCTGCCACCAATAGGGCGCCTTTTTCCGCGCGCCGGTATCAATTTCGTCCAGTGTTAGCGGATCGTAGAGATGCCCGCCGAGCATCACCCGGTACACCTTGTCTGAATTGCGGATGTCCTGAGTGGGATCGGCATCGAGCACCACCAGATCGGCGAGCTTGCCCACCTCGAGCGAGCCGATGTCCTTGGCATAGCCAAGCGACGTGGCGGGCATGATCGTCGCCGCGCGCAGGGCATCGATCGTGCTCCAACCGCCGCGCACGAATGACCACATCTCCCAATGCGGCCCCAACCCCGCTTGCTGGCCATGCGCGCCGATCGAGACCATCACCCCCTGGTCGGCAAGCTTCTTCGCCTCGCGGGCGCTATCGTCATCGACATAATCCTCATCGGGGGCGAGGCTACGGCGGGCATTGGCGGCGGCGAGTGCGCCGGGCGGCTCGTGCCGCGCCAGGATCGGGTGCTTCCATACGTCGGTATGCGCGCGCCAATAGGGATCGCCCGCCGGCCCGCCATAGGTGACGACCAGCGTCGGCGTATAGTTGGTCTTGGTCTGTCCCCAGAGCTGCACGACGTCCTGGTAGAAGACGCTGAGCGGCACATTGTGCTCAACGGTCGAATTGCCGTCCATCACCAGCGACATGTCCATGTTGAACAGCGATCCGCCCTCGGGGACGACGTGCAGCCCCTCGGCCTGAGCCGCCTTCACCACCATCTGACGCTGTTCGCGGCGCGGCTGGTTATAGTTCTTCACGCTATTCGCGCCTTCCGCCTTCAGTCGGCGAACATGCGCGAGGGCATCCTCATAGCTGTCGATCTGGGCATAGATGCCGGGTGCCTTGGCGCCGTAGATGATCTCGCCGGTCGAAAAGGTGCGCGGGCCCAGGATCACGCCGGCGCGCTGCATTTCGCCGGCGACGAAAATCTCCGCCGCGCGCGAGGAGGGATCGTGGATCGTCGTCGTGCCGAGCGCGAGATTGGCGAGTGCCGACCAATTCTGCTGCGGCACCAGCTCGTCTTCGCCCTGTGGGCCATGGGCGTGCGCGTCGACCAGCCCGGGAATGATCGTCTTGCCCTTGACGTCGATCACCTTGGCGCCACCTGGAACGCTCACCGAGGCGCGTGGGCCGATCGCGGCGATCCGGTCGCCCTGGATCACGACCACGCCATCGTCGATGATGCCACCGTCCTTCGCCGCCATCGTCACCAGTCGCGCGCCGGTCAGGACCACCGTGCCACTTGGTTTCTCTCCCGACACCTCCATCGCGAGCGAGACGCCGCTCGTCGGCGGCGTGAACTTGGCCGCGCCCTCGGCCGGCGGGGCCGAGGCGAAGAGTTGCGCGGGATCGGCCGAATAGAGCGTCGGCCCCAGGCTCCAATGCAGGCCCTTGGTCGACCAGTTGACGAAACTGGCGCCGTCGCCGCTCACCTTGGTCACCGGTAGCGGCCCGCCCTTCTGATCGGTCGCAACGTCCTGGGTGCCCGGTAGCAGCGGCATCACGAACGCTTGGTAATTCTGGGTGAAGGCAAAATAGCCGCCATCGGGCGACACCTGATAATCGCTCACCAGATCGCCGGTCGCGTGGACGCGCTTGGCCTCGCCGTTCAGGTCGGTCGAGACGAGCTGGAGCTTGCCCTTCTCCGACGCGGTGAAGAACAGCCGGTCGCTGCTCGTGCCCCATTGCGGCGTGCTGCCATCCTTGGTGACGCGCGTCATCGCGCCGCCCGTCGTCGCGATGCGATAGACGCCGGGGTTCTCGCTCCAATTGTCCGCGGTCAACGCGCGCCCTTCGCGGCGTTCGAAGGCGATCGTCTTGCCATCGGGCGAGAAGCGGGGGAGTGCATAATGGCCGGGCTGCGGCGTCACCACCCGCGCCGCGCCGCCCACCGCCGGCACCACCGCGATCCGGCCAAGCTCGGCGTCGCTCCAGGTGACGAAGGTGATCTGTTTGCCGTCGCGCGACCAACTCGGCCACAGCTCGAACCCGTCCTTGGCGCTAGTCAGCCGCCGCGCCGCGCCGCCCGCCATCGGCTTCACCCACAATTTGCCGAGGGTTTCGAACACCACCTGGCTGCCATTGGGCGAGACCGATGCCCAGCGCGGCATCTTGGTGGTGAACTTGGCGGGCGCGACCTCGACCGCTGGGTGCGTCGCGTCGATCACGACGCGGGAGTCGTTCACGCGGAAGGGAATTTCGGTCGCGCCCGCCGCGTCGGCGCCCACCCGACGCAGCTTGCCCCCCGCCCAGAAGACGATCGTCTTGCTGTCCGGCGTCCAAGCCATGTTCGGGTAGACCCCGGTGACCGCCCAAGTTTCCTGCACATCCTGGTCGAGCGCGTCATAGATTTTGCGCTCCTCGCCCGAGACGAGATCCTTCACATAAAGCTTGGAGCGCGCCCGCTCGCGGCGGACAAAGGCGATGCGCTTGCCATCAGGGGAAGGGGTGGGTCGTACCGAACCGCCGACGCCTTGCGCCACCGTCGATACCTCCCCTGTCTCGAGGTCATAACGTTCGATGTGGAAGAGATCGGTGTTCGAGTTCTGGGCATATTCGAAGATCGGCCCCGGCGTGACGTTGCGCGTGTAGTAGATGCCCTTGCCATCGGGCGCGAAGATTGGCTCGCCCAACTCCTTCTGCAGCACCTCGCTCGCGCGCTTTACCAGCTGAACCCCGGCGCCCCCCGAGACGTGATAGAGCCACACCTCGCCGGTGCCGAGCGAGCGCTGCGTCGTGAAATGCTTCTTGGCGACGATGAAGCGACCATCCGGGCTCCAGCTCGGCTGGTTGAGCAGACGGAAGTCCTCCTTGGTCAGCTGGCGCTTGTCGCCGCCGTCCAGGTTCATCAGCCAGATATTGTCGCCGCCGCCACGATCGGAAACGAAGGCGATCCGCTTGCCATCGGGCGAGAAGCGCGGCTGCTGATCATAGGCAAGGCCGCTCGCGATCCGGGTCGGGGTGCCGCCGGTGATCGGCATGGTATAAATGTCGCCGAGCAGATCGAAGGCGATCGTCTTGCCATCGGGCGAGACATCGACGTTCATCCAGCTGCCCTCGGCGGTGTCGATCTTCACCTCGCGCGTGGTCATGCCCGGCGGGGCGTTGACATCCCATTTCTGCTTGGCGGGCGGGGTTTGCGCAAGCGCGGCGGTGGAGGCAAGCAGGCTCACCAGGAACAAGCGGCCGATCATCAAGGCATTCCCCCTTCTTGGCTTTATGCCTGACTATGGGCGCAGACGGGGTAGCGAGGCAAGTTGGCGATCTCCCAATCCACGCGCTTGCGGGGGTGCGCCGCGCCGTCTAGCCTTGGCGGCATGAACGACCCCCTGATCGCCGGCGTGGAGCTGGGTGGCACCAAGATCGTCTGCCTGCTTGCCTACGGGCCGGAGGCGATACTCGATGAGGTGCGGCTGCCGACCACGACGCCTGCGGAGACGCTCGGCGCGATCGAGGCGGTGCTCGATCGCTGGCGGGGGTTCGCCGCGATCGGTGTGGCGAGCTTCGGTCCGCTCGATATCGACCGGGCAAGCCCGGGCTGGGGCTCGATCACCGTCACCACCAAGCCCGGCTGGTCGCAGACCGACATCGCCCGGCGGCTGATCGCCCGCTACACGGTGCCGCTCGGCTTCCACACCGATGTCGTCGGCGCGGCGCTCGCAGAGGCCGAGTGGGGCGCGGCGCGGGGGTTGGCCGACCTTGCCTATGTCACGGTTGGCACTGGCGTTGGCGCAGGGCTGGTCGCGGGCGGCAGGCCGCTCGACGGCCTGAGCCATGCCGAACTGGGGCATCTGCGACCCCCGCGCTTGGCCGGAGACGATTTTCCTGGCGCGTGCCGCTTTCACGGCGCCTGTGTGGAGGGCTTGGCGAGCGGCCCCGCGATCGCGGCGCGTGCCGGGCGCCCCGCGACCGAGCTTGCCCCCGATGATCCAAGCTGGGCGATGGCCGCCGACGCGCTCGCTCAACTCGCCCAGGCGCTCACGCTGACGGGGGTGCCGCGCCGGATCGTTTGGGGCGGCGGGGTGATGGATCAGCCCGCCCTGTTGCCGTTGGTTCGCAAGCGCCTGGCGGAGAGCCTAAGCGGCTATCTTTCGCTCGGCGCGCTGGACGATCTACACCGCTACCTCGTCCCCGCCGCACTCGGTGGCCGTGCCGGCCCGCTCGGTGCGGTGCTGCTGGGGCGGCAGGCGCTGGAGGCAGCAGCGCGCGCCTGAATGCGTCCGGGCAGCCGCCGGCGATGTGCCGCCGCTGCCCAACCTTCAGTTCAGCGGCAGGTCCAGCGCTTCGGCGACTGCCGCATGGCGGATCTTGCCGCTCGAAACGTTGAGCCCGTTCGCCAGATGCGCGTCCTGGGCCATCGCCGCCTCAGCGCCCAGATTGGCGAGCTTCAGCACGAAGGGGAGAGTCGCGTTGTTGAGCGCGAAGGCGGAGGTGCGCGCGACCGCGCCCGGCATGTTCGCCACGCAATAATGGATCACGCCTTCCTCGATGAACACCGGATCGTCGTGCGTCGTCGCGCGCGAGGTTTCGAAGCAGCCGCCCTGATCGATCGCGATGTCGACCAGCACCGAGCCGCGTTTCATCGTCTTGAGCATCTCCCGCGTTACTAGCTTGGGCGCGGCGGCACCGGGCACCAGGACCGCGCCGATCACCAGATGCGCGCTTGCCACCGCCGCCGCGATCGCCGCCGAGCTGGCATACTGGGTCTTGATCTGGCTGGAGAAAAACATGTCGAGCTCGGCCAGACGCGCATTGTTGATGTCATAGATCGTTACATCGGCGCGCATCCCTACCGCCATCTGCGCGGCATTCACGCCCGAGACGCCACCACCCAGGATGGCGACCTTGGCCGGCGCCACCCCGGGCACACCGCCCAGCAGCACGCCGCGACCGCCTTGCTCTTTCTCCAGATAATGCGCGCCGACCTGCACCGACATGCGCCCGGCGACTTCGGACATCGGCTTCAAGAGCGGCAGGGAACGGTCATTCGCCGTCACGGTTTCATAGGCGATGCACGTCGTCCCCGCCTTCATCAGCCCTTCCGCCTGCGGCTTGTCGGCCGCCAGATGCAGATAAGTGAACAGCGTGTGGCGCGCCTCAAGCAACGCAATCTCGCTCGGTTGCGGCTCCTTCACTTTCACGATCATGTCGCTCTCGGCGAATACCTGGGCTGCGGTGCCTACGATGCGCGCGCCGGCGGCAACATAGTCTTGATCCTCGAAATCGATGCCCGCGCCGGCCTTGGTTTCGATCACGACATCGTGCCCGGCCTTCACCAGTTCGGCGACGGAAGAGGGCGTCAGGCCGACGCGATACTCGTGGTTCTTGATCTCTTTGGGCACGCCGACGCGCATTGTTCCTGCTCCGTTTTTTCTCGCCGAGACTCGGCTGACGGCGCGCCTATAGACGCAGATTGGTTGATTGTCCCGTTGCGGTCGCGTGCCGTTGGTGATAGGCGCGGCCCCGGTCAACAACCGGTGAACCACCACCCTGTGAAGCGCTCTGGCCATCCCTCCACCGGATTAAGCCGGTGAACGCCCCTCTCGACACCATCGCCGCGCCGCCCGTCGAAGACGCGATCGGTCCGACTCTGGAACCCGTGCCTCCGCCCTCGCCCGGGATGCGCTTGGCGGTGAGCGCGATGGGGGTGGTGTTCGGCGATATCGGCACCAGTCCGCTCTATGCTTTGCGCGAAACCTTCGCCGGCCATCACCAGCTGGCGCCCGATGCTTTTCACATCATGGGCGTGATCAGCTTGATCTTCTGGTCGATGATGATCGTCGTCACCTTCAAATATGTTGGCGTGATCATGCGCGCCGACAATCGCGGCGCGGGTGGCAGCTTGGCACTGCTCGCGCTGGTGAGCGGGCGCGGCAAGGTGGGGCGCTGGACCGGCGGCATCGTGCTGCTGGGGGTCGCCGCCACCGCGCTGTTTTATGGAGACGCGGTAATCACGCCGGCGGTCTCGGTGCTTAGCGCGGTGGAGGGGATCACCGTCGCTGCGCCGGGCTTCGCCAATTGGGTGCTGCCGGTATCGGTGGGCATTCTGGTTGGGCTGTTCTCGATTCAGCGCTCGGGCACCGCGCGGGTGGGGGCGCTTTTCGGCCCGATCATGCTCGTCTATTTCGTCGCCATCTCGGCGCTCGGCCTTGCCAGTATCTGGCGAACCCCGGCGATCATCGAGGCGTTGCTGCCGCATCACGCGCTCGGCTTCTTCATCAGCGATCCGGTGCGCGCTTTCCTCGCGCTGGGCTCGGTGGTTCTGGCGGTGACGGGGGCGGAGGCGCTCTACGCGGATATGGGCCATTTTGGGCGCAATCCGATCCGGGTGAGCTGGCTGTTCTTCGTGCTTCCCGCGCTGCTGTTCAATTATATGGGGCAGGGGGCGCTGCTAATGCGTGACGGGATGGGCGCGCTGCACAACCCCTTCTATCTGCTCGCCCCCGACGGGTTGCGCCTGCCGCTGGTCGTGCTGGCGACGCTCGCCGCGACGATCGCCAGCCAGGCGGTGATCTCGGGCACTTTCTCGGTGACGCAGCAGGCGATCCAGCTGGGCTTCATGCCGCGGCTGCGGATCGAGCATACCAGCGCGTCGGCCGCCGGGCAGATCTATGTGCCGCTGATCAACTGGCTGATGCTCGCGATCGTGATCATGCTGGTGCTGAGCTTCCGCAGCGTCTCGCACCTTACCTCTGCCTATGGCATTGCGGTGACAGGAGCAATGTTGATCGACAGCTGCCTGCTGACGGTCGTTATCGCCCGGCTGTGGCACTGGCCCCGCTACAAGGCGGTGCCGCTACTTACCTTGTTCTTCCTAGTCGATGGCGCCTATTTCGCCGCTAATCTTACCAAGATTACCGCCGGTGGCTGGTTCCCGCTAATGATCGGGATCGCGGTGTTCACCATCCTCACCACTTGGTCGAAAGGGCGGCAGCTGATGCTCGCTCGGATGCGCGAGACCGCGATGCCGATGAGCGTGTTCATCCGTTCGGCCGCCAGCTCTGCGACGCGTGTGCCGGGGACAGCGGTCTACATGACTTCCTCGGCGATCGGGGTGCCGCACGCGCTGCTCCACAACCTCAAGCACAACAATGCGCTGCACGACCGGATCGTGTTATTGACGGTGAAAATCGCCGACGAGCCCTATGTCCCCGCCGACGAGCGCTGCTCGATCGAGGCGCTGGGGGACGGTTTCCACCGGATGATCCTGCGCTACGGTTTCGTCGAGGAGCCCGACGTGCCGGCGGCGCTTGCCAATGTCGAGCGCTGCGGCGCAAGCTTCCGGATGATGGACACGAGCTTCTTCCTCGCGCGGCAGACCTTGCTCCCCTCGGCCAAGCCGGGAATGAGCTTGTGGCGGGAAAAGCTGTTCGCTTGGATGCTGCGCAACGCCGAGAGCGCGATGGAATTCTTCCGCTTGCCGACCAACCGGGTGGTTGAGCTGGGGAGTCAGGTGGAGATTTGAAGGCGGACGCTCCCGCTCCCATCATCGTCACCGCGTTGATAGGCGGGCCTGATTTCGCCTGGCTGGATAGTCTCCGCCAACGGCACTTTCCGCCCGAGCGCAATTTCCTTCGCGCGCACTTAACTCTGTTCCACCACCTGCCGCCCTCGATCGCGCCTGAACTCAAGGCGCGCCTCGCCGACGAAGCATGCGCACCAGCGCCGCCCGCAAAGCTGAGCGCCGTCATGAGCTTGGGCAAGGGCGTCGCCTACCGCGTCGACTCACCCGCACTCGCCGCGATCCGCGCGCGGCTGGCCAACGTCTTCGCGCCACTCCTTACCCCGCAGGATCTAGCCGGATGGCGGGCGCATGTGACGGTGCAGAACAAGGTCGAGCCCGCGGTTGCGCGCGCGCTGCTCGCCAAACTCCAAGCGGGCTTCGTCCCTCGACCGCTCGCGATCGCCGGGCTCGCCGCCTGGTGGTATCGCGGCGGGCCGTGGGAGCCGCTGTCGCGCCATCCCTTCAGAGGCGCTTGACTTCGCCCGCCCGCCGCCCTTATGGCGCCCGCCTGCCTTGGGGCGGGCCTTTTGGGGCGGAGTAGCTCAGTTGGTTAGAGCACGGGAATCATAATCCTGGGGTCGGGGGTTCAAGTCCCTCCTCCGCTACCAATCCCTTATCCGGAAGCTTCCGACAGCTTCCGCATTTTTCCAAAAATCGAAAGAAAAGCAGAGGGTTGCGGGTGATTCGCGTCCGCATGCGCCCATGGCCTTCCACATGCAGCCAGATTTGGTGTGGGGGTATTTTGGGGGTAGTTTTGCGGAGTATCGGAAAGGAGCGATACCCCCATGCCTCTGACGGAGACTCAAGCCAAGAATGCAAAGCCACGCGAGCGAGCGTACAAGCTTGCCGACAGCGAGGGCTTGTTCCTGCTCGTCCAGCCGAACGGCACGAAGCTTTGGCGGATGAAATACCGATTTGCAGGCAAGGAGAAGTTGCTGTCGTTTGGCGCTTATCCGGCGTTGGGGATCGCCGCTGCCCGGGACAAACGCAAAGCGGCTAAGGCACTCCTTGCCGAGAGCAAGGACCCCATGAAGGCCAAAGGGGAGGTGATATCGGAGAACGGTGACACCTTCTACATGGTGGCGAAACGCTGGCACGAGAACCGCCAGTCGGCATTGAATCCAGCGCATGCCGAACGCGTCTGGTCACGAATGGAGCGGGACGTTTTCCCTTCCCTAGGACAGAAGCTGATCCACGAGATCACTGCCCCAGAGGTCCTGGACATGATCCGCAGGATTGAGACACGAGGCGCGCTCGATATCAGTCGGCGTGCCAAGCAAGGGGTAGGGCAGGTCTTTCAGTTCGCGATTGCTTGCGGGCTGGCATCCAGCGATCCCACAGCTCACCTCAGTGGCGCCCTCAAGCCTCGGCCGAGGGTGAAGCACATGAGCCGCCTTCCTTTGATGGAAATACCTGCATTCCTCGAAAAGCTGCGAGCCTACCAAGAGGAAGGTGACCGGCGCTCGGCGATCACCCGCGATGCAGTGCTATTCGCCTTGCTGACCTGGGTCAGGACAAAAGAGCTTCGACTGGCCGTCAAATCCGAATTTGAAAATCTCGATGGTATGGAACCCGTTTGGCGGATTCCGGCTGCGCGAATGAAGATGGGGCGCGAACACCTCGTTCCACTTTCTGCCCAGGCCGCACTCATTGCTAGAAAAATGGTATCGGCGGCGACCGGTGATTACCTGTTTCCCGGGACCCACCCAGACAAGCCGTTGTCTGAAAACACGATGATCTATGCGCTTTACCGCCTTGGATATCATAGTCGCCAGACCATCCACGGCTTTCGAGGCCTCGCCAGCACCTGGGCGAACGAGCAATTGGTTGAATTTGGCAAGCCAGCGATGTGGATCCGGAAGTACCATGAGGATTGGGTCGAGTTGCAGCTCGCTCATTCAGAGAAGGATGATGTCCGGGGAGCTTACAACGCGGCGGAGTATCTCGCGCCCCGCCGGCGAATGATGCAGGATTGGGCTGACTTCCTCGATGGGCGGAAGGTCGTCGACATCAGGAAAGGGCGAAAGCGCGCCGCGTGACGCCCGTCAGGAGAAGCGTTCAATCTGATCAAATGGCATTCGACGCAGTTCGTATCAAAACTGCCAGTGCCGCAGGACTTCGCGGACATATCCGGGCGTTTCGCCATTCCGGGGAATGCCGCCTGCACGTTCGACTGCCCCTGGTCCCGCATTGTAGGCCGCCACGGCCAGGTGGACCACGCCAAACCTGTCGAGCATCTGCCGCAGATACCGCGCAGCGCCGAAGATGTTAGCCATGGGGTCAAATCGGTTGAAGACCCCGAGTTCCTTTGCCGTTGCGGGCATCAACTGCCCAAGGCCCGCGGCACCCGCCGGACTGACGGCCAAAGGGTTGTAGCGAGATTCCGTCCAAACGAGCGCATCGAGCAGGCCAGCGGGTAGTGAATACTTCGCCTCCGCCGCATAGATGTGGGGAAGGTAGCTTGCTCGCCTGAAGCCGGATGGGCCAGGTTGGGGATTCCGCTCGTATCTGTAGGGCAGGTTGGCCCGACCAGTTCGCGGCACAGTCACAACAGGCGCCGGGCCATCTTGGACGGATCGCCAGATCCCATGCTCGACCAGCTGGAAGCCGTTCGATGTTTCAGCAATCCGAATGCCGTCGGAGTGGCTGGCGGGGGCTTCGATTATAGCTGGCGTTGGCAACTCTTGGGCACTGGCCGGTATAGCAGAGGTGATCGCGATGCCTGCGATCAAGAGAGTCTTGATTGTCATTTCTCGATCCCGTGTATAGCCGAATCGAGTCGGAACATATAAAGAACAAACGACGTAGGAAATTGGTTTGGCGCGAGTGCAGAGCGGAGGCTGCGCGGGGAGGGCACCTCAACCGGAGTAGGTCGATGCCCCCGTTAGACAAAGCTCATCAACTCGAACGTCGCGCCCGCACCATCGTTGAAAGCCTCCAGGGTACATGGAGTCTGGGCAAAGGCATGTGCTGCTGCCCCGCGCACGACGATCGAACACCGTCGCTTAGTGTTACATTGGGGCGCAAAGCCATCCTGTTTCACTGCTTTGCGGGATGCCTGAATGAGGACGTCATTGCGGCGTTGGATCGACAGGGCGTTCGCAGCCGCGACCTCTTCAACGTTTCAGACGCCGAGACCATCGAAAAGCAGAGATATGGCGACTTCAGTCCCAATGCGCGGCGCTTGTGGCAATCGGCGACGGCGATCTCCGACAGCCCTGCCGTACAATACCTTGCGCAGCGCGGCCTACTGCGCGGATCCGATCAACTCCGCTACCTGGCGCGCACGCCGCTCGGGCCGCGCGGCGCTGTCCAATTTCTCCCCGCGATGCTTGCCGCAGTCACAACCGACATTGGCATAATCGCGGTACACCGGACGTTTCTCGACTTGGCGAGCGGCACGCTTGCCGCTTTCGAGCGGCCCAAGCGTGCGCTTGGCACCCTTGGTTGCGGTGCCGTCAGACTGGTGCCGCCGGTGAAAGGGCGTCTTGGACTTGCCGAAGGTATCGAGAGCGCCATCTCAGCAATGCAGCTGTTCGACATCCCTTGCTGGGCAACGCTCGGGAACGAACGCTTCGGCCTTGTTGCGATCCCGGAGAGCGTGGGTGAACTCCATCTGTTCATCGACAATGATGCCGGAGGCGCTCTCGCGGAACAGCGAGCGTTGAAGGCTTACGCTGCGCCACATCGTGTCATCCACTCACGAGCTCCGGCATCCCCCGGTTTTGACTGGAACGATGAGCTGAAGTCCCGGCTTGCCGGTAAACCTGATCCGTTGGGCAGAGGGGAGGGGGCCTTTGGCTGATTGAGGCCTGCCCGCCGCAGGACCTCGTCAGGAGGTTCCGATGTCCAATTCTTCTCTCGCCTTTGCGTTCGATGAACCATCACCGCCCGCTGTTGCGACGGCGGCCCAGATCATGGCCTCAGAGCTCGCAGCGGGCCGCGCGCTGACACGCAGCGACGTTACGCGTATCATGAGCGAGCACTTCGGGGGCAGCGATGCTCTCGGGCGTTGGTCGGTGCGTGACGCCCAAGCAGCTCTCGAGTTGGCGCAGGTTCAATACCTGCAAGCGTTCGATCAGATCCAGCTCTCAGCCTCGATCCATGAGGCGGAACAGTTCTTCTGCAGCCTCGATGACCGAATTCCGACCCAGACCAATCGCAGCGACGAGCAGATCGAATGGCAGCAGTTTGCAACGCCGCCGCGCCTTGCCTGGTTTGCCGCAAGAGCCTGTGGACTGATGCCCGACGAGCTCGTCCTGGAACCCTCGGCCGGAACAGGGATGCTCGCGGTATGGGCCGCCAAGGCTGCCTTGCGCCTTGCCCTCAACGAAATCTCGCCGCTGCGCCGCGACTGCCTGACTGCTGCGTTTCCGGCTGCCCGCGTGACCGGACACGATGCCGAGCTGATCGACGAATTGCTCGATCCGGCCATCAGCCCCAGCGTCGTGCTGATGAACCCGCCGTATTCTCACGGGATCGAGCGGGGCCACGATGGCCGCACCGGGGCGAGGCATCTGCGATCGGCCTGGAACCGGCTTGCGCCCGGCGGGCGGCTTGTCGCGATCATGCCCGAATGGTTCGATTGCGCGCGGTTTCTGGCCGGGGTGAAAGGGCCAGTTTCGATGCGGCTCAATGCCGCAGTCGAGCGCGCCTTCATCAAGAATGGCACCGGGATCACCACGCGACTGCTGGTTCTCGACAAGGTGGAAGGCGCGAAGGAGCCCGTCGCTATTCGCACGAACGCGTTCCGCCAGCTGGCCGATCTCGTTGATGCCTTGCCGGCTCGCGCCAGCCTGGGGCTTGCTCCCCAAAAGTCGAGCCTTCCAGCTCGTGCTCCGTTCCTTCTGGTTGCCGCGCCGCGCAGGCCGCTGCCGACACCAGAAAGGATCACGCCTGCAGCCTCCGCCATCAAGCCGCTCACCTACGTGTCGCTCGAAACCCCAGCGCCGCTTGCCCCTCAGGTCGGCCATTATCTTCCCTATCGTCCGAGCAGGATCGTCATTGATGGCGCGTCAGGGCATCCGACGCCGCTCGTCGAGTCCGTCGCCATGGGGTCGATTTCGGCACCCAAGCCCGACGCTGTGCCGCAGCTGCCTGACGGGCTTATCGCCAAGGGACTGCTGTCGGCTGCCCAGGCAGAGACCCTGATCTACGCCGCCAGCGTTTACGCCCGAGATCTTCCCGGCCGGTTCGAACCCGAGGACAAGGGCTGTTCGCTCAAGCCATCGGCAGAGGGTCAGGTCTACCGGCAGGGCTATTTCCTCGGAGATGGAACAGGTGCCGGGAAGGGGCGTCAGGTCGCGAGCGTCATTCTCGATCGGTGGGTGCGCGGGGAACGCCGCCATATCTGGATTTCGAAGAACGAGGCGCTGCTCGAAGATGCCCGGCGCGACTGGGCCGCCCTTGGCGGCCTCCCGATCGACATCCAGCCGCTGGCGTCCTGGAAGCTGGGCACCCCGATCACAATGCCCGACGGGATTCTCTTCGTCACCTATCCAACCCTGCGTTCAGGCCGGAGCGACGCAACGCGGCTGGATCAGATCCTCGCCTGGGCCGGTGAAGATTTCGACGGTGTGATCGTGTTCGATGAAGCGCACGCCATGGCCAACGCCGCTGGCGGCGAAGGATCGCGGGGCAAGGTCAAAGGATCGGAGCAGGGCATTGCCGGGGTGCGCCTGCAGAACCTCCTGCCCCGGGCAAGGGTGCTCTACGCCTCGGCCACCGGCGCATCCGACGTCAACAACCTGGCCTATGCGACGCGCCTCGGGCTCTGGGGGCCGGAGACAGCTTTCGCTAATCGCGAGGCTTTCGTTGCCGACATTCGCGACGGCGGCATCGCCGCGATGGAACTGGTTGCGCGGGACCTCAAGTCGCTCGGACTCTACACAGCCCGGGCCCTTTCATTCGCCGGTGTCGAATATGAGATCCTCGAGCATTGCCTGACCGAGGATCAGATCGCGGTCTACGACGCCTATGCCGAAGCTTGGGCGATCATCCACGCTAACCTGCGCGACGCGCTGGAAGCCACGCGGATCGTCGACAGCGAGACCGGCGGGACGCTCAACTCCGGGGCCAAGTCCGCAGCGCTGTCGATCTTTGAAGGGACCAAGCAGCGCTTCTTTGCGCAGCTGCTTCTGTCGATGAAGCTCCCGAGCCTGCTTCCAGCAATCGAAGCGGCGATTGCTGACAGACACGCGGCAGTCGTCCAGTTGGTCTCGACAGCAGAAGCCATGCTCGACCGCCGGCTTGCCGACCTTTCGGACGAGGAGCGCGAAGCGCTGGAGATCGATCTGTCCCCGCGGGAATATGTGATCGACTACCTCGCCAAGAGCTTTCCTGTCCGCCTGATGGCCGTGTTCACCGATGAAAACGGCAATCCTCGCTCCGAGCCTATGAGCGACGAACTCGGCGCCCCGGTACTGTGCCGATCGGCACTCGCCGCGCGCGACCGGATGATCGAGCAGCTTTGTGCCTTACCGCCCATCGCCACAGCACTCGATGCCATCATCGAACGCTTTGGCGTCGACCAGGTGGCGGAAGTCACCGGTCGCACGCGCCGGCTTATCGTCGGCCGCGATGGTCGTCAGAAACTCCAATCCCGGTCGCCGCGCGCCAACGTCGGGGAGACCCAGGCGTTCATGGACGGCGCCAAGCGCATCCTGGTCTTTTCTGACGCCGGGGGAACCGGGCGCAGCTACCATGCCGATCTTGCCGTCAGGAACCAGGCCCGCCGCGTCCACTTCCTGCTCGAGCCGGGCTGGCGCGCTGATGCCGCAATCCAGGGGCTCGGCCGGACCAATCGCACCAACCAGGCATCGGCCCCGCTGTTCAGGCCCGTGACCACCGATGTGCGCGGCGAGCGCCGCTTCATCTCGACGATCGCGCGACGTCTGGACAGCCTGGGCGCTCTGACACGCGGGCAGCGACAGACTGGCGGGCAGAACCTTTTTGATCCAGCTGATAATCTCGAAAGCATCTACGCGAAGGAGGCACTCCATCGCTGGTTCGGCCTGTTGTTCAGCGGCAAGCTCGAAGCGGTCAGCCTCGGGCGCTTTCAGGAGCTGACGGGCCTGAGGATCGAAGGATCCGACGGGTCTATGGTCGACGACCTGCCATCGATCCAGCGCTGGCTCAATCGCATCCTTGCGCTTCCCATAGCCCTGCAGAACGCGATCTTCGATGAGTTCATGGGGCTGGTCGAAGCGCGTATCGATGCCGCCCGGCAGGCCGGCACACTTGATCTTGGCCTGGAGACCATCGCGGTCGAGGACTTCGCGGTCCTGTCTGACACGTTGCTGCGCACAGATCCGGCCTCAGGCGCAACCACCCATCTGCTGGAACTGGAAATTGCCAGAGCCTTGAAGCCGCTCGCGCTGAAGCGGCTCGAGGAGCTCCACGGCCTTACCGGGCAGCGGCAGCGACCGGTTCGGAACGCCCGCTCTGGTCGGGTCGCCTTGCTGGTGCCCGCCCGAAGCATCCTTGCCGATGACGGTACGCGCATGACCCGCTTCGAATTGCTTCGCCCCCTCAAGCGCAGTCACATCACCGCGGATCAGTTGGCTGAGAGCAGCTGGGAGGACATTGAAATTGACGCATTCCGCGAGGCTTGGGCCGCCGAGGTGGAAGAGGCGAGGACCAGCCACAAGCGCGAGCGCTTGTATCTTGCGACCGGCCTCCTGCTTCCGGTCTGGGACAAGCTCCCTTCGGATTTCGTCAGAGTCAGCCGCATCTCGGCGGCGGATGGTCGTTCGCTCCTTGGCCGGGAGGTTCCCGTCCATTGTGTTCCACACCTTTGCCAGGCGCTGGGTCTCGAGCGCGAACAGACGCTTTCCGCCGATGACATTGTCCAGACCGTCCTGGCAACGGGCCGGGCCATGGAATTCGCGGGCCGCGAGAAGCTCATGGTCAGACGCAGCCTGGTCAATGGCTCACAGCGAATTGAGCTTACGGGATGGAGTGCTGCACGCCTCGACTGGTACAAGGCTCAAGGCTGCTTCACCGAGATCATCCGCTACCAGACCCGGCTCTTCGTGCCGATCGAGGGCGCGGCGGGCGTGATTGCGAGATTTTCGTCATCGGCATAGCTACTTGCCAAATGGCATTGATAGTCGTATATGATGCCATATGGAGAAATGCCATGCTGGCTCTGCAACCCGTTGATACTGCCGTTACCGCCTTCCGTCCCGATCCGATTACGCAGGACGAGGCAGCTGCCATGTTCCGGGCAGTCCTCAATCTGTTCGGCAAATGGGAACTGACCGACGAGCAGGCGGCAACCCTGCTCGACATGCCGGTGCGCTCCTATCGTCGCTGGAAGGCGGAAGGCCCCGGGCGCGTCTCACGCGATGGCCGCGCTCGTCTCTCCAACCTTATGGGCATCCATAAGGCGCTCCGGATCATCTTCTCGGAGGCGACCCGTGGTTATGGCTGGATCAGAGCAGCGAACGAAGCTTTCAGCGGATCCAGTGCGCTCGACGTGATGCTTGGAGGCGAGCTCACCGACATCATGCGGGTGCGTCGCTACCTCGACGCCGAACGTGGTGGCTGGTGAGCGAAGCGGCGGATATCCTCGTTTCTCGAGTTGAGTGGAAGGGCGCTGTAAGGATCATCCGCAGCGCCTTTCCGCCTATCGACCTATTCGAGGATATCGCTGATCCGGCCGACTGGCCGCTGCTGACCTCGGCAGAGCAGAAGACCAATCCCCGCATCATGGCGACTATTGGTAACCTCGACCTCGTTCCGGCTGACCGGCGCGTCGGCGGCGGCGGTGCTTCCTACCTTATGGCTCCATTCACCCACGTCAGCACCGACCGGCCAAGCCGCTTTACCGACGGCAGTTACGGCGTGCTCTATGTCGGGGATAGGTTCGAGACTGCGCTGTTCGAGACAATCCACCACCATGCTCGCTTCATGACACGGACAAAGGAAACGCCTGGCTGGACCTCGCAGTTCAGGGAGATCGTCATGTCGGTCGATGCACACTTGCATGATCTCAGAACACTGGCGGGGGATCCGGCGCTCGATCCTGATGGCTACACCGCCTCCCAAGCGCTCGCGCGGCACCTCAGGGGATCGGGATCGGACGGGATTGCCTACCCGAGCATTCGGCATGCCAGTGGGGAATGCGTTGCGCTCTTCTATCCGGATTGCGCGTCGAATCCGCTCCAGGGGCGGCACCTCGACTACCACTGGGATGGCGCGCGCGTTGACCTCGTGCGTGACGCTGGATCAGGGGCCGTTTTCCGTATCGTCGATCTGCCGCCCGATCCCGTTTGACCGCATGGGCTGGGTTTCCGGCCGAGTGGTGTACGATCTCCGCGAGCAATTGAAGGGCAGCCTACTCATGCTTGAGCACCAGCCTTCACGAGTTCATGAAGGGCTTTGTCTGGCGAAACCGGGCCCTTGTAGAGTGGGCTACACGGTGTCTCTGCTAGCTTGGCTGAAATTGCCAAGAGGTCGTCATCATCACCCTTTTCATAGGCATAAGCGGCCAGCCAGAATTCGGCCTGCTTAACGAACTCATTGAGCACACCCAGGACGCTCCGGTTCGAAGTTTTTGCGTACTCCACCTTGTCCATCCGCCAGACTTCCTGGGCGATGAATTCAGATGAGACGCCGTGCTCCTTCAGAACAAGCGCCAATTGTGCGGGGAATCTTCGAGCAAGCGTGGCCGCTGGGGCCAACGGCATAAGCACGGGAATCAGCGTGCGCTCAGAAACCAGCACAGCTACCTGCGGCTTCCAGAACAGGACTGTGGCATACCAGTTGCCTAGCGCGGTGTCGCTTTGCCCAGGGGCAACGATTTCCGGTTTGATCCTGTTAAGCAGCTTTTTGGTACAATGGAGGTGGAACATGTCGGCCTAGGATAGTGTTCGCTGCTCCGCGTGTCCACTAACGCTCCCGGCCCAGTCGACGGAATGACTATCCCCGAATGTCAGCCGGCAAAGCGAGTCAAGCGATGCTTAACTTCACTCGCAGGAAGGCGGCAGCGCGGATGGGCATAAAGTTGGGTTAGGCCACTGTGCAACCGATCGAAATTTACGTGGGCACCATCGGCCATCTGGTCGAAGAGCCATAGGACTCCGTGCATGGCGATCTGTTCGGCAGCGGCCAGTTCTCGCAGGATTCCATCACCGGTCAGCAGCGTCCATGTCCGCGACTCCGCAAGGGCGAAAGCAAAGGTGTCGAGCACTGAGAGCTTCTGATGCTGGCGATTAACTCCGGTCGCGCGCCGCAGTTCAGATGCCGTGAGCTCCTCCACCCGCAGTCCGAGCGCCCTCAGCCTGTCGCCGAGTTCCCCCTGCAGTTCACGAACGTAAAGTAGATCAGGCACCGCGAACTCGAATGGCAGCAGGAACATCTCATCGAGAAGGTTCGCCCGTTCGAGGTCGATGAGGACCGAAGTATCGGATACCAGGACCGCCACCGATCAGGCTGCCACCTGATCCAGTCGCCGGTCGAGTTCACGCACGGAAATGCCGAGCAACTCCGCGGCTCGCGATTCTCCGATCACGCCTTCGGCCAGAGCACGATAGCATAGCCGCTCGAAGCGCCGCGGCTCTTCCAGTTCCGGCTGCATGCTCTCCGGTTCTTCAAAAGGCGCCGTACGCCATCCTCGCTCGGCGAAAACTTTGAAGAGGCGGGCGCATGCCGCTTGGTTGATGATACCCAGATCTTTGCAGCGATAGGCTAGCGCCTGAATGCTGACCCCAAACAGTTTCTTGAGTGCGACCAGCTCGCCGATGCTGATCGAGGAACGATGGGCGCCGACTTCGGCGCGTAGCACGTCTGCTGGCATCAGGAATGCACCGGCGAAACGATGCGCGGCCCTTTCCTCATCCACGCCACCAGCAGGAGCAATGACCATATGGCCAAGCTCATGCGCCAGGTTAAAACGCTTGCGCTCCGACCAAGAGCTTCGTTTGATGACTATGACGCGCGCCGCATCGTTGCCCTTGCGCCGTACCTTGGCGGCAAGTCCGTCCACGTCGTCGAGATCGAGCGACAGCACCTTGATGCCGCGTTCCTCCAACAATTCGGCAAGATGCGGGATGGGGTCGTTGCCAAGTCCCCAGTCGTCTCGCACGGAACGGGCTGCATCCTCAGCATCGCGAACATCGGCCACCGGGTGCGGAGCACTTCGTGGCTGCTCCCATTCGACACTACGCATCTGGAGCATGTCCTCGACCGCGAGATAGCGTTCGAGCATGTGGATGGCTCGCGCCTCGAGCATGGCTTCCTCGCGAGAGGACGTGCCGACCTTCTTGCGAAAGTCCACGCCCTCCAGCGACAGTTCGTCCTCGCTTAAAAGATATTCCTCGGAAACCGCCAATGCCCGGGCAAGCGCGATCAGTACGCGAGAACTCGGCATATCCTCGTTTCGCTCATACTTGCCAATAGCCTGGGCAGACACGACGCCATCCATCGTTTCGGCCAACGCACGCAGCGACAGGCCGGACGCCGACCTCGCAACCTTGAGCTTGTTCCCGATCATGATGGTCTCCTTCATTGACCTCCGCAGGTCAGTTTCCATAAATGGTATATGGAGCCTACTTTGTAAACCAAAACCTCTTGAAATGCGGTAAACAGATCCTACGTTTCGTTCACAATCGCGATTTTATTGGATTTTGTAAACCGATGACGCGGGGGAAGCCGGTCTCTGCCCGGTTTGCGATGACGAGCCGGAAAGAGGTGGGCTATGGGACTGAGTAACACGCAACTGCGATACTATGACAGCAACGTCCTGCGCTTGCCGGGGGACAAGCGGAAGGAATATCATGCGCAGGTCGACCGGCTGATCACCGAGCTGTGCAAGAGCGTCCGCGACAAGACCGAAATCAAGATCACCAAGGTGGTGAAGGCGGGCTCCTTCGCCAAGTTCACTATCTTGCGCCGGACGGCGTTGGACCCGGTGGACGTCGATGTGGTATTCTACATCTCAGGCCGCGATGCGACCAAGGAAACCCTCGATAGCCTCAGCGCAACGATCTACGATCTGCTGGTCAAAACCTATCCGAACAAATCGGTCGAGGACTTCGAGATCCAGCGCAAGGCGGCCACGGTGAAGTTCGTGGGATCGGGCCTCAGCGTCGATATCGTGCCCGTGGTTGAGGATGCCGGCAGGCCAGGATTTGGTTGGCAGTATGACATTCACGATGGTTCGAAGATCCAGACCTGCGCGCCCTGCCAGATCCAGTTCGTGCGTGATCGCAAGAACCAGGACGGCGATTTCCGCACGCTCGTGCGCATGGCGAAGAAGTGGCGCAACTATGCCGAAATCAAGCCGCTCAAGTCGTTCGCCATCGAACTGATCATGGCGCACGTCCTCGCGACGCAGGGCAAGGCAGGCGGCATCGAACAGCGCTTTCGCGACTTCCTCCTCTATATCGCCCAATCGGGTCTGAAGGAGGAAATCCGCTTCCCAGAAAACACTGCACCTTTTGGATCTTTTTCCGATCCCGTCGTGATCCTCGATCCGGTTTACAGCCTCAACAATGTCGCCAGCCGGATTTCAGAAGCGGAACGCAAGGAAATCGTCGCTGCGGCACAGGAAGCCTGGGAGGCAGCAAACTTCGCGTCTGTGGAAGACGACAATGGGGTCTGGAAGGAACTCTTCGGCCCTGGCTTCAAGGTGGAGGACTGACCATGAGTCAGACGCGAACGGCTTCTGCCACCTATACGACGACCGACGTCGAGAATGTCGTGCGCCGGGTGAAGGCCGATCTTACCATGATCGCCGACAGCACTGGTGCGTGGACGGCCCAGCAAGCCGCCGATTATGCCCATGACATTGAGGTGCTGGCCAAGGCGGGCTATCTGGCCTGGGTCGACCTCACCCTGCTGCAATATGGGGTCGAGAAGAAGGCCACCCGGTTCAATGTCGATACCGATGCCAGCGGCCTGACCACAAGCCGCCCGGGCGGCGTGCTCTGGCCCCGTCTGCCAGGTGCGACGCTGCGGATCATCATCAGCTATACCGCCGCTTATACCGAGGAAGCGCGCCAGAAGACGAGCGGTAAGCTCAAGATCGGATGGACGACGTCCTATGATGACACCAGCCATTCGAGCCTCAGTTCTTCGGGCGGTCGCAACTATGTCAGCAATGCCTATGGCATGCAGCGCAAGGATTGGGCCGCATGAGCCAGCCAAGCATCTTCGATAGCGAAATCGCGCTGCCCAGCGATGTTCTGGCCGGTCGGGAGAAGCGGCTGCTGGGGTTCGAGGCCCGCTATACCCGCGTCCACGACCAGCTTCGCCTGCTGCTTAACGTTGGCGCCCTGGGTGACTGGAACCACCAGAAACATGGCGGCAAGCTCGCCTTGTGCGATCTTGTCGCCGAACAGTATCCGCTGGTGATCTTTCATGGCGACGTCGGAACCGGCAAGACGGCGACAGCGGAGTGTATCGCAAACCGGCTTGTCGCGGAGGCCAGGAGTTCCGACTCCATGCTGTTCAAGCTCTCGAACCGAGTGCGTGGCAGCGGCATGGTCGGCGAGATGGGGAGCCTCATCACCGAAGCCTTCCACAAGGTCGTCCAGGCAGCCGGCAAGAGTCGTCGCGCCATCCTCATCATCGATGAAGGAGATAGCCTGGGCGCATCGCGTTCGCAGGACCACAGCCACCATGAAGACAAGGTCGCGGTCAACACGCTGATCCAGGGTGTCGATGATCTTCGCCGGTATGGTGGGCGTATCGTCGTCATCCTATGCACCAACCGTCTGTCGGTTCTCGACGCGGCGCTCCGACGCCGTGCGGCTATTGTCGAAGAGTTCCGCCGGCCGTCGGACGCGGAACGTGGTGAATTGTTCCGGATGGATCTGTTGGGCCTCGATGCTAGCGCGACGCAGATCGGCCAGCTGGTTGAGGCCACGGCGGCGCGCGAGGGGTACCCGGCATGGACCTATTCCGACATCCGCACACGACTCTACCCGACGGCGCTTGCCCAGGCCTATCCGGATCGCGCCCTCCGGTTCGAGGATCTGCTGTCGGTTGCGGTCACGCTTCATGCTTCGCCGGTCATGGAGGACAAGTAATGGCACGATCGCCGCTGTTCGGACGCCGTATCCACATCTCCGGAAGCATCGCCAAGGATGTCGCCGCCGCGTCGACTGCCGAGGTGGAAGCCGCCCGAACATTCATTACCGGTCTGGTCGGGGAGCTAGTCAGGCGCGGGGCCAATTTCGTCATTCCGGTCGATGCCGAACCAGTCCGGGAAGCCGACGGCATGCCGATCTGTTTCGACTGGCTGATCTGGAAGGCCGTGAAGGACAATCTGGCGCAAAGACCGCCCAGCGTGCCGGGACCCTTTGTGGTCGCCGTTCAGCACCACAAGACCGAAGAGCAGATTCCCGACGATCACGCCGGGCTATGGGACGAACTGCGATCTTCCCAGCTCGTGAAAATCGAGAGCGCCGCGCAATGGAATATGAACAGCAAGCGGATGGAAGCGCAGGCGCGCTTTGGCGATGTGCTCGTCGTTCTGGGCGGTGATGAGGGGGTCCTTTATCTGGCAAACCTCTATCATGATGCGGGCAAGCCGATCGTGCCGCTTAATCTACCGCTCTGCGCCGAGACCAAAGGCGCAAGACGGCTCTATAATTTTGGTTTGGCGAGTAGCCAGACCCGCCGCCTGTTCCAGATTGCGGATGATGGCGATGCTCATGACTGGATCAATCGGATCGGCTTCCCGAGCCGCCAAGCTATTCCGAGCCGGATCTCCGTGCTGATCGATCTCCTCGAGGCGCTGGAGCGGCCGAAGGCTTTCGCGGTTCGCCTGCTCAATCCCGATCTTGAGGACTATGAAGACGTCCAGACATTTTTCGATACGGTCGTCAAGCCGGTGATCGAGGACGAGCTCGGCTATCGCCTGGTCGTAATCGATGGGCGGCAAACCTATGAGCATGCGCGCATCGATCAGGAGATATTCGCCAAGCTGCATCGCAGCAGCATTGTTCTGGCCGATATCACCGGCGCCCGGCCCAACTGTTTTCTAGAACTGGGCTATGCCCTTGGACGTTGCCTGCCGACCATGGTCATGGTGCGCGAAGGGGCCAGCCTACCATTCGACATTACGACATTTTCCGGCCTACACTGGAAAGCGAGCGGCAGCGCCGAGGATCGCAAGCGCGCTTTCCGCGAACATTGGAACGCGATCCGCAATCGCCCCTCTCTTGTACCAACGGAGCCACTGATCTCATGAGCGAAAAGCGCGAGATATTCGTTTCCGTTGATGTCGAGACGTCAGGGCCTATCCCGGGCGAGTACAGCCTTCTGTCTATTGGCGCCTGCTCGGCTTTTGCCCCGGAAGAAGCCTTTTCCTGCGAGCTTAAGCCAATCAGTGACAAATTCGACCCCAAGGCTCTCGAAGTCACCGGGCTATCCCTGGCGACGCTGGCGCAAACCGGCGAGGAACCTCGTCTCGCCATGGAGAAATTTGCGCGATGGCTGGGTGATCTGTGCGGCGATGATGCGACCATCATATTCGTTGGGTTCAACGCTCCTTTCGACTGGTCATTCATCAATTACTATTTCCATCGCTTCCTCGGGGAAAACCCGTTCGGCTTCACCGCGCTCGACATCAAGGCGCTGTATATGGGGGCAACCGATTGCTCCTGGGCGGACACCCGCTCGAGCCGGATCGCGCAAAATGTGGCGCCGACCCTTACTGGCACCCATGATGCCTTGGCTGATGCTCGCTATCAGGCCGAGATTTTCAGGCTGATTAAGACAAAGCTCTTGCCTCAAGGGAAAGGCTTGAGCCCTGCGCCTTAGTTTCGAGGCCGCGCGAGAAAATTACATGCTTCATCACCAAGCTGTCCGGTCATGCTCTGAAATTGGATTGCCGAAGTAAACGCTGCGAACGCATGAGAGGGGAGTGGGCTTTGCCCTGATTGAGCCAGTTGGGCGTCGAAGGTCGATGCACCGGGCTCACAATCAGGAGTGTGTCCCATGATCAAATCGATCCCGCTGAACAAGCTCGTCCAGTCTCCCCGCAATGTTCGCCGTCACAGTGACCCGGCATCAGACGTCGAGCTCAAGGCAAACATCGCAGCCTGTGGCCTGCTACAAAACCTCATCGTCAGGCCCACCGCCAAGGGCAAGTTCGAGGTCGAAGCCGGTGAGCGGCGTCGGCGCGCAATGCTCGCGCTTGCAGACGAAAAGATCCTCGCCCGCAATCACGAAGTCACCTGCCTCGTGCTCGAAGGCAGCGCTGAGGTCGCGGTCGAGACCAGCCTCGCTGAGAACTTCCACCGCCTAGCCATGAACCCGGCCGACGAAGCCCAGGCCTTTGCCGCGCTCGTGGCAGGCGGTGCGACCGTCGAGGACGTTGCCCGCCGCTTCGGTCTGACCGTTCGCTTCGTTGATGGCCGGCTGCGTCTCGCGAACCTTGCGCCTGTGGTGTTCGAGGCACTGGCCTCCGGGGAAATCACTCTCGACATCGCCAAGGCTTTCGGTGCGACCTCGGACCAGGAGATCCAGGCCCGTGTGTTCGAGCAGGTGTCCTCAGCCTACTATGCCCCCAATGCAGACAGCATCCGACGCATGGTTCTGTCCGGCACAGTCCGGGGCAGCGATCCGCGAGCGCGCCTTGTCGGCCGCGATGCCTACATTGCCGCCGGCGGCCGGATCGAGCGCGAGCTGTTCGACAACGACGACAGCGAATCCTGGGTCGATGTTGCGCTGCTCGAAAGCCTCGCGGCGGCAAAGATGGAAGAGCAGGCTAAAGCCGTCGCCGCTGAGCAGGGGCTAGCTTGGGTCAAACCAACGCTTGATCCCTACGCCAGTCACGATCTGGTCGAACGGCTGGTCCGGCTTCCTGCCGACCCGGCGCCGCTGACCGAAGCCGAATTGGCAAGGCTCGACGAACTCGATGCCTCTTATGACGAGCATGCGGCAATCCTTGAAGACGAGGACAGCGCCGAAGAGGCCGTGGCTGCGGCCGAAGCGGCGATCGAGGCCATCGAACGCGAGTGTCAGGACATTCGTGCCCGCCCGCCCGTCATCGCGCCCGAGCTCAAAGCCGAGGCAGGCATGGTGCTGGTGCTCTCCCGCGATGGCACGCCAGTCCTCCAGCCGGTGTTCTACGGTGAGCGCCAAGCGGATCCGGCCGATGGCGACGAGTCCATCGAAGTGGTTCCCACGGACGGAAGTTCGACCCCACGCCGTACGGCGTTGTCGAAGCGCCTGGTCGACGAACTGGCCATGCAACGTCGCGACGTTCTGGCGCTGCACATCGCTTCCGACCCCGGTCTTGCGCTCGACCTCATGGTCTTCACGCTCGCCGATGCCGATACCCACGACTGGCGAGCGCGCCCGGCGACTACGCTGCGTGCGCCTGTTCCGGCCGGCCCGATTATCGGCTTCGAAGCCATGGATGCGCCGGCGAGCAGCGCGCTCGCCGAGCTCAGGTCCAGTCTCGACGAAAGCTGGCGTGCGGGCACCGATGCGACTGCCCGCTTTGACCTGTTTCGCGCGCTGCCTGATGACAGCCGCGCTGCCTGGCTGGGCTATGTCGTAGCCCGGTCGCTCGAGGCAAGCCTCAACACGACGGGCGAGCGTCAGCTGCCGTTCCAGGATCACCTTGGCAGCCTGATCGGCATCGACATGGCGCAGTGGTGGCGCCCGACAGCGGCTAACTACTTCGACCGGGTATCGAAGCAGGTGATCCTCGACGCGCTGACCGATGTTGGCGGTCTCGAACTCTCTTCGCGCTTCGCCTCGGTCAAGAAGGGTGACCTCGCGATGAGCGCCGAGCGCGTCTTTGCCGGCACCTACATCACCGAGGTCGAGGTCCGCGAAAAGGCTTTGGCCTGGGTGCCTGAGGTCATGCGGTTCGCCTCGACTACCCTGGAGACCGGCGAAGCCGAGCTCGACGCAACTGACGCTGAGTCTGGTGTCGACGGCGAAATTCATACCCCCCGCGAGCTGGCCGCCTGACCTCCTCCTGACAGGCAAGGCCACTCGTACCTCGAGAAGCGGTCCTTCGGCTTAGGCCGGAGGGCCGCTTCCTTTTTGGAAGGAGAGCAGAGGGGGCTCGGGACCCTGTGGCACTGACCGGCAAACCCATCGCCGACTGTCCAGATGCCTCAATCAGGAGAACCATCATGGCCTATCGCAAGGGGCAGAGCGGCGGCTTGCCGCCCGCCACCCGCATCACCCAGGAAATCATCGCCCGTTTGGAAGCAGGCACGAAGCCATGGATCAAGCCGTGGCGCGGTGTCCCGGTCTCCCGGCCCTTGCGGGCCTGCGGGATTCCGTACCGGGGCATGAACGTGTTTTGGCTTTGGATGGTCGCCGACATGTGCGGCTACGCTTCGCCGTTCTGGATGACCTACAACCAGGCAAAATCGCTCGGAGCCCAGGTCCGCAAGGGCGAGAAGTCGACCATCGCGATCTTCTACAAGAGCTACACCAAGGAGGTGGAAGCCCCCGATACCGGCGAAAAGACCGACGAAGCCCGCCGGGTGCTCAAGGCTTATCCGGTCTTCAATGCCGATCAGGTCGAAGGTCTGCCCGAGCGCTTCCATCCTGCCGCGACGTTGGAACTGGTCGAGCCTGAAGGGCGCGAAGCCGAGCTCGACGCCTTCTTCGCTGCCATCCCCGTCAACCTGCGCCACCAAGGCTGCGAGGCTTATTACGAACCGACTGCGGATCGCGTCACGATGCCGCCGGTCAGCCTGTTTGGCGGGTTCGATCACTATTACGCGACGCTCGCCCACGAGCTGTCGCACTGGACCGGCCATGCCAGCCGCTTGGGGCGTGACCTCAAGAACCGTTTCGGCACAGCGGCCTACGCCGCCGAAGAACTGGTCGCCGAACTCGCCAGTGCCATGCTGGGGGCTGAGCTGGGGCTGCCGGTCACGCATCTCGACAGCCATGCGAGCTATATCGAGCATTGGCTCAGGCTTCTGAAGGACGACGATCGCGCCATTCTGACTGCTGCCGCCAAGGCCGAAGAGGCTTCGAGCCTGCTGCTCAAACTCGGCGGGAGGGTCATGCCTGAGCAGTTTGACGACGCGTCAGACGACGCTGCGCTTGCGGCCTGAGGGAGGATGTCATGGGCAGATCGGTCAGCTATCCCCGCGGCGCTATCGTCGCCTTCACTGTGCTCGATGTCGAAAGCGACGACGAGTGGGAATTCGAGTACGAATGGCTGCGCGAGGATCTGCGCGAGCGGGCGGTCAAAGCCTTCCCGTCCCTGATCCCGCATGATGCCTGGCGCGGCCGGGAAGACCGGATCCTCATGCGCAATGCCTATGCGGATTTCGGCGTATCGGTCTATTGCGGGCTGGTGGCCGTCTGGATCGTCGAGCGCGATGACGGGGCTTACTGGGACGCGGATTGGCGAACGGCTCGATCGCCGCGGGCACGGCGCTGGCTGTCCCAAATAGCATCCCGTTTCGATGCCATGTTCGGCGACTATGATTGCCTTGGGCACATGTCGAACGGCGAAGGAGTCTACACCAAGCGCGCAGCTTGAGCTCCGCGAGCTGGTTGGGTTTAGTGCTTTGGGTTGCCATCCCTGACTGAGCATTGCCCGCCGATCATGGTCTGTCGCCATGCGAGAGAGGCCCTGGGCCAGCCGCCAGTCTTGCGCAACCCGGCTTGGGCGGGCCCGTGTTGGCCTTCGCCCTTCGGGCTCAAGGCCTGCCCGCGCCAGCCCGCCAAGCCGGGTTTCCCCTGACGGGTGCGCAATCCTGCCTGAATGCTGGCCCTGACGGGCTCTCGCTGGCGCAGCCATGAACGGGTGCGTCGGCCTCACATCAGTCAGGAGGACAATCCCATGCACACGTCATTTGCCGACCAACTCGCCGGACTCGATCTTGCCGGTTTCTCGATCGGCCCAGCTCCCGTATCGACAAGCGATTTCCCGGTCCGGGAGGCGGTCGTCCAAACTCTCGAAGCGGTCTGGTCCGATCTTTTCGCCATGGTTTCCGGGACCGCTCTTGAGACCGATGCCGAGGATCTCGGCTGGGCCTTCGTCAACATCTTTCACCGCTCGGCGGAACGCAAATCAACTGCCGTCGACCGGGCGACCGACGAGGTACGCGCGCTGATTGCAACGGCCGATGGATCTGAGGTCCACACCCATGAACTCGAGACGCACGTCGAGCGGGCGCAGTGTGCCGAAAGCGCGATGCTGGCGCTCGAAGAGATGCGCGAGGTCGCAGCAGCCCTTTACCTCAACGAGTTCGGCTCCTCCTGGAAGCCGGTCTCCAGTTCGCGCTTCAATCATAGCGTCATGCTGACTTCCGCACTCGTCGAAGGGCGCGACTTTCTGCGCGCCCGTGCCGAGGCCAAACGCCGTGCAGCGGTGCCCGAAGGGACCCCGGTCGTCTTTGCTGGTGGGCGCACCCGTCATGCGACCGAAGATGATGCGCTGACCTTCGGCAACAATGTCTGGGCGACCCTGGACAAGGTCCGCGACCGCGTCCCTGACATGGTGCTCATCCATGGCGGCGACACCAAGGGCGTCGACCGCCTGGCATCGAGCTGGGCCGAACGTCGCTGTCGCGCGACAATCAGGGTGAGAAAGCG
>FRDC01004354.1_pt1 | contig 113874 bp, 105 predicted proteins | sample 1106171 | NCBI WGS metagenome assembly FRDC01 (sample SAMEA3930566, study PRJEB13176) | freshwater metagenome | biome: Drinking water system; feature: drinking water; material: water | place: Singapore | collected 2014-12-20 | reverse complement strand
TTATACACCATCTGAATAATCAGCCAAATAGGAAGCATGTGAACTTGCTGGCAATTTATGATAGATAACCATAGGCAGCAGTCTAGTATACTACTAAATACACCAATCTACTTATTGTGCCACAACCCAAAATTTGGCTTCTCTGATGTAGTTTATCTAATAAAATAGCTTGAGCTGTGGCATGTCAACCGCATTAATTTTCAGTCAGAATAATTTACTTGACAATAGTTTACTAGTAAACTATAATTCTTAGCTAAAGGAGGTATAAATGACAACAGCCAAACAACCAAGTGAACTCAAATCACATATCGGCTATCAGCTAAGATGCATTTCTAATGCAGTTTCACATTCCTTCGCCCAGAAGCTTGTAAAGTATGAAGTAACAGTAGCCGAATGGGTGATTCTTCGAGAAATATATGCAAATAATGAGGGTAGCTCGCCGGGGATGATTGCTGAATTTACCGGATTAACTCGTGGTGCAGTTTCTAAACTGATTGATAGACTTGTCAATAAGAAACTAGTGAGCCGTAGCGAAGCAAAAATTGATCGCCGGTTTCAACAAATAAAGCTATTACCAATAGCAAAAGAACTTGTTCCAAAACTAGCAGCAATTGCTGATGAGAACGACCAATACTTTTTCTCAGCATTAAGCCGAGTAGAACAAGAAAATTTAATGAAAATACTAATCAAGCTTACTAAAATCCATAAGCTAAAAACTAATCCAATTGAATAAAGGAAACTAGATCATGACAAATATAATCGATAAACTAATTAATGCACAAAAACATGCTATGTCAATCCGCCCAGCTATCGGTGGCTTCCCAGTACTCGCTGAGGCACTGAGGCAAGCAGGTGTAAAAACCAATCGTTGGCACTTACCTTCTTGTCAATCAGTTTATGAATTGGCAGAAGGAAATATTGTCCAACAAGGAACACCACTTATCAATGGCACGCATCAGATTCCAAAATTTAACCAAGATGCTCTGATCATAGCAATTAGAAAAGACCAACAAGGACAAACAACTTTTCCTGAATTTTTACAAGCAGCATGGAATGCAGGTGTTATTGGCTATGATGTTGATTTTTTGGCTAGAAAAGTTATTTATTACGGGGTAAATAGTGAAAGTTATTGTGAAGAATATCCGGCAGTAGGAATATAGTTATAATTGCTCTCCTACTGCCAGAATAAATTTAATTCTAATTAGGTTTGGCAGTTTTTTCTTGATGACGTTTGGCAATAACTTCAGCAACGTCATCAAGCGACATTCCTTGTGCATGCAATAAGATCAAAGAGTGGTATAAAAGATCTGTCATCTCACCAAGATATTCTTCCCGACTTTCTGCCAAGGCAGCAATTACCACTTCAACTGCCTCTTCACCAACCTTCTGAGCAACTTTATTTAAGCCACGAGTAATTAATTTATGGGTATAACTATTTTCGCTTGGGTTTTGTATTCGCTCTTGGATAACGTTATCTAATAAACCAAGATATGATAAGCCCGGAGTTTTCTGGCTATTAAAGCATGAGATACTTCCAGTGTGACAAGTTGGACCACAAGGAGTCGCCATTACGAGTATCGTATCATTATCACAATCAATAAAAATATCTTCAAGCAGTAAATAATTTTCACTGGTTTCACCTTTTACCCATAGCCGTTCTTTACTACGACTATAAAAAGTTACTTTCTTAGTCGCTAAGGTTTCTTGCAGGGCTTCTTTATTCATATAGCCAAGCATCAATACTTGTAGCGTGGCATTATCTTGAATAACTGCCGGGATAAGTCCATCTGCCGATTTTGAAAAATCTATACCATCCAGATTTTCAATCATTGTCGTACCTCAATATCATTCTGTGCCAAATAATCTTTAAGTTCAGGAATCGTCATCATTCCTCTATGGAATACTGATGCAGCAAGACCACCAGTTGCCCGCGTTTGTGTAAATAAATCAAGAAAATGAGACATTTCACCAGCACCACCAGATGCAACCACTGGAACATTAACCGTTTCAGCAAGTAGCTTCGTCTGTACTAAATCATAACCTTTACGCACACCATCCTGATTCATACAATTAAGAACTATTTCACCAGCTCCCCGCTCAACTACCTCACGCGCCCATTCAAGAGTACTCCGTCTTGACTTAACAGTCTTTTTCTCATCACCAGTATATTGCAAAACCTGATATTCTCCCTGAGTTTCCCAGCTATCAATCCCGATAACCACACATTGTGAGCCAAATCTTTTTGCCAGCTCCTCAATTAATAGAGGATTCTCCAAAGCCGGCGAATTAATCGAGACTTTATCTGCACCATTCGCAAGTACTTCTTCAGCCATTGCCAACGAACGAATCCCACCAGCCACACAAAATGGAATATTTATTTGATTAGCAACTTCTTTTACCCATTGTCGATCAGTATTTTTGTCATCACTGCTCGCAGTAATCGCATAGAATACTAATTCATCAGCTCCTGCATCTGAATAGCGTTTGGCTAATTCAAGAATATCACCAACAACTTCATGATTACGGAATTGAACACCTTTAACTACTTGCCCATCTCTAACGTCAAGACAGGGAATAATACGCTTCTTTAACATAACAATAATCTAGATAATAAATAATCGCGATTATAGCATATAACGATAATATTTTATATTCAGGATGGCAGCAAAAAACAAGCTAAAAATAAGCTCTTAAAATTACTTTTTTCAAAAATTATACAAAAATAGCTAAGTAACGCTATTATTAGAGATTTTTTACTTACTCACAAAAGTTGTGGATATGTCCGTGGATAACTTTTTAAACAATACCTTAAACCCATTGAAATACGGGATTTTGGCGCATATATTAGCACACACTTATTTACAAAAACATTCAATAAATTCAGCATATTAAATAAAGTCAAGCGAAAAAATAATTTATTTTTTTCCTTGACTTTATTCCGGTGGATAACTTTCTTGGATTTACAAGCTTTTACAGCAAAAATTGCAATTCTGCATAACTGTTTTTCATATCTAAATCCAATCAAAGTTCCAAGTTTTAAATAGGTAATACTTTTTGCCAGCGAGTAATCGTTACATTCGCAAATAACCCAGCCTTGCTATATGGATCGGCAGCGGCAAACTCCTGTGCTAGCAAGCAGGATTCAGCCTCAATAATAATCATGCTACCAAGGACACTAGTTCCTTCATCGTTAAGCAATGGTCCACTACCGATAATCCGCTCAACATTACTATTTAACCATTCACGATGCTTTTCACGAAATTGCATACGAGTTTCACTATGCTCAGGCTTGTCAAGACAATAAATTACATACATCATTTTAATTTCTCCTAAATTTAGTTATTTTTAATTAACATTGACTGTTTCATATCGAATTTATGCACAACCAGCAAAGAAATAACCGCCAGCCCTGTCGCAAAATAAAAAACCTGACTAAACGCATTATCAAAAAAAGTTATATATTGTAAATTGACATGTTTACCAAAAGCATCAATGCCATTTGCCAGTGCATTTTTGATTAGCTCCTGCCCCAAATTAATTTGATGTAACTCATTTAGTAAGTAGTTTGAGTAAATCAACTTAAAGATGGTTAAGCCAAAGAGACTTCCTAAAGAACGAAATAAACCAAGCAAGGATGTTGCAGTACCAATTAAGGATGGCTCAACACTTCTTTGGATGCTTAATGTTAATAATGGCATTATAGCCCCCAAGCCTAAGCCTAGTAGAGTAAGTGAGGGTAGAGCAATTATATGTACGGTTAATGCATTCTCAGGTAATGAAATCAGTAGATAAGCTATAATTAAAAATAGTATACTGATAATAACCCCCTGCCGATAACTTATATATCTAACAGTTAGCCACCCTGCAATAATCGGTCCGATTATCATACCAATCTGGACTGGCTCAATAAGTATTCCAGACATTCCTGAGCTTACCCCGACTACATACTGAAAATATTGTGGCAAGAAGAAGGTTGCTGCAGCAGAGCTTAGTGCAGAAAGGAACACTACAATCAGAATTGATACTAATGTTTTATTTTCAAATAACTTTACCGGAATTAATGGTGATTTTGCTCTTAACTCCTGAATTATAAAAATAACAAATAGCGGAATAAGGCTAATTATAGAAATCAGAGCATTACCTCTATAAAGAGATACCCCAGCTGAAATTTGATTTATAACATAAAGTAAATCAGCAATCAATAAGGTTAATAAAATGAAGCCACTATAGTCAAAACCAAGCTTAACCATATTCTGGCTCTTTATTTTTGGCAGGTAGTAATAAGATAGAACTAAAGCACCTAAAGATAATGGCATATAGATTAGAAAGGTTAGCCGCCAACCCAAATATTCAGAGATTATACCACCCAATAATGGTCCCGATAGGGCAGCAAAGGCAGTTACACCACCAAGAATACCTTGGCAAAGGCCTTGCTGTTTTTCTGTTACTGTTTTACCAACTAAAATAAACCCAAGTACCATTAATCCTCCACTACCAAGACCTTCAACAAACCTTGCTAGAATCAGAAAGTTAATAGTCTCCGCTGAAGCACAAAGAGTTGCTCCTAGGGTAAACAACAGTAATGCAAGTTGAAGCAACCTCCTAATACTGATAGTATCAGATAAACGACCATAAACAGGTGCAGTGACTGTAGCCGCAAACATATATGCTGTCATCACCCAAGCTGAATTTTGCGAATCACCAAATCTGCCGACTATTGCAGGAAGAATGGTTGGCATTACAGCCATATCAAGTGAAGCAACCATTATAGCCAATATTATCGGGCTTAGAGTTACTAGTAAATTATTCTGCTTTCTATTCATGATACCCTCCTAATTAGCCGTATATCCACCATCCACGTATAAAACGTGTCCGGTATAAAAATCCGATGCTTTAGAAGCAAGGAATAGTAGTGGTCCAGCCAAATCTTCCGGCTCAGACAGTCTACCTTTTGGCATTCGCACTAAAGTCCCATTACGGACTTCTTTGGCAAAATCAGTATCTTCAAACATCCATGCGGTGAGTTTTGAACGAAACACCATTGGTGCAATCGCATTAACTGTTATACCAGAAGCACCAAGTTCAGAACCTAGCGCACGGGTAATCCCATCAATTGCAGATTTAGAGGCACAATATGCAGTATAGCCATGTCCAGCACCAAGTATTCCTCGGATGGAAGACATAAAGATAATTCGGCCACCCTCTCCCTGCTGCTCCATTTGCCTTGCAGCAGATTTTGCAATTAACCATGCTTGTGTGACATTTGCATCCATAACATCTAGAAAACGCTCTGTAGACATTTCACCAATCTTCGCTTTATCATTCTTCCCAGATCCAACTATCAGAATATCTATCCTACCGTACTTGTCTACAGCCGCGTTAATTATTGCATCACAACTTACTTCACGATCAGGGCGTAACGCAACTGTTTCTACATCATTACCATATGCCTGACAGCGCTTCGCTACATTTTCCAGTTCAACCTTATTCCCAGCCGCCAAAATAACTTTAGCCCCAGATGCTGACATCAATTCAGCCGCCATTGAGCCAAATGCTCCAGTTGCTCCAGTAATTACAGCAACTTTACCGGATACGGAAAAAAGTGAAGCTGGATTATTAAGATAGTTTGTCATGATGTTTTCCTTAAATAAATTATCTTTGATAACGGTATTTTAAGGCTATTACCTAAAAGTAACAATCATCACTTTTGTTGATTGTCCATTAGGAGAAATTCATAGTCAGACAATCAGAAAATTATTATATAAATAAAAGATTGAGGCATTAAATTGTATGACTAAAGAAGTTATTTAGTAGATAAGATTTTTGAAAAAAGCAGCTAAATAATAGACAAAAATATCACCAAAAAATGCAGCACTAGAAAAAATTAGTGCTGCATCAGATCAGTTATATAATCAGATTTAATTGACCTGAGTAATTTCACATGAATTATAAGTAGGATTTACCATTACATTATAGGTATGACCTGTTGATAATGTGGTAATCTTAAGATTACTACATTGTTCTGGAGAGGTGCTTTTAGTCTTATTTTCATCACCATACTTATTAATCTGGATACCCTTCAAACTAACTGAATCACTGTTAGCAAAAATAACATCCAAATTATTACTATCTGTTACGTATGATGAAGTATTAGGATCCTGAGATGAAGCAAGGGTACCCCATGATTTATTTGCACCAGATGCCAATGCAACATCCTTTCCACTTGAACTTAAACCACCAAATTCAAAACTATCAATTTTACCTGTTGTTGGATTTGCAAATTGTAAACTTGCTGTTGCATAGGGATAACTACCACTACCATTACCAGTATTAGAGACTTGTAATATAAAATATTTACCAGATGAACCGCCGCCACTACTCTCTGCGCCATACATGATTGAACTAAATCCCCCCACTGTTGCAGCATAATCATAATACATATTTGGAGCATAATCATTATTACCCGCCCACATCATGATACCATTATAATATTTATATGTTGAACTTGCTACAACCATCTCATCTATATCTGTCTTCAAGCTATTTAGAGTTGAAGTTTGATTATATGATTCTGGTGTACAGATGCTGCTACTGCTACAGACTATATTAAAGATATTTGCACTATTAGATGCCCCTGAACCATTAGCAACCGTTCCCACAACAATTTGGGTAGTTTCTGGAATACAAATTGCAGAGCTTTCGGTAGTATATGCTGAACAATCAGATTTTACACTGTTATTCAATGCCGTCGCTGCCGCCTTATAAAATTGTACACTACTCTCTTGATATCCATCTATAGTCCAACCGCCACTATTATATGTCTGGACAAAAATGTAATCAACATTGCCACTAGTTATAGCTGGCTGATAATTATTCTGTAAAGAATTTGGTGATCCTGATGTTAGCACTAGTTCGGTAGGGTTCGAGCTAGATACAGCAGCACTCCAAGTAGTGTTATATAACTGAGGTGCAATAGATACAATATAGCCTTTTTTCTTGAATCCACTAGCTAATTCACTAATCTGCGTAGCAGTAAAGCTACCCTCCAAATCAAGATCAACCCCACTAATTTTCCCACTGCTTAATTGGGCGTTATAAGACTCTATCTGCGCACTGATATTAGACACTACTTTAGCTGTATCAGACATCGTGGTTGCGCTACCATATTGACCACCTATGCTTAATAGATTAATAGTACCAGTTGATTCACTTGCCATTGCAGTTTTAAGCGCATTTAGCATTGAAGAACTGGTTGAAGCAGTAGTTGTATCGGCAAACCCGAAGATTACAATATTATACGATTTATACCCGCTAGAAGCAATACTAGCTAATGAACCAGTTGCAGCAGTATCAACATAAGCAGCCTTAATAAAAGAATTATTACTAACTGTTGCATTCACCATTCCAACTACTGGTTGACCAGGTAATTTAGTCGCAATAAGGTTTAATGTTTGAGCCCCACTTGCAGGTTGTCCAGCCTGAAAAGTTACTTTACCCACTTGAGAAGTATCTTGCGTTACTACTCCAGTTATCTGATTTACAGGTTCAATAGCCAACCCTAAATCACTAAAGCTTGTTGGACCAACAACTTTCGTAACAACTTCAGAATTTCGCCCTTTAGTCATAGAAACAAAAGAATTTGAGGTTGAAATACGGGTACCATCCGCTAAAACTGCAGTACCGTCAGCTTCAAAGCTAACTGTGGTTGTCCCTGTAGAGCCTGACGATCCACTCCCGGAATTACAAGCCGAAAGAGACACCCCTGTAATTAATCCCATTGTCAGTAATAACTGATTAACTGTATGTTTTTTCATCTAAATTTCCCTATAAAATATAATGACACTCTCGAATTATAGTAAATTCAGATGTTTTATACAATCATCAATTTTGATGAGGTAAGATAGTTTGTAAAAACAAGAATGAAGAAATTCAGCAGGTTAAACAATAGCAACCTACATCATAAGCTCAACAGCATAAGAAATAGTTGCAGCAATATCCAACACAGTATCAATAACTAAGGCTAAAACTTAATGCGATCAATCCACTTAGCTAAGTTGGCATCATGAATTATTACCGATGGATACCATAAAGATTGGGGAATAGTTTTTGGAAGGCCAATTGCCCGAGCATAATCAACAATTAACTTAGTATTACCAGCAGGGATGTTAAATTTGGGACATAACTGATTACGAATAATAGCAGCAACCGTTGGACGTTTAATGCTAAGAAGTTTCGCAATCTGCTCCTGAGTCATGCCAGAAAGAAGTAGGTAGAGTACTTCTTCTTCCCGAACTGAAAGCCTAATCTCTGGAACCTCTAAGGAATAGGAATCAATCATTTGCATCCCCATTCCGGAATAAGGATTTTGGCAATACTCAACTGCAATTGATTGAATTGCAACAACATTTTGACTATTATCAAAAATTGGGCTAAAAGTTACCAAATAACTATTTATACCCTTATCATATGGTAAATAATCAATAAAACTGGCTGGGGTGGCACATTTAAAAACATACTGCTGGATTCTGAAAATCATTCTTGCATAACGATGAATTAAGTCTGCCGTTTTGGCATTATAAAATTGCCCAAAATACCAGTTTGCAGTATCAATTCGAGAATAATATTTATATGATGCACCTAATATCTGCTCTGCACTTTTAAGACCAATAGATTTAGCACTGGCATCCGTTGCCACAATTACTTTGTAATTATAGTCAATTACTGTTGAATACATTCTGGCTTTTATGCCAGGGTTAAAATATGGAAAAACAATGTTTCTAATGTAATTATCTGCTTTCTGATAATCAAATCTGATGCTATCTCCCTCTAAATTAGTACCTAGCCAAAGAGTTTCAGTTAAGTAATAGTGCCAATACCGTAATGAACTACCTAAAATGGAATCATCTTCTTGTCGTAACTCACCACGCTCAGGCAAAACTAGCTCATGCATAAATTTATTAGCTTGAATGCAATGTTCTGGAATAATAGTAGAAATTTTCTCACAATATAGGTCATAAAAACTATAATCAATAAGCCAACTAATAATATCAATTATCACTGCTTCATTTAAAAGCTCTTCAAGAATTAGCAAGTTTATTTTAGCAACGGCTATACCATGTTTTTTTATCAGGATAACAGAAACCAGTTTATCATTATTGTATACCCCAATAATTAGAGAACCTTTATCTTGGGCTAGGAACGGGCATACGTCGATTTCTTTATCGATATGAGTTGGCTTTGGATCATAGAGCTTACTATATTTACTATAAAATTCTGCAAAAAAAGCATTGTCTGTTGCCATAACTTTACGGGCGTAAGTATTTCTGGCAATATACCATTGGGTATCTTTAGTAAAATCAAGCATATTTATCTAATTTGGAAATAATATCAAGCGAAAAGTATAACAATTTTCTTATTTATAGGTAAATATATTATTTATAGCAGCTTTCACTATAGAATAAATTCACTAGCTGTAAAATCTGGATATGTTAGAATTTGCCTTTAGAATTTAATATTAGAAAAGGATAGATGATGAAGAAAATTGCAGTAATTCTAGCTGGCTGTGGCAGAATGGATGGATCAGAAATTCATGAGTCAGTATTAACCCTACTATCTATCAAACAAAGTAATGCAGAATACAAATGCTTCAGCCTAAATAAAGAGCAGAATCATGTTACCAATCATCTAACTAATGAAACCATCCCTGACACCAGAAACATGCTTATTGAATCGGCACGAATTGCACGAGGTGACGTAACTGACCTTGAGTCTATTAACATTAATGATTTTGATGCTCTTATTATTCCAGGTGGTAATGGAACTGCCTATAATTTATTTGATCTAGCCATAAAAGGACAAGAGTTTAGCGTTAATCATGTGGTTGCTGATGTATGTCGCAAATTTAGTGAACATGGGAAACCAGTTGGTTTTATTTGTATTGCTCCAGCAATGATCCCTGCTATCTATCCCTTCCCAGTTGATATGACTATTGGGACAGATAAAGGAACTGCGGATTTGCTAACTAGCCGTGGTGCGATCCATCATGAGCGTAAAGTTGATGAGATTTGTGTTGATGAAAAGCATAAAATTGTAACTACTCCTGCGTATATGCTCGCTGAAAACATTCTTGAAGCATACACAGGAATCAATAAGCTAGTAAAAAAAGTTGTTGAGTTAGCCTAAACTATCTAAAATTGCTATTTACAGATGGTTTCCTAAATAAGCATACTTCAAATGAAAATAAATTTTCATATCTCAGTTCCCTTGAGCATTCTGATATTATTAACAGGCTGTCATCAAAAGCCTGTTAATAATTGTACTTCAGAACAGCTTTATCCACAAATCCTCGCTAGAGGAAATAGCTATATCAATGATAAACTGATTACAGAAAGTATAGTTATGATTAAGCCATCAGTGAATACAAACAGGTGCGATGTAACGATAAAATATAAGCACGTAATCCTTAATAATAACCAAACCACAATAAATTACAAATTCATCTTAAATAAGGATGGTGATATCGGGCAATTTGACCCAGAAAGTCACTACCTATCATTACAAAAATGGTATTCCGGCATCCCTGATGTAATAACTTACCAGCAAACTAAAAATGGTTATCTGGCAATCATCCAAAACCCAAATAATCCAGCTAAAAGTCAGCTACAACAGCTTTATTTAAATAATCAGTTAATTAATTTTGATCAAAGTAAATTTTCAACCATCACGATTGACAAGAAGTTCATACTTAATCATGATGAAGTTTTCTTAATCACAACTTATCAAAATGGAGTAATTAATCTAGATCATGATTATCTAATCACAATAGAGTCAGATAACCAGATTAAGGTGTCGCCGCCATTTTCTTATCAAGAAAATACGCTAAAACAATCAGGTAATCTTATTCAATTTAATGGAATAAATCATCGATGGTATGCGGAATCCAACGACTTCCCGATCTATTTATATCAGAATAAAAAGCTAACAATAATCCGTCCGCAACTAGCCGATAGCTATTATCAGAATAAATTTAGCAAAATGACTGCCGAGCAGATTTTAAAGAAGGTAAAGTCAGATGGCTGTCTTAATGGTGATCAATTCTATAGCTCAGATATTTGTCAGCAAAAGAAAAATCGTTACTGTCTAGAATTTAAATTTATCCCAGTGAAAAACAAAAGCCGGGTATATACCCAGCTAAAACAAATGTGTGCACCTTACCAGTTTAGCGACTATTGATTACCTGAGGTAGCTGGCGCAGATGAATTTACCGTTGAAACAGATCCAGCAATTGGCGCAGAAGCAGCTGTAGCTTCGCCATCTCCATTGACTGAACTTTGATTATTGCCCAAGATTGGCTGATATTTTTGTAAATCAGCTAGTGGCATTTCAGTATTTAACGGTGGTGCAACTTGTACTAGAGTTGACTCAATAAAATCATTAAATTGGTAGCGAACTAAATAACCAGATTGAATTTGGCTTTCCTGCATAACGGTCTTACAAACTTCCTGATTATTGTTAACTGTCACATATTCAGGATGCTTCTTACTATCAAACATCCGATTAAAAAAATTACTATTTTTATTCTTCACTTTTTTACTGGTAGTTACCTGATGACATTCACGCGATGGAACCTGAGTACTCACCATATTTGGTGTAACGGTAAGAATTCTGATATTTTCAGACTGATTTTCACGTATATTTTTAAGATAATATAGTGCAGCACCAGCACCAATTACAACTACAATAGCCCCAATTACAACTTTAGTTGCTGCCATACTAAAACCCTTTATAAATCAAATTATAGTTAAATCATCTAGTTGATAAAAAACCAGCCACAACACAAAACAGCAACCACTATAAGTGTTGGCGAAATTTCCTTATATTTTCCCAGTAATAATTTTAGCAGTGTATAAGATAAAATGCCAAATATTGCTCCGGCTGTAATCGAAAAACATAATGGCATCATGACAATAGTTAAAACGCTAGCTACCATGTCTTCAAAATTTATCAGTTTGATTCTTCGGATATTAGAGATCATAATCAGCCCCACTACCATCAGTACTGGCGCTGTTGCAGCATCTGGAATTACAGCAATTAATGGTGAAAGGAATATAAATGGCAAACAGAGTAGTGCCGTCACCGCAGAAGCAATCCCCGTCCTAGCACCATTTTGAATCGCCGCCGAACTTTCAACAAAAATCACACTCGGCGAAATCCCAATAAAACTTGCCAAAACTCCACCCAAACTATCAGTAATTAAAGCTCGCTTAAGATAAGTTATTTTTTTATGCTGATTTTCAAATTTAATTTGCGATAATAGCCCCATTGTTGTAGAAGTTGCATCGAAGAAATTAACGATAAATAAAGATAAAATAGCAGGTAATACGCTTAATTTTAGGGCTTTTAATGGGTCAATTTGCATAAATAAACTAAAATCAGGCATTTCAACAAATTTATGTGGGAGAGACTCTGGGTGAATAAAGGCACTAATTATTGAAATTAAAATAAGTGGTAATAAGAAAGCATATATCTTACGCTTAATAAAAAGTACAGTTATCAAGATAAAGCCAAGGCAACACAAAAGAATGTCGATATTAAATTTACCTATTCCAATAATAGTATTTGGATTACTAATCACAACACCAATATTCTTAACCCCGATCATAAAGAGAAAAAAACCAATTCCGGCACTTAATGCTATTTGCAAAAATTCTGGAATCGCATGAATAATTACTTGTCGAACTTTACTCACCGAGAAAATAAAAAGCAGCAGACTAGAAAACAGAATTACTCCAAGCACAGTTGGAATATCAAGCTTTTCATGTAAAATCAAAGTATAAGAAATAATAGCATTTATGCCCATTCCCGGAGCAAGTACAAAAGGTAATTTGATAAAGAAAGCAGCAAAAAGAGTCATTATCACAATAATAAGCACAGTCGAAGTTATCGCAGCATTAAGGGGGAATCCCGCGCCATCGGCATTTAAGATTAGTGGGTTTACTACAATTATATAGGCAATCGCCATAAAGTTGATAAGCCCACCCGCAATTTCTCGCGATAAGCTAAACTTATACTCATTATCAAGGCAAAATAATTTTGCTAACATCTATCAGTGTTCCCTTCTCTCTTATACATAAAATACATTTCCAGTTAGTTTGACCGTACCACCATCAAATCGCACCTCAAGCATACAGCGATTACCTAAATTAACCCCCTGGATGACTTTAATACTCTCTGAAAGAGCAAAGCTTAGCGCAGCAGCTGCAACACCTGTTGCACTATCTTCAATCTTCTCATCCAGATGATTAAAGTTTCGTGCAAATATAATTCCATCTTCCAAACAATAGGCATAGATTCCATTAATTGCCACTAATTCATTCCACAGATTTAGTGCAGCTAAATCAGGCTTTAATGCAAATAATTTCTCTTTACTATTTATTTTAACAATCAGCTTAGGGCTTCCTACCGAAGCAACTAATGGCTTGATCAGAATATCATCTACATCTATGCCAAGTAATTTACTGGCATCAGTAAGATACTCTGCCCCATCACGAATAAACTCAGGAACTAGTTCAAGGAAAATAGCTTCGCCATTATCTAAAGAAGCAGTAAGTATTTTCCCCATTGAGCTTACAATTTGGATACAATTAATATCAGGGTTTTTAGCAAAAAAGACCTTTGCGGCAGCCAGCGAGCCATGTAAACAGAGTGGACTTTTCTTGTGTGGATAGAAAAAAGAAAGTTCTAATTTACTTCCATCGATATTATCAATAAATACACATACGGGTACGTTTTGTTCAAAGGCAAATTGCTGCCGTGCAGCTTCACTCATAGCGTCATTTTCAATTACATAGGCAAGATTGCCAGTTTTTCTATCACTACCGAAGCATTTTAATTTGGTTATAATCATTATTAACTATTCCCTGCCAATGCAAATATCGGTGACCAGCTTCTCAAGAAGCATCAGAGCATCTTCCTGCAATACGCCCTTCACTGCCATGTCGATTCGAGCCAAATCATTAAAATAACTGATTAGCTGAGTGTAACCAAGTCTTTTACTAGCTTTATCAAAAGCAGCGATAGAATTACCCCAAATCCGGAGTACACCAACAATATTGCGGAAATTCATTTCTGTTTTCTGTAAATTCTTTATTTTTATAAGCTTCCGTAGGTCTTCACCCAGATTCCAACTCATCAAAATAACCTCTTCGCTGGCGATACAGACATTATTAAAAATTTTTAGTGTAAGTTGAAGATCACCAGAAAGATAAGCATCAGAAAGTGAGTAGATACTATAGTTTGAATTGTCAATTAAATGTTGACGTGCATCTTCAAAAGTAATTGAGTACGGCGCATGAAAAAGTAGCGATAGTTTATTGATTTCTTGATTTAGCTGGGTAAGATTTCCCTGATTTAAATCAAGTAACAGTCTTAGGGCATTATTTTCAATACTAAACCCGTGTTCAGCCAAACGATAATGAATAAGTGCAGTAGCATCAGCAATGTCAGCATTGAGGTTAAAAATTAAACCATTCTTATCATAATATTTTACCCAGTCACTGGCAATATCTTTCTTATCCAATTTATCACAACTAAGTATCAGATAATTATTTTCATCAAGTAAAGTATAAAGATTAGCTAATCGCTTTTGCTGTTCTATAGTCGGCTTAGTTTTAAACACCAAAACCAGTAAGTTTTTCTCAGCAAATAGCGAGCTACTACGTAAAATATCTTCAATGAGAGAAAGGTCAAAATAACGATCAGCCGTAAAAGATTGTAAGTATGCTCCGTCAATCAATCCAGAAAGTTTTGCAGTAAGTAACTCCTGAAGTGGAAAACATTCTTCATTACCATTAATTAGGGCAGCTTGCCCCTCCAAAAATGGCTGATTTAGCCAGTTAGCGAGATTCTGGTGCATATGCTGGTGAAACTAGTGGAACATCATGAAAATAAACTATTCTCCGAATTAATGCATTGATTACATTCTGATGAATCTGATCCCAGGTATTTTCTTCCTGTTGCTGGGCGGATAAAATCAAACTATTGTTATACGCCATAACTTGTTGATTTTGGACGACAATATCATTACCTAACTGATCCCCTGTCTTGTTATAAATGCGTGCAGTTATCTGGTAAGTCAGTATATAACTAGCAATCTGACCAACGCTATTAAAATCTAGCGTATCGCGGCTAGTTTTTTCATTGCTAACAGCAATAACTACTTCTGCGCTTTCCTTATTTGTAACGATTGTGGTTAAGGATTCAGCTTTAATGGTATTTTTAAATCCAGGACAGATTACTGGGGTATCACAGTTTATTAGTACAGTCTTAAAGGGAAAACTATAAGTACCCGCAACACCGCGCAAATGAAACCCGCAGGCTGCCAACATAACAATAAAAATCAGAAGTAACGAATTTCTTAACATATTAACCTTTTATATCTGTCTTTTTTATTCGAGTCTTACGCGGGGTTGTTACTGGCTGTTTATTCTCATCACCCACATCCACAGGTTTACGCACCCTTGTACCTCTACTAGCTGCCACTGGTTTGGTTTTTATCTCTGCTGCCGCAGCCTTACTATTTGCACGCAATGATTCTACCTGTTGTGTAAGTTGCACTGCCAATGTTTCCTTGAAAACAGGCATTCCAAGTTTAGCCATTAAGAAATCCTGCGCGCAAATTCGCTTCCCAGTCTGCTCTATTTTACTATAACTACCATCTGCATTCATCAGCCATGAATTTACATTATCCTGCATATATAACTTGAGACTCTCATCAATTATCCGGCGTTTAATTCTATCATTAATGATAGGGATACAAGTCTCGACGCGTTTGAAAAAGTTTCGCTTCATCCAGTCAGCTGAAGCGATAAAGACATCTTCATTACCAGAATCATAAAAATAGAATACCCGATGATGCTCAAGAAACCGTCCAACCACGGATTTAACTGTAATATTATCAGAAACTCCAGGTATCCCTGGACGTAATGAACATGCCCCACGTACAATAAGAGTAATTTTAACTCCAGCCTGTGATGCACGATATAATGCCCGAATCACCTGATTTTCAACTAGAGAATTCATCTTAGCAATAATTTCCGCCTTTTTACCACCTAGCGCATTAAAGGTTTCACGCTCGATTGCCTTCATCACCATATCATGTAAAGTAAATGGTGACTGGAATAAGACACTTAATACCCCAGCTTTACCAACCCCAGTAATCTGGCTAAAAATATTATCTACATCACGGGCAATCTCAGGGCTGGTTGTCAGTAAACCAAAATCAGTATAAATCTTTGCCGTAGTCTGGTGATAATTACCTGTTCCCAAATGCACATAATGTCTTAACTGTTGATCTTCCTTACGAATAATCGTCAGCATTTTTGCATGTACCTTATATCCCATCACACCATAAACCACATGTGCTCCCGCCTCTTCAAGCTGATTTGCTAATTCAACATTAGCTTCTTCATCGAATCTCGCAAAAAGCTCAATTGAAGCCACTACCTGTTTGCCAGCTCGGGCAGCTTTAATCAGATTTTGTACCAGTTCAGAATCATTCCCGGTTCGGTATACTGTCATCTTAACCGCTAAGACATTAGGATCTTCTGCCGCACGACGGGTTAATTCTACAACCGGGTCAAATGATTGATATGGTGTATGCAGTAAAATATCACTTTTGGTCATCGCTTTAAAAATATCTGGCTCTGTAACCAGCTCTTTAGGTAGCCCGGGATTATATGGAGTAAATTTAAGATTATCATCATCAACCAGATTAGCAACTTCAGAAAGTCGCGACAAATTAACTGGTCCGTGTACCCAATACAAATCAGGTTTACTTAAATTAAATTGTTTAAGAAGGATATCAGTAAACTTGTCTTCTGGCTGACCATTTGATATATCAACTTCAATTCGCGAACATTCAGCATATTTACGTTTTAATAGTTCACGGGTAACGGCATGGCGCAAATTTTTCTGATCTGAATTAACATTGATATCAGCCGAGCGAGTAACTCGAAATGGATAACAACCGCGAACCACCATTCCATAGAAAAATTCATTGACATGTTGACTAATTATATCCTGCAATAAGACAAATACATGTTTGTTATCAGATAACTCAGGGGGTAATACGATAACTCGTGGCAAAATCCGCGGGGCTTCAACAATCGCAATCTTAGATTCGCGCCCAAACTGATCTTTACCATCAAGCTCAACCGCAAAATGTAAACTTTTATTCGGTACCCGTGGAAAGGGATGCGAGGGATCAATACTAATTGGAGTCAAAACCGGTTTTAGTTCATTGATAAAATAGTTATATGCCCATTTTTGCTGTTCTTTAGTCCAATTTCTAGCTTCAAGAATGAAAATATCCTGTTTATTCAAGGCTGGTATCATTGTATTGTGATAGATTGAATAAACATCACTATAGAGTTTATAAACTTCTTCACGAATAAGCGTTAATGCTTCAGTAACCTTTAATCCATCAGGCAATAATTTAGTCGGCTGCTCTTTTTCCCATTTTAATAGCCTAGCAACCCTAACTTCAAATAATTCATCACAATTTTTGGTAACGATACACAGATAACGTAGGCGCTCCAAGAGTGGAACATTTACATCAAGAACCTGCGCCAAAACCCGGCGATAAAAATGGATTAATCCAAGTTCTCGATTAATCATTACTTCGCGATCATTGAGGATATTTGTACTCATAGCATATAGACTTATAAAATGGCTGGAATTATAGTAACCTAATTTTAACACAATCTTACGCATGATTATCTTAAAATCAGCTATAATCCCTTTCTAAATTAGAAAAGGACTTTAGCAATGTTTTATGTGGTTGAAAGATCAATAGTCGTAATAAAACCCAAACAACCATTACTGGACTGGATAAATGCAAATCTGGCGATCAGCGAAGGAACGATGCTGACACTAGAGAGTATCCGAATTGACTGTAACTCCTACCTAATACCCGAAGTAGATGCAATAGAGGATGGCATAAATTATGTTGATAATAATTTTGAAGCCTTGTTTCACCTAGAACTAGCATCTTGGTCTGAAGATCAAAATACTTGGCCAAATGAATTAAGCCTGAAAATGTTTTGGGAGTGGTTTGATATTGAAATATCACCAACCTTGATTGATCTTACTGACGAAAATGATGCTCAATCCACTACGGAAGATTTTGATGAATCGGATGAATCGCCGGAAACAATCCATTAAATGATATGTCAAACGAGCTATTAAGCCTGTCAATAAAAGGGGTATGGACCAATTGGTTGCTATTTGCCATCATCCCTTTGCCTTTATTCATTATAATGGTTATATTTTCTAACACCACAACTGCTTACAAATTAATATTATTAACCATTATATCAATCTGGTTACTCATTCTTGTCTATCAGTTTTTCTTTAATATTCCCAAAAAAATTGACTTACTTTTTGCATTACGAAATGCTATTGTCTGGGAAAATAATCGAACCGAACTCTATGATATTGTAAAACTATCCTCACTCAGTTATTTTTTCACCATCTTGGGAATAAAAAAATCAAAACAAAAAACGAAATATATATTGGTCAACGTCAACAGCATTCCAATTACACAATATAAAGCACTAAGAAGACACATCAAATGGCAGCCAACAAGCAACAATTAATCAAAAAACTCCTTGCAACGGATAATTATAGTGCACCACTAACCAAAGTTAAATTAGTTGCTGATAAATTAGGAATTAATCCCAAATATCCAATCATACTTGTCGGTGGTACAAATGGCAAAGGTTCAACCTGCGCCTTTCTAACAACAATACTTGGTAATGCTGGCTACAAAGTTGGCACGTTTACTTCACCACATGTATTTGACTATAATGAAAGAATAAGCCTTAATAATAATCCTGTCAGCGATAATGAACTGGAAGTTGCGCTGTCGGATGTAATATCTGCCAGTGAGAAAAACCTTGGATTATTTAAATCATTTGTTATAGCCAGTCATCTGGTTTTTAGTAAGCATAAGGTTGATATAGCAATTATCGAAGTTGGAATTGGTGGACTTAATGATGCAACCAATATTTTTACCCCCAGAGTCTCTGCTATCAGCTCAATAGGCATGGATCACTGTGAATTACTTGGCAATAGCATTGAAGAAATCGGGCTAAACAAAGCGGGCATTTTCAGAAGCAATCAACCAGCATTAATTGCAGGTGACAATATCCCTGAGTCAGTAACTAAATATGCAGAATCGATAAATGCAAAATTACAAATTATTGGCAAGGATTTTAATTATCAAAAGCAAAGTATTAGTTGGGATTTTATATCTAATTCAATAAATTACTATGGACTACCGATGCCAAGTTTACGCGGAAATGAGCAACTAAATAATGCAGCTCTTAGTATTGCGATATTAAATAGCATTCGAGATAAATTCCCGGTAAATTTAGGACAAATAAAATCAGGATTATTACAAACATCCCTAGTTGGCAGATTTCAGGTTTTACCGGGTACCCCGCAAATTGTGCTTGATACCGCACATAACCCGCAAGCAATTGAGATGCTAATACAAAATATGCTAAAATTACCCTTTGCTAAACATAATCTTGCAGTTTTTGGCTGCGCCAAAGATAAAGACTGGCAACAGGCATTAAAAATTATTGGTGACAGATTTGATCACTGGTATCTAGCCAGATTACCAAACGAAAGAAGTGCTGATGTCAATGAGATTAAGAGCTTCTTACTTGAGAATGGTTATAAAACGTCGCAGATTGAATGCTTTGATGATATTAGTACAGCAGTAAATAAAGCCCATCTACAACTAGGAAAAGAAGATCGATTAGTTTGTTTTGGCTCCTTTCTGATTGTAGAATCAGCATATAAAATCATAAAAAACTAGTTATTCAGTTACTAAAAAAAGATAAAATAAATGCAACCTAAATACACGCACAATAAAAGCAACATTATCAAAATCACTGAAGAGGCAAAACGTAAATCGAGACAACGCCTGATTGGTAGCATAATACTTCTTGGTTTTGCCCTATTTATTCTACTTAATGTTACGGCTAAGGTGAAGCCAATTGCTATCAATCCTGATGTAGTTGAAATAAAAAATAAAGCCGCAAGCGGAACCAATGGCACAACATTAATGGTTAAAAATAATGCAAGTGCGAGTGTAATTAATGCTTCTGCTCCAGTTGCTACACCTGTAAATAATGAAAGTGTCGATCAGATAGCTGCTATTGCAGCTAGTACTCCGGTTAGCAGCAAAAAATCCGCTTCACAAGGAACTGGATATAAAGCTGGGGTTGTGAACAAAAATAATACCGGAGTAACTCAAAATCAAAACACCACCGAAACTCCAGCAGTAGTTAAAACACCAAGCTCGACTCCGGTAAAAAAACCTAAGCCAAAAGCAAAACCGTCCAACCCAGAAGATATCTTAAATGGATTAGTTGATAATGCTGCGACAAAAAATAGCAAGCAAAATCAGGGGATAGGGAAAAGCTATATCCAGTTTGCTGCATTAAAAAACCAAAATAAAGCAGATCAATTACAGCAAGTGCTTGCAAATAAAGGGATAAATGCATCGGTACAAGAAGTCGAAACTGACAATGGAACGCTTTATCGTTTACGTGCAGGACCATTTAGCCGCGAAGATGCAGTTCAAAAATTGCAGCAAATAACTGGACAAGGCTACTCTGGAATAGTAACAGGTAGCTAAAATGCCGCATTTAAGTAATTATGATTTTCTGTTTGCATCAATAATTCTAATATCGGCTGTTTTAGCAACAATTCGCGGTGGTGTTTCTGAACTACTCTCAATAAGCACTTGGTTTATTGCATTATTTGTTACCCGCAATTATGCAGAATTTATTGAAAGATATATCCCAGAAATAATCAGCAATGAATTATTTCGTTCGCTTATAACTTATATAATCTCATTTATTGGTGTAGCAATCATAATCACGTTACTCAAAATGATCTTTAATAAAGCGATTGCCAAAACTGGATTAAGTGGACTGAACTATCTTCTTGGCGCACTATTTGGGATAGTCCGAGGACTAATTATCTGTTCACTATTGATAATCTTGATGGAAATGTTCAGTATTGACAAAGATCGTGGCTGGAATAATTCATGGTTTTCACCAATCTTAACTCCGGCAGTTAATATGATAATCAGTGCTATCCCGAAAAACATGGAAAACCTGAATAATGAAATTGGCAAACATGCTACGACGATAATCGAGCATGAAACAAATAAACTTAAAGAGTCTGGAAAATAATTATGTGTGGAATTGTAGGAATAGTTACTGATCATCCGGTAAACCAGCTACTATATAATGCTTTAAAAGGTGTTCAGCATCGTGGACAACAGGCAGCTGGGATGGCAACTATGGATGGAAACCTGATGTATCTAAAAAAAGGCATCGGATTAATTAAAGATGTTATCTCCAATTATGACCTATCCTACTTACATGGTAATATCGGTATCGGACATGTAAGATTCCCAACTGCAGGTTCAGCAGATGACCCTGAGCAAGCACATCCATTTTATGTAAATTCACCATTTGGGATTATGCTCGCTCACAATGGTAACCTAACAAATACCAAACAATTACGCGAAGAAGTTTTACATAAAAATCATCGCCATGTAAGAACCAAATCTGACTCAGAAGTATTAACTAATGCCTTTGCTTTTGAATTACAGCAATCAACGATTGATGATGAACTGGATAATCAAGCAATCTTTAAAGCTATTGAAAATCTTAATCAACGCCTAAAAGGTGGTTATGCAGTAGTTAGTATGATTGCTGACTATGGCTTAGTTGGGTTCAGAGATCCATTTGGCATTCGTCCACTAGTTCTTGGTAAAAAAGTTGAAACTGATGGTTCAATCAGTTATATGCTGGCATCAGAAAGTTGCACGCTGAATAGCACAGGCTATGATCTAATCCGTGATGTAAGTCCGGGCGAGGCAATTATCATAACTGCCAATGGTAAACTTGAAAGTAAAATTTGTCACCCAAACCCGGTATTAAGTATTTGTATTTTTGAATATGTTTATTTGGCACGACAGGATTCGATTATTGAAAACGTTCCAGTTCAGTTAGCACGTAAAGCCCAAGGTCATTATCTGGCACAAACAATTCGCGAATATTACCCAAATCTCGAAATTGATGTAGTTATTCCGGTACCAGATATTGCTCGTCCGGCTGCAATTAGCCTAGCAATGGAACTTGGCGTACCATATCAGGAAGGTTTTGTAAGAAATCATCTAGTAGATAACGAACCACATCCTCAAAACTCCGAGCAGTTGCAAGTAGCTGTCCAAAGCATGCTAAGCCCGATCGAACTTGAATTTAAAAATAAGAATGTACTTCTTGTCGATGCTTCAATCGTTCGTGGAACCAACTCAAGAGAAATTATCAAAATCGCTCGCAATGCTGGAGCTAAAAATATCTATTTTGCATCAGCGGCACCACGAATCAAATTCTCCAGTGTCTATGGAATCGATATGCCAGCTTATAATGCCTTAGTTGCCCACAACAAGACTGATAGCGAGATAGCTACAGCTATTGGTGCTGATTTGGTAATCTATCAAGATCTGGAAAACCTCAAAAAATCAATTCGCGAAATTAACCCAGATGTACCTAGCTTCGAAGCATCCTGCTTTGATGGTAATTATATTACCAATGATATTGATGATGAATACTTACTATCTCTAGCAAATGGTGCATTTCACGCATGATAATTTTATTTGGCGGAACATTTGATCCGATTCACAATGGACATCTAAAGCTGGCACTACATATTGCCAGCCAGTTTAAGACTAAAGTTGATCTACTGCCATTAAATGGAACGCCAAATTACAAGCCAGCACCAGTAGCTAGTCTAAAACAACGATTGGAGATGTTAGAGTTGGTTATTGCAATGTATCCGGAACAACTCCAAATAAATCTAAGTGAAACTGAGTACCCCGAATATAGTCCAAGCTATCTTACACTTTCTCGATTAAGGGCTAAGTATGGCGCAAAAGAAAGCTTCTATTTTGTAATTGGCGGTGATTCGCTTATTAGCCTCAATACTTGGGATAACTGGCAAGAACTATTAAAGCTTACCAATTTTATTGTCGCGATGCGCCCCGGATATTTAGTTGATAATCTTGATCAAGAAATTGCCAGTCATATAGTGACCTTAGAAAATTATGATCCAAATACTTTAGCCGGACAAATAGTTATCACCGACTTTACTCCAGTAGATATATCTTCAACTCTAATTAGGGCAAATTGTAAAATCCAGACAGATGTTGCTACCCTAATTCCAGAGCCTATTTTCAGCTATATTCAAAATAATCAGTTGTATAATTAGTCGATTGCATAGCTTAACACGCGTATCAACTATCATTAACACATTGATTCGCCACCCCGGAAGATAAAACTCTTTTTGAATAAAATACCCCGTAGAAGATTATATAGATATATCCTGTCGCTGGCAATAAATAAGATAACGTGATTGTAAAATGATCTGCAATATATCCCTGCAAAACAGGCATTATCGCTGCACCAAGTACCATCATAATTAGAAATGAAGACCCCTGCTCCTGATATTTTCCTAATCCATCAATTGCCAAATCAAAAATATTTGGCCACATAATAGAGTTAAATAAACCAGAAGCTACGATACACCATGCTGCTAACTCACTATTTAACTGTATCGCAGCAAACCCAATAATTAATAAGTTGGTAATCGAAAATAAAACTAAATTAACACGCGAGTTACGAGAAAATACAAAGAGAATCAAACATAATAATTCAAAAACGATAAAATACCTAATCTCTGCCAAACCTAATCCAGATACTGTCATTAAAAAGATTGTAAGGACTAATGCTACACCACCCATAATTAATATTTTTTTGACCAGATTTTTAACTCTAAATGTTACGCCACCCATAAATCTACCTATCATCATTCCACACCAATAGTACGATAACAAATGTCCAGCCTGTTTTGTAGAAGCATGAATTGAATATTTGGAAGTTAAATAACTAATCAGGTTAGCACCAATTGTAACTTCATTGCCGACATAAAAAAATAACGCAATTAATCCAAAAGAAAGATTCAAGTGATTAAGAGCACCAAAACCAGACACATGCTCTCTTCTGCTAGAGCTTAAACCATTATCGTCTACCTTTAGTAGTTTATAAATCAGTGCTGCCAAACATAGAAAAAGTAGCGTAATCAATATATATGGATAAGATAGGTTATTACTATGTTTATCTACATGTAATACCGTAAAAAACAGATAAACCCCAGCAAATGGAGTAACCGTATTAGCAAAAGAATTAAGCCCTCCAGCTATATTAAGTCTGCTGGCACTATATTTCTTTTCCCCCATGGTTAAAGTTAATGGATTTAAAGCAATTTGTAAAAATGTAAAACCAAAGCCAATTGCAAATAATCCACAAAGAAAAACATAATAATTTTTCAGTATCGCGGCAGGGACAAAAAGAACAAAGCCAATTGAGGGTAATACTAAGCCAAGAAGAATTAATTGCTTGTACCCCATCCCCGCCAGAGGTTTTATATTCAAAGAAGAACAAATTACATAAATCAAAGAACCAATAAAATAAGCAATAAAGAATGCAAATGAAACCAAATTTGCATGCAACTGATTTAAATGAAATAATGCTTTCAGGGTTGGGGTTAGCAAATCATTAAGACAGGTAATTGATCCAAGTGAAAACCATACTACTAACAAAAGCAGAAAGTTAAAATTTTTTTTAACAAATGTAACCATGATTTGCCTTCCTCTTTTTAATCAGTGATTAGTATTCTTTGATGCATAATACTCGGAAAGAACCTGATCCATAACCCAATTGGTTCTTGCCGCAGATGCACCAGTTGACAAACAACTGCCGGACTCACCAAGTAATTCATTGACTACACTAGTAATCATCGGCATTTGAATATGCTCAGGATTATCAAGTCTGATTTCAACTTTACCTTCAGCATTTTCAACAGTAATTGGTCCATCACCAAAAGTTGCAAAAGAAATCTTTCCTTTATCCCCGATCACCTCTACATTGTCATAATCAGCATAACTACAAAAATTCCAGTGTCCAACTCCGTGTATTCCATTTTTGAACATAAATGACATTGAAACACAATCTTCTGCCGGATATGCTTTTAATTGTGAGCTGGCATAACCTTTTACTGAAGTAATTTCCCCAAAAAGAAAATCTAGAATATCAAGCGTATGTGGCGCAAGATCAACAAATAAGCCACCACCCGAAATTTCTGGTCGCACATGCCATGGCAGACTTCGTGGATTCTGATAAATTTCTTCGTGTGTCTTATAAAGAGTACTATTTACCATTATTGGACGACCAATTACCATTTCCATATTTATTAATTCATAAATTTTCTGGAACCTTGGCAATGCTCTCCGATAAAAAGCAACAAATAAAGGCGTATTCGTATCTTTTGCAGCCATGAGCATTTCATTACACTCCTTGAAGCTTGTTGCCATCGGTTTCTCTACATAAACTGGCTTCCTTGCTTTAGCACAAAGAAGTGCATAGTTTTTATGTGATGCTGGTGGTGTAGCAATATAAACAGCATCAACTTCTGGATCATTAATTAGATCTTCTGCCTTAGCATACCATTTAGATACATTATGTCTTTTTGCATAATCGCGGGCTAAACGCTCATCACGGCGCATTACTGCGACAAGTTCAGAACCTGGCACTTTATAAAAAGCAGGACCACTTTTTACTTCAGTTACATTACCACAACCAATAATTCCCCAACGAATAGTTTTCATATTTCCCTCTCCTAAATAAAATTAAATACGAAATGCATGCATAATAAATTCCTGATGCTGTTGATAATACTCTTCAGACTCAGGATATTTATTACGTTCTGCAATATGTAGTAAAAGTTCAGCTTTAACTTCTGGAAATAAACCATCCAGATATGTTTTATTAAATTCATGATGATTAATTACGCCAAAATGAGGTGTCGGTGCAAATAAATTTGAATGATAACCTAATTGGATAGTCATTCTTTGGGTTGCAGATTTCCCTGCATAACCACGATGAATAGCATTATTATTATAAAAAACTGCTTCACCTGGCTTAAGTTTTATTTGTAATGATTCTGGCAACTCAATATCTGATACTGGAGCTATTTTTAATGACCCAGCAAAGGTTTCTGCTTCGATCCGGGTAAAGTTTCGTTTGTGACTTCCCCGCACTAACCATAAACATGAATCAGATAACAAGGCTAGATTAACCTGAACACTATTATGAAAATACTTGTTACTAAACCAGTCAAGACTAATCTGATTATCAGGGATTTGCATAATATCACGATGCCAGCCCTGACGATAATCAATTCCAGCTCTACCACATAATACTGATGCGCCATCAATAACTGCCTTACCACCGCCAAGAAGATCAACACAAATTTGCTTAATTACGGAATTACAAATTACCTGTTGAACTCCTAATATTGAGTTTTTTGGTTGTAAGAACTGAGCATTTATCATTTTTTCTGAAACTGCCGATAATTTGGCAAGGTGCGAACTATTAATCTGGTCTTTATAATATTCGATTTCAGCTTCAGATAAAATTTGTTTTATAACAAAACCCAATTCATTATATTGTTCAATTTCATTTTTAGTTAGTAGCATTTTAATTCTCCAAAAAGTTATTTAATTAATCTGAGAACCAAATATTAATTGATCGAAGAATTTATTACAACCACGCTTTTGTACGGGTAATATAATAAGAACCTGTTTACTAAGTCCCAATGAGCTACGAAATATGACCAACTGGTTAAAAAACCAATAAATAATGGTTTAAAAAACATGAACTTCGGGTATCACAAAGCCAAGTGTGCTAAAATAATAAACTAACTAGTTAAGTAAGGAATATGAATGACTGAAATTGAAGGAATTGCTAAAGTTGCGGTAAATGCTTTGGAAGATATCAAGGGTGAAAATATTATCGTAATTAATACTGAAGAACTATCTCCATTATTTAGCAGAATGATAGTTTGTACGGGCAACTCGAATCGTCAAGTTAAAGCGCTCGCCAATAATGTTGCGGAAGAATTCAAGAAACATCAGATTGATATCGTAGGTGTTGAGGGCGAGCAGGGTGGCGAATGGGTACTGGTAGATAGTGGTGATCTGGTAGTGCATATTATGTTACCACAAGTAAGAGCTTATTACGATTTGGAAAGTCTCTGGAATGGTGAGCGACCTGAATAATAGTTATCAAAATGATCTATTTGCTGACACCAACCACTCCAAACGAAAACTAGAATGGAAATCGACTCAGGATTCAATAGCTCACCACGGAATTGCTTTTGAAATATTTAATCACGGTGTCGTAATTATTGGTAAAAGTGGGGTTGGCAAGAGTGAGCTTGGGCTTGAATTGATAGATCGTGGGCACCGACTGATTTGTGATGATCTGGTCTCAGGTCAGCTAATCAACCATGAAATAATGCTTTCTGCTCCGCAATCCTTTGGAATTGGCTTTATGGAGATTCGAGGAATTGGCTTCGTTGATATTGGGCATTTTTATGGAATGCAGGCCTTGTGTCAGCAACAGAAATTAGCACTCGTGATTGAATTGGTTGATAATAGCATGCTAGATATTGTAAACCAAAATAGACTAATGCAATTAATTAGTGAAGTTGATGTTCTGGGAGTAAAGATCCCATTATATAAACTACCTATTGGAGCTAATCGTAACTTACCAGTTTTGGTTGAACTAATCGTTAAGTATGCTGCATCACGAGAAATGGGTTATGATTCGCATAATTTTTTCATTGAAGAACAATTTAATATGATTAAGCAGGGTGACAATTAGATGCAAATTATTCTGGTTAGTGGTTTGTCAGGAGCTGGTAAATCGACTGCATTAAGGATTCTCGAAGATAGTGGCTATTACTGTGTAGATAATTTGCCGCTGTCAATGCTGGAACAGTTGTCACAAATTTATCAGCAGTATGGCTATAACCATATTGCTGTGGGAGTTGACATAAAAACCAGCCCATTACTGCATCAACTACCAGAACTAATTAAAACCTTACGCGAAAATGGTATTGATACTCGTCTAATTTATCTAGATGCCAACAATACTTCTTTATTGACCCGATTTTCTGAAACAAGACGCAAGCACCCGCTTACGACTGCCACCCGAACAATTGAAGAATCTATTGAGCTAGAGCGTGATTTATTAGCTGAAATAGCCATGCTTTCCCATCGTATAGATACCAGCCATCTATCGGCTAATGACTTACGTAAGATAGTAAAAGAGTTTGTCGAAGCTGACTTTAATCAGTTAAATATTATCATTCAATCTTTTGGATTTAAATATCACTTACCTATCGATTCAGATTTTGTCTTTGATGTTCGCTGCTTACCGAATCCACATTATGATAAAAGCATCCGTGATTTTAACGGTACACAAGAGCCAATTATCGAATTTTTGGATAAAGAATCAGCAGTACAAAATATGCTTAGCGATATATATAATATGTTAAGCCGCTGGTTTGATGAGTTTAGCAGGGATAACCGTAATTACCTGACCATATCGATTGGCTGCACCGGAGGAAAACATCGTTCAGTTTACCTAACCGAAAAACTTGGACAACTAGTCAGACGCAATTTCCCATATAATGTAATTATTCGTCATCGCCAACTATTAAAACAAGAAACCAATACGTCTAAAGAAAAATAAGCCTATCTAAATGATAGACTTATTTAATTTATCTGGTCATTGCATTAAAGAAATCACCGTTATTCTTGGTTTCCTTGATTTTCTCAAGAACAAATCCACTTGCCTCAATCGGCTGTTTCTCGGATAAAAATTTCCTTAATACCCAAAGCTTCTGTAACTGATCTTTGCTTAGTAACAATTCTTCACGACGTGTCCCAGAACGAAGGATATCAATAGCAGGATAGATTCTGCGTTCAGCCAAGGTACGTTCCATATGTAATTCCATATTTCCAGTACCCTTAAATTCTTCATAAATGACATCATCCATCCGTGAGCCAGTATCTACTAGTGCCGTAGCTATGATGGTCAATGAACCACCCTCTTCTATATTTCGTGCAGCACCAAAAAAGCGTTTTGGACGATGCAATGCATTAGCGTCCACACCACCAGTTAATATCTTCCCAGAGGCAGGAGCAACGGTATTGTAAGCGCGTGCAAGACGAGTAATTGAATCAAGTAATATCACCACATCTTTTTTACTTTCAACCAAGCGTTTTGCCTTTTCCATAACCATCTCAGCAACCTGAACGTGGCGCGCAGCTGGTTCATCAAACGTGGAGGCAACGACTTCACCTTTTACTGAACGTTGCATCTCAGTAACCTCTTCCGGACGCTCATCAATTAATAATACAATCAGAACAACTTCAGGATGATTAGCGGTAATTGAATGAGCAATATGTTGAAGCATAACTGTTTTACCCGTTTTAGGTGGAGCAACCAATAAACCGCGTTGCCCTTTCCCGATTGGCGAAAACAAGTCGATTACCCTTCCAGTATAGTTCTCTTCACCTTTGATATCTCGCTCAAGGTGTATCTGCTGATCTGGAAATAATGGAGTTAGGTTTTCAAATAATATCTTATGTTTATTGGCTTCAGGTGGATTGCCATTAACCGTATCAACTCGTACCAAGGCGAAATACTTTTCACCTTCTTTTGGCATCCTGATTTCACCTTCCACAGTATCACCAGTTTGCAAATTAAAACGGCGAATCTGACTTGGGCTGATGTATATATCATCATGGCTTGCTAAATATGAAGTATCTGGCGAACGCAAAAATCCAAAACCATCAGGCAAAACCTCAAGTACCCCACCACCGGATATATTCTCACCCTGTTCGGCAACTTTACGCAAAATAGCAAAAATCAGATCATGCTTACGCAGTCTGCTTGCCCCCTCAATATTATAACCTGCAGCCATTTCAACAAGCTGCGATACGTGAATATCTTTTATTTCTGATAAATGCATGTTTTTATAACACCTAAAAACCTGTTACTGTTAATAATTTTCCTGCCTGAGACAATAAACTTTGATTGCTTGAGAATTTTTTGTGATATTAGGAACTACTCGATTTGACTGAAAGATAAATAGTTGCCTTATTCGGCAACTATTTATAGTAATTAGATATTGCTGTCAATAAATGCAGCTAGTTGACCTTTAGGTAAAGCGCCAACTTTAGTCTCTACGACTTGACCATTTTTAAATAATAACAATGTAGGAATACCACGTACACCGTAAGTTGCTGCAGAAACACTATTTTCATCCACATTAACTTTAACAATTTTCAGGCGACCAGCGTATTCTTTAGATAAATCATCTAAAATTGGCGCAACCATACGGCATGGCCCACACCATTCAGCCCAAAAATCTACTAAAACAGGCACTTCTGATTTTATAACATCAGCTTCAAATGAAGCATCTGTAGTATATACAACATTACTCATAATTTTTAAAAACCTTTAAAAAGCTTCGCCATTATTATAGCATAATAATCTTAATTGACCACAAATCTTATAATCATATAGAAGTAGAAGATTATTTTCTACTTCTATATATAAATCACTCATCCGTATCTAATCCGCTACTATCAGCAGAATTGTACTGTGGAGCGGGATGACCATGTTTAGCACGATGATACGAAAGACCTGTTCCAGCAGGAATCAGACGTCCCATAATCACATTTTCTTTCAATCCACGTAGATAATCAACGCGTCCAGATACAGCAGATTCAGTTAGAACTCGCGTAGTTTCCTGGAATGATGCTGCAGAGATAAATGAATCAGTATTTAATGAGGCACGGGTAATACCAAGCAGAATATTTTTAAATTCAACTGGCTCTTTACCTTCAGCAATCAGGCGATCATTTTCATCAAGAATTGCTGAACGCTCAGCTTGTTCACCTTCAAGGAAAATTGCACTATCACCAGGATTTACAATCACTACACGACGTAACATCTGACGTACAACCACTTCAATATGTTTATCACTGATTTTCACACCCTGCAAACGGTAAACTTCCTGCACCTCATGCGCGATGTATTTCGATAACTCTTCAATGCCCTTCATTTCTAGTAGCTCATGCGGATCAACTGGACCATCAACAATCATCTGTCCACGTTCCACATACTCACCATCATTAACTAGAATATGTTTATCTTTCGGAATTGCTAAATCAACTTCTTCACCGCTTACAGCAAGAATTTTGATTTTATGTTTACCTTTAGTTTCTTTTTGGAAAGTAATTGTTCCAGATAAAGGAGCTAACATTCCAGCATCTTTAGGTATCCGTGCTTCAAATAGCTCGGCAACACGCGGTAGACCACCAGTAATATCACGAGTTTTCATTGACTCTTGTGGTTTTTTCGCAATAATATCACCAGCATTTACATTTTGGTTATCGCGAACCGCGATGATATCACCAATCTGGAAAGAGATAATAACTGGAGCATCAGTACCAAAAATTTTAACTTCACGACCAGCTTCATCAAATAAACGCGCTACCGGACGTAAGTTTTTATCACGCGATTTAGCACCTTTTACTTTTGCCGGATCAATTACTTTAAGCGCAGTCAAGCCAGTAACATCATCAGTTTCTTTAACAACTGTCAGACCTTCTTCTACATTCTCAAGGACAATAACCCCAGAGTGTTCAGAAATTACCGGACGTGAATGTGGATCCCAACTTGCTAATTTTTTACCAGCTTCAATTTTCTCACCATCGGCAACAGCCAAAATTGAACCGTAAGGAATCTTATGCTGCTCACGTTCACGATTATGTTGATCTAAAATCACTAATTCAGCTGAACGCGAAACAATTACTTTCTCACCAGATGGTTTAGTTACGTAACGTAAATCTTTATAACCAACAATACCAGATGATTTAGCTTCAACCTGACTTACGGCAGCCGCACGCGAAGCAGCACCCCCGATGTGGAAAGTACGCATCGTTAACTGTGTTCCCGGCTCACCAATTGATTGAGCAGCAATAATACCAACTGCTTCACCCTGATTAACCTGATAACCACGAGCTAGATCTCGACCATAACATTTAGCACATAAACCATAACGAGTATCGCAAGTTAATGGCGTACGAACTTTGATTTCATCAATATTGGTTTGCTCAATTCGTTCTACTAACCCTTCATCAAGAAGCGTTCCAGCAGCAGCAATTACTTTATTGGTATCATGATCAATAACATCTTCAGCAACAACACGACCAAGAATACGATCACGTAAAGACTCAATTACATCACCACCCTGAATGATAGAACGCATTACTACACCATTAGTAGTACCACAATCATCTTCAACAATCACTAGATCCTGTGTAACATCTACCAAACGACGTGTCAGGTAACCCGAGTTTGCTGTTTTAAGTGCTGTATCTGATAATCCTTTACGCGCACCATGGGTTGAAATGAAGTACTGCGATACCGTCAATCCCTCACGGAAATTTGCAGTAATCGGAGTTTCCATAATTTCACCTGATGGTTTAGCCATCAAACCACGCATTCCTGATAACTGTTTGATCTGAGCAATTGATCCCCGCGCACCAGAATCCGCCATCATATAGATAGAATTGAATGAATCTTGATCTACAAGGGTACCATCTTTATCAGTTACTTTTTCTTTAGATAATTCACTCATCAGAGTTTTGGCAATATCTTCACCACAACGACCCCAGATATCAATTACCTTATTATAACGTTCACCCTGAGTAACCAGACCTTCATTATACTGCTGTAAAATCGCATCAACCTCAGATTGAGCTTTAGCAACTTTATCATATTTTGAATTTGGTACATGCATATCATTGACACATACAGAAATACCACCAATTGTTGAATAACGGAAGCCCATATACATCAGATGATCGGCTAGTATCACCGTATCTTTGATTCCACATTTACGGAATGATACGTTAATTAATTTAGCAACTTCTTTTTTCTTTAAGGCTTTATTGATTAATTCAAAATCCAGCCCCTGTGGCATAATTTGTGACAAGATCGCCCGACCAACGGTAGTCTTACGACGAACAGAATGGCTAACCATATCGCCATTACCATCACGATGCCACTCTTCTAAACGCACTTCGACTAAAGCGTGTAAGCCAACCTGACCTGTTTGATAAGCACGTTCAAGTTCTTTAAGGTTAGCAAATATCGTTCCTTCACCTTTATCATTAACTTTCTCACGAGTCATATAATAAAGCCCAAGAATAATATCTTGCGAAGGTACAACAATTGGCTCACCATGCGCTGGTGATAATACGTTATTTGATGCCATCATCAAAGTACGCGCTTCCATTTGTGCCTCAAGGCTCAATGGAACGTGAACTGCCATCTGATCTCCATCGAAATCGGCATTGAATGCCGCACAGACCAATGGATGTAATTGAATAGCTTTACCTTCAATCAATACTGGTTCAAAAGCTTGAATACCAAGACGGTGCAGTGTTGGCGCACGATTTAATAATACTGGATGTTCACGAATTACATCTTCTAAGATATCCCATACTTGTGGATGCTCCTGCTCAACCATGCGTTTAGCGTATTTGATTGATGAAGCATAGCCTAATGACTGTAATTTATGATAAACAAAAGGTTTGAAAAGCTCTAATGCCATGATTTTTGGCAATCCACACTGATACAAGCGCAGATTAGGACCAACGGTAATTACTGAACGACCAGAGTAATCAACCCGTTTACCCAATAGATTTTGACGGAACCGACCTGATTTACCTTTAATCATCTCAGCAAGTGATTTTAATGGACGTTTATTCGCACCAGTAATCACTTTTCCACGCTTACCATTATCAAACAATGAATCAACAGCTTCTTGAAGCATACGACGTTCATTACGTAGAATAATTTCTGGAGCACGTAGCTGGATCAATTTACGTAAACGATTATTTCGATTAATCACGCGACGATATAAATCATTTAAATCAGAAGTTGCAAAGCGTCCACCATCAAGAGCAACCAATGGGCGTAATTCCGGTGGTAACACTGGAACACAATCCATAATCATCCACTCAGGCTTCATTTCTGAACGTTTGAACCCTTCAAGAACTTTTAAACGCTTAGCCAATTTTTTCAAATTAGTTTCTGATTTGGTGGTAGCCATTTCTTCACGAATTGTACCAATCTCAGTCTCTAAATCAATTGACTGAAGCATTCTACGTACTGCTTCAGCACCGATTCCGACATCTAATTTATCATCATCGTTATTTTCGATAAGGAAGTTATACTGTTCAGGAGATAAAATATCACCTTTTCTAATTGGAGTTTTGCCATCCTTTGGATGTAACGGCGGATCAACTCGGTCTAAAACCTCAATAACTGCGTATGCTTCAAAATATAAAACGTGTTCAATGTCACGTAATGGCATATCAAGTACCATCCCCATTCTAGATGGCAATGATTTTAAGAACCAGATGTGCGCAACCGGAGAAGCTAATTCAATATGCCCCATACGCTCGCGACGTACTTTAGATAAAGTTACCTCAACTCCACATTTTTCACAGATTACTCCGCGATGTTTAATCCGTTTATATTTTCCACATAAACACTCATAATCTTTAACTGGTCCAAAAATTCGTGCACAAAACAAGCCATCCCGCTCAGGACGTAAAGTACGATAATTAATCGTCTCCGGCTTTTTAATTTCACCATATGACCACGAACGAATTTTTTCCGGGGAGGCTAAGCCAATACGGATACGACCATAATGTTCATTACTATCTTTATTATTAAGAAAGAAATTGCTAAACTCCAACATTACGCTACTCCAAAAATTTTGCCGCTACTGCAATGAGATCTTCATTGCCTATTTTATTTGATGATTCATAATTTAAACTGCCAAATTAATTTGTAAGAGCGAGAAGTAAGGCGACGCCGTGTACAAGTTAGTACACAAGAAGCCTTACGCCAAAGCTATTACAAAATTAGTTGCGCAGTTTATTCTTCGAGTTCCATATCGAGTGCTAATGCTCTCACCTCTCGAGTCAAGACTCTGAAGGCTTCTGGAATCTGTGCAGAAATCTTATGCTCACCCTCAAGAAGACGTTCATACATTTCGGTACGACCTTCAACGTCATCTGATTTAACAGTTAACATTTCCTGCAGAATGTATGCGGCACCATATGCCTCAAGTGCCCAAACCTCCATCTCACCGAAACGTTGTCCACCAAATTGAGCTTTACCACCCAATGGCTGCTGAGTTACAAGCGAGTATGGACCAGTTGAACGAGCATGTACTTTTTCATCCACCAAATGGTGTAGACGAAGCATATACATATAACCAATCGTCACCGGGCGATCAAATTGCATACCAGTACGACCATCAAATAATGTCACCTGACCTGATTCAGGTAAATCAGCAAGTTTTAACATTTCTTTGATTTCAACTTCCTTAGCCCCATCAAATACAGGAGAAGCAAATGGTACACCTTTACGTAGATTTTGTGCTAGCTCATTAAATTCCACTTCACTTAACTCGCCTACATCTTCACTCTTACCAGAATGTTTATAAACCTGATCAACAAACTGTTTTACTTCTTGCATGTTTCGCTGATCGCGCAACATTTTATCAATCTTATGACCTAATCCTTTAGCGGCAAGTCCTAAATGTACTTCAAGGATCTGTCCAATATTCATACGTGATGGAACCCCTAGAGGATTAAGGACAATATCAACTGTACGTCCATCTTCCATATATGGCATATCTTCAACTGGCAATACTTTTGACACCACCCCTTTATTACCATGACGTCCAGCCATTTTATCACCAGGCTGTAAGCGACGTTTGATAGCAACGAAAACTTTAACCATCTTGATAACACCATTTGGCAAATCAACACCCTGATAAAGCTTATCTTTTTGTACTTTAAAGCGCGCCTCTAATTCAGCACGTTTTTCATCGATAGCTTTTACCATCATGGTTAGTTGCTCATTGATAGCTTCATCTTTTACTTCTATTGTTAGCCAGTCACGCTTTGCCATTCCAGCCAATAATTCTTCAGTTACCTGACCTTTTCTATTTTTAAGTTCTTGTGCAAGTAATGTGGATTTAATCCGTGTAGCCGCATCATCTTCAATAATCGTCATCTGATCACGGATATCTTGACGTAATCTACCAAGCTCTGCCTCAATATTTTCAAGACTACGTGGATCAAGCTTACTACCATCGCGATTAAATACCTGAACATCAATTACTGTACCACTGATACCAACCGGAACACGTAAAGACGTATCTTTAACATCAGATGCTTTTTCACCAAAAATCGCACGCAGTAGTTTTTCTTCTGGCGTAAGTTGTACCTCACCTTTTGGAGTAACTTTACCAACTAATACATCACCCGGAGTTACTTCAGCACCAATATGAATAATACCAGTATCATCCAATCTGGCTAATTGACTTTGTGAAAGATTTGGAATATCACGAGTAATTTCTTCATCACCTTGTTTAGTTTCACGAGCTACAACGGATAATTCTTCAATATGAATAGAAGTATATTTATCTGCAGCTACTAGCTTCTCAGAAACAAGGATTGAATCCTCAAAGTTATACCCATTCCAAGGCATGAACGCAACCATCACGTTTTGTCCAACAGCCAACTCACCTAGATCAGTTGCTGAACCATCAGCAATTACATCACCAGCAGAAAGAATATCTCCAGCTTTGACAATTGGTTTTTGATTGACACAAGTATTTTGATTGCTACGTAAGTATTTAACCAAATTATAGATATCTATACCAAGATCGTTACCAGCAATTTCATTTTCATTTACTTTAACGATAATACGATTACCATCAACAAAGTCAACAACACCACCACGTTTAGCAATAACTACTGTCCCGGAATCAATCGCTGCAACCCGTTCCATACCAGTTCCAACCAAAGGACTATCAGCACGTACACATGGCACGCCCTGACGTTGCATGTTTGAACCCATCAATGCACGGTTTGCATCATCGTGTTCAAGGAATGGAATTAGTGAAGCTGCAACCGATACAACCTGATTGGTTGCCACATCCATATAATCAATTTCTTCACGTGAAACAAGTGTAGTTTCACCTTTCTTACGAGCAAAAACTAAATCATCCGCAAATGAACCATCAGGATTCAGACGCGCATTTGCCTGCGCAATAACAACTTTATCTTCATCAATTGCCGATAGGTATTCAACCGCATCTGTCACTTTATTATTTGCAACTTTACGATATGGCGTTTCTAAGAAACCATATTGATTTGGTCTAGCAAAAGCTGATAATGAGTTAATCAAACCAATATTTTGCCCCTCAGGAGTCTCAATTGGACATAAACGGCCATAATGTGTAACGTGAACATCACGTACCTCAAATCCAGCACGATCACGGGTAAGACCACCTGGACCTAGTGCTGAAATACGCCGTTTGTGTGTAATTTCAGATAAAGGATTAGTATGATCCATAAACTGTGATAACTGGCTAGTTGAGAAAAAGTCTTTCAAACTTGAAGTAATTGGTTTAGCACTAATCAATTTATTTGGTAATAAATCTTTTTCTTCAAGTGGCTGAGTTAATTTATCTTTAACTGCTTTATCAATCCGTGACAATCCAATACGGAATTGATTTTCAACAAGTTCACCCACACCACGAATCCGGCGATTACCTAAATGATCAATATCATCAATAATTCCGCGACCATTGCGTAGTTCAACTAAAATTGCCAGAGAAAGTATAATATCTTCTTTGGTTAATAGAACCTCTTCACTATCAGGATGTTTTAAACTTGATAATAATCGTTTAAACCACTGTGGAGTTTTAGGGTCAAGTTCATGCAAATAAGTACGTGAATTAAACTTGAAACGTCCAACATTTGATAAATCATAAGTTTCTGGATTAAAGAATGTTCGATTAAATACTGTTGCAGCGATTTCTTCCGAATATGGTTCACCAGGACGCATCATTTTATAAATCTGATGAATTGCTTCAACCTGATTATCCGCAGTTTCTTTTGAAGCTTCTTCATCACGTAAAGTATCAGCAAGATATGAGCCATGCTCAAGATCATTTACATATAGAGTCTTAATTTCTTTAATTGAACTAACTAATACATTTTTTATCAAATCTTCAGTAATTATTGTATTAGATTTACCTAGCACCTCACCAGTATCCTGATCTACCAGATCAGCACCAAGGATACGCCCATCAACTTCTTCAATAGGTACTTCGATCTCGGTTAAACCAGCTTTTTCCAAGTCACGGATATGTTTGCTAGTAATTTTTTTATCTTTAGCAACAATCAGATTACCATCTTTATCTTTAATATCAAACCGTGAAGTTTCACCTTTTAAACGTTCAGCAATAATCTGTTTATAAATCCGCCCACGTTTGATAGCATATATATCTTTATCATAGAAAAGATCGATGATTTCATCGTGACTATACCCAATTGCTTTTAATAAAAGGGTCACAGTCATTTTGCGGCGTTTATCAATACGAAAGTAAATCAGATCCTTGGCATCAAATTCAAGATCAAGCCAACTACCACGATAAGGAATTATTCTTGAAGAATAAAGTAGTTTATTAGCAGAATGGTTTTTACCATGATCATGTTCGAAATAAACACCTGGTGAACGATGTAATTGTGCTACTACAACACGTTCATTACCGTTAATAATAAACGATGCAGTATCCGTCATGAATGGAATCTCACCCATGTAAACATCTTCTTCAGCTGTATGCAGCACTGTTTTATAATCTGAATCACGATCAAATACAGTCAAGCGCACCTTGGCATGCAATTTTCCTGCGTATGAAACACCACGTAGCAAACACTCATAAACGTCAAACATCGGATTATTGATGCTATAGCTTATAAAGTCCAGTCTGGTACTACCGTTATTGGAAACAACTGGGAAAATATCATTAAATGCTTTTTGTAAGCCAATATTTTGCCGTTTAGCTGGCGCAACTCCCTGTTGTAAAAAATCATTATAGGAATTTTTTTGCATTGCCAGTAAATAGGGCACCTTCAGGAAAGCAGGCTGCTTGGCAAAGCTCTTACGAATACGTTTTTTTTCTGTGAAAGAATAGCTCATAAGTAAGGCTCCGATGTGTATGAGTAAATAAAGAAAAAGATAACCGAGATAACCACTTTATTTTTTGCCTAGGCAATAATAAATATAAATTTCAATGTACATTACCTCATATGATAGCAATGGCATTTCACTCAGAATATTTTAAAATAGTTATTTGGGTTGACTTTTATTATAAAAACTTTTATTAATATAATAATTTTCTTAAGGGTAAATTTATTGCTTACTTTGCTTGATTAGCTAGCTATAAAACAAGCAATAAACAAATACGGCAAAAGAGGCAACATCAAGTTACCCCTTTTTAATGTAAAATTAACTATATCTAGCCAATTATTTCATCTCAGCCTTAGCACCAGCTTCGGTAATTTTCTTAACTAAAGCTTCAGCATCTGCTTTAGCAATGCCTTCTTTAACTGCTTTAGGTGCAGACTCTACCAATGCTTTAGCTTCAGCAAGACCTAGACCAGTAATTTCACGTACAACTTTAATAGCTGCAACTTTATTTGCACCAGCTTCGGTAAGAATTACATCAAATTCAGTTTTTTCTTCAGCAGCGGCAGCACCACCAGCGGCAGCACCACCAGCAGCTACAGCAACAGCAGCAGCTGAAACACCAAATTTTTCTTCCATTTCTTTTACTAGTTCAGATAAATCCATAACGGTCATCTGACCAATTGCTTCAATAATTTCTACTTTAGAAATAGCCATTTGTGACTCCTAATAAATCTTTAAAAATAATTAATTTCAAAAACTGCTGAATTAAGCAGCTTCCTGTTCTTTTTTGTCTTTGATTGCAGCAACCAAACGAACAAAGCCAGCAGGGATTTGTTGCATAACACCCATAACCTGAGCAAGCAATTCATCGCGACTAGGTATAGATGCTAATTGTTTAACACCAGCGGTATCAAGCAATTTTTCATTATACATACCAGCAACGATTTTTACTTTATCATTAGCTTTAGCAAATTCGTTGATTATTTTTGCAGCTGCAACGGGATCTTCAGAAACACCATAAATCAATTGGCCAGTCATTTTCTCAGCCAATGGAGCAAACTTGGTACCTTCAACTGCTTTACGTGCTAATGTATTTTTAATTACATGCAAGTAAACATTTGTTTTGCGAGCTTCACGGCGGATAGCAGTTAATGTTTCAACTGTAACACCAGCATACTCAGCAATAACAACAGTTTGAGCACTACCAAGGGTTTCTGAGACCTGAGCGACAACGACTTTTTTACTGTCTAGGTTTAAACTCAAGGCTCAACTCCTAAATTTATAGTGGATTTAAACGATTTAATAGAGTCATAAAGATAACTTTATATGTCGAGTTTCCACTATCTGCGTAGGATTTCATAGAAATTTAAGACATGCGAATAACGCATTAACTCCCACGGTCTTTGATAATGATAAGGCCAAAGCCTTACCCCCAATTATTGGTTCAAGATAGAACCAAGTTTTACAAACCTCGGTAAAACTACCGAGGCTTAATAAAATTTATTTTGCAATAGTTCCTGCATCAACCTTAACACCAATACCCATTGTGCTGGATACTGTTACACGTTTAAGGTACTGACCTTTACTGCTTGCAGGTTTTGCTTTAACTAACACATCAACAAGAGCCACCAAATTTTCACCCAATTTTTCAGGAGCAAAAGAAGCACGACCAATAGTTGAATGAATAATACCATTTTTGTCAGTACGATACTGAACTTGACCAGCTTTAGCATTTTTAACCGCTGTAGCTACGTCTGCAGTTACTGTACCAACTTTAGGATTTGGCATAAGGCCACGTGGTCCAAGAATCTGACCAAGCGTACCAACTACACGCATAGTATCAGGAGTTGCAATTACCAAATCAAAGTTAAGATTACCTTTTTTAACTTCATCAGCAAGCTCTTCCAAGCCAACAATATCAGCGCCAGCAGCTTTAGCTGCTTCAGCTTGAGGACCCTGAGCAAACACAGCCACGCGTACTGTTTTACCAGTACCATTTGGCAATACTAGTGAACCACGAATCATCTGATCAGATTTACGCGGATCAACACCCAAATTGATTGCAACATCAACTGACTCATCAAATTTTGCAGTTGCAGCTGACTTAACTAAAGCAATAGCTTCGCTAGCAGCGTATAACTTTGTGCCATCAACAGCAGCAAACGCTTTTTGTCTCTTTGTTAATTTAGCCATTATTTAACCCCTTCAACTTCAAGACCCATACTACGCGCAGAACCTGCAATAGTACGTACAGCTGCATCTAAATCAGCAGCAGTTAAATCTGGTTCTTTAGTTTTCGCGATTTCTTCAAGCTGAGCGCGGGTAACTTTACCCACTTTGTCAGCATTTGGACGCGAACTACCGCTCTTGATTCCTGCAGCTTTTTTCAAAAGAATTGAAGCTGGCGGAGTTTTCATTATAAATGTAAAACTTTTATCAGAGAACGCAGTAATTACCACAGGAACAGGAAGACCTGGCTCCATTGATTGAGTTTTTGCATTGAATGCTTTACAGAACTCCATAATATTAAGACCACGCTGACCTAGCGCTGGACCAACTGGAGGTGAAGGATTTGCCTTACCGGCAGGAATTTGTAGCTTAATAAAGCCAATGACTTTTTTTGCCATTTTTCACACCTTTTAAATGGGTAAAACGCATTTCTAAGCAGTAACTTAGCCATGCTCCCCGTGTTTTATAAAATTTTGAGCTAGTTATTATAGCATAAGCCAAACATTAATTGCACTATTAATTATAAAATCCCAACACCACATTATAAAAATATGCTATAACAGAACCAACGCTCCAATCAAACCAAAGCGACATAAAGATCATGTAACCTAGTACTACAAGAATAAGCAATTTAAGAAGATATAGATAATTCATAAATATAAATGCATGTGTTTTTTTACCACACACAAAGAGCAGACAACTCAAGCTCAAAAAACATGACTGATATGCTAAAATTACAACTGAGGAAAGAAAGGACAACTATGCCTGCGGTAAAAAAGAGAAGTGTAAAAAAGACAACTAACACAGTAAACCAACCAATCCAAATTCTCAATATTGAGCAGCTAACCAAGCTAACCATTTGCATTTGGGCAGGAGGAACACTCACCATTGGGGCAATAATCATCCCCTTACTGTTTAAAGGTCTGGATCAGATAACCGCCGCAACAATCACCGGACAAATACTCAATATAAACGCATATACCGGAATGATTGCCTGCATCTTTACAATGCTAACCCTAACAATCAAGCATAAGCTATACTTCTTTAAATCACGCAAGTTCTGTTATGCACTTGCAGCAGAAATAATACTAGTGATAAATTACTTTGGGATTTTTCCAATAATCGTTAATCTGCGCACTAAACTTGCAGATATAGCGCATCATGTAATACAAACAACACCAAGCTTTAACTTTTGGCATTCATTATCATCAGGATTATTTATGCTAACTGGACTATTAGCAATTTTGATCGTTTTGGAAAAATAAAATGGTGGCCTGGGGCAGAATCGAACTGCCGACACAAGGATTTTCAATCCTCTGCTCTACCGACTGAGCTACCTGGCCAAAAATGGTGCCGGAGAAAGGAATTGAACCCTCGACCTTCTGATTACAAGTCAGCTGCTCTACCAACTGAGCTACTCCGGCATATTTTGGTGGCGAATCAGGGACTCGAACCCCGGACCTGCGGATTATGATTCCGTCGCTCTAACCGGCTGAGCTAATTCGCCTCAATTTGTGAGATAGGTATTCTATCTCAACCAATTCAATACTGTCAACGTTTTTTTATATTATTTTCACACCTGAAATTTATTGCTAAGCTGATAATCTGCTTAACACATTGTTTTTACCCAAGATATGTAGGACAGCATCAAACGATGGTGTTTGCGTTGTTCCACATAATTTTAATCGTAATGGCATTCCAAGCTGGGGCATCTTGATATTATTTACTAAAGAGAACTCTTTTATTGTAGCTTTTATGGCTTCAAGACTCCAGTCATTTAGAGTAGATAGCGCTTCAGCAAATTTAGCAAGAATTTCATTTGCATCCGAAGTTAGATGCTTATCAAGCTCTTCTTGAGTGGCTATTTTTGGCTGATAAAAATAATGTACTTCTTCTGCCATTATATTTAGGTTATCACTACGCGATTTAACCAGCTCAATAATCGCATTCAAATCAAGACTATTAAGATCAACAATCCCCAATTGCTGTAATTTAGGTTGAAGAAGTTTTATTAATGCATCTACAGAACTATTTTTTAGATGTTGCGCATTTACCCAATAGAGTTTTTTCATATCAAAGCGCGCTGGTGAGGGTGAAATATTACTTAATTCAAACCATTCAACAAACTGACTTATCGAGAACACTTCATCATCACCATGTCCCCAGCATAAACGTGCCAGATAATTAAGTAAGGCTTCTGGCAAAATCCCCATATCCTGATACTGAATGACACTAACGGGATCATTCCGCTTCGACATTTTTTGCCCGTCATCACGCAAAATCATTGGTACATGGGCATATTGCGGCAAAGTAGCACCGAGGGCTTTTAGAATATTTATCTGGCGTGGCGTATTATTAACATGATCATCACCACGAGTAACATGAGTTATCTGCATATCCAGATCATCAACTACCACACAAAAATTATATGTCGGTGTCCCATCACTTCTGGCAATAATCAGATCATCCAGTTCGCTATTGGCAATTTCAATCCGCCCTTTTACCAAATCATCCCACACCACGACTCCATCCACCGGGTTCTTAAAACGAACAACCGGATTTACTCCCGGACGCGGTGTATGACTATGCCGACAGCGCATATCATAGCGAGGTTTCTCACCTCGCGCTCGCTGCGCCTCACGCATTTCATCAAGTTCTTCTTTGGAACAATAACAGTAGTAAGCCGTACCATCTTTCAGCATTTGCGCAATAACCTCCTTATAGCGCTCCATTCGATGAGTCTGAAAATATGGACCTTCATCATAATCTAAGTTAAGCCAATCCATTGCCTGAATAATACTATCAACTGATTCTTGCGTAGAGCGTTCCAAATCGGTATCTTCAACCCGCAAAATAAAAGTACCTTTATTTTTTCTGGCATATGCCCAAGAAAAAAGCGCAGTTCTGGCACTACCGATATGTAGAAACCCAGTTGGACTGGGTGCAAAACGAGTTCTAACCATATTTTATCCATTAATTTGAGATTAATTATAAGACAATATTATACCTGATAAAAATAATGAAATCATCAGGTATAATAATAAAGACTGTTAGATAAAGTTATTAGAGAACCTTTATCCCTGCTCTTGATTAGCAATATCACGTAATTCTCGTTTGAGAATTTTTCCAGTTGCATTGCGTGGTAGTTTTTCGATGAAGTAAACTTTACGCGGCTGTTTAAATGGCGCAAGATGTGGCTTGATATATTCTTTAAATTCAGTTTCAGTAGCTGTCTCACCTTCTTTAAGTTCGATATAAGCAACTGGCGTTTCATTAGCCTCAATGTCCTTGATACCAATTACAGCACAAGCATTTACCTTATCATTAGTATAAATGACTTCTTCAATTTCGCGCGGATAGATATTCATCCCTTTGCTAATAATCAGGTCTTTCTTACGATCAACAATAAATATGAAACCATCATCATCAACCTTACCAATATCACCAGTTTTAAACCAACCATTGATAATAGTCTCTGCAGTTTCTGCCTGACGGTTATAATAACCAAGCATAACACAGTCACCCTTGACGCAAATCTCACCAATTGTACCGCGATCTACCTGCTGCATATTGTCATCAAAACATTCCACCTGATAAGTGGGTAAAGCTTTTCCAACTGAACCGATTCGGTTTGCCCATGGTGTATTTACAGAAACGACTGGTGAACACTCACTAATTCCATAGCCCTGAATAAGCATCCCTTTTTTAAAGCTAGCGGCAAATTTACGGATAGTTTCTTCAGCTAAGGGAGCAGCCCCAGAAATAAAACCTTTAACCGCATGAAACCAATGAAAATACCATGGTAGGCTAGCTTTGGATAGGGCACTATAAACATCTGGGACACCAGCAAAATATGGAACTCGTTTTAATAACACTTGTTTCAACAGTTTAGCAAAATCCCCCTTGGTCGCAATTGAACGAATAACAGTTACACCACTATTAGTTAATACCGGCAATAGTACCGTCACAGTTAGAGTAAACGCATGAAACATTGGAAGATAACATACCATGGGTATTTTACCAGGCTTAACCCGTAATTGTTCCAAACAACTAGAAACATTTGAGTAGATATTACGAAATGCTAACATTGCACCTTTAGGCTTACCTGTAGTTCCAGAGGTATAAACTATCACCGATAATTCATTTTTATCAAGCGCTATATGTGGTGCAGAATCTTCAGGTGTAGAAATTATTGAAGCATAGTCTATATTCCGATCATTCTCAAGTGGAACATCATCAACCCAGATAATTTTAGCTATTCCAGTTTTAAATACCTGCTCCTTAACTTCCTTGGCAAATTTACCCGAAGCAAATAATAGTTTTGCCTGACTATCATTGAGGATATACGCAATTTCATCTTCTTTAAGGAAGTTATTTATCGGAACTACCACTCCACCAACTTTATTAATAGCAAAAAAATTGACGATAAATTGCCAACTATTTGCCATTAATAATGCTACTTTATCGTCTTTTTTAATTCCTTTTTTATATAAATAAGCCGCTATCGTATTTACATATTCCAGTAATTTTTGATTAGAAATTTTTAATTCTTCTTCAAATATTATTACCTTTCCTGGCAAAGAAGCACTATTGTCACTTAGAATTTGATAAAAATTTGTTGGAGAGGTAAAATTTGCCACTTTAATCCCTTATTATGAATAAAATCTTATTAATTATACCTGATTTTAGGCTCTTAAGCCAGTCTTTCGTAAATACCCTGCTTGAATAAACAAGTAAAGAAGTATCAGCAGATGGATTTCAGCGGTAAATAACATCCAAAAAGTGATTCTTATGGCTGTCCTCTGGCAGATGAATATCAGACTGAATCACTCTTCAGTCTGCGACAGAGGCTAGTTTTTATTTGATATGGGAAGTAAAAGAATTACAGCTAAAATAATTGAACAGATAAGTTCATAGCCCAGATTAGTCTTTAATAATAATTTTTCAATAGCAAAACAAGCTAACGGGGTAAATCCCATAGTTATAGCCCCTAGATTAGCACCAAGCTTCTCAATCGATTTTTGAGAAAAATAAATAGGTAAAATTAAAGAGAATAAACTAACCACAAGACATTGACCGATGACTCTTAAATTTGCGGCGCTAAAATCTTTATTTACTAAACATGAAATTAAAGAAAATAACCACAATATCCAAAAACGGACCGCCAACACCTGTGATGCTTTAAGACCAAGATTATTTAATTTGCCGGAGAGTTTTATATAAATAAATCCGGTCGTTCCAGTTGCAATAGTTGAAACAATTAATATTACATATTGCGAGTTTGTGTAATCCCTCTTAATTAGCCCATAAAAAATGCTTAAATTTATTAGCAAAAGAATTAATTTAATAATATTATGTCTTCTTATTACATGGAAGCATTTAGCCAGGAGTCCCCAAGTAGCTAATAAACTCATATAAGGAAAAAGGAAAGCGGTGGGAGAGAAGTAAATAGGAATAGCAAAAGAACCGAACCACATACAAAATAAGAAAAAGCATAATAAAAAATAATCTATTTTGTGGAACCATAACGTTCGATAGGTTCTGAACAAGCTTTTAAAATTGATTGCACTAAAGAAAACAATAGTAAAAGAAGTTGCAATAAAAATCATTAACATTGCAGGTATATGATTACCTAATTCATTAATAAAAACTACAGATAATGCAGTTAATATTATATATAATGCTGCATAAATCACGCCCAGCCTCTTTCGTCTTGCAATAAAATCTGGAAGATTTCATAATTAAGCAACTCTAAATCAGTAGATGTACAAATTATAAATGCAACCGCTTCAGCAACTGCAACTGGTAATGTACAATGCTTAAATCCAACTGGTTTTATTTGTTTTATTTCAAAAACAGTTTTACATTTACTTAAGCTGATGGCTAAATCTGGTAAAGATTGTGTAGAAAAATTGAATAACACCAAGCCTCTTACATTTATTTTAGGTTGTATCGTTTGTTTTTGTACTTGTGTATTTTTCAAAACAGCGACTAGTAATTCTGGTTGAGTGGGCATCCCGCTTAAAGTTGCAATCTTATTGCAAAGACCTAAAGCACCACTAATTCTACTATTTATTTCAATCAAAACCGGTAATCTGTCCTTAATAAAAACCTCCGAGTGAGCAAACCCGTTATCCATTCCTGTCGCGGTTAAAACTTTATTAATATAATCTTCCAATATTTGGAGAATACTCTGGTTTTCTTCTATTTCTAGATACCGATAAATTGGTTTTCCGTTAACTAGTTTTTTAACATAGCGTTGAACCGATGACACATAATGTATTCCCTTACAAGAAAAGGTATCTATAAGATATTCTTCACCGTCAATAAATTCACAAATCAAATAGACTAACTCAGTGTTAGCCTTTTCTCTATAAATCTTTAAAGCTTGCGTTAATTTATTTTTATCTATATTATTAAAAAAATCTGCTAATTCAGAATAACTATTGATTTTTGCAATACCATGAGAAGAAGCCCCAACTAATGGCTTTACAAAACACGGAAAACTTAAACTCTTAAAATTTTCGGCGGCAATATTATCACGACCAATCACAAATTTTTGTAACTCCATGTGTTTAAGATTAAAATCACTTAATGCTTTATGCATAAGAAATTTATCCGTCCTAAACCCAGCGGTCAATGGGTCATTACTCAATTCGGGAGTTAAAACTCTGGCGACTTGATCTGAAAGCAGCACAGAACCTTCACTTCCATTTAGTACATAGCTAATTTTATAATCTTTTACCGCATTTAAAATATCTGTTAATTTACTATTTAAAAATAAGGTTTTATCAAACCAGCTTTTATCCGGGATATAATAGCTTTCCATATCAGCGCAGTTTACCGTGTATAATGCAATGGTATGAAAACCTAGTTTTTTTATGCTTTCAGCTAAATACTGTGTAGAAGAGAATGGATTAATTATTAAAATGTACATAATTTTGCTTTAAAATATAGCAGCCCTTGGAGTCTTACACCCAATTCAAGATTAAACAGATAACACACTGAGTAATTTTGAGTTGAGTTAAACCTTTTAAATAAGCGCAAAGTGGCACATAAAATCTTGCTGTATAAGCTTGGCATTTTTGTTGCTAGAAACAAAAAAATTGCGTTTAAAAATAGCGGACAAGCAACTTAATAACAGATTCAGTTTAAAAGTATAACTTAAGTAAGATATCGCTATCAACAAACATTTTAAGTATGTACATCAAACAGATTTAACTCCCTGAAGCCTTTCAGGCTCTTCCTTCCTAGTTGTAGGCGGCGGCGTTTATCACCTACTAACATTTCGAATCTGATTGAATATAATTGACTTTTCATTTAAGTATTCAGACATGTATTAATGGGAATTGACTTCACCGCAATACCACTCCCGTAAAGCTTGGAGTCTAGATGAATCCTGAAACAAATTCATAACAACATGAAATATCGAATAATTCTGGCTGGATATTTAAAATTACAATCTGGGGAGCAATATTTAAGAAAACTTTACGGAGAGCGGTAAGTTAAATTTCTATGGTTTTAGCAATTGGAGTTTGGCATTTATTTCTGGAATCCGCGCACTGATAAGATCCTGTATATCGGTATCCCCTAGTTTTGCTGGCTTTAATTTTAATGCTGCCTGATATTGTTCCATTGCCATTTTATAGTTACCGATATAATAAAACTCCGTCCCCAAACCATAATGATATTTTACTGGTTGGTTATATTTACCATCAGAATAAAGTATCGCATATTGATCCCATACATCTGGATCATTAGTATTTGTTTGAGCAAGAGTATCCAGACGATTTGCAGCCTTAGGATAATATCTGTTAGCAATAAGGAATTGAATTTGTCCCATCCATAAGCCTTTATGATTTGGATAATCTTGTAATGCTTGATCATAAAGTGTATCAGCCAGTTTTGTATTCCCCGCAGCAGTAAGTTGTAGCGCTTTTAAACCTAACGTCATTGGGTGTCCCTGCACGGACTTACTACTAACCTTATTGAGTATCGCGATGCTATTTTTATAATCTTTATTTAAATAGTATGAAAGAGCCAACCCGTAGTATTGAGCATCAATATTTACATAACGTTTATTAGTAAGAGCATTGCGATAAAATTTTATTGCATCTTCGGCACTAAGCTGACGAACCCGACATTTTTCCCGTGTTAGCAAGAAATCGATACTATCCTGGCGCATTTTCACCGGCATCTGATTTGCCCGGACTTCCGCCTCACTTAATCTTTCTACCGTCACCGGATGAGTTTGGAGAAAGGCTAATGCATCATTCGCATTGAATTTATACGCATCTTGCATCCGCTGGAAAAATTCTGGCATTGCATGAGCATCAAAGCCAGCCTGATACATTAATTGCTGCCCTACCCGATCAGCTTCCCGCTCATAATCACGAGAAAAAGATAATTGACTTTGGATGCCAGCACCCTGACCACTTTGTGCAGCAATAATTGCAGCACCTGGAGCAATCGGTGCCATTAGCGCACCTGCAATGATACCAGCAATAGTTAGCCATTGCGCACGATTGGCAACGCTGATATTACGAAAGATATGATGCTGAATTACATGCCCAATTTCGTGCGCCAAAACAGAAGATAATTCAGCTTCAGACATTGTGGCATAAATTAGTCCATTATAAGCACAGATATAACCACCGGGTAAGGCAAAGGCATTAATCTCTTTATCTTTAATCAGATAAAAATTAAACTGCTGACCCGCCATCGGTGAATAACTAACCAGATTGCCACCCAAAGTATTTAGGTAATCAAGACAATCAAAATCTTCCAGCATATCCCCACTGGCATATATCTGAAGAATTACTTGTTTACCAAGCATATCAGCCTGATAAGGACTAAGATTACTTCTGTCACTATCTCCGATATCCGGAAGTCCATTTATTCCATCAGCTATAGACTTATGATTGCAAAAGCTCATTGCTACCCCAAGAGCAACACCACCAACTACCTGCCTGAGAAATCCGCGTCTAGAAAGATCGATAACCAGATCCAGCTGCTCTTGTGGAGAATCCTTTCGTGCTGAATATAAGCGCTCAATAATACTTCCAAGATTTTTCATTGTGATAGCCTAGTTATTACCTTTTATTGTAATTGCTGCGCTAAAGCACTCATATATTTCTTCTGGTTACTATTAAAGTCTTTATCTGGATTCTGACTACTATATGGATACATATTTATAACAGTCTGATTACCCTGTGCAACCAAGCGCATTGTATAAACTGCTTTTGGACCACTATTTTGATTAGCTGACTCTTTGCCAAACCATTTTTTCATAAAGCCAGGATCAGGGGTATCAATTTGAGCCTGTAATGGATAAACATAGTATTCACCCTTGGTACGATCTTTATCAACAATACCCAAACCTACTCGGTCAAGCGCCACAGCTGTACGCCACCATGCCCGATCTAACTGGTCATTAACAATTACCTGATTATTAGCAAAAGTAGCTTCTTTAGGTGCTGATTCGACTTGTTTTACCACCCTCTTAACTTGTTCCTGAGGGATTCCTGAAAATGCCATAAATTGTGCCAAAAACTCCAATTCAAGCTGAGGATTTGATGCCCGAGGAATCCACTTGGTTCGTTGAGTATCGGAAGAAGCAAAGCTTGAAGTAGTAGAAATTCCCTCATTTCCACAGCCTTCATAAACCTCATCCATCTGGTAGTTTGTATCCATCACGACAACATTGCGCCCATCCTGCCATAATGTCACCCGGTATAGATACATTGAATTTAGTGAATACATCCCACCCCAACCAATCCAGTCAAAAATCCCACGAATTGAAGCCCCTTGTGGAACCTTAGTATTTCTACTTGACCAATCAGTTTGAATTACTCCTAATGCAGGATTCTGATATTTCACCGTCAACCCAAGCTGATTAATATAAGCCATCATTATCGGCATCATCCGATCTACTGTTTGACTCTCAATAATAAGCCAACGCTGGGAACCGCCAGTCACAATTGACATCCCCCTAGCACTACTAACCTGATAAGATGCCTGCTTTTGAGCTGTTAAATCCATCTTATAATTAGTATTCAAATCAGGGCTGCTCATTCCCGGTGGTGTAATTAAAGTATCAGTATTTCTTGGCGCAGCTGAAGTGAATGCAGCCTGAGAATCAGTAGTCCCACAGCTAACAATACTCGCAGTCAAAGAGGCGAGTAGGATTGAATAACAAATTCTATTTTTATTTATAACCATTATTTTCAACTTATCAAAATGTATAATTTTCAAGCATATTATTTTGCAATAAACCACCTAACATAATCTCAATTTTTGATCTGGCATCCTGCCCTGCCCGGTCTGAGTTGAATAGAATACCAATACCTGCCGGGTACCCAACAGCGGAAGATGGGCTAAGCCATTGGACTTTGCCATTAATCGCTAATGGTTCATTACTTTCAGGTAAGTTAATTATTAAAAATATTTCAGCCCCTAATTCATAATGCTCATGATTATCCGCAATGAAAATACCACCCTGCTTAAATTGTTTGATGTATGCTCGCGCCAGTTCATTCTTGCTGGCAAATCCAATTTTTAAAATATTTCCACTCATTTACCCACCACGTACCTTTCCATTTCTGCTTGTTTTACTCTTATGATAGCCTGACTCAGAGTTTAACGTCATGTTCTGAATGTAGATTTTTGGATTAAATAACTCGCCATTTATTTCAACCGGAATTGATATCGACTTTATTTTCTGTGCATTTAATGGTAAAATACTACTAACTTGCAACTTATAATCAATACTATTATCTGCAAAACTTATTAAGCCTGAACCATCTGCCAAAATTGTTGGCGAACTGAAATTTATCCGGCTTTTTTCTGAGCGACCATTTGTAAAACTAAAATCTGCCTTTAACTTAGTGAAATTTGTTATCATAGCATTGCGGTTTTGAAAAGCTGCAAGATTTTCAGGACTAAGAAACAAACTAAAGTCAACACCTGCAAAACCACCATTATTAATATTAAGACTTACCGCCCCATTTATTTTCTTGTGTAAATCCTGATAATTATTAACACTCTCAGCATGTGTATTAATAGTTAAATCAGCGCTTCCGGTAATTGCATTAACATCAAACAGGCTAACAAATAAACCTTTCAGATTAATCCCAGTTATTGTGTTAACACTCTGAATATCATAACCATTTTTATTTTTATTTACTTGGGCATGTCCCGATAGTTTACCGCCATAAACACTAGCATCCAATTTGCTCACATTAAGCTGACTTTTGCTAACGGTAAGCTCTGTATCAAAATTCCCCAAGACCACATTAGCCAGCTTCAACTGTTCAAAAGACATTTTTGCCTTCAAGTCAACCAAATTAATCCAGCCAAAAGGAAGTTTACTGGTATCTGAGTATAATGGTAGAAACTCCTTTGATCTTTCTTCCATTATTAACTTGGACAAATCTAACATTGCCACACGAGTTGATATCTCAAGGCTTGGCACAGGTCCTAAGTGGTCATATTTTGCAGATAGCTGGGTTTGTGCTCCATTTAATTTGCCATGCAGATTAAAAGCGGCTTGGTTAGCTGGTAAATAAAAATTACAGCTTCCCCTAAATCCTCCGTTAATTAATTTACCTACTTTCCCTGAGTCAAGACTAACTCCAACACTACAATTATTATTAACCAGATTCATGCTTTCATTGAGATTAGCATTATTTAATTCAAGGCTGGCAGCAAATTTTTTATCAACATTTACTGCTTCATAACGTAGACTCAAATTATCGATATCGTAATTGTAAAAATCACCTGTGGCTATCTTATAAGCGCTAAAATTTATAGTCTGATTATATTGTTTCAAAGGATTATTCACAATTGCGCTTAAGTTGTTGATTATTAATCCATAACTTGAATATAATATATTATCAATTGCCACAGTACCATTGTATTTCTTCCCATTTATTACACCTTTAGTATTTTCAATCCATAACTGATGAGCGTCGGAAATATAATGTGCATGTGATTGTAACTCTAAATTAACTCGCGGATTAACTATTGCTGTATTTAATTGATCTATCTGAATACTTCCATTTTCAATTTGGGCAATCTTTCCATAAACATTCACATCTGAACGATACCTTGCCAGCTTAAACCCTAAATGAAAAGTTGGTTTTTTTGAGCTAAGATTATATAATTGCAGGTTAGCATCTCTTATAATGTAAGTATTAGTACTCTCTATCAGATTTAGATTCGTAACTGAAAGGCCATTTAAAGCACTAAACTCTGAATTTGCAATTGCATTATAATCAAAAATATTGGCATAATTAGAGCTTTTTAATGCATCCTGATAAAATGTCACTCCATTAAATGCAATTCGCCTGACTTTATATTTACCAATTATCAAATCAGGCCATGATAGCTGGCAATTAGCAGTATTTATATGTAGGATTTTCTGGCTTTTTTTGTCAAATACCGTCAAATCAGAAATAAATAAGCTAAGTCCATGCCATGATCGTGGTTCAACCTCTCCATTAATTTGTACTGAATAATTTTGTTTGTCAAACTGGCTAATAACAATTTGTCTTACTGTCTTAGCATTAAACCAGTAATAAAAAAACATTAATGGCAAACCAATTGTCACAAAAAAGATAGCAAAAATGACCCAGCCAATAAGTCTGCTCTGCTTTTTACTGATATTAATTTTTAAATATTTATACATTACAATTACTTTAACTGCAAATATTTCTCGTGCAAAATATTCACCTGTTGTTCTAGAGAAAATAATTCCCCATTATTATAAATGATATCGTCTGCTAATGATATTTGCTTTTCACGTGGAACATGTGTTGCCAGTATAGCATCCACCTGTAATTTGGTAAAATTATTCCTTGCCTTTAAACGCATAACAATATTCTCATAATCACAGTCAACAAAGATATTTCGGCAGGTCATTTGCAAATAGCGTGGTGATTTAAATAATAGCGGAACGACAACAATTGAATAACTGGCTAATTTATTTGTTGCCACCTGATTAACCACCTCATCAAAGATAATTGGATGCAAGAGATTCTCAAGGCTAGCCCTAGCAATGCTATCATTAAAAATCAGTTCACGCATTTTATCCCGGCAAAGAGAATTGTCAGCAGTGACATATTCCGCTCCAAAATTATCAATAATTGCAGGCATTGCCTTTCCATTACTTGACGTAATTTTATGGGCAATCATATCGGTATCAATTATTGTTACCCCCAGTCCTGCAAATATATTGGCAACTGTCGTCTTACCACTACCAATTAAACCAGTCAACCCAATAACATTCATTAAAAAATCACCAATGGAATCAGTTTATTGCCATAAAAAAAGGTAATTAACCCAGCAACTCCCAAAAAAGGTCCAAAAGGAATAGGCTTATTCGGAAGTAACCGTCCACTTATTCTCATGGCTACTGCATAAATAATACCTGTCAATGAAGAAATTATTATTACATTTAACAAACTTTGCCAGCCAAGCCATGCTCCAATAGCAGCCAAGAGTTTAAAATCCCCATATCCCATACCCTCTTTTCTGGTTATTAACTTAAATGCCCAATAAATACTCCATAGTATAAGATAGCCCGCTATCGCCCCAATAACAGCATTACTTAAACCACCACAAATGCTCCCATTCAAATTAAATAATAACCCTATCCATACTAGTGGTAAAGTTAACTCGTCCGGCAATAAAAAAGTATCAAAATCGATCAGAATCAGGCAAATTATTATAGAGGCAAAAATCATAGCACCAATAATACTTAAAGTTTCAGATTCAATAAAGCCAATTGCCACAAAAAGTAATCCGGTCAAGAGTTCTACCAATGGATACCTTATAGAAATATGCATCTTACATTTAATACATTTACCAGCAATCAGAAAATAGCCCAAAACAGGAATATTTGTCCAAAATGGCACCTTACTATGACATTTTGGACAATGAGATGCTGGATGTAGCAAATTAAAATGGCTATTATCAGGATCAATTCTACACTCGGCACCGAGTAATTCAATACATTGATTCCGCCATGATTTTTGTAACATTATAGGCAACCGATATACAACCACATTTAAAAAGCTTCCAATACATATACCTAGTAGAAAAAGACAAATCGCGCGAAACAACAAACTATTAAAAAATAAAAAACCGAACAAGTCAACCATGTTTATCTTATCCCCTAACTCAAAGATTATTCTTTATATACCCAATCAGATTCATCATCCTGGGTTGTTGCCAAGCTTCTTACTTACTAGTTGTAGGCGGGGGCGCTTGTAGCCACCAGTATTTCGAATCTGGTTGAGCATAGAATAGCAATTTGAAAAACCAAATACTCTTACATATGTACCACACATAATTATCCAACTACATTACCTAAGTTAAATAATGGTAAATAGATTGCTATAATAATTGAACCCAACACACTACCAAGAATAACAATTGTTGCAGGCTCAATAAGTGAAAGTAATGTTTCAATAACCATTTCAACTTCCTGATCATAATAATCAGCTATTGATTGTAATAAATATTCAAGTGAACCAGCTTCTTCACCAACTGCAATCATCTGGTTCACCATATTAGGAAAAATATCCGTAACCAACATGGCATTATATAGGCTACTCCCAGATTCAACATCTTTCTGAATATTTAGTGTTGCCGCACCATAGAGATAATTATTTACCAATAAGGCAATAGAATGTAGCGCTTCATTTAATGGAACACCAGCGGCAAAAAGTAAAGACAACGTTCTTGTCCAGCGCGAGATTAATGACTTCTGGGTAAGTTCCCCAAAAAGAGGAACTCTAAATACTGCACTATCACAAAAGAACCTAAATCGCGGCAAACTTCGATACATAAACCGAAAAAGAAAAAAAGCTCCTACTATTCCAGCAATAAATAACCACCAATAATGAACAATTGCATCAGAAGCCGCAATTACAATTAAGGTAGGAGCAGGCAGCTTGGCTCCCACACTAGAAAAAATCTTCTGGAATTGAGGTACGACAAAGCCCAAAACAATTCCCAAAACAATTGTTGATACAATAAGTACAATGACCGGATATGCCATGGCTGATTTTACTTTACGTCTAATTGCATCAACTTTCTCTCGATATTCAACATAACGTAATAAAAGCGTCTCAAGTATCCCCCCCTGCTCACCAATTCCCAAAAAATTAATGAATAGTGGATCAAATACTTTTGGATATGTTCCAAAAGACTCCGATAAACTTAGACCGTTTTCAACACCAAATTTTATATCTTCAAGGATTTCAAGAAACTTCCTATTTTCAATCCCACGAATTACTATATCAAAAGCCTTTAACAAAGGAACACCTGACTTAATCACAACAACAAACTGTTTGATAAAAACAGTAATTTCTTTTGCCTTAACCGGACGTTTTACCTTTTTCTTAGTCCGCTTTTCAACATCCGTTTCTTCCTGAAGCGTTAGCTCATGAATCTCTTTGGAACGTGCAAGCTTTGCAAATATACTAAGTTTCTTTTCCTGTGTCCCAACTTTTCCACGAAACTGTGAAAGAACGTCGCCAAGAAAAGAAAAGCCACTCTTTTGCTTAACAACTAGAGGAATAATCTCTCTTTTCCTGAGCTTAACTCTAGCAATAATTGCCGTTGGTGCATCAACTGTTCCTGTTACCAAGTCCCCATTCTTGGTCCGCCCTTCATATGACCAGGTAACATCCTGCTGTTTTTTTATTCTTGCCATATAAAATTCACTTATTCGTTAGTATTTGCTTCAACTTCAGACAAGGAAGTTATTCCCTGCTTTACCTTTTCAAGTCCACTTTGGCGCAAATTAAGTACACCTTCTTTTCGTGCTTGATCTGCCAGCTCGACTGAAGTTGCCCCCAACAGTATCATCCGCTTTAATTCATCGCTAATCGCCATCACTTCAAAAACACCAATCCGTCCTTTATAACCAGTATTATGACAAAGATAGCAACCTACAGCAACATATGGCTGCCAACCATTTTTTATTAGTTCCTCAGAAAACCCAGCTTCAAGCAATGTCTCTTTGTCAAATTTGCCATGTCGTTTACAATTAGGGCATAATTTCCGAACTAGCCGTTGAGCTATGATCGTCAATATTGCATCACCAACATTATATGTTGGTACTCCCATACTTACTAACCTAGTCAATGCTGCCGGAGCAGTATTAGTATGCAGTGTTGATAACACCAAATGTCCCGTTTGTGCAGCTTTAATTGCCATTTCTGCAGTATCAAGATCTCGTATCTCCCCGACCATTATCACATCCGGATCTTGGCGTAAAAATGCTCGTAATGCGACACCAAAGGTTAATCCAGTTTTCTCGTTTATTGCAACCTGATTGATTCCACTTATTGGAATTTCTATCGGGTCTTCAGCCGTTGAAATATTCTTACTGGCATCATTTAACATATTAAGGCAAGTATATAAAGTTACAGTTTTACCTGACCCTGTTGGACCAGTAACTAATGCCATTCCATATGGGCGACTAATAGTATCCATAATTATCTTTTTCTGCTCTGGTTCAAAGCCAAGAGCCTCAATCCCTAAACTGGCTGCACTTCGATCCAGTATCCGAAGAACTATTTTCTCACCATAGGTAGTTGGCAAAGTGCTAACCCGAAAGTCGATAACCTGATTTTGAGAAAGTGCCAGACGTAAGCGCCCATCCTGTGGTACACGTTTTTCAGCAATATCCAGCTTGGAAACCACTTTAATCCGTGCTGCAATTTTTTCTTTAAGTGCAACTGGCGGAGTTGTAACTTCACTTAAGACACCATCAATCCGATAACGGACTCGATAATTTTTCTCATATGGTTCAAAATGAATATCAGATGCCCCTACTTGTACTGCATCAAAAATCATTTTATGAACAAATTTTACTATTGGCTGATCATCATCTCCTGAGTTTACCATATCACTATCAGAAGCCGTATCCGTGAACTCTACACCCTGCAATGCATCTTCATCAAGATTAATGGTTTTAAAATAATTGGTACTATTTTGATTAACTACCTGCTGGAGTTGCTTTTCCTCCAGCAACACCAGATCAATAGCTAAGCCAGTTTTAAAAGTAATATCAGAAAAAATCTCTTTTTTTGTCGGATCAGTAACTCCAAGTTTTAATCTTTTATTACGACTAAACAGTGGAATAAGCTTATGTTCAATCATGAATTCGACTGGCAAAAGATGCTTGGGCATATAATCCAGATTATATGCATTAATATCTAAAATCGGTATTCCATAGAATTTTGATAGGATTGTAAGAATTTGTATTGTTGACAATGCTGGCTTTATATTAGCTATTGCAGTTACAGCAGAAACCTGATCACGACTTACAAGAGCTACCGCTGCTTTAGTTTCAACTTCAGTAATTAATCCACTTTGTTCCAAAATTGTAAAAATACCACTATTTATTGCCATATCATATCTTATCTATTGTGATTTATTTATGTAACTGCTTCTAGGACTATCTCGCAATAAACTGCATTGCAAGCCACCCTGTGTACTTCTCATTTATTATAATTCAGAACTTGCTTGTTATTAGCTAAGAGAAGTAATATTGTACCATGTTTCAATTAAATCATTTGCCACTATCATTCAGCCGCGAAATTCGAACCCGTTCAGCCCAGAATTTTCCAACATGAATAATTTCAAAGCTAATCTGATTTATTCTAAAACAGATACCATTCATTGGTATTGCACCTAAATGCTTCATTATTAGACCATTAATACTCATTGCATCATAACTAAATGGGATTTCAAAATCAGAAACCTCATTAAATTCACGAATCAGTGCTGCTCCATCAACGATATAGGAACCATCGTCTTCTTTTATCATTAAATAACTGCGATGTGGCGCATCAGTAGTAAAATCACCAAAAACGATTTCCAGCATATCTTCAAGGCAGACTATTCCTAAATTGTCACCATATTCATTTACAACCATAAATACACGATCCCTATTTCTCTGTGCCCTTGAGATTTGCTTGATTATTGGCACAAAATCAGGAATATAATTTATTTTGCGAATTAACTGCTTCAGTTCATCATGAGAAAAATCCTGACTAGAAATGCTTAAAACATCTTTTACATGTAAATAACCAAGGATATTGTCAAGTTGTGCTGCATAGACAATAATTCTGGTATGATGCGCTTGTTCAAGCTGCTGACGAATTAAATCAATTTCACTTGAAAAATTAATCATTTCAACATTCCGCAGTGGAATAATAATTTCTTTAACTGCAAGCTGTTCAAGCTCAATAGAGTTTAATAAGATGGAACGATGGCGCTCCTGAAATGGTGAACGTTTATCTGCAATTATGGCTTTTAATTCATCAAGTGACGTACCATCCGCATTCCCAACTCCGATTAAATGAGTAATAGCATAAACAATCTTATCAATGAACCAAATTAGTGGCTTGGTAACTATAAACAAATAATATAATGGAATTGCCACTAATTTAAGAACATGCACTGGAGCTTTTGAAGCAATAATTTTAGGGGCTGCCTCAGAGAATATAATGATCATCAGGGTAACAATCAAAGTTGCCATTGATAAAATTAGTTGATGTCCGTTTCCAAATATATTTAAAACCAACATTGTTGACAACGTTGTCACTAATGCATTAAAAAAGCTATTGCCAAACAGGCTAAAAATAAGTACCTTTTCTAGCTGTCTTTTCAATATCAATGCATAATTTGCCCACCGCTGCTTTTCTGAGAGACTAATTAAACGGTGCTCAGAAATTGCTACACTTGCTGTTTCAAGAAAAGAAAACAGGCTTGCAATAAGTAATAATAGAAAAAGACCAATAAGACTAAATAACAACATCAGCGTAACTCTTTATTTTTACAAGATTTAGTTAATACTAGATTATAACTGTGCATTATATTAACAAAATTTGACTTATTGGTGTTAGCTTATGTAGTCTATTACTTAATAAGCATGCCCTTAGAAAGAAATACCGCCCTAAATGGAGGGCGGTATTTTAATTGAATTTAAATTAGAAAAATTAGAAAGTATGTGAGAATCCGACAGCAGCAGTACCGTTATTGATCCACTTTGAGCCAGATTGCGCAATAGCATTTGAGCTTGGCGCTGTACCTGGCTGCATAATTGTATTTTGTGCCGTGTTACCCCACCAGATCTGCCCATAGTTGACAAAGGCAATCGTACGTGGCGTAATATTCCAGTCAAGCTCGGCAATTGCCTGCTGGTATCCGGTACCACCAATCTGATTATTTCCAGAAATAATATCCCACGGTGAACCACCAGCCATCACATTGCTACCATAAACATAACCAATTTTTGGCGTCCAATTATCCACATGCCAACCAAAGCTGACACCAACCTCGGCAGTTGATAACACAGCCTGATTTAGCGGGCAATAACCATTTGCACAGTTAGCACTATTAATATACTGACTATTTACGCCATTAGCAGATGGATTTTGAATCCAGTAGTTATTCATATTACCATTACCCGGTACTGAGAAATAACCCAACCCTTGTGTAATTTGCCCACCAACACCAGCAAACCAGCTATCAGGATCGTCATACTGTAACTCCAGACGACTGACATAAGCATTTATCCCCTGTTGTGCGGTATACAGGAAATTTCCATTGCCCCCAGTTCCGACACCCCCAGGCTGGCTTCCGCCCATCGTCTGGTAAATTCCACTATTCTGATAAATCTGGTTATTCCAGGTAATCGAGTAGTTGCCAGGAGTATAAAATAGACCAAAGCCATAAATTCCAGCATTATTGGCACCATTCATGTCACCAGCAGCATCGATACCATTTCCGTTAGCACCGCCAGTATTAAAATTCCCATCCAGATTAAAGCTGTAATACGCAGAGAATGAAAAATCATTCCATGCGGGTGAGTCATATTTGATATTGTTTGGTAATACTGCCAGCATCCGATCATAAGTTCCAAACACGTTGGCATTAGCACCATTATAAATATCTACCGCTCCTGTATTGGTACGGAAAGTATTCGAAAGATTACCAATACGCACACGCCCCCAGCCACCCTGTAAACCAATATATGAATCCGATGATGCTAAAACATTGACACCTGAAGTTGGCTGCCCATAATAAGTTGTATTTCCTGGGTGGTTGGGTACCCAATTAGAACCCGTAGTATTCTGGTAAGCTTCACCAGTAGTAATATTTAAAAATTGCTCTACCTGCCAAATAGCTGCGGTTTGCCCATAAACATTATCAGTACCGCGAATACCAAAATATGAGCCGTAATCTTGCACAGAAGTACCCCCTGGCTCAACCTGATTTGGGGCTGGAAAAGTATCGTTTTCCAAAGCAGCAGAAACACGACCATACAGGGTTACATCGGCATAACTTATACAACTTATACCAGCACAAATAGCCGCAAGAATTTTTTTGTTCATTACATGCCCCTTCCACAAAGCATAAATGTAGTATATTGATCTCCAAAGTCACAAGAGGGGTACAAACATGTACCCCTATCATATACCATTACTTTAGCATATTAACAATATTCACTAATCACACCTAGATTAAAAAAGCCTGTTTTTTTAGATTTTATTATATTTTGAAGCATTTTTGTGTAGCATTTATGCATTTTACTAATTGATATTAATAGGACAAATTAATTTAAGCAATTGGTAAGGAAGAGTAAAATGGTATAATATTTAGCTTATTAAAAATCGATCTTAATAGTTTCGCTAATTTATAAGGTATTCAGGTGACACCAGAAACTCCAATTATTCAATTTGATCAAGTAGCTAAAAGTTACAATAGCACAATTAATGCATTGAATAATATTAGTTTTAGCATAAGCAAAGGAGAGCTGGTTTTTCTAGCGGGACACTCGGGTGCTGGTAAATCAACAATACTAAAGCTAATTGCAGGCATTGAGCTTGCCACTACTGGTAATATTATAATTAATGGAATAAATCTGGCAAAAATTAGTCAAAATCAGCGCACATTTATCCGTCAGCATGTTGGTATCGTATTTCAAGATCACAAAATATTATACGACCGAAATGTATTTGATAATGTCAGACTCGGTCTTGATATAACTGGTTTATATAGTAAGGAAGAAACCATTGAAAGAGTTACGCATGCTCTTAATGCAGTAGGTCTTGCTGATAAAATTAAATCCCGTCCGCAAGAGCTGTCTGGTGGTGAACAACAGCGGCTATGTATTGCTAGAGCGGTAGTACATAAACCAAAAATTTTATTGGCAGATGAACCAACGGCTAATCTTGACCGCGAAAACGCCCTAAAAATTCTGGAACTATTTAAGGCATTTCATAAAGCAGGAGTTACCATCATTGTTTCGGCACATGATGAATCCTTGCTTGGTGATTATGGGAAAAGGATACTCTATCTTAATAATGGTCAGTTCAGGGGTTAACAATGAAATTATTAACTCAGCATATACATAGTTTTAATAATGCATGGTATAACATACTAACTAAACCAGTAGAACATCTCATAAATATTCTCGCATTAACCGTAATTATCTCAATCTGCCTGATAGCAATAACTGTAGGTAGTAATCTAACTAACTGGCAACAGAAAAATATTCTTCACCCACAGATCACGGTTTACCTTGATAAATCTGCAAACAACAATGATATTGCGAAAATTGAAAAAGAACTCCATAAGATAAACAAATCTCTTATTGGTAGCTATAGATTTATCAGTAAAGAGCAAGCCTTAACTGAACTTCAAGAAGATAAAGCCCTTAAAGAAATAGCTTCAGATACAATTGCAGAAGATGATAACCCATTGCCTAATGTTTTTGTTATTGAAACTTCTACCAATAATAATGATGAGATAGAGCGGCTTAATATTCAATTAAGCCAGTTACCCAAAGTAGATGATTCAAGGGTAGACCTAAATTATGCCAAAAAGATTAACAATCTAGTAATATTCTCATCCGCCATCATTCAGTCCATCCAGCTAATTTGTATTATACTAGTAGCCTTAGTTGTCTACAATATTATTCGCTTACAAATGCTACTTAAAGTCGATGCAATCAGTGTTTCTAGGCTAATCGGAGCCAGTGATAGCTTCATCATGCGCCCCTTAATCCATTACGCAGTATGGCAAGTAACCCTTGCAACTGGAATTGCAACTGGAATAGTTCATTATTTAAATAACTACGCAAACCAACTATTAACTAATATGTATCCATTATTTGCTAATGGTACTCAAATATTACCGCTACCTTGGTTACAAGTAATAATAATTTGGTTAATTCTAGTTATATTTACTATATTTACTGTATTTATTGCCGTTCGCTGGGTATTTCGTAATACCTATCATATTTAAGTCCAAAGATGAAACTCTCTGATTTTGATTACCATTTACCAGAACAACTAATTGCAACGACACCATTACAAGAACGACATGATAGTCGTCTGCTTGTTGTTGCGGATAAACCACTTGATCGACAATTTAAAGATATAAGCAAATATATTTGTCCCGGAGATTTGCTGGTTTTAAATAATACTCGGGTAATTAAAGCCAGATTATTCGGACATAAGCCAAGTGGTGGCAAAGTTGAAGTGATGCTGGAACGAATAGTCGATGATTATTCATTGATTGCCCACGTACGCACCAGTAAGTCAATTAAACTAGGTATGCAGATAACCCTCCCTGAGTTGGAAGTTGAAATCACTGAAATTTTTGGAGGATTATTTAAGGTAAGTAGCAATAACCCAGTAAACTGGATAGAATATTTTGATAAACATGGTAATCTTCCATTACCACCATATATGCAGCGTCAGGCAGAATTATCCGACGAAGAACGTTATCAAACCGTATATGCTAAAGACGAAGGTTCAGTCGCTGCGCCTACAGCGGGGCTTCATTTTAGCAGAGAAATTCTGGATAAACTTGAAGCGCAGGGGACGGAAATTGCTTATGTAACCCTACATGTAGGTTCTGGGACATTCAAGCCCGTAAGTGTTGAGAATATTTCTGAACATAAGATGCATAGTGAGATTTTTAATATCAATCAGGAAACTATTGATAAAATTATTCATACGAAAAAGCAAGGTGGAAAAATAATTGCTGTTGGAACTACCAGCATGCGCACGCTAGAAACAGTTGCTAAACGGGGTTTAGTAGCACAAAGTGGTGAAACAGATATTTTTATAACTCCCGGCTTTAAGTTTGAAATAGTAGATAAATTAATCACTAATTTTCATTTACCAAAATCAACTTTATTAATGCTGGTAATGGCATTTGCTGGGATAAATGAAATTAGAAATGCATATCAATATGCAATAGAAAACGAATATCGATTCTTTAGCTACGGCGATGCGATGCTATTGACTCGGAAGGAGAGTAATCATGAATGATGATAAGCAACAAACCCACTTTGGTTTTAAAACAGTCACCGAGGATAAAAAGGCAAGTCTGGTAGCGGATGTCTTTCATTCAGTTGCCAAAAACTATGATATCATGAATGATGTGATGTCGTTTGGATTACACCGAATTTGGAAGAAATTTACATTATTCACTTCAGAAATAAAACCTGGGGATAAAATTCTCGACATTGCTGGGGGTACTGGCGATATGACCAAAGGATTTAAGAAAATCGTAGGCGATAGCGGTGAAGTTTGGCATACCGATATTAATTCATCGATGTTAAAGGTTGGGCGCGATCGCTTGCTTGATGAAGGAGTCCTAACGCCACAATGTCTATGTGATGCGGAAAAACTACCATTCCCAGACAACTACTTTAATGGAGTTTGCGTTTCGTTTGGTCTCCGTAATATGACTCATAAGGATATTGCTCTAAAAGAAATGTATCGGGTACTAAAACCAGGTGGAGTATTGATGGTACTGGAATTTTCCAAAGTTCATAAACCGCTTGATAAAATTTATGACATATACTCATTCAAACTTCTACCATTAATGGGTAAAGTTATCGCCAAAGATGCTGATAGTTACCAGTATCTGGCGGAGTCAATCCGGATGCATCCCGATCAGGAAACATTGAAAGAGATCATGCTTGAGGCTGGGTTTGATAAAGTAAAATACCATAACCTTACCTTTGGTGTTACTGCATTACATAAAGGCTACAAAGCCTAACCATGAAATAACTATAATTATGAGAAATCGGTTATTCGTCCTTATTATAAATCGCCTACTCCGGGCAAATGTCGGACTAGCTGATAAAATGGCTACGCTTACAGGAAAAACTATTGAACTCATCCTTATTGGCGCAAAATTTCGATTTGAAATAACGGGTAACTTTATTACTGAAACCGAAAATACTGAACCGGATGTACGAATAAATATTCCACTGAGTGCTTCAACCCATCTGATTAACCCTGACCAGCTAAAAACTATGAAACAGATCCAAATTGATGGTGAACTTAAAACCGGGCAGGAGTTTTTGCAACTATTAAGTCAGCTTCATCCGGAAGACTTATTATATCAACATGATAATATGATTCTGGGAATAATTACCCGTAAGCTGGAGAAATTAGTCATAATGGTAATAGATTATCTCAAACTTGTTATCAATAATGGCTTATACTCAAGTAGTCAATATCTGCAATATGAAAGCAAGGATTTGGTTGGGTACTATGAAATAGAAGACTTCTGTAATCAAGTTGATGAATTAAATTCGCGCTATGAACTACTAAATAAACGAATTGCCAGATTAAGAAATATATGACACTATTACGTCTTCTAAAAATAATCATTACATTCAAACGTTATGGTTTATTCCAGATTCTACGTCTCAATGAAAAAATTACTAGGTTTGCTTTAGTAATTGATTTATCACTCTGGTTTATTCCTGCTAAATTAGCCAATGAACCATTACCCAAAAGAGTGAAACTAGCTTTTGAGAAACTTGGTCCAGTTTTTGTCAAATTTGGTCAATTACTATCAACCCGTCCAGACTTAATTCCTGCTGAATACATGGAGGAATTAGCCAAACTTCAAAGCCAAGTTCGTCCATTTAGTTCAAAACTCTCTCGAGAAATTATTGAGTCGGCATTAAAGCACCCTATCCAGAAGGTATTTAGTTCATTTAGTGATGATCCGGTTGCATCCGCTTCAATAGCACAAGTACATCGCGGTAAATTACTTGAAAATGGCAAGGAAGTCGCAATAAAAGTCCTACGCCCAGGTATTGGTAAAATAATTCGTAAAGATATTCGTCTCTTAAAAATAATTGCCAAAATAGTTGAGAAAATGTTTAGTGACGGCAAGCGTTTGCGTCCATTGGCTGTTGTTGAAGAATTTGAAACAACTATTTATGGTGAGCTGGATTTATCTCAGGAAGCTGCCAATTGTACCGAACTAGCAAGACTCCATAAAGGTGATCACCGGATAGTAATTCCTGAAATATATTACGACTATTGCACCAAAGATGTCATTGTGATGGAATGGAAAAATGGTATTCCAATCTCAGAAATAGCTCACCTTCGCGAACAAAATATTGATCTAGTCAAACTCTCGCATTATGGCGTAGAAATCTTTTATACGCAGGTATTTCACTTTGGCTTTTTTCATGCTGATATGCATCCGGGAAATATCCTTTGTGCCCCAGATGGACGCTATATAGCACTTGATTTTGGTATCGTTGGCTGTCTATCTGAAGAAGACAAACGCTATCTAGCGATTAATATTTTGGCATTTTTCAATCGTGATTATAAAAAAGTTGCATTAACTCATGTTGAATCAGGCTGGGCACCCAAAGATACGCCTATCGAACAGTTTGAAAATGCAATTCGTGCGGTTTGTGAACCAATTTTTAATAAACCACTAGCGCAAATATCCTTTGCCCAAGTTTTGATTAAATTATTCCAAGTCTCACGTCGCTTTGGAATTATAGTCCAGCCACAATTAATCCTACTACAAAAAACCATTGTTAATGTAGAAGGCTTAGGACGATTACTTAACCCCGAATTAGATCTTTGGCAAACCGCCAAACCAATTCTAAATAAATGGCTTCGCGAACAAATGGGCATCAAGGGAGTAATCAAAAACCTTAAAGAAGAACTACCACACTGGTCATATACTTTGCCAACCCTACCGCGTAATTTTGCGAATACCTTACTTAAACTCCAAGAATCTAGTGATATGAATCTGCGTTATGAAAAATTATTAAAAAACAATCAGCGCCAAAACCAATTATTGATTCTTGTAATAATCATATTAATTCTAGTACTGTGTATCAAACTATGACTGATTTAGCCCTAATCTATAACGACAATAGCTATAAAATTGTAAAACTACTTAGCCACGACAAAAAAAGCGTATTAATTGAATTACTGGATGCGGATAAGCAACAAAAGAAGATTAAATTTGATAATCTGGTTGATAGTTTTAGCTCTCCAGATCCAGAAAAATTAATTACGACAGTGTCTCTCCTTAGTGCAGATATTGATCAGGAACTACTTTGGGAATTAAGTAGTGATAATCAACTGTGGAATTATGAAAGTTTAGCTGAATTATATTTTAGCGATAGCTCATTGGCACATAAAATAGCACTCTTTATCACGCTAACATCTCCTGAAATCTACTTTATTTATAACCAAAAAGAAAAAAAATTAAAACGCTGTAATCAAGAAGAGATAAACCAGCATAAACTCCAAATTGCCAAGCAAAAAGAATATCAAGAAAAATTTGATCAAATCTATAATAAACTCATCAATAAAGAGCAGCCCGAATGGCAGATTGATCCACTTGGCTTACTCAATAAACCAGATAAAAACTCGATTGAATTTAAAGCTACCACTAAGGCCGCCAAGGAGCTAAAACTAAGTCTTGCTGAATTATTATTTGAACTTGGTTATATAAAATCAATTGAAGAATTAATGACTACTAATTTTATTCGTCATTATTTCCCACAAGGAACAGAATTAGCCGATATAAACATTAATGATCATAGCGAAGATATCCCACTTAATGATACGATTAAGGTTTTCTCCATTGATGATAGTAATACTACCGAAATTGATGATGCTTTCTCAGTAGAAAAAACAAATGACGGCTGGAGAATCGGGATTCACATATCTGCTCCATCGCTTAATAAGGAATTGCTATCAATCGCCAGTAGTCGAATTTCAACCGTATATTATCCGGGGCATAAAATAACTATGCTACCCGAGCAAATTATTTCCCATTATAGTCTTGATCAAGGTAAAAAATTACCAGTTGTAAGTATTTATTTTACAATTGATAATCAGATGGCAGTTGTTTCACATGAAAGCAAACTTGAGTTAGTAAAGGTTAGTGATAATCTTCGTACAGAAACACTAGAGCAATATTTCAATAACGACAATCTATCTATTGATCATGGCTATCCATATGAATCAGAGTTAAAACTACTGCATAAATTTGCCTTAGCTCTGGAAGAGAAACGCGGACGTCCAAGTGTTAATCAATTAATGGTTGATTATAATTTCAGCTTTAGTGATGATGGTCAGGTAATTATCAAGCCACGTTTACGCGGTAATCCGATTGATAAGCTGGTTAGTGAATTAATGATATTAGCCAATTGTACTTGGGGTCGTATGCTTACCAATGCGTTTATCCCGGCAATTTATCGGGTTAAACAACCACGCGAACCAGTAGTCATGACTCTTACACCTAATTCACATACTGGGCTAAATGTTGATTATTATACTTGGGCGACTTCGCCACTAAGGCGTGCCGCAGATATTGTCAATCAATCACAAATAATTAGCCTATTGACCAAGACTAAACCATTAGCTGCAACTGATTATGCGGTTGCCAATATAGTTGAAAATTTCGATGATGTTTACTCCGCATATCTAAAATTCCAAGATAGTATGGAGCATTATTGGTCATTGCGTTATTTCCTACAAGAAAATATTACTCAGGTTAATGCAACATTTACCTTTAAATGTAATGTCCAACTTGATGGTGTGCCTATCCAGCTAGATATTAGCCACCTGACAGCTATGCAAGCAGCGGGCACCGTAATTAAACTGGCTATCAGTGATATTAATTTAATAAATCAAACATTCAGTTATCGGATAATAAACTAAATTGCTAAATGTTGTAAGGTAAAAGAAGCCTTAAACAGCTTCTTTTACAATTAATTCTCATTAAAATTTTTAATCCCAGTACAATCAAGGCGCTCTTCCGAAATTTGCTCGGTATTATATGAACTATTTACATCATAGTAAAGCATAATTTTTGTTATATCAGTCAAGATATTATCATTATCACCATTAATATTTGCATAATACTCCTGAATCAAAGGTTGAGAGTTATAACGCCCATAAGTACCTTTGGCTGGATTATACACATCACGATACCCTGGCTGAACCGAATTATAGTTTGATTGCTGTATAACACCATTACGAGTGTAGTATTTAACTAAATTTGGCGCATCTACTCCTGGTGTAACAGTATAACCAGAACCACGAATAGTTACACCTTGTGTTGAAATATTATGGATTAGTTGATCTTTGGTGTAAGTGTCTAAAACTGTCTGACCATTTACATTACGAGTAACTTCCACCCTATCAATAGGCATCAATCCATAGTTAAGAAAGAGTAACTCTATATAATTATTGATCCGGTTAAGTGTTTGCATTTTTACATATTTCAACGAAGAGCCACATTCTACTCCACCATTAATAATATTTACTGTTTTACCAAAACCGACTTCACTATTAAACTCCATAGAACGCCCAGTAGTAGGTGTAAAGAAGCCATCATGCATTGATGGTTTGGTACTCCAGATATCCTCGTATGGAATAGCCCAGTATGCAAGCGCAGTTTCCCAGCCAAGTTTCCCATCATTATCAATTAGGGAAGGATTATCCCCAAGCAGAAATTTATTGCTTGGATTAATTTTACTACCATAGTACATATAATTATAGGCATACGTCAACTGTTTGCCTCCGCGCCCAAAAAATTGATTCTCAGGATTACTCCCATCAGGATAAGCTTTTCTCGAAGTACTACAGTACTCAGCCGCAAGTTTACAATATGGCTTACCAGCAGGTTCCCAGGAAACATTTGGATCTCCAGTACAGGATGTAGCATAATTAGTAGTACAATACTCCTGCCGAGTTCCATATTTGAGGCAATTACCAGTTTGGGCACAGCTACCTTCAGTTACGGCAAATAAACCATAACCATTACCTAAGCCGCCAGCCAGAGTTAATTTAAATTGACTATCAAATGTTGGCGCCTGATTACCATTTGTTTCTTGCCCTATATTTGCTAAGAATGCAGCCAGTTCCCGCATATCTTTCATATAGTCACCACTATTAAATGGAGCTAGATTTGGATATAAAGTAAATAACTCATTGTAAGCTGATTTAAGATTATCATAAGAATAGTAGGAATAAGGCGCACTTCCTTTAGTAGCATATGGGTTTTCACCGTACATTGCGGGATATGCATTATTTATACCACCGCGATAAACACGATTAAATTCACAATTCGTCATAATATTAGTGAAATCACCATTTGGTGCATATGTTTTGCTTACACCACCATATTTACAAGTCGTCGTCGCGGAGGATGTAGTACTACTAGAATTACCACCATTACAGCCAACAAGAGTTATGCCCATCAAACTAGAAATTATGCTTATTTGTATAATTCTCATTTTTTTATCCTGTCAAAATTCAAATGTTCTGCTATATTAAAATGTATTATACCACAGCAAAACTAGCATTTGGTCATACAAAAATGAATAAAATTTATTCATTTTTGCAACAAAATTTAAATAAAAAATAGAAGTCAGTTAAATAATCCTGTTATCTACATTCTTTACTCCACTCAGCTATCAGAAAGTCATGACTTTCTCTACCACTCGCTTCTTAGCATTAACAATATTGAAGTCTTTATAACCTAAATGATATAATGTATCAATTTGATTTTAAAACGCAATATATGAATGGATAATCATGTATGATGATCTAAATATTTTCATTAAAGTTACTGAAGTTGCTAACTATAGTAAAGCAGCAACAATGCTGAAAACCAGTCAAGCAACCATAACTAGAAGGCTACAAATTTTGGAACAAGAATTAGGTGTTAACCTAATAAAAAGAAATAGTCGCACTTTTGAATTAACCGAACGAGGCAAATTAGTATATGAGAAGATGGTTGAATCAGTAAAAGATTTTAATACTGCACTTAGCGATTTTAAAGAAAATAAAGACGTTATCAGAGGAACACTAAAGATTGCCATTCCAGCTGCATTATCCTATGAGCTAATTAATCCATTATTAGCTAAATTCAATAGCACTTATCCACAAATACAACTAATAATTACCTATACAGCTAACCCAATTGATCTGATAAGGGATGATTACAACCTTGCAATTAGTACTATTTTACCAACCTCGCAAAATAGTAAAGTTAAGCTACTTAAAAAATTCCAGTTTAAGCTTTATACCACGCCAGAATACATTAAAACTCATGGGGAATTAAGGAAACCAGAAGACTTATATAATCATAATGTAATTGGGCTAATGAGTCTGGATGGCAATTTAAGGGTAAGTTATCCTCTTACGAATATAAAAACTGGCAAAGAAACCATAATTAATCATCAGGCATCAGTCTATATAAATAACCTTCTACATGGAATCCAACTTGCCAAGACGGGGAATTTCATTATTGGTGGCTGGGATGAGCTAATGAAAACTGAACTTGAGAATGGTTCTCTAATCCCAGTACTTGAAGACTATTTATTTGGTGAAATGTCATGCTACTTTATTCGGCATAATAATACTCCATCAAAGCTTGAGAATCTGTTTACTGATTTTATATTCAAAAGTCTGGGAGTATAAACATGTTTGATGATATCATTCTTTTCATCAAGCTAGTTGAAGTTGGCAGTTTTAGCCAGTTGGCAAAATTAGTAAACTCCAGCCAAGCGACAGTCAGCCGGCGAATGCAAAGCCTTGAAGAGAATCTGGGGGTTACACTTCTTAACCGTAACCAGCGCCATCTTGAAGTTACACATGATGGACAAATGCTCTATGAGCAATTTAAAAAACCTGCAACTAATTTAGAATCATCATGGAATCTAGTTTGTGAAGAATTACAGGATGAGTTACAAGGAACTATCCGCTTAGCATTAACGACCGAAGGCGCTAGAGACATTATCTTACCAAAACTCCAAGACTTTCTAAATGAACACCCTAGAGCTAGACTACATGTAACCTTCACAACTCAAGCGATTCACCTAGTAAAACAGCATTATGATATTGCAATTAGCTCATCCTTACCAGAATCGGCAACACATACAGTAACCATTCTTACTAAATTTAAGTTTAAACCATATGCAAGCCCAGAATATATAAAAAAATATGGTGCGCCTACGAATTTGGATGAATTATTAACTCACCGCTGTATTGGTTCACTGGGCTTTGCTGGTGAGGAAAATAATAACTATAATGCTGAAAACCTGAAAACTGGTGAACAGAAAATAATCTCTTATACCAGCAGATTATATATGGATACCACCTCACACGCAGCAATTGTTGCCAAACATGGCGAATTTATCACTGGTGCTTGGGATGCTGTTGTTACCGAGGAGGTAGTTCGAGGTGAATTAGTTGAAATATTGCCGGACTACAGCTTTTTTGAGATCCCATGTTTTTTGGTGCGTAAAGCAGGAGTTACTAGTAAGCTTGAACAAACCTTTGCGGAATTTATTATCAAAGTATTTGAGGAATCATTACATAATAAGATGAATCCATTTACTGAATGAAATAGTATACATTTTTGCATAGTTGATATACGGAAATAGTAATTTACTTTGAGGTTTCTTTAAGATAAAATACTTCTATTCGCTAACAAATAATCTTTCTACAAGGTCTTATCATGAAATCGCAGTGCCTCCTAGTTTCTCTACTTGCCTTAACTTCTACATCTTTTGCAGCATCTCCAGATAAGGCACTACCCTATTTTCCAGCTTACACGATAGGAGATCATCTTTATAGTGACTCTAGCCTCAAAGATGGATCATATTTGCAAAAAAAATATGGCGTGGAAGATGTGAATGTAGGATTCTTCTTCAGCGAGAAAAAATCATGTGAATGGAAAGACATGACCGTTTGGGGTAAACAAGCTAAAGCTCCCTTTACATTTAATCCGCTTGATAAAGATGGACATAACTATATTGCAACTATGACAAGTGGTAAGGTATATATTACAATAAGTGGACATCCGAATGGTGTATATGACTACCTTGAAGAGTGTGATGGAAATAGCCTTTATCAACTAATAGAAAAAATTATTGCTTCATTTAATGATCAAAAGAATCGAACTGCTACGCTAGCCGGGATAGACTTTGATGTGGAAACTGGCGCTTTTACCCAAGGCACAGGCTGGAAAAAAATTGGCTATGCCATGGATAAGCTCCAATCTCAACATAAAAATCTAAAAATATCCATCACTATCCCTGGCTTAACCAGCAATGGTTGGGATGGATTTAAACAAGGCTATAAACACCAAGAATTAAAGGAGTTTATGCACAAATATGGCGGACAAATTGATCATATAAATGTAATGTCTTTCCATTTTGGAAATATTGCCAGTAGTTTATATCTAAGCAAAACTCAAGAAGCAATGACTAATGTTTATCACCTCCTTAGCCAGAGTAGCTATATTGGTAATGCTTTAGCTAAAAACCGCTATCATCCAATGATTTCCGTTTCTGACGTAAACGATGGGCTTAATAATGCTGCCGTCATACAAATTAGAGACTGGAATAAAAACTCTGGTTATGGAGGAATAAGTGTATTTAATTTGTATGATGATATGATAAATCCACAGTATAAGCAACCAAATTTCTACAAGTTAATTTATGAAAGTGGAATATCACCATCTCCTAGCCCATCGCCAATTCCTGACGGTAAACCAGGTGAGGTTATTATTATTAACCAATCAAGCGATAGTATTAGTCTACGTCTAACTAATCAATCTGACAAGGTCATTGATGTCAATAACCTTCAATCCAAACAAGCAAAGACTTTGACTAAAAGCACCTTGCCAGAAAATACGGCTAATTTCAAATTAGCATTCAAACAAAATGATGAAAAAATACCATATCGTGAATGCTTATGGGGAGAAGCATATAACCAAAGCTGGGCTCCAATTAAAATCATAATAAAAAATAATCCAGATCCTGTAAAAAATGGAGCTTATTCATGTATTCGTCAATAATTTAAAAGTAGTTATTAACGATAAAACCAATTAATCATTATGCCCCTGAATCCGATAAACGGATAATTTTAATTAATATCAACGTGGTCTAAATCATGAAAAAATATAATTTTAAACAACTAATTCTTGGACTATTATTATTATCTGGAATATCTGCAGAGGCAAATGAATATGGCACTCTAAAATCGCAGCAGTTAGCTAGAACATATACAACAGAAGAACTTGAACAGCTCTATGATGGAAAATTCTGTAGCAAATTATCCCGTAAAGATTGCCAAAAAAATATTGATAATCTAAAATCTCTGCCAGATTTTGGCAAGTTTGACTTAGCTACAAAGCCAATTATAAATAATCCTTCTGGCACAAAAGCCATGGGTAGTTATAAAATAAATTATACCTCAATTGCAGCACGAGAAGAAAGTCAGGTTATCCTATCCGGAAAAATAATTACTCCCGAAGGAGTAAGCAAAGAAAAAATTAAGGGAGTAGTATTATATTTTCATCCAACAATTTTTGATCCAGATAGTACACAAAACTATGATAACAACCACTCCGATGATATTGTTTATGCTTCCTTATATGCTAGTCAAGGCTATATAGTTGTAATTCCTGACTATAACGGGCTTGGTGATGACTATCAGGAAGTACACCCTTATGTATTATATCCACGGATAAATTGCCTTGCCGGGTTATATATGCTTAATTCAGTTCGTAGTATCATTAATAACAAATTTGGTTTTACTAATTCTGACCAATTAAACTTATTTACCGCAGGATACTCTGAAGGTGCTGCCTATTCAGTTTGGTTTTCACGCTTAACCCAGACTGACAAAATATTTAAAGACTCACTACATCAAGTAAATATGGTACTTAAAGCATCGACAGGGATGGATGGAGCATATGATGTTAGTAATACAGTTAAAAATTACCTTTATGAAAAAGTCAGCAAAAGTAATGGTAACCCATATAAAATACAGCGTACAGTGCTAGTGAGTGCGGTAAAACCAGGCTTAATAGCAAATGCGCTTATTTCGTATGGATACATGAATAAACAATCTGACTACAGTCAACTATTCAATCCAAAATTCTACAATATGGAATGTAGCAAAAATGTTAGTAGCTCATTATGTAAAGTAAATAAGCAGCAAATGAGTCTATTTCAAGCTTTGCGTTATGCCGCAGCAGCTAATGATACAAAAATACTCCTGCCTGTATTATTTAGTGCTTTTAATAAAGAGCAATTTGGATATCAATATTTACGTGGAATTACTACCATCGCAATCTCAGATAATAATAGTGCCCTATCGTTGGCTAATCCAGCACTTTTTAGTGATAGCAAATTTAATACCGCACTTAAAGAGGCGGATATTAGTTCATGGCAAACATCGTTACCGATAAATTATATCAACCTCAAGTATGATTCTATCGTTTCGCCAGTTAATGCTGATATTGCTATCAAAGGAACAATTGGTACGACATCAGAACTGGTAAAATCAGTCTGGCTAGATAATAATTTAATTCAGGTTGATAATGTTGGTGGACTTAGTAGTGAACTTGGCTTAGCAGTTGGTAAAACTGAAGTTGATCACTTACGTGCTGGTACTTATTTGAATATTGCTGCATTAAATTATTTTAATCAATACGCTCAAACTAAATAAACATGCTTCGGTAAGATTAAACGATGTACGACGATATTATTTTATTTACTCAATTAGTCAAATGTGGCTCATATAGTACAACAGCAACAATACTTGGAATTCCACAACCAACTATTAGTCGGCGAATAAAAAACCTTGAAGAGGTACTAGGAGTATCACTACTAAAAAGAGATACGCATAATTTTTCTCTTACTGATGCAGGAAATACTTTATTTCATAAATTTAAAGATCATGCACACTATATCGAAAACGCCATAGAGCATCTGAAGCAGCAGGAAAATACTATCTCAGGTAGGCTGAGAATTGCGCTACCAATAACGGTATCAATTGAAATTATTAATCCACATTTGGGTAAATTCATGCATGACCACCCAGAGCTTGAATTAGATATTGACTATATCAATACTGACTTTGATATGCTAAGAAGCGACTATGATATTGCAATAATTTCTCATTTACCAGAACGCCCAAGCCAAAAAATACGCAAACTATACTCGGCAAAATTAGTTGCTTGCTGCTCAGATGAATATATCAAGCAGTATGGGGAAGTGAGAAAGCTTGATGATCTTGCCAACCACCATATTATTCTTAAAAATAATGATTTACCATCAAGCACGATTGCTTATAGTATAAAAGGTGGTGAAGCAGCCCAATTTGTCCCCAAAAGCAAAATGTTATTAAATAGCTGCTATCAAACAATTGAAATAGCAAAATCACATCATGCAATTGCAGTCTGTCTTGAAGCTCACTATAAAAATAGTAATCTTATTCAAGTATTGCCTGAATATCACTTTGGTATCGTCAACTATTACCTGATGTCAAATAGTAGTGAACACAATAAGAAAGCACAGGCTTTCATTAACTTCATTGGATGGTGTTTTAACCAAATAGAGTCTTAAAACCTCAGATTAGATAAAAATTATCACATTGAATTATTTTAATTTATTTGAAGCCAGAAATTTATTAGAAAAATAATAGAATAATTTAATACACACCAATAAGTTTCTAGGGTAAAATAATTATTGCCCTACAATGCTCGCGTAGTTGAAGTAATATTCTTGAACCAATGATGCTCTTAGATAGGTTAGCTTTCATGTGGCGAGCGTGTATCGTTCCTTGAGGATGATCCCATTAAACCACAAGCCGACCTAAAATTTTGACTAGGTTCATCATGAATATTCATCATACGACATAGTGGGGTTTTTTGTTGCCCAATAAAAAAGAGCTGGCACATATACCAACTCATTTTTGATAAGTAAACCAATTAGATTAGCTAATGGAAATGATTTCGGCATGAATTAAATCATCGACTTTAGTTCCACCTACATAACTAATTGAAGATTGAAGATCTTCTTTAAGCTCATTAAGAAGTCGCTCCATATTACCCCGATAATCAATCAGGATTTTCTTCCCTTCCACATTTTTGTATTCACCCTTATTATATTGCGAGGCAGAACCATAGTACTCTTTAAAAGCGCGTGGTGAAGCCTGACCATCAATGGTAACTTCAATAATATTACCCGCAGATTGATCATAACCAGCAAAAAGGCTACCCGCCATTACGAGATTAGCACCACAAGCAAAAGCCTTAGCTATATCACCATGTTCAACTATACCGCCATCAGCAATCAGTGGCACTCCAGCTTCACGGGTGTAGCTAACACAATCCAAAATCGTCGATACCATCGGGCGATGAAACCCTGTCTTATTTTTGGTAATACAAACTTTACCACCAGCAATCCCGGCTTTGATTGCATCCGCTCCCCAAGCATGAACGTCCCTAGCTGCATCGCTACTGGCAATATTCCCAACAATCAGAAATGACTCAAAATGATCTTTTACATATTTTATCATCCGCTCAGCTTTTGGACACCAGGCATTAGCAATATCAAGTGTCATAAACTCAGGGATAAGCCCAGCCACCTGTAGCTGCTTTAATTGTGCAATCGTATCATCATTAACGCCAACACTAATTGAAGCCACTAATCCATTTTCCTGCATATAGCTTACAAATTCAACCTGATCAACATTAAAACGATGCATGGTATAAAACCAGCCACGACGAGCAAGAAATTCACAAGTATCAACATTGACTACTGACTTCATATTTGAAGGATAAACTGGCATAATAAATTTATGTTTACCTAGCATCACTGAAGTATCACATTCTTTACGGCTATTAACCACCGTATGGCGTGGTCTTAAATACACATCCTGATAATTATATTCACGAGCTACAACTGTTTTAAACATATTACAAATTCTCCAAAATTATAAACGCCACAACCTATACCCACGGGCAAGAATTTCATCTTTTGGTAATACAGATTTGACATCCAAGATTATCCCGCCGGGCTTAACTTTTGCCAGTAAATTATCCAGTTCAATTTGTTTAAATTCAGAATGAGATACTGCCAAAATTAGTAATGGTGTTTGCGGCAAATCTGTAAAATCAGTAAATTTAATACCATACTCATGTAAGGCATCTTCTTTATCTGCTACCGGATCATGCGTATAGACTTTGGCATTATAATCTTCAAGCTCACGGATTATATCAACTACCTTGGTATTACGGACATCTGGGCAATCTTCCTTGAAGGCAAATCCAAGCACCACCGCTTCGAGATTATCAATAGCTAAACCATGCTTGAGAAGTAATTTAATCCCTTTACGTGCAACATAACGCCCCATATTATCATTGATCCGTCTCCCGGCAAGAATCACTTGTGGAATATAACCAATTTGTTCAGCTCGATAAGTAAGATAATATGGATCAACCCCAATACAATGTCCTCCGACTAAGCCCGGGCGAAATGGTAAAAAATTCCACTTAGTTCTAGCAGCTTGAAGCACCTCTTCGGTGTCAATTCCCATCCGGTCAAAAATAACCGCTAATTCATTCATAAAAGCAATATTCAAATCACGTTGCGAATTTTCAATTACCTTAGCAGCCTCGGCAACCTTGATTGAACTGGCTTTGTGTACTCCAGCAGTAACCACACTAGCATAAACATCAGCAACAATCTCTAGAGTTTTCTGATCTGAACCAGAAACAATCTTATGAATGGTAGTAAAGCTACGCTCTTTATCACCAGGGTTTATCCGTTCCGGAGAATAGCCAACCGTAAAATCCTCACCACAACGTAATCCCGAAATATGTTCAAGAATCGGAACACAGATATCATCGGTAACACCCGGATAAACAGTAGATTCATAAACAACTATATCGCCTTTTTTAAGCGCCTTAGCAACAGTTTCTGAGGCTTTTCTTACAGGAGTTAAGTCCGGTACATGTGCATCATCAACCGGAGTTGGTACCGCAACAATGTGAAAGTCAGCTTTTTTTAGATCATGAATATCACAGGTAAAAAGGATATCTGCTGATTTAAGGTCTTCTGTTGTCGTTTCTTCGGTTCGATCAATCCCTTGCTTTAGTTCAAGTATCCGCTGCGGATTAATATCAAAACCGATAACCTGTTTTTGTTTACCAAAGGCAACCGCTGCAGGTAATCCAACGTATCCAAGCCCAACTAATGATACTACTCTATTATGCATTTTCTCCTCATTCATTAATTATCTGTTTTAATTTTAAATATTCAGTTAATGCCTGTTTATAATCCGGCATTTTATAATATTTAGCCAGTTTAGAATTATCAAGTATTGTATATTGTGGACGTTTAGCCTTAAACTTATAATCTTTATAACTAACAGGCTTAACTTTATCTGGATTTAAACCACTTAAAGTTAAGATTTCTTGAGTAAACTCATACCAACTACAACCAGTGCTGCTCACACAATTGTAGATCCCAAAATCAGTAATTTTACCATCAATTAGGCTACAAATAGCCCGTGCAACATCAAGCGTGTGAGTTGGAGAGCTAAATTGATCATCAATCACCTGCCAGCTATCTTTTTCATTCGCAAGTCTTAGCATCGTATTAATAAAGTTACCACCTTTACCCGCTGCACCAGCAATACCAAATAATGAAGCCACCCGTAAGACGAAATATTTATCACAATTAGAACTTACCGCAATTTCCCCGGCATATTTAGATAAACCATAGACATTTAATGGGTTAGGAGCAACAAGCTCTGAAATTGGTTCATTAGCAATACCATCAAGGATATAATCAGTAGATATCTGAATCAATATAGTCTGCTGTTGCTGACAGAATTTTGCCAACTTCACAACAAAGGCACTGTTTAAAATGAATGCCAGATCCGGATTGTCTTCACAAGCATCAACATTGGTTGTCGCAATACAATTGATAATATACTCATAACCAGTGTATTTAGCTAATTGAGAACCAACATCAGCTGAAGCTGCATCCAGATCCATCTGGGTTAACCCAAGAACGTCATTATTAGTTCCGGCAAGTATTTTTATCAGATCACTACCAAGCTGTCCATTTGCTCCCAACACCAAAATTTTAGCCATTAGTTACGTCCCACATAATTTTGCTTGATCCAGCTTTGATATTCGCCACTAATTACATGTGCTACCCACTCCTGATTATCCAGATACCATTTCACTGTTTTTCTTATTCCGGAGTCAAAATCTTCCTGTGGCTGCCAACCAAGTTCAGACTGAATCTTCTCTGGATTCATCGCATAACGATAGTCATGTCCAGCACGATCAGTAACATATGTAATCTGATTAGAATAAGATGTTTTATCTGCTTTGGGTTTTAACTCATCCAGAATATGACAGATCGTTTCTACCACTTGTAGATTAGTCCGTTCATTATGTCCACCAATACAATAACTTTCACCAACCCGACCTTCTTGAAAAGCAAGAATAATTCCCCGAGCATGGTCATCAACATAGAGCCAATCACGAACATTATCACCCTTACCATAAATAGGCAGTGATTTACCTTGTAGCGCATTATTTATCACAAGAGGAATCAATTTTTCCGGAAAATGGTATGGACCATAATTATTGGTGCAATTAGTTATAACTATTGGCAAATTATAAGTATGATACCAAGCACGCACTAGCATATCACTACTTGCTTTAGATGCCGAATATGGGCTACGTGGATCATAAGGTGTTACCTCACTAAAATAACCAGTATCACCAAGTGAACCAAATACTTCATCGGTTGAGATATGCACAAACTTAAACTGGCTTTTATCCCTAAGCTGGTTATAATACTCCCGGGCACACTCAAGTAAATTGTACGTCCCAACTATATTTGTTTCAATAAACTCACCGGGACCAACAATTGAACGATCAACATGGCTTTCCGCTGCTAAATGCAAAATTCCAACTGGCTGATAATCATTAAAAATCCGCTGAATGTTTACTTTATCACATATATCCACTTGCTCAAATTTATATCTTGAACTATTTTCTACACTTTTTAATGATTCAAGATTGCCAGCATAAGTAAGCTTATCAATATTTATCACTGTATAGTCCGAGTTTTGAATCAATTCCCTGACTACTGCTGAACCAATAAAGCCTGCCCCACCAGTAACCAATAATGTTTTAGTCATTTTCTGCCTCAAATACAAAATTTATTTCAGCATCCTTCAATAATGGTTGAGTCTGATCTTTCCCTGATAAAAGTAACTCGCCTATCTCTGGCCAAACGATACCGATTGCAGGATCATCATACTTAATCCCACGATCATATTCTGGTGCATAATCATTAGTTGTCTTATATAGGAATTGAGTGTTATCTTTAAGAGTAATAAAACCATGCGCAAACCCCGGAGGAATCCATAGCATATGCTTATTAGTAGCACTTAATTCATAGCCAACCCATTTTCCAAATGTTGGTGATCCGCGACGAATATCAACCGCCACATCAAAAACACTGCCACTAACACAGCGTACTAGCTTCCCCTGTGCTTTTGGATTTAACTGATAGTGTAAGCCACGTAATACTCCTTTAGCTGACATTGAATGATTATCCTGAATAAAATCATAATCAATACCATTCGCAACAAAGAGTGATTTCTTATATGACTCTAGGAAGAATCCTCTATCATCACCAAATACCTTAGGCTTGATAAGAATTACTTCTGGGATAGCTGTTTTTATAAATTCCATAATCTAAACCTTATTTTATAATCCGGCGCAAATATTCAGCATAAGTACTTTTGCCCATAGCAGACAATCTTTCAGCAAGGATATCTTTTGTTAGCCAGCCTTTATGAAGCGCAATTTCTTCCAAACAGGCTATCTTAATCCCCTGCCGATGTTCAACTGTCTGGATAAAATTAGATGCTTCTAGCAAAGAATCATGGGTACCAGTATCAAGCCAAGCAAAACCACGTTTCATAGTAATAACATTTAATTTACCTTGTTCCAGATACAAGCGGTTTAGATCGGTAATTTCAAGTTCACCACGAGTTGATGGTTTTACTTCTTTCGCTAATCTAACAACACTACTATCATAGAAGTATAACCCAGTTACCGCAAAATCTGACTTAGGCTCTTTTGGCTTTTCCTCAACACTAATTACTTTTTTGTGGGCATCAAATTCAACTACGCCATAACGTTCTGGATCAGCTACCTGATAAGCAAAAACTGTAGCTCCATTTGCATTCTGAGCCGAGATAAGTAGCTCGGTCATTCCACTACCGTAAAATAGATTATCACCAAGAATCAAGCATGCCGGACTTCCATTTAAAAATTCTTCACCAATGATAAATGCTTGAGCTAAGCCATCCGGACTTGGTTGAACTGCATAAGATATACTCATACCCCATTGACTACCATCACCAAGTAGCTGTTCAAAACGCGAAATATCTTGTGGTGTTGAAATAATCAAAACCTCTCTAATTTCCGCTAGCATTAGTATGGACAAAGGATAATATATCATTGGCTTATCATAAACCGGAAGTAACTGCTTGGACATTGCAAGTGTAGCTGGATGTAAGCGTGTACCACTACCACCAGCAAGAATAATCCCTTTATAATTATTTGCCATTTTTTTCTCTCTCAGTAAACTAACGGTAACGATATTTTTTTACCATCCCTAGCAGACATATAAATAGCAATAAGTAATTCAAGCGAACGTAACCCTTCACGCCCATCAGTTAATGGCTGTGCATTACCCTGTAATGTTGCAATTACATTATCATAATATAATGGATGCCCAAAACCATACACAGAAGTCGTTGCATAGCTTGCCTCCATTACTGAATCATCTTCCGGACGCTTATCTTCAAACTCCCAGTGCTCGATCTTATTTACCGCTACACCACCGATTCGTACCGTTCCCTTTTCACCAATTATGGTTAAAGAACCTTCTAAATTCTTGGGATAGGTTAACATCGAAACATTCATAGTTGCTAATGCGCCACTGCGATATTTTATTGCTACGACTCCACTATCCTCAGTTTCAATATTTCTTGCAAGAGTTGCGGTATAGCTTTGTACTGACTCTACAGAACCAATTAGCCACTCCATTAAATCAACATAATGTGAGGCTTGATTCATAAATGCACCGCCATCAAATTCCCAGGTACCACGCCAAGCATCTTGATCATAATATGCTTGCGGTCTAGTCCAGAATACATTACAGGCAACCGAATAAATCCGTCCAAAACGACCAGCTTCAATAGCTTTTTTGACCATCTGGATGGTAGCATTCTGGCGGTTTTGCTTAACCACAAAAAGGCGAACTCCAGCCTTATCACAAGCCTTAACCATTTCTATGCCGTCGGACATTCTGGTAGCCATAGGTTTTTCAGTCAGCACATGAAAACCCGCCTCAGCACAAGCTATTGTCTGTACCGGATGAAGCCCACTTGGGGTAGTAAGGATAACCGCATCAAAGCCACCGGCTTCAAGCATTTCATCCAAACTATAATAAGCCTTGGCATTATTTTCACTAGCTGCCTTATTGGCACGCTCAGAAACGACATCACATACTGCAACCAGCTCACAATTCTCAGCATGTTGATTTATTGACCCAAAATGATTTGCAGCTATCCGTCCACAACCCACCAATGCAAATTTAATCTTTCTTCCTGTTATCGGCTTATATTTTTGTAGCATCCTAGCTTTCCTAAAATAATTTGCATAATTATACTATATACAAGAAATTTGTGAATTTGAGAATCTAGCCACGATTAATCATTTAAATCAGAAACAACTTACCTCTAGTCAACGATGGCTATTAACAAACAAAAAGCCGTACAAACGTACGACTTTTAGTTAAATCTGAATTTAATCCAATTAGCCAGTTATCAACTGATTGCAATACATCATAACCATAGTTGGGAAGATGCCAATTATAACTAATAATGCTCCATTAACCAATAAAATAGTTCTACTAAAAACACATGTATCAGCTGGAACTATTTCCTTAACTGGCTCATCAAAATACATTACTTTAACCACTCGGATATAATAGAATGCACCGATTAAAGACATTACTACCGCAAATACCGCTGCAGGGATATAACCGCTTGAGACTAAAGCTGCTAAGATCTTCAATTTAGCATAGAAACCAACCAGTGGTGGAATACCAGCCATTGAGAACATCACGAGCAATAATAAGCCAGCATAAACTGGATTAGTTTTACTTAATCCTTTAAGGTCGTCAAGATTTTCGCACTCAAAGCCATCGCGAGAAAGCATAGTTAAAACACCAAACCCCGCAAGCGCAGTTAGCGAGTAAGTCACAATATAAAATAAAGTTGCTGAAACCCCATCCACATTAACTGTAACCAAACCTAACGCAACAAACCCCATATGTGATACAGTTGAATATCCTAATAGACGTTTAATATTGGTCTGTGCTATTGCAATAATATTTCCAAAGAACAAAGACAATAATGCTAGTAAAAGTAACATTATTGACCAGTATGGATTTAATAGTACTAAGCCACCAATCAAGAATCTAATAATAAATACAACAGCAGCAATTTTAGTCAGGCTACCGATGATGGTCGTAACCGCTAAAGGTGAGCCCTCATAAACATCAGGTACCCACATATGGAATGGCACTAAACCAAGTTTGAAGACTAGACCAGCTACAATAAATACCAGACCAAATACCAATAATGCACCGTTAGTATCATTCTGACTCAGCATTGCTTTTAATACATACTCAAGCTGCAAATAACCACCGGTACCGCCATAAATAAAGGAAATACCAAAAAGTAGCATTCCTGAAGCCAACGCACCAAGGATAAAAAACTTCATTGCCGATTCAGTTGCTTTCACACTATCGCGTTGTAAAGCAATTAGACCATACAAGGCCAATGACAATAGCTCAAGTCCAACATATAATACTAGCATATTATCAGCAGAAATCATCACCATCATGCCAAGCACTGCAAAGAGGAAAATTGCATAAAACTCACCTTTGAGCATCTGTTTATCACAAACATAACGTTTGACATATAAAATAGCAGCAAAGGAGAACAGATAGGTAAACATCTTGGTACCAGTAGCTATACCATCAAGAATAAACATATTATTGAAAGTTAGCTGAGTAATTCCTCTGTCAATTACTTTCTGGATAACAAAGCATCCAGCCAGTGTCAGCAAGGTAAGAATTAAATTAATACCTTTTTTCGATTCTGAAGTAAAGGCATCAACAATCAAAATTAATACGATCATAAATGCCATAAACAGTTCCGGTAAGACCGGAATTAAATTTGGATAAGTCAACATCATCATCTACCTTGCTTAAATTTTGCTTAATGTAACTTGAGTCAATAACTGCTCAACGCTAGCATGCATTTTGGCTACAAATATATTTGGACATACACCCATTACAATCACGGCTAGAGCCAAAATAGCCAGAATCAGAAATTCACGCTTACTAACATCATCCATCTCTGCCACATGGCTATTAACAACATCACCAAATACTACCCGTTTGTACATCCATAGAGTATAACCAGCACCCAAGATCAGAGTTAGTCCAGCAAGAATTGCTGCCACAAAATTCGTCTCAACTGCTCCCATAATTACCATAAACTCACCAGCGAAACCAGAAGTGCCAGGTAACCCAGAGTTAGCCATCGCAAATAGCATAAAGAACGCAGCAAATACAGGCATTTTGTTAACAACACCACCATAGTCAGCTATATTGCGAGAATGAACCCGATCATACATCACACCAATACAAAAGAACATAGCAGCTGAAACAAATCCGTGCGAAATCATCTGGGTAATTGCACCTTCAACAGCCCAAGTATTTAATGTACCATTAGCGAATAAGAAACAACCCAAAGTCACAAAGCCCATATGTGAAATTGATGAATAAGCTACTAGTTTTTTCATATCTTTCTGGACAACGGCAACTAAACCAATATAGACGATGGCAATCAATGATAATACTACCATTAATCCCGCAAGCTCACGTGAAGCATCTGGAACAATCGGTAGAATAAATCGCAAGAAACCATAACCACCAATTTTAAGTGTAATTGCAGCAAGTACCATAGAACCACCAGTTGGTGCTTCCGGATGGGCATCGGGTAACCATGTATGTAATGGCCACATTGGAACTTTTACCGCAAAAGACATAAAGAAGGCAATAAAAATAAGTGTTTGCGCAGTAATACTTAACGGTAATTTATAGTAACTAAGGATCTCAAAATTACCATTACTCTTGAAGTATAAATAAATCAGAGCAACCAACATCAATAATGAACCGATTAGAGTATATAAAAAGAACTTGATTGCCGCATATACCCGATTTGAACTCCCCCATACCCCAATAATTAGGTACATAGGAATAAGCATTGCTTCAAAGAATACATAGAATAAAATTGCATCTAAAGCACAGAATGAACCGGAAATAAATCCTGTCATCATCAGGAACATGCTATTATATAAAGATACCTTGTGCTTAATAACTTTAAAGCCAGCAAGAATCACTAGTACAGTAATAAAGTTATTTAGTACCACAAAAGGCATTGAAATACCGTCAACACCTAAGTGATAATTAATATTTAAACTACCAACCCAAGGCCACATTTCCTGAAACTGCATTGCAGTTGCTGCAGAATCAAAACCAAAAAACACAATTAACGAGAACAGAAAGGCAATTATTGACCCCAAAAGCGCAAAATAGCGTGCCAGACAGTCATTCTTATTGATTAATAAAGTAATGAGTCCAAATACAATTGGTGTCCATATCGTTAAACTTAACAAATAATTCATCATTACTTTATCCTTAATGCAAGATTAAACCGGTACAGAAGGTAAGAAGAATCAATATACCTAGTACCATAAATGTTGCATAACTATTTACATAGCCAGTCTGAGCACGACGGAATATTTTAGAAAACACCCCAATGACTCTTGCTGAACCATTAACAATTAGCCCATCAATCAATAAAACATCCCCAATTGACCATAATACTTTACCGATACCACGGCCAAGAGGAGCCAATAGATTTATAAATAAATCGTCCATAAAGTATTTGCGTTCCATCACATAAATTACTGGCTTAAAGATTGCTTTGATAGCAGCCACAAACGCAGGTGATTTATGCGCAATATACGCAGCAACAATACCTGATAACGCCAGATAAACTGGTGGAGTAGATAATGAATGAATCATCATTGCAATTGGCGATAACTCACCTTTTGCCATTGCTTCACCAGTAAACTCTTTAAAGAAGTCTGCATTAAAAATAACATTCTGATAAAAATCACCCGGCACAAATTTACTAAATGCAACCCAACCAATGATAACTGAAGGAATTGCTAAAAGTACCAATGGAACAGTAATTACCCAAGGAGATTCATGTGGCTCTACTGGACCGTGGTGCCCATGATCATCGTGCGCATGACGAAAACGTTCTTCACCATGGAAAGTCATGAATAACTGACGGAAGCTATAACATGCAGTTACAAACACCGCTGCATAAACACAGAAAACTACAAATGAACTACCAAATAAACCATGATGATGCGCATTTTCTGCTGCTTCAAGAATCATATCTTTCGAGAAGAAACCAGCAAACGGTGGAATACCAGCTAGTGCAAGATTCCCAACAATTGTTACAAGATAGGTAATTGGCATGTACTTCCATAAGCCACCCATCTTACGCATGTCCTGTTCATGGTGCATTCCTACGATTACTGAACCAGCAGCCAAAAATAACAGCGCTTTAAAGAAAGCATGTGTCATCAGATGGAAAATACCAACCGAATAAGCCCCACAGCCCAAAGCAACAGCCATGTAACCTAATTGAGATAGTGTTGAATAAGCCACAACCCGCTTAATATCATTTTGAATAAGTCCAAGTAAACCAAGAAACAAGGCATTAATTGCACCAACTATCGCAATAAATGACAAAGCCGTTTCAGATAAATCATACATTGGAGACAAACGTGCGACCATAAATATCCCAGCAGTTACCATCGTTGCCGCATGGATCAATGCTGAAATTGGTGTCGGACCTTCCATGGAATCAGGAAGCCATACATGTAATGGAAATTGTGCTGATTTACCCATTGCACCAACAAAAAGCAATAAACAAATTACGGTTATAACATTCCAGCCAGTGCCAAGGAAAGTTTGCCCAGTAATTTCATTTAATTTTGCAAAAACTTCAGCATAATTTAACGTACCAAAGTAAGCAAGTACTAGCCCAATTCCTAGCAAGAATCCCAAGTCACCAATACGGTTAATCAAGAATGCTTTTAAATTGGCAAAAATAGCTGATTCACGTTTAAAATAAAACCCAATCAGAAGATAAGATACTAAACCAACACCTTCCCAACCAAAGAATAGTTGGATGAAGTTATTAGACATTACCAGCATAATCATCATAAAAGTAAATAATGAAATATAACTAAAAAATCTCGTATAACCATCCTCACCAGCCATATAACCGATAGTATAAATATGCACCATCAGTGATACAGAGGTTACAACTGTCAGCATCGTTGCCGTCAGACTATCAATTAATACACCTACTGAATAAGTTTGATTACCAACAGTTAACCAAGTATATAATGGGCCATCAAAGTATAGACCATTATTTAAGACTTGATTTAAAACCATCACCGAACATACTGTTGAAAGCAATACGCCCAGAATACATAGCAGCTGACTTAGTTTTTTACCAAGTGCACAGCCAAAAAGCCCAACCAGAGTTGATGAAACTAAGGGAGCCAATATAATCGTCAAATATAAATGCATGCTACTCATTTTGCTACCCTTAAAAATTAACCCTTAAGCCGATCCATGTCGCGAACATTGATTGACCGTAAATTACGGAATAGAATAATCAATATCGCAAGGCCAATCGCCGATTCCGCCGCTGCTACCGTTAATGTGAAAAATACAAAGATTTGTCCGGCAACATTATGTAGAAAACTCGAAAAAGTAACAAAATTGAAATTAACTGCAAGAAGCATTAATTCAATCGATAGCAATACTACTATAATATTTTTACGATTAAGAAAAATACCCATAACCGAAATAGCAAACAGTATTGCCGACAAAATAAGATAATGATTCATTCCTATCATTGTTTGTCTCCTGCTATTTCCTGTTTATTTTCTTCGCTAGAAATTTCTTCAACTTCCGCCGCCATTTTAACCATTGTAAAGCGCGTTTTGCTATCAACCGCAACTTGTGCTGCAATGTTTTGATATTTAGCCTGTTTATCAGTTTTACGTAATGTAAGAGCTACTGCAACCACCAAGCCCAATAAAAGAATCATTGAAGCTAACTCAACCGGATATGAGTACTGTGTATATAACACCCAACCAAGTTTATTGGCATTACTAATTTTACTCTCTGGATCAACATTAGCAACGCTTGCTACAACAGGGTTCTTTACTATTACCAACAGCATTTCAAGTAATACAACCACACCTAAAACCAATGCCAATGGCATATTTTTCCAAAAGCCTTTACGCAATGACTCAAGATCAACGTCAAGCATCATTACTACAAAAAGGAATAAGACCATTACTGCACCAACATAAACCAGAATCAAAGTTAGTGCTAAAAACTCAACATTTAACATCATCCATAAACAGGCTGATGTCACAAATGCAAGCACCAGAAATAATGCAGCATGCACCGGGTTTTTAGCGGTAATTACTCTAAAACCACTAAATAACAGTATCGCTGCAAAAACATAAAATAATACGCTTACTATATCCATATTAACCTCTTAGCGATACTTATGATCTGCTTCTTTGACTTTAGCAATAACACTCTCGTATTTATCACCAATACCCAGAAGCATTTCTTTAGTATAATGTAAATCACCACGATTTTCACCGTAGTACTCGTGAATTGGTGTCTCTACAATTGCATCAACTGGACACGCTTCTTCACAAAAACCACAATAAATGCACTTGATAAGATCTATATCATAGCGGGTAGTACGACGAGTACCATCATCACGTTCATGGATATCAATTGTAATTGCCAGTGCTGGGCATACCGCTTCACAAAGCTTGCAACCAATGCAACGCTCTTCACCATTCGGATAGCGCCGTAGTGCATGTAACCCACGAAACCTAGGTGACTGTGGCGTCTTTTCCTCTGGATAAATAATAGTTGGCTTTGGACGCAACATGACACGCCAAGTTACTGCCATTCCTTTTAATAACTCACCAAGCAAAAAAGTTTTAAAAAATCTCTTCATACTTTTACTTCCAAATAGTGAATGGAGAAACCATCCATACAGCTATAACAAAAATCCAGACTAGGGTAATTGGTAAAAATATTTTCCAGCCTAAACGCATAATCTGATCGTAACGATAACGCGGAAACGTTGCACGATACCAGATGAAGCCAAATAATAATAATAATACTTTGATTACCAACCATGCCATTGACTCATGACCAAGTATACCCCAATTTCGTGGGAATGGTGATAACCAACCACCAAGAAACATTATTGCAGTCAAAGTTGAAACCAAGAACATATTAGCATATTCAGCTAGCATGAATAATGCAAAAGGAGTACCGGAATATTCAACGTGGAACCCAGCAACAATCTCTGATTCACCCTCACACACGTCAAATGGAGCACGATTTGTCTCGGCAACACCTGAAATTAGATAAACCAAAAACATTGGGAATAAAGGAATCAGATTCCAAGAAAAAATCGACCCAGCAAATTTGCCATATGCCTGACTATTGACTATATCAATAAAATTAAGGCTACCAGATACCATAATAACGGCAATCAATGCAAAACCCATTGCCAATTCATATGAAATCATCTGTGCAGTTGCCCGAACTCCACCAAGAAAAGAATATTTAGAATTACCAGCCCAACCAGCTAAGATAATTCCATAAACTCCAAGTGAAGATACTGCAATTACGTATAATAACCCAGCATTTACATCAGTAAAATATAATTCTGGATTAAATGGAATTACTGCCCAACACGAAAGCGCACAAAAAAGAATAATAATTGGTGAAAAATAAAATACACCGCGTGACGCTTTATAAGGAACAATAATTTCTTTAAACACAAATTTGAATAAATCAGCAAAAGGCTGAAATAATCCAAATGGTCCAACCCGGTTGGCTCCGATCCGCGCATGCATGAATGCCAGAATCCGACGTTCAGCTAAAGTAAGGTAAGCAACAGATAGAGTTAATGGCACGATTGTTAGTACAGCCTTGATCAAATGCCAAATTGCAAAAGCAAGGTCATGACCTAAGTAATGTTGTAAAAATTCCATATTCCCCCCTTAAGCCAAACTTAATTCAATTGGATCATAGCTACCCGCAAATCCAATTGTACTTTGATTCTTAGCTAATAACACTACAGTTTCAGGAATAGTCTCACAAACAGCCAAGTTAAACTGCTTCTGTGCATGCGACTGCTTTACTGTAACAGTAGCATCTGCTGCCAAATTAAGCTTTTCAGCTAAAACTGGAGATACCGTTAAAGTGGGTAGTTTAGCCCAAGGCGTTTGCTGTAGTGCATTTGCGCGGCGTGTAATACTATCTGCATTATAAATTCCAGTAATAGCAAATCGAACTAGACCATTCAAATCAGGTTTATTTACTGAAACTGGCTCTACTTTTACTTTATTATTCAAATAATTTGCAGTGTCATTTAAATTAGTTATTTCCGAGCGAACATCTTCAATGCTATTATGATCAAATCCATCAAGATTGAATTTATTAGCTAAAACACGAATTACTTTCCATGCTGGCTTAGCTTCACCCATTGGGCGAGTAACACCATTGAATTTTTGCCATTTACCTTCCATATTTACATATGACCCTGCGGTTTCAGTAAATGGTGTGACCGGAAGAATCACATCTGCATACTGAAGCATGTCTTCACTGATATAAGCCGTCATAGCAATTACTGATTCTGCTTTGCTAAGAGCGGCTATTGCAGCTTGTGAGCTGAAACTATCAAGCTCAAGCTCAGTATTAAATAGTACATAACCTTTGCGTGGATTTTCAAGCATTTCTCTGGCATTTAGTCCTTTTGCATTATAGCCGTTGAATGCAGCACGATATGGAGTAAATCCAACTAATTGTGCACCCACTTCATTTGCTAATGAAGGTAAAACCCCATAATGTCCACCAATAAGATTGGCTATTTCTTGTGCCAAAATTACTAGTTTAGAATAATCAGGAAGAGTTCGCGCAACACGACCAAGAATAATTGTGCCTTGATTTTTAACTAGGCTTTCAGCAATCTGCTTTGCTTTTGAACAACTATCAACATTACTTAAATCAATAGCAGTTGGTTTTCCAGTAATCTCACTTACATATTTCAGAACTTGAGCTAATTTATAGCTTAATTTACGCGGATCAACGACTGATTGAGTGCTTACTTTCGCCAGAAGATCTTCTTTAATTACATTGATTGTGTGTAATTCAGTTCCTTTTTTAGCTGCCTGACGTAAGCGTTGTGCAATCAATGGCTGCTCCTCGCGAAGAACACTACCTACCACCAATACTGACTTACTATTAGCTAGTTCATTTACACTAGAACCAAGATAACTAACACCTTCAACTTTACCATCGAGATTGAAATCAGTCATATCCAAACGATAGTCTAGATTGCTAACCCCAATTCCACGCATGGCTTTCTGCAACAAGTGTAATTCTTCAGTAGTTGAAATAGCTGATGCCAAAACACCAATCGCATCACTACCATGATCATGTTTAACACCAGCCATGCTTTTTGCTGCATAATCAATAGCGGTTTCCCAATCAACTTTAATCCACTTACCATCTTGCTTAATCATTGGGCTAGTCGCACGTTCTTCATGGTATAAGCCTTCATAACTATAGCGATCGCGATCCGAAATCCAGCATTCATTAATATCTTCGTTCTCATTCGGTAATACGCGAACTACTTTATGGTATTTATCAATTTGTGCTACCAGATTACTACCTAATGCATCATGTGGAGCAATTGTCTTACGACGTGATAACTCCCAAGTTCTTGCTGTATCCTGGAATGGTTTTGAAGTTAATGCACCAACTGGGCAAATATCAATAATATTACCAGATAGTTCACTATCAACTGTTTTACCAAGAAACGGCATTACTTCAACATGGTTATTACGATAACTCATGCCTAATTCCTGATAACCAGCAATTTCATCAGTAAATCGCACACAACGTGAACAGTGAATACAACGCGTCATTTTAGTACGAACTAACGGACCAAGATCCTTATCCGTTACCGCACGTTTTTCTTCATGAAATCTTGATTCCGAACGTCCATAACCAACAGCAAGATCCTGCAACTGACATTCACCACCCTGATCACAAATCGGGCAATCCAGCGGGTGATTAATCAAAAGAAATTCCATTACTCCTTTTTGTGCTTCGACTGCCATTTTTGAAGCGGTCATAACCTTCATGCCTTCAGTAATCGGAGTAGCACAAGCCGGAACCGGACCTCTAGCTTTTTCAACCTCAACCAGACACATACGACAATTTGCCGCAATCGATAATTTTTTGTGGTAGCAAAAATGAGGAATGTACTTACCTTCACGCAAAGCGACCTCAAGAACTGTAGCTCCCTGTTCGCCTTTTACCGCCTTACCATCTAATTCAAATTCAATCATTATTGATTCCTAACAACAACTATCTTTGGCATTAACACCAGCGATGATTTACCATACATTTTTTGTTTTCGATATGATATTCAAATTCATTTCTGAAATGCTTGGTAAAACTACGCACTGGAAAAACTGCCGCATCCGACAAGGCACAAATTGTGCGTCCTGCCATCTGATTTCCAAGACTATTTAATAATTCAAGGTCGCCAACTCTTCCCTGTCCAGTTTCAATACGATGAACGATTTGATATAACCAGCCAGTACCTTCACGACATGGGGTACATTGACCACAACTTTCTTCATGATAAAAGTAAGAAAGGCGCTCAAGAGCTTTAACCATACAAACATCTTCATCCATTACTATGACAGCCCCAGATCCAAGCATGGAACCTGCTTTGGCAATTGAATCATAATCCATATTACAATCCATCATAATTTCTGCGGGTAGTACCGGTGCTGATGATCCACCAGGGATTACAGCTTTCATTTTTTTGCCGCCACGCATACCACCAGCCATTTCCAGTAATTTACTAAACGGTGTTCCTAATGGAATCTCATAATTACCCGGACGCTCTACATGTCCAGAAATTGAGAAAAGTTTTGTTCCACCATTATTCGGAATACCTTTATCCATGAAGGTTTGTCCTCCATCACGCAAGATAAATGGAACTGATGCTAATGACTCGGTATTGTTAATCGTGGTTGGCTTACCATATAAACCGTAACCAGCCGGGAAAGGTGGTTTAAACCGAGGCTGACCTTTATGACCTTCAACCGAGTTTAATAATGCAGTTTCATCGCCACAAATATAGGCACCATAACCATGATGGGCATGTAATTCAAACTCAAATCCGGAGTCAAGAATATTTTTACCCAAAAAGCCAGCTGAACGCGCCTCAGCAAGCGCCTCCTCAAATCTTTGATACAGTTCAAAAATTTCACCGTGAATATAATTATACCCAGCTGATGCACCGATTGAATAACCAGCAATAATCATGCCTTCAATTACCGCATGAGGATTAAATGCCAAAATATCACGATCTTTAAAAGTACCAGGCTCGCCCTCATCGCTATTACACATGATATATTTTTGCCCTGGCATTGTACGTGGCATAAAGCTCCACTTAAGTCCAGTCGGGAATCCTGCACCACCACGACCGCGCAAGCCAGATGTTTTCATTTCTGCAATAACTTCTTCAGCAGGAACTTTTGAACCAATGATACGCTTAAGCGCCTGATAGCCACCACGCTTGATATAGTTATTCAATTTCCAGCAATCGGGATCATGCGTATCCACATCGGCAAATATAACACCGCTATGATAAATTGCCATATAAACTCCTTGGCTTAATAAATTATACCTATCCGAAAATCAAAAGTATTTGCACTCATGCTAGGATTATAGGTATTAATTGTATATGAGTAAATAAATTGTGTTGTCAATACTTTTGTAATATTATACTGTATGCTCGGACTAAAGCTCCACAAAGTATTGGTATTGCTTTGGTCTGGGTAATTATTTGGTGATACAAAGGATGATTTCGTATTTGAAAATAAAACATTAGCATCAAATCGAAATTTCAAAGTATCTCTAATTGCATCATATTCAGTTATTAGCCCAGGTCCGTATGCATCAGTGTAGTCAACCTGTGAAGAGTCATAACCAGTACTCAATGATTGACCTATGTGTTGCATTCTTACATAGGGAATAAGATTAAGCTTATTTTCAAGGGTAAGAAATGCATATCCTGCATTAATAGCCAGACTAGCACCTGTTACCTTATTTAATACACTACTGGTACGGTTATAATATAATACATAACCCGCGCCAGCCGATAGCCATAACCCCATATCCAATAGTGCTTCAGCATGAATATCTATGCCCCCGGTTGAATCACCATCGCCATAAATAACATTATAGTAGCCAAGCGTTAAATTATTATCATAACGTTGAAAAGGGCTACTCTCTCCAGCATAAACCAAATAATTTCCATTTAATAGTATTACTAACGAACAGGCTCTTAACAGCCTTCGTGAATACAACTAAACTAATTCCGCTAATTTTTTATCAATTGCTTCCGGATTCATAAAACTACACATTTTATGATTATTTAGCAATAATACTGGTGCATCACCACATGCCCCCATACATTCACCTTCCATCAAGGTAAATTTACCATCTGAAGTAGTCTCACCTACTTTTATACCTAATTTGTCTTCAAGGTATTCAATAGAATTAACCCCACCACGCAATGCACATGGAAGATTAGTACAAACAGTAATCTTATATTTACCAACTGGCTTGAGATTGTACATCCCATAAAAAGTTGCCACTTCCATTACCTGAGTAGCTGGTATCCGGAGATAATCAGCAACAAACTCCATGGTTTCCGGAGACAACCAGCCTAATTCTTGCTGGGCAATCCTTAAAGCCGACATTGTTGCGCTTCTACGTTGCTCTGCTGGATATTTTGCCAGCTCAACATCAATTTTCTGTAATGATTCCTGAGATAACATTATCTATCAATCTCCCCAAATACAATATCCTGAGTACCAATAATTGCAACAACATCGGCAATCATATGTCCACGACTCATTTCATCAAGTGCTGCCAGATGAGCATAACCCGGTGCTTTAATTTTCAGACGATATGGTTTATTGCCACCGTCGGAAATAAGATAAATTCCAAATTCACCTTTTGGATGTTCAACAGCCTGATAAACTTCACCCTCCGGTACATGCATACCTTCAGTAAATAGTTTAAAATGATGGATTAACTCTTCCATTCCATATTTCATTTTCTCGCGATGCGGTGGTGCAACCTTATGATCATCAACTATAACTGGACCAGGATTATTTTTTAGCCATGCTACACACTGCTTTATAATTTTATTTGACTCACGCAATTCTGCTACCCGTACCAAATAACGATCATAGCTATCACCATTTTTACCGATTGGGATATCAAAATCCAAATCAGCATAAACATCATATGGCTGTTTCTTACGTAGATCCCAAGCTAGGCCTGAACCACGCACCATAGGACCAGAAAAGCCTAAATTTAAAGCACGCTCTGGACTAACAACACCAATACCCACTGTGCGCTGCTTCCAGATCCGATTATCAGTAATTAATGTTTCATATTCATCAACACATTTATCAAATCGATTTGCAAAATCTTCAATAAAATCAAGTAAACTTCCCTGACGCGCTTTATTTAACGCATCTATTTGTTTTTTAGTTTTTACTTTTGATTCTGCATATTTTGGCATGGTTTCAGGTAAATCACGATAAACCCCACCTGGTCTAAAATATGCCGCATGCATCCGCGCACCTGAAACAGCTTCGTAGCAATCCATAAGATCTTCACGCTCACGAAAAGCATAAAGGAATACCGCCATTGCACCAATATCTAAGGCATGCGCACCAATCCACATTAGGTGATTTAAAATACGCGTAATCTCAGCAAACATAACCCGGATATACTGGGCACGAATGGGAACTTCAAGCCCCATTAACTTCTCAATAGCCAAGCAATAAGCGTGCTCATTACACATCATTGATACATAATCAAGACGATCCATGTACGGCAATGCTTGAATAAATGTCTTATGCTCAGAAAGCTTCTCAGTCGCACGATGCAATAATCCAATATGTGGATCCGCGCGCTGAATTACTTCACCATCAAGCTCAAGTACCAAACGTAAAACCCCGTGGGCAGACGGATGTTGCGGCCCAAAATTCAGGGTGTAGTTCTTAATTTCTGCCACCGTAGCCCTCCTCACGTATAATGCGCGGTGTAATTTCACGCGGCTCAATTGTTACCGGTTGATAAATAACGCGCTTTTGTTCTTCATCATAGCGCATCTCAACATATCCTGATAATGGAAAATCCTTACGAAATGGATGTCCAATAAATCCATAATCAGTAAGAATTCGGCGTAAATCCGGATGACCTTCAAATACAATACCATATAAATCAAAAGCTTCCCGCTCGAACCAACTAACTGAACTCCAGATCTCAACCACTGAAGGGACAATTGGAAATTCATTATTGGTAGCAAAAACTTTCACCCGTAAACGCCAGTTATATTTTTGTGACAACAAATGATAAACTACCGCAAAGCGCAACGCATCTTCAGATTTTTCTTCGTTCTTATAGGTTAAATAATCAACTCCACAAACATCCTGACATTGCTCAAAACTAAGCTTTTCGTCTTGAGCAAGCTTATTCATCAATTCAATTAATCGATCAGGAGTTACTTCGATTGTTATTTCATTGTAATGGCGATATAAATTACTATATGTATTACCCGCAACTTCGGCTAAAGCCGCTTCCAGTCTATCTAATTTACTCATCAAGCACTCTTCCTAGCAATTGTAGAATCACGGCGAATTTTATTCTGTAACTGGATTATCCCGTACATCAACGCTTCCGCAGCCGGTGGACATCCAGGTATATAAATATCAACAGGAACGATGCGGTCACAACCACGTACAACAGAATATGAGTAATGATAATAACCACCACCATTAGCGCACGACCCCATTGAGATAACCCAACGCGGCTCAGGCATTTGATCGTAAACTTTGCGTAAAGCAGGTGCCATTTTATTACAAAGCGTACCAGCAACAATCATAACATCTGACTGACGTGGAGAAGGACGGAATACTGCACCAAAACGATCAAGGTCATAACGAGCTGCACCAATATGCATCATTTCCACCGCACAACAAGCCAAACCAAATGTCATTGGCCAAAGCGAACCCGTCCTAGCCCAATTAATCAATTTATCAGCGGTAGTTGTAACAAAGCCCTCTTTTAGAACTCCCTCTATTCCCATTCTAGCGCTCCTTTTTTCCAGACATATACAAAGCCAGCAATTAGTATCGTCAAAAATACTGCCATAACCACAAAACCATACATTCCCAAATGACGAAATACAAGAGCCCAAGGCAACAAGAATGCAACTTCAAGGTCAAATAAAATAAAAATAATCGCTATCAAATAATAGCGAACATCAAACTTAACCCGAGCATCTTCAAAAGCTTCAAAACCACACTCATAGGGCGAATTTTTCTGATCATCAGGCTTATGACGTCCAAGAAGGCGCCCAGCAACAATCATTATGGAGCCCATAATAGTAGCCAGCAGCATAAAGAAAAGTATTGGAAAATATGAAGTATAAATCATTTTATTTCCTTAAAATGTTAACTAGTGGTGCCGACAGTGAGATTTGAACTCACACAAGCTAAGCTTACCACCCCCTCAAGATGGCGTGTCTACCAATTTCACCATGTCGGCAAAATTTATCAATCCGGAATTTGATTCCCGGTTTCTTTTTTAGTTGTAGCTTTTTTGCTAACCACTGCTGGTTGACTGGCAATAACTTGCGAAGCAACAGGCTGACTCGCAGAAGCTTTAGCTGAATTTGCCATATTAGCCATAACACCAAGATCGCCAACTCGACCATTACTTGAAATCAGAACAAGCACCAAAGTAGTAATGAAGAAAATTGCTGCACCAACGGCTGTAGAGCGGCTCAAAAAATTGGCTGACCCACTAGCGCCAAACAAAGAAGATGAACCACCAGAGCCAAATGTAGCACCAGCATCTGCACCTTTACCTTGTTGAAGCAAGACCAGAATAATCACAGAAATAGCCGAAACTATTTGGATAATCCACAATAACGTTTTTAAAATTTCCATATAAGCAATTAAATCTAAAAATTTAAATTAAAATCAGAAACATAACAAACTAAACATTTTCACAAATTGCTGTAAAATCGGCAGTTTTAAGTGAAGCTCCACCTACCAGTACCCCGTTAACATTCGGGATGGCAAGTATTTCATGTGCATTTTGACTAGTTACACTTCCACCATACAAAACAGCTATTTTAGCATATGGGAAGTTTTTTTGCATGTAGCTGTGAATAAAATCAGCTACCTCTTGAATTTCAGAAAGCGTTGGTACTTTACCAGTTCCAATAGCCCAACATGGTTCATAAGCAATAATCATTTCTTTTATTTCAGCAATTTGCAGCAAGCCAGACAGCTGATTCTCGATATATTCAAGATAGTTACCAGCATCACGATTGACAATTGACTCACCCACACAAAGGATAGGAACTAGATTATTATCAAATGCATTGATTAGTTTATCAACAAGAACTTGTCCATTCTCACCAAGCAAACTACGTCGCTCAGAATGCCCAACAAGTACATAGTTAACCCCAGCATCTTTTAGCATACTGCCATTGATTTTCCCAGTATAAGCACCGCAATCACGGTAATGACTAAGATCCTGAGCCGCTATTTTAATAAGTGAATTATTAAGAAGGATATGCTTTGCCCAGACTATATACAAATATGGCAAAGCAAGTACTACATTTGCTTTATTCGTGGCTACATGGTTAGCATAAAAACTTAAATCTGAATTTACCTTATTCAGGTCTCCATTCATTTTCCAGTTTGCTATAACCAATTTATTCATTTCTAAATTCCCCAAAATAGAAAACGCTATATACTGACTGAATTTTAGCATGAACAGGTGTTGCATAAATTCAAATTATTTTTTTAGCCATCATAAAATCCAGTATAATCTTTAATTATTACCAACTTTTTTAAGCCATAATATGCAAAATAATCTTTTTTTTGAAATGTTGCCATTAATTGGTTTCTTCGCTGTTTATTATTTTACTAAAAACATTTATCTAGCAACCGGAATCTGTATCGTCCTAAGCTGGTTACAATTAATACTATACAAAGTAATATATAAAAAGATTGGGAAAAACACGTGGCTTAGTACACTACTAATAACAGTATTTGGTGGCTTAACAATTATTTTTCACAATAAGACCTTCGTAATGTTAAAGCCAAGCGTATTGTACTGGATAATGGCAATTTCACTACTTGTCTCTGCCAAAATTGGTAAAAATGGGATTAAACTACTTCTAAACGAACACTTTACACTCTCTGAGAAAGATTGGGGACGTGTAAATCTAATGTGGGTAGGCTTTTTTATCTTAATGGGATTATTAAATTTGGTTGTGGCTTACTCTTTTAGTGAGTACATCTGGGTTAAATTTAAAGTATTTGGCGGATTCGGATTAATGCTTTTGTTCACAATTATCAGTGGCTTATTCATCTATAGTAAAACCCGTGGTGTCCAAAATGAACTATAACAAACTGAACCCATTTTTTCAAAATCTGGAGACTGATTATCTTTATCACTTAGGCTTTGATTCCAACCAAAATTTGGAGAAAATGTTTGGCGATGTAGAATATGTAATCCTCACCCGCTCTTTCAATAATGCAGATACCATTGCCAATGAATTTGCTAGAAAATTCTATAATATCAAAGAAATTGACATTCATTGTAACACAATTGGCAAAAGAGAGCGTTATCATATTCATAAAATTCATAATAGCTTGATTGCTTCTCATGGAATTGGTGCACCATCGCTATTAATCTGTCTAAATGAAATAGTCAAATTACTCTGGCATGCCAAAGTGAAATCACCAAAATTCTTTAGAGTGGGACCTTCTGGCGGACTTGGTGTAAATCCAGGGCAAATAGTAGTCGGAACTGAAGCAGTCACGAATACCCTTGAAGCACAATTTGAGTCAATTGAATTCGGTCAGAAACATTACTACCCAACTCAATTCTGTCAAACTCTGGCTAAAGAGTTTATGAACTCTATTAATGTAGCTGAAGGCTCAATTGTTAACGGAAAAATAGTTGGCGGAATGGGTTATTATAATGGACAAGCAAGACTAAATGGCGCCATGCCACTTAATCATACACCGGAAGAACAGCAACAATATCTTAAAAAAGCCTATGAGCAAGGTGTTAGAAGCTTTGATATGGAATCAATCGGTTTTGCCGGATTTTGTAATCAGCTTGAAATCCCCTGCTGTGAGATAAATGCAGTATTGGTTGATCGTTTTTTAACGGATGAAATCTATATTTCCAAGGCGGAGCAAATTACCCATTTTAAAAAAGCGGCAAATCTTGTAATCGATTATGTAATCAACCACTAACCAGCAGGTTCCAAAAATGCAAATAAATTCTCTATTAAAAGATCTTAATGAAAAATATCTCTACCTATTGGAGCTTGAATTAACAAATGAGATTATTGGAAAATTCGCAGGGATCAAATATGTCTTATTACAGGGAAGCAATGACCGTGCGAAAAATCTGGCACGAAAATTGGCTCTGAAATTTTCAAAAATACTTCCAGCTTTTTTTGAACCCAAGGATATTACCCCCACTAGCAGATATAAAATATATCGAGTTGGTAATGTATTATCTGTTTCACATGGGATGGGCAATACATCAGTAATAGCCTTACTTCATGATTTGACTAAAATATTGTATTATGCAGGTAATACAGAACTAGAATATATAAGAGTTGGAACCTCAGGCGGTATTGGCGTTGACCCAGGGACCGTAGTAATTACAGAAAAAGCATTTATGCCAACTCTGGTAGATTACTTACCGTTACCTTCACTGGATAAGAATATCAATACTTCCACTATCTTTGATTCTAGACTTGCCAATGAAATCTATAAAGTACAGCCACGAGGACTTGATTTTCAGGTTATCTTGGCAAATACGATTGCAGCAGATGATTTTTATCTTGGACAGGGGCGCTTTGATGGTGCAATCAATCCTAAATATGATCATAATTTTCGTAGTGAGTACTTTGAAAAAGTCCGTGCTCTAGGTATCAGAAATTTTGAAATGGAATCAACAGCTCTTGCCGCTTTTTGTAATCAGGTCGAGATCCCAGCAACCATGCTAGCAGTTACCTTGGTAAATCGCTTAGTCAGCGATCAAGTAACTGCGACTCCTGAAGAGCTTGCTGAATTTTCAGATCGCTCACAACTGGTTGCAATTAATTATCTAAACACAAAATCTGACCTGATATGATTAATTTTACATTAACCGATCTAAAATATCTGATAGCGCTAGCAGATGAACAGCATTTTGCAAAAGCCGCCCAAAAATGCTTTGTATCACAACCAACTCTATCAATCGCCATAAAAAAACTTGAGGATAATCTTGGTATTACTATCTTTGAACGCGAAAATCATAGAGTCCTTATTACACCTGCTGGGGGAGAAGTTGTAAATCAGGCACGAAGAATAATTCTCGAAGCCCACAACTTACTTGATATCGTTGAAAGCAACCAGAATCCGTATAAGCAGCCACTTAAAGTTGGTGCGATCTTTACAATTGGCCCTTATATATTCCCACGGCTAATTCAAGAAGTAATCACTAAAGAACCAAAGCTCCAACTAATAGTCGAGGAAGGTTATACCGATGGACTTACTAGCAAATTATTAAATGGCGAATTGGATACAATTATTCTTGCAACAGAAACGAATCATCCTGAATTGGCACAAATAGAATTATATGATGACAAGCTTGCTATAATCTGTGCTAAAGAACACACGCTGGCAAAAGTCAGTAAAATTAGTGCTCCAGATTTGGAACAAGAAACCTTCCTACTCCTTGGTCTGGGTAATTGCTTCCGTGATCAGGTATTAAAAATCTGTCCGGAATGTAATGCCAGTGCTAATAATGGTCTTGGCTTAATAACGGCAAGCTCTCTCGAAACGATTAAATTTATGGTAGCAATGAATATTGGTATTAGCATTCTGCCAGAATTAGCACTCAAAAATCTTCCAAATGAAGTAAAAATTAAAGCTCTACCTAAACCAGTACCCAGCAGAAAATTGAGTCTGGTGTACCGTAAGAATTTTGCACGCATCGATATGTTAGAAAAACTACAGAACCTCTTGCAATTACAGTTTTCAAATAGTTGATTTTTTACCAATACAGTATAAAAACTCAATCACAAGAAATTGTAACCACTTCTAATATAAATTTCTTGTAATATACTTTCAAAATATTTTCTCTATTTTTAACAGATATATTATAATTACAAATTACCATAACAATATAAAACCCACCGGATTACATAATCAATGCTTTTCGGTGATCCGCCCTATCTCATTTTATCTGGAAGGTCTTATTATGGCAAAGTTTAGTTATCATCCCCGTGGAGTAATAGCACTTTCCTCAGTAGAAATGTGGGAACGGTTCAGCTTTTATACCATGCAAAGCCTCCTAGTCTTATATGCTGCTGCAAAAGTCAGTGAAGGAGGACTTGGCTGGTCACAAGCGGATGCCCTACGCCTTGTTGGATACTATGGAGCACTAGTTTATGTCTCGCCGATTATTGGTGGAGTAATTGCGGATAAAATCATTGGTAGAAAATGGGCTGTCCTTATCGGCTCTTTTATCATGATGTGTGGGCACGCTTCATTGGCTTGTCCTGGCGTGAAAGCCATGTATCTTGGTTTAGCACTACTAATTACAGGCTGTGGCTTGATGAAGCCAGCAATCAGTGCTATGGTTGGTGAATTTTTTAAACCAGATGAGGGCTCACGCAAGGAGTCTTCATTCGCAATATTCTATATGTCGATTAATATCGGTGGCTTTCTTGGCCCAATGATTGGTGGTGTTGTTCAGGAGAAATATGGCTACGATTACGCGTTTGCTATGGCAGCATTCGGCTTATTAATCGGTATTATAAATTTCCAGATGGCAAAAAATAGAAGCCTAAAAGATGTAGGAAACATATTACACAAATCAGCACACATAAAAACACCGTGGACAACTCTGGAGAAGAAAAAAGTTGCGGTATATCTTGGTCTTTGTGTTAGTAACATATTTTGGAATGTCATCTATGTACTACCATATGGCTTATTAACATTATATGCTGATAAAAATATTGATCGACACCTTGGCAGTTTTACTATTCCCTCTACCTGGTATTATGGAATGTACGGTTTATTAATCATCATTTATTCACCAATTGTGGCCACTTTTTATCAATGGTTCAAAAATAAAACAGGTAATGATTTGACGCTAAGCTGGAAACTTGCAATCGGATACATTCTAGTCGCTTTAGGTAGTTTAGTTCTTTTACCCTTAGTAAAAGCTATTGGGCTAAATCCACATTATATTGGTAATTCAGGTTATATTATAGGTTTCTACACATTCTTTTCACTCAGTGAATTACTTACTCTACCAGTACTTCTAGCTGCAGCAACAACTTTTGCTCCACATGGTTATTCAGCAACACTGGTATCTTTAAACATGGGAATTTCTTGGGCAATTGGGGCATGGATTGGTGGAGAATTTGGTGCATGGACACAGGAAATGAATCCGGTAGTTTTATTTTGGTGGGTAATTGGGCTATGCATAGTCTTTGCTATTGGTCATATTTTAACTGATAAAAAAATTGAAAAAGTAATTCAGTCCTAAGAAATCGATGGATAACTTTTTACTTTCCCTATTTTTAGCTATCATAGTACTCAGTCTCTGGGTATTACCAAATGTCTATGCAGTAGCTGGTACCCTTTTGCTTGCAATATATGCCAGCTATCTTGATCAAATTAATTTCTCCTCAGTGATTATTATCTTTATCTTATCATTCTCTGGATATCATTTTATTCAACGCAATGGAGACAAAAGTACTGTATTAAGAATAATTTTATTAATGCTAGTATTCTGGGCATTATTTAGTGAAGATTATGAAGGCAAAATCCTTCGTTTTTCTGGTCAACTTGAGATATTAAAAACTCATCAGCAGTTTATAATAAATCTAAATTTTGAGAAAATTCTTGCTGCAATCCTTCTTGCAGCATATCAGCTTAACCCCCAGTTCTCGCTTAAATATTGGAAAAAAGTATTTGCATCTGGCTGGTCAATTCTATTTCTAGTTTATATTGCCTTACTACTACCATTAATAATTTTATTACATATATTAATGGATCTTAATATCAGTAATATCCATTTAGCAACTTTACTACTAAATGCATTTTTGGTTTCTTTTGCTGAAGAAGTACTATTTCGTGGAATTTTACAAAATTGGCTAACCCAAATAGTCCGGATTAAAATTGGTCCCAGTGCTAGCTGGATCGCTATCTTGTTAGTTAGCATCATATATGGATTATTTCATGCCAAATTTGGTATTTTCATAATATTTTTTAGTTGTTTTGTGGGCGGTGCATATGGATATATCTACCGAAAATCGGGTAAAATCGAGGTACCTATACTAATGCATTTTGCTATTAGCCTGACTTTTTGTCTAGTGCTTGCATTTTACGGTCATGGAGATTTATTACCAGTTATAGTTTATTGAGTTTTTTAAGCTAGAAGGCTTATAGTAGTATTTTGATTTAATATTTAATTTAAGGATTTCGTATGAGCATATTGGAAATCAGAGTTCCTGATATTGGTGGACACAGTGATGTTAATGTTGCTGAAGTGTATATAAAAGTAGGCGATAAAATAAATGTTGATGATAATCTAATTATGTTGGAAACAGATAAAGCTACAATGGAAGTTCCTGCTGATAAAGCAGGAACCATAACCGAAGTTCTAGTTAAAGTTGGCTCAAAAATAAATGAAGGTGATGTAATTATAAAAGTAGAAGTCGCAGGTGAGGCTAAAGCAGCCAATCCTGCTCCTACAGCAGCAGAAGTACCCGCTAAGGAATCGGGCACAGTAGCAGCTCCCCAAGCTGCCACTGCACCAGCTCCTGTTGCTGGTGAAATTAACTGTGATGTTGTAGTACTTGGTGCAGGTCCAGGTGGTTACACTGCTGCGTTCCGCTCAGCTGATTTAGGTTTAAATACCGTATTAATTGAGAAGCATCCTACATTAGGTGGAGTTTGTCTTAATGTTGGTTGTATTCCATCAAAAGCCCTATTGCATGTTGCAAAAGTAATAAATGAAGCAGATGAAATGAGTCATCATGGTGTTTCTTTTGGTAAACCAGCACTTGATATTGACAAAATTCGCGATTTTAAATCTGGTGTAGTTGGTAAATTGACTAAAGGTCTTGATGGATTAGCAAAACAGCGTAAAGTTCAGAAAGTTCAGGGACTAGCGAAATTTACTTCACCATACACCATTGAAGTAGATACAACAGAAGGTAAAAAAACTGTTCGCTTCAAAAATGCAATCATTGCAGCTGGATCACATTCTTTTAAAGTACCAGGCTTTCCGTTTGATGATCCACGGGTAATTGACTCCACTGGAGCATTGACATTAGAAAATATTCCAGAAAAAATGCTGGTTGTAGGTGGTGGTATTATTGGGCTGGAAATGGCTGAGGTCTATTCTACACTAGGCAGTAAAATTACTGTAGTTGAACTTGGCGATGGACTGATCCCTGGAGCTGACCGAGATGTTGTAAAAGTACTTGAGAATCGAGTTAAGAAACGCTACGAAGCTATTCTTACCAAAACTAAATGTGCTAAAGTTGAACCAAAAGTTGATGGTATTTGGGTTACATTTGAAGGTCCAGGAGCACCAACAGAACCACAAAAATTTGATAAAATTCTAGTTGCTGCGGGGCGCCGACCAAATGGAAAAACGATTGGAGCCGATGCTGCTGGTGTAATTGTACAGGATAATGGTTTTATTCCTGCAGACAAACAACAGCGTACCAATGTTTCACATATTTATGCGATTGGAGATGTTATTGGACAGCCAATGCTTGCTCATAAAGCTGTCCACGAAGGACGAGTAGCGGCAGAGAACTGTGCGGGCATGAAATCATTCTTTGATGCTAGAGTTATTCCTGGGATTGCTTATACCGATCCTGAGGTAGCATGGGTTGGAGTAACGGAAACCGAAGCAAAAGCACAGGGACTAGAAGTTGAAGTAGGTAAATTTCCTTGGGCGGCATCAGGACGTGCACTAGGCAATGGACGAGATGATGGATTTACAAAAATTATCACAGATAAAAATACCCATAAGATAATTGGTGCAGCAATTGTAGGCGCTGGGGCTGGAGAGCTTCTAGCTGAGACATGTCTTGCAATTGAAATGGATTGTGATATCCATGATGTTGCCCTGACTGTACATGCTCATCCGACTTTATCCGAGTCAGTTGCATTTGCCTGTGAGATTGTTGATGGTTCAATAACTGATTTATATATGCCAAAAAAGAAAAAATAATTCAACTTTCTTTTTATAATCAAGTATAATAGATAGCAGGCTTTTACGCCTGCTATCTATTATTTTAAGCTGGCTTTTCAGGAAATACACATGACTAAAATAGCACATGTTATAAGACATATAACTTATGAGGATTTGGGCACCTTTGAATCAGTTTTGCTTGACTATGGCTATAAGATTAAATATTTTGATGCCGGCTACGATGATTTTCTTCAATTAAATGATAATCCGGCAGATTTGTTAGTAGCAATGGGTGGTCCTATTGGAGTATATGAAGATGCAGATTTCCCTTTTATCCGTGATGAACTTTCAGTTTTAAGACATAGATTGGCATTACGACTACCAATCCTAGCTGTATGTTTGGGTGCTCAAATGTTAGCAACTGCATTGGGTGCTAAAGTTAAGATGAACACCCGTCCTGAATTAGGTTGGAGTAAGGTAAAAATTCTCCCACATTCTGAACACAGTTATTTTCAGCATTTTGAAAATATTGAGGTACTTCATTGGCATCAAGATACTTTTGATTTACCAGAAAATGCCATTCTACATGCATCAACCAATATTTGTGAAAATCAAGCTTTTACTGTTGGAAATAATATTTTGGGATTACAGTTTCATCCTGAAGTAAATGCTCGCGGAATGGAACGTTGGTTCATCGGAAATGCACATGAACTAGACGGAATTAATAATGTAACCCTACAAAGCCTAAGAATGCAAACTAAACAATATTCACCAGCATTAGAAAAAGCCACTAGGAAATTTCTTGCTGCATGGTTAGACTCATGGCAATCAGACAAATAAATATTGAGGGTTATCGTTCTCTCCAGAAAATAGAGTTAGAATTATCACCGCAAATTAATTTAATTACTGGTCCAAATGGTTCTGGTAAAAGTAATATTTATAAAGCAATTCGGCTAATTGCCCAAACATCCCGCGGTCGCTTTGCCGAAACTTTAGCTAAAGAAGGTGGCATGCCATCTGTGATGTGGGCTGGAGAGCGACGAAGAGCTAATTTTAACAAAGAAGAAACTAGACTTCAGCTTGCAGTTGAAACCGATACTTTCTCATATTCTCTTGCCTGCGGATTTCCTCCTAATATTCCACCAAGCATGTTTGCACTTGACCCAGAAATTAAAGAAGAATTTGTCTGGCTTGGACAAAAACGCAGACCCTCCACAACCATTCTTGAGCGCAAACAGAATACTGCATTTATAACTGATATGGAAGGCGAAAAACAAAGTTATCCTTTTTGTCTTAATTTCTCAGAGTCTGTTCTATCCCAATTAAAAGATCCACATAAATATCCAGAAATCTTGGCTTTGGCGTTAGAATTATCTAACTGGCGTTTTTATCATAATTTTAATACAAATGAAGACTCAGCTATCCGCTTTCCTCGAGTTTGTACCAGAACAGTAGTAATTGCTGATGATGGCAACGATCTTGCCGCAGCACTACAAACAATACTTGAAATAGGAAATGATGAAAAGCTTCACTATTTCATAAATATGGCATTTCCAGATTCCAGATTAATAATTAGAGATTCATTTGGAAATGCTAACTTTGATATATTATTTGAAATGCCGGGAATTTTACGTCCACTTACAATCAAGGAGTTTTCAGATGGAACAATCCGCTATTTATGTCTGCTCGCAGCATTATTAAGCCCAAGACCACCAAGTGTTATGGTATTAAATGAACCAGAAATGAGTCTTCATCCAGAATTAATTGAACCGCTTGCACTATTAATTACTGAAGCAGGATTAAATTCGCAGCTAATAATTACCACCCATTCAGACTTATTACAAAAATATCTTCTTCAGCAAGAGCTGGGAGCAAATATAATAAATCTGGAAATGAATGAATTTGGAACACAAATTAAGACGGATAGAATATAAAAAAAGATGGGTATAAATAAACCCATCTTCTTAAAGATTTTCTTGCCTTGCGATTAGAAAGCAAATTTCATACCAGCAAGTAATGCATTTGAGTTTCCAAGAGCATTATTAGAACCGAAGTAATATAGGTCAGTCACATTAAATGCTACAGATTTAGTAAGGTTGATATCAAAACCACCACCTAGCAATACTTGCCAACCAGCTTGATTATATGCACCACCATAAGATAGCGCACCAGGATTATAACTTGCAACACCAGGTGTTTGATAAGCACCACCAGCCTGAGCAAATAAATCAAACATATCACCAAGAGGTAAAATCCCCTTAACTGATAGATCATACATCTGTACATTTTCATTAATAGCACCACCAGATTGAGTAATCCCAGTAGTACCAACTTCAACCGCAAAACCAGGAGTAATCTGATAACCACCATCAATACGGAACGCCATAGCAGGAGATGCCATATCATTCCATCCTGCACCCGCACCAACGCCAACATATAAACCGTTGTCAGCAAAAGCTGAAGCTGCCGTCAAACCTAATAACAAACCTAGAATCTTTTTCATATTTTTTCCTTCATTTACAATCAACCGGGTTACAGTCCCTGCTACTAACATGATAGCTTAGCTACCTCATAGACAATAATATAACATAGAATTCAAGCTTTTTCATCTTTTGAGGTAATTTGAACTCAAAAAAGATTAATTTTTTTTATTTTTGTTGTTTTTTTGCAATTATAAGAACTTGATATCTAATATCTCATACTCTTTAATTCCATTGGGAACTTTCACTTCGACAACATCACCACAAATTTTTCCAATTAAACTTCTTGCGACAGGAGTATTCACTGAGATTTTTTTATTTTTTATATNNGTTTTATATCAGCCTCATCATCACCAACAATTTGATAAACTACTTCTTCATCGCTTTCAAGATCCAATAATTCAATTGTTGCACCAAACACAACTCTTCCATCATTATTAAGCTCTCCGGGAATAATAATTTCAGCACGAGAAAGCTTTGCTTCAATTTCAGCAATCCTTGCTTCAATAAATGCCTGTTTTTCTTTAGCCGCATCGTATTCAGCATTCTCAGATATATCACCATGGCTTCTTGCCTCAGCAATAGCTTGAATAACTGAACTACGTTCTGCACCTTTCAATCTTGTAAGCTCTTCTTCAAGAAGCTTTGCTCCATATTGAGTCATAGGAATCCGCTGCATACTCATCATACCCTGAAAATCGAAACTCTTTTGTAGAGTTAAAAGTTTATATCATATTATATAATTAAAAAAACCGAGAGTATAAACTCTCGGTTCTAATTCAACTAACTAAAGTAGATTAACTACCAACTTTAGATGAACTCATAGAAGCATTTTTCTTATGATGTTTTTTAGCTGTACCAGAAGATGCTTTATGTTGAACAACAACTAGATCATTATTGTTAGATACAGGAGCTTTATCAGAAGAACAAGCAGAAACAGCAACTGCACCAGCAATTAGAGTTACTAATAATTTTTTCATTCAAGTTACCTTAAGAAAATATTGGATATTATTTAATTACTTAGAAGCGGCTTCTTTAGATGCTGCTTTTTTGTGTGATTTTTTAGATTTGTGTGATTTTTTGTGTGCTTTAGAAGCAGCAGGTTTAGTCATAGCTTCAGGAGCAGAAGCTTCAGCAGCAAATGCAGAAGTAGCGAAAGCACCAGCGATCAAAACAGCTAATAGTTTTTTCATAAAATTTCCTTAGAAAACAATTTTTTATATATAAAATATCGTTAATTTTTTAAAACGATCAATAACACGTGGCGGTATTATACATTATATTAACTATCTTTGCAAAATTAATTTGACTTTTTTAGATTAATTATAACTATTGAGATTTGTCACACATACTGAAACCCCTTGAGGCACAACACTAACTTAGCAATAATAATGCTGCAGTGCAAAATGATAAATACTAGCATAATTTTCATAAAGTGATAGAATAATGTCCGAGTTTAATTATCGGATATTATAATGAAGGAGTTTATATATGGATTGTTGTGACACAAATTTTTACTTTCCACAAGTACTTGTTGGTCAAGAAGCACCGGATTTTACTGCTGCTGCAGTTTTAGGCTCGGGTGAAATTGTTGATAACTTTAATTTTAAAGAAGCTACTAAGGGTAAATATGCTGTAGTTTTCTTCTACCCTCTTGACTTCACTTTTGTTTGCCCTTCCGAATTAATCGCATTTGATCATCGCCTTGCTGATTTCAAAGCAAAAAATGTGGAAGTAATTGGTGTTTCTATTGATTCACACTTTACACACGCAGCATGGCGCAATACTCCAGTTAATCAAGGAGGAATTGGTCAGGTAGGTTATACACTAGTTGCAGATATCAAGCATGAAATATGCCAAAGCTTTGGCGTTGAAGCTGCTGGTGGTGTAGCATATCGTGGCTCATTCCTAATCGACAAAAACGGTGTTGTTCGCCACATGGTAGTGAATGATCTACCTTTAGGTCGCAATATTGACGAAATGATTCGTATGATTGATGCCCTTCAATTTACCGAAGAGCACGGCGAAGTGTGTCCTGCTGGCTGGAATAAAGGTAAGGCAGGTATGAAAGCATCAACTCAAGGTGTTGCTGATTACTTAGCAAACCATGCAAAAGATTTGTAATTAAAGAGTTTTAATAAAACTATTTTCTTCATATAAAGATCCCACTTCGGTGGGATTTTTATTTTCAGGATAACAATGCAAACAAAACAACTGGTTCTAGAACTTAATCAACTGCTAGCAATTGAACGTTATAATGACTATTGCCCAAATGGGCTTCAAATTGAAGGGAACAATACCACTATCAAAATAATTACTGGTGTTTCTCTAAATCAGGAATTGATTGACTATGCGATAAGGCAAAATGCACAGGCAATAATAGTTCATCATGGGATATTCTGGAATAAATCCTCCTATCCGATTACAGGAATTAAATATCAACGAATATCTAAATTAATAAAAAATGACATCAACTTGCTTGCTTACCACTTACCGCTAGATAATCATGAAATATTAGGAAATAATGTTCAACTGGCTAAACTTTTGGGAATCACCCCCCTATATACAACAGGTGAACAAGGTTTAATCTGGGTTGGTGAATTACCAAACAAATTATCAATTAATGAATTTTACAATCTTTATGCGGAAAAAACAGGACATAAACCATTATGGTTTGGTGATCCAACACGTAAAGTTGGTAAAATCGCTTGGTGTACTGGTGGAGCGGATTCCATATTTGAAACAGTATGTGAAACAGATATTGATCTTTATCTTACTGGCGAAGTAAAGGAACCGATCAAGCATCTTGCAGAAGAAAGTGGCATTACCTTTGTTGCTGGTGGGCACTATGTTACTGAAAGATATGGGATTAAGGCACTAACTAGTTATATCAATGACACCATGGGGATAGCTACAGAATTTGTTGAAATTTATAACCCCATCTAGTACGGACTGGGTAATTCATATCGAATTTCATTTTATATTTAGTGCCTTACTACATACCCGAAATTAATCTTTTGCATTTAACCTCCATTGGTAAATATTTCATACATAATAAGATAATCTTGGTAGCCTCATTGAAGCTATTATGTAACTTTTGAATTAATAAATCATAACCATATCTGAAGAAGCTATTTTGCTTATAAGCATGTTT